>Ga0209212_1000702_pt1 | contig 62040 bp, 57 predicted proteins | sample RifGroC2_FD_183996 | JGI IMG/M metagenome (GOLD analysis project Ga0209212, IMG submission 183996) | Groundwater microbial communities from Rifle, Colorado, USA - Groundwater C2 (SPAdes) (version 2) | ecosystem: Environmental > Aquatic > Deep subsurface > Groundwater | place: Rifle, Colorado...
TTGTGTATCGTGACCGGTTCCTCGGTCCAGATCTTGCCGCGGGCGGAACTGTAATAAAGCTTGGTGGTGGAGAGGCGCATCCCGTCGCGCATCGAGCGGATCTCAACCTCGTCGTTGAGAGTGGCGGCCTTTTCCTGCATCTTCAGCGAGCCGGTCTTCGAGGTGATCTCCGAGGAAACCTTGTCCGCGTCGTAGAACTTCAGGCGGGGGGAGCTGAAGGTGATCACGCCCTTCTTCTCGTCCAGGCGGCCGCGGTCCGCGTCGAGCCGCCAGCGGGAGGTGCCCTGGCTGGCCTCGGACATGGAAAAGTTCTCCAGCAGGCTGACGCCGGGCAGCGACTCGTGCGAGGCGGTCTCGCCGCAGGCGGCCAGCAGGGGCAGCAGGAGGAGGGCGAGCTTCTTCAACCCAGGCCTTCCTTCAGCAGGTCGCGCTCGTCTATGATGCCGACGGGCCGGCCTGTCTTCCTGTCAGTCACCGGCAAATTGTCTATCTTCCTCTCGGAAATAAGTTTTGCGGCCTCCATGGCCATGGTCTCGGGGTGTACCGTCAGCGGGCCCCTGGTCATGACCAGCTTGACGGGCAGGGAAAGGTCGCTGAAGCCGTCCTGCAGCCGGCGGCGCAGGTCGCCGTCGGTGAAATAGCCGGTCAGGCGCCCGTTCGCGCCGGTGACGGAAACGGCCCCGGCCCGGGTGGAGGTCATTACGCGCAGGGCGGCGGCCACGCTGGCGGTTTCCTTCACCACCGGGTTCTCGCGGCCCTTGTGCATCAGGTCGGCCACGCGCAGGTTGAGAAGCTTGCCTAAATTGCCGCCGGGGTGCAGGCGCGCGAAGCGGCTCCGGTCGAAGCCCTTGAGCGTCATCAGCGTGACGGCGAGGGCGTCGCCCAGCGCCAGCATGGCGGTGGTGGAGGAGGTGGGGACTATGTCCATCGGGCAGGCCTCGGACTTCACGTGCAGGCGCAGCACCACGTCGGAACAGCGCGCCAGGCGGGAATCCGGGTTGTTGGTTATGGAGATGACCGGCAGCCCCTGCTTCCTGAGGATAGGCAGCAGCTTGGCCGTCTCTTCGGTCTCGCCGGAATAAGAAAGGGCCACGGCCACGTCGTCGGAAGCTATCATGCCCAGGTCGCCGTGCAGGGATTCCACCGGGTGCAGGTAGACGCTGCGGGTGCCGGTGGAGGCCAGCGTGGCGGCTATCTTGCGGGCGATCAGGCCCGATTTGCCGACGCCGATCAGCACGGCCTTGCCGGAGCAGCCTTCCAGCAGGCGCGCGGCCCGCACGAAGGATTTATCCAGGGCTTTGGAGAGGCCGGCCACGGCGCGGCTCTCCGACTTTATCACGCCGCGCGCGGTCTTGAGTATCAGGGAGTCCTTGGCGTTCATGCTATTTCGCCGGCATTTTGTGCGGGTTCAGCCAGGGCGTCATCTCCGGCGGTATCTGCCGCTGGTCGTAGGGGGGCGGCAGTTTGTGCAGCAGGTAGCTGACGGTAAAGAAGCCCACGATCAGGGTGAGGTAGATCCAGGCCAGCGTCTTGAGGTGCCAGCGCCAGCCCGGGAACCAGGCCGGGGGCAGGGTCAGGTCGCCGCCGCATTTCTTGCAGAATTTAAGGGTAGGTCTGTTTTCCTGCCCGCAGTTGATGCATTTCATAGCTTTTCCTTGCTGCTAGTTTGAACTGACGCCGGAGATTTCGGCGGCCACCCGGTCCACCTTGTTGAGGGCGGAGACCAGGGGCTTGACGGCGGAGAGCTTGAGCGAGTTGGGCCCGTCGGAGAGGGCGCGCGCCGGGTTCGGGTGTGCCTCGAAGAAGAGGCCGGCTATCTTGAGCGCGGCCGCGGCCTTGGCCAGCGGCATGATAAATCGCCTGTCGCCGCCGGTGGCCGTGCCCAGCCCGCCGGGCTTCTGCACCGAGTGGGTGCAGTCGAAGATGACGGGCCAGCCGAACTGCTTCATAACTTCCAGCCCCCGCATGTCCACCACCAGGTTGCCGTAGCCGAACGACGAGCCGCGCTCGGTGAGCATGATGCCCTTCGCGCCGCGGCTCTCCAGCTTCTTGACGATGTTCTCCGCCTCCCAGGGCGAGAGGAACTGGCCTTTCTTCACATTGACCGCGCGGCCGGTGTCCGCGCAGGCGTACAGCAGGTCCGTCTGGCGGCACATGAAAGCCGGCACCTGCAGGATGTCCGCCGCCTCGGCCACGCGCGAGGCCTGGGCGGGCTCGTGCACGTCTACGAGCAGGGGCACGCCCAGCCTGTGCTTGAGGTCCTTGAGCAGGTCCAGGGCGGCTTCCATGCCTATGCCGCGGAAGGAGCCGTGGGAGGTGCGGTTGGCCTTATCGAAGGAGGCCTTCAGGACGAAGGGCGTCTTGAGGGCCGAGAAGAGCGCCTTGAGCTGCGCGGCCTCGGCCGCGTAGGACTTCGGGGTCTCTATGACGCACGGGCCGGCGATATAGACCAGCGGCCTGTCGTTGGAGAAGGTCACGTTCCCGACTTTAACTTCTTTCTGTTTCGCCACTTTAAGCTCCTTGCTTCTTCTTGTTCTTGACCGCGGCGGCCACGAAGCTGAAGAACAGCGGGTGGGGCATCAGCGGCCTGGACTTGAACTCCGGATGGAACTGGACCCCGACGAACCAGGGGTGGTCCTTTATCTCCACCATCTCGGGAAGCTTCAGCTTCTTGTTGACGCCGCTGACCGTCATGCCCTTCTTCGCGTACTGGGCGGCGTACTTGGAATTGAATTCGTAGCGGTGGCGGTGGCGCTCCGAGATGGAGGGCTCCCCGTAGATCTTGCGGGCGAGCGTCCCGGCCTTGATGTCGCAGGGGTAGGCGCCGAGGCGCATGGTGCCGCCCTTGTCCTTCACGCCCTTCTGCTCCGCCATCAGGTCCACCACGGGGTGGGGGGTCTTGGGGTCGAATTCCGTGGAGTGCGCCCGCTTGAGCCCGAGCGCGTTGCGGGCGAATTCTATGGTGGCGCACTGCATGCCGAGGCAGATGCCCAGGAAAGGCAGCGCGTTCTCGCGGGCGTAGCGCACCGCCGCTATCTTGCCCTCTATACCCCTGTCGCCGAAGCCGCCGGGCACTATCAGGCCGTCGGCCCTGGCCAGGCGCTCTTTGAAGTCCTCGGCCTCCACGTCGACGTAGTCGAACTCGGCCTTCACGCCGTTGGCGATGGCGCCGTGCAGGACCGCCTCGGTGAGGGACTTGTAGGAGTCCTTGAGCTTGGTGTACTTGCCGGCGATGGCGATGCGCACCGGCGCGGCGCAGGAGGCCGCCTTGAGGCGCTGCGTGAAATCGGTCCACTCGTCGAAGTCCCATTTGCCGCTGCGCAGCCGCAGCAGCATCATGATCTGCTCGTCGAGGCCCTGCTTCTTGAGCACGAGCGGCACGTCGTAGATGGAGGGGGCGTCCGGCGCGTCGATCACGGCTTCCTTCGGGACGCTGGTGAAAAGGGCGATCTTGTTCTTGATGTCGCGGGCCAGCGGCTTGTCGGCGCGGCACACGATGATGTCGGGGTCTATGCCGATCTCGCGCAGCTTGTTGACCGAATGCTGCGTGGGCTTGGTCTTGAGCTCGTCGGAGGCGTGCAGGTAGGGGACCAGCGTAACGTGGAGGTAGAGCACGTCGTTGCGCATGCGGTCGGGGCGCATCTGGCGCGCGGCCTCGAGGAACGGCAGGCTCTCTATGTCGCCCACGGTGCCGCCGATCTCTATGATGGTGATGTCGAAGCCCTCGCCGGCCTTGACGAAGCGGCTCTTGATCTCGTCGGTGATGTGGGGGATGACCTGCACGGTCTGGCCCAGGTAGCCGCCGGCGCGCTCGCGGGCTATCACGGCCTGGTAGATCTGCCCGGCGGTGACGATATTGACGCGGGTGGTGTCGAGGCCTATGAAGCGCTCGTAGTAGCCCAGGTCCAGGTCGGTCTCGGCGCCGTCGTCGGTGACGAAGACCTCGCCGTGCTGCAGCGGGGCCATGGTGCCGGCGTCCACGTTGATATACGGGTCGCATTTGACGATATTGACGGAAAGCCCGTGGGCCTTGAGCAGGCGGCCGATGGAGGCCGCGGTGATGCCTTTGCCGAGAGAGCTGACTACGCCGCCGGTCACGAATATATATCTGGTCATTTTGTCCCCGCGCGTTAGCGCAAAAACCCCTGAAAGGCTGCTCCGCGAGGGGCAGCCCGGCCCGGCATCCTCCTAGTGCCGAACTTCTTTTAAAAATCTTTCGGCGGCCTTCAGGTCCGCCGGCACGTCGATGGCCGGCCCCAGCGCCGGCACTTCCGCCACCGCTATGCGCAGGCCGTTCTCCAGCGCGCGCAGCTGCTCCAGCCGCTCCAGCCGCTCCAGCGGGCTCGGTTTGAGCTTTACGAATCTTTCAAGGGCCTCGCGGCGGTAAACGTAGAGGCCGTAATGCCGGTAGTAAGGATAAGCTTTCAGGTCGGAAAGGGGGTGGTGGAAGGGAATGGGGCAGCGGGAAAAGTAGAGGGCCCGGCCGGCGGCGCTCATCGCCACCTTCACGCAGTTGGGGTTCCCGATATCGGCCTTGTTTGTGATGCGGGTGCAGGCCGTGCCTATCTGGCAGTCGGGGGAAGCCTTCAGCTTGAGGAAAGCTTTCTTCAGGACGGCGGCCTTCATAAAGGGCTCGTCGCCCTGGATATTGATGACGAAGCCGGCCTTGGAACTCCGGGCCGCCTCGCGGACCCGGTCCGTGCCGGACTGGCAGCGCGGGCTGGTGAGGACGGCCCGGGCGCCGAAAGCTTTGCAGGTTTCCAGCACTTTACGGTGCTCGGTAGCCACTATGACCTCGCCGAGGCCGGCCTTGACGGCGGCTTCCCAGCACCACTGGATGACGGGCTTGCCGGCGAGGGGTGCGAGCACCTTGCCGGGGAAACGCTGCGACCCGTAGCGGGCCGGTATGACGATCAGGCAGTTATCCATGATTTGGCGCTCTCGAGCAGTTCGTCCACGGTGACGGAGGCGGTGCCCAGCTTGGCCACCACTATGCTGGCCGCGAAATTGGCGGCCAGGGCCGCTTCCTCGGGTGCTCCGCCGGCGGCCCAGGTGAGGGCCAGCGTGGAAATTACGGTGTCCCCGGCGCCGGTCACGTCGAAAACTTCGCGCGCCCGGGTGGGGATGTGGACCGGCGTAACCGCGGAGCCCTTGCGGACGAAGAGCGTCATGCCGTGCTCTCCCTGCGTTATCAGCAGCGTGCGGCAGGCCAGTTTCTTCATGATGGCGCGGCCCAGTTCCTCGGCGGCGGGCTGGCCGTCGCGCTGGGTCTGGCGCATGCCGCCGAAGGCCTCGGCGGTGTTGGGGGTGATGCAGGCCGCGCCGCGGTAAAGCTGGAAATGCTCCACCTTCGGGTCCACGAAGACCGGCACGCCCCGCCCGGCGGCCAGCGCGGTCGCCGCCTTTATGGTGGCCGGCTCGAGCAGGCCTTTGCCGTAGTCCGAAAGGATGAGGGCCCCGCAGCCGTCCCTGAGGGCCGCGTCGAGGGAGGCGAGGGCGGCGCGCTTGGCGGCGGCGCCGAGCAGCGCGGGATATTCGTGGTCGAAGCGGACCACCTGCTGGTGCTCGGCTATGACGCGGGTCTTTTCTATGGTGCGGAAGGCCCCGTCGCGCACCAGGGAGCCGGCGGGCACGCCGGCGGCCGACAGGAGGGAGGAAAGTTCCGCGGCCGCCTGGTCGCGGCCCGTTACGGAGACCAGGACGGGGGCAGCCCCCAGGGAGGAAAGGTTTACCGCCACGTTGGCGGCCCCGCCGCAGACGGCGGATTCTGAAGTGACGCGGACCACGGGGACCGGGGCCTCGGGGGAGATGCGCTTGACCGAGCCCTTCACGTAACGGTCGAGCATTAAATCGCCGAACACCGCTATGCGGCGCCCGCGAAAGGCGGACGCGATGGTGGTGAGACGCTTGAAAACAGCCTTTGTCATAATATAAATATTATAACAAATGGACAGTATCAGTTCAGAGGGGTCAGCGGAAGGTGTAGGGCCCGGGCGAGATGGTGCGGCGCACCAGTTTGGCGCTGACGGAGCCTATGAAGATTTCCGCTTTCAGCATCAGCGGCAGGCGCAGCTCGTCCTCGGTTATCCAGACCAGCATGCGCTTGCCGGCCTTGGCCACGAAGATGCCTTCCTCGCCGGCCATGGGCTCGAACAGCATGCACTTCTTCTTGCCGTAGGGGGTGGAGATCTTCTCGCTTTTTTTGGACTTTATCGTGATGCGCCAGTTGCGCTTGGTGTTGACGTCCATTTGTACGCTCTGGCCGGGGCCGATCTGCATGGTGCGGATCCTGTACAGGGCCGAGAGCACGTCGTTAACGGGGCCTTCCAGCAGGCCCTCGAAAGCCGTGGGCTGGCGCTTCTTGTTCATCTTGACGCCGTAATACCTTTTGCCGGCCCCGTCGAAAACCAGCCACTCATTGAAGAAATGTCCGCCCTCCGAGATCTTCTTGTAATAGCCGTAGGACTGCAGGGTTTCCGCGTCCATCCAGGAGTCGTTGCGGTCGGCCACTTTGTAGAAATTGTTAATAAAGGCGCCGGACCGGGCTTCTGAAACTATGTGCCAGGCCGGGCGCGAGGAGATCTCCACCGTCCGCTCTATCTTGAGGTAGGACCGCCCGACGTAGATCATGCCCCAGTAAATGTCGTATTCCAGGGTTTCGCCGCTGATCAGGCCGGCGGGAGAGGCGGCAACGGCCGCGGTGGAGGAGGGGAGGCCCCAGTACGGGTGCTCCAGCACCTTTTCACCGGCGGAAACCGGTACGGCCAGGCCCAGCAGAAGGAGCAGTTTAAAAAGCATAGTGTATTCGGGCCGCCACGAAGGCGGCCAGGGCGGCGGCGGCGCTCAGGCCGCGCCATTCCTTGTTCTTGCGGAAAACTTCGGAAGAATAGGCGGCCAGGTCGAAGAAGCCGGCCGCGCCCCGCAGGCAGGGCAGTATGGCGGGGGCCTCGCCTTTGTATTTTTCGAAGTCGGCGCCGTAAACCGAGAGCAGGAAGGCCTCCTCGGCCTTGATGGTGACGTAATAGATCCAGCCGAAAGCAGCGGCGGCGAAGAGCCAGAGGCCGGCGGTCAGCAGCGGCCGGGAAGGGGCCGAGAGCATGAGCATGAGGCCGGCGGTCATCAGCATGGTGCCCAGGTAGAGCGGGTTGCGCACGGCGGCGTAGGGGCCGGTGGTGGTGAGGGTCCTGGACTTGACGATGGCCGCGCTGGCGGCGAGGCGCACGGCCTGGCCCAGCGCCATCACGGCGAGGCCGGCCCAGAAGAGTTTCCAGCTTTCGGGCCGCGCGGCTATGAGGAGGGCCAGGGTTACCAGCTGGGAGATCAGTATTCTTTTTTTCACGGTATTTTCCTTTGTTCTGCGCCGGTCATGTCGGGCAGGGCCCGCGCCAGGGCGAGCAGGTCCTTGTAGCCTTTTTTCGCCGCGGCCGGTCCCAGCGAGGAGCGCCACTGGCCGGTGAGGACAAGGCGCCCTTTTATGCCGGCCCGGCGCGCCAGTTCCAGGTCGCATTTCTTGTCCCCGGCCATGAAGGAACGGGGCAGGTCGGCGGGGCTGTCCTTCTCCGCTTCGAGTATGAGCCCCGGCTTTGGCTTCCTGCAGGAACAATTCTCGCCGGGGGCGTGCGGGCAGAAATAGACGGCGTCCACGCCGGCCCCGGCCTTGCGCAGCTCGCGCAGCAGCTTGAGGTTTATCCTGCGGGAGGCGGCCAGGGTCATGTAGCCGCGGCCTATGCCGGACTGGTTGGTAAGCACCACGACGCGGTAGCCCTTGGCCGAAATCAGCTTTATGGCGGCCGGCGCTTTCGCGTAAATCTTCAGCTGGGCGGGGGTGGTGATATAGGAACCTTCGCGGTTCTTGTTTATCGTCCCGTCCCGGTCCAGGAAGGCCGTGGGGGCCGGCGGGCCCTTCTTAACTTTCGGCGGCCAGGCGCGCATCAGTCGGCGCTCCTGCCCGCGCCGTCTACGATGCGCATCAGGCGCTTCCAGCCGTCGCAGAGAAAGACTATCTTCACCGAGAGTATCAGCACGCCGCCGCCGAGCAGGTCCTGCCAGCCGGCCGGGAAGCGCGCGAAATCCTTGTAGGTGGTGATCAGGGGCAGCCCGGCGCGCGCCTGCTGCGCCGAGGCCAGCTCTTCGTCGGTGTAGGCGTGGTGGTCGGGGTAGCGCCAGATCTGCTTGAGGTCGATCTTCATTTTCTTCAGGACGCCCTCGAAAGAGTCCGGGTCGCCTATGCCGGAGAGGGCCACGGCCTGGCGCCCCTTCAGCGCGTTCAGGTCCACCTGCGAGGCGGAGGCGGGGTCTATGAAGGTTTCGGGCGAGTGCATGCTCTCGATGATCTCGGCGTTCGGGGCGAAGCGCCTGATGTCCTCGCGCAGGGCGTCCACGGCGTCCTGGGTCACCTGCTCGCAGTGGGTGATGATGACGGCCTTTGCCCGGGCCAGGCCCGACGGGTGTTCGCGCAGGTTGCCTGCGGGGAGCACCAGGTCCGCGGTGAAGGGGGCGGTGGCGTTGACCAGCGCTATGTCGGCGTCGCGCTCCAGCGCGAAATGCTGGAAGCCGTCGTCCATCAGCAGGATGTCCGCGCCCAGCTCCGTCGCCGCGGCGGTGCCGGAGGCGAAGCGGTCGGAGGAGACTACCACCGGCACGCCGGCGGGTTCGAGCAGCCTGTAAAGCATCAGCGCCTCGTCCCCCGCGGAATCGAGGGCGACCGAGCGGCCCTTGGCCAGGATGGTCACGGTGGCGGGGGGGACGCGGCGTTTGTAGCCGCGCAGCAGCACCGCCGGCCTGCGGCCGGACCTGGCCAGTTCCATGGCGGCGGTGACCACGGTGGAAGTCTTGCCGGTGCCGCCGGAGGAGATGTTGCCGAAGCAGACCACGGGGACGGGCAGGCGGCGGCTGCGCAGCACGCCCTTCTTGTAGAGCAGCCTGCGGGCGGCTATGCCGCCGGCGTAGGCGAAGGACATGAGGCGCAGCAGCAGGCGGCCGGCAACGCCGGAGCGCAGCCTGTCGCGGGTTTTTTCGGGGGAGAAAGCGGTCATGCGGGCACCTTCTTAAGCGTTAGCGCGTGGGCGCGGAGGCGCTCCCAGACGGAGTCGAGCGGCAGGGCGGAAAGTTCTCCCTGCGCCCAGGCGTGCAGCGGCCCGGGCGGACTCCAGCTCTGCGGGGAATTCTGCGGCGCGTAGAGGGTGAAGGTGGGGGTGCCCTGGCTGACGGCGAGGTGCATAGGGGCGGAACTGGTGCCGCAATGCAGTGATGATTGTTTGAACAGGGCCGCCAGGTCGAGCAGGTCGAAATCGGGGCAGAGCAGGTGCTTGCCGGAGGCGGCCGCCATGGCAGCCTTTACGTAGTCCAGCTCGCCGGGGCCCCACAGGAAGATCACGCGGGCGCCCAGCTCCGACGCGAGGCGGTCGGCCAGGCCGGCGAAATTTTCCGGGGCCCAGCGGCGGTGTTCGCGCGGGCTGGTTATGTCTAGGGTTACGGTGAACTCGCCGGGCTTGACGCCGGAGGCGGCGAGGAAGGCCCCGGCCCTGGCGGCGTTTTCCGGCTTGAAGGCGAGTTCCATTTCCGGGCCGGCGGGAGGTATGCCGAGGGGTTCGAGCAATTCGAGGCGGTCGAAAACGGTATAGCCCCCGCCTTGTTTCTTTTCGGGGAGGATATTGTGGAAAAGGCGGCCGGCGGAGAATTTGAAGGCCAGGCGCTTCTTGGCCCCGGAGAAGAGGGCGTAGAAGCCCGACGAGGTGGAGCGCATGTAGTCGAAGGTGATGTCTATACCGGCGGCGCGGATGGCGGCGAGGGGCTTGTCCTCCCGGTAGAAGACCCCGGCGAGGCGCGGGTTGCCTTCGAGGACTTTGCGCGAGGGGCGGCGGGTGAGGAAATAGAGGCGCGAGTCCGGCAGGGCGGTCTTGAGCGCGCGCAGCAGCGGCGTCGTGAGCAGCACGTCTCCGATGCCTTTATAAACGATCACTAATATTCCAGGTCCCATGTTGTATCCTGCGAGTCCTGTCTCACCGCGAGCGATTTTAGTGCGCAGGGCCAAGGTCCGCAGCGGACCGCCTATCATTAGGGCGGCGGCCGAGATTGTTTGAGCGACGCACTGTGTGCCGAGCGAGTTCGAGGCCGGCGGAGGACCGCTGGCCCTCTTCTGCCGCGCACGCTTATGAGCGAGCGGTGAGACAGGACTCGCCCCAGCCAGTCACTGCGCCGTTTTGGCGGCGCGGTAGCGGGGGTCGTTGTACATCTTGAACTGGCGGTAGATCTTCAGCTTCACCCTGCCGGCGGCCACGTCGGAGATGAGCTGCCCTATCTCGTCTTCCAGGTCCCTGAGCTGCGTGCCCATGACGCCGAGCTTGGCGGAGCAGGCGGCCTTGTGGTCCTCGGAGGCGTCCGCGCGCGCCAGCTGCTCGCGCATGTGGAAGATCTTGAGCTGGATGATGCTGATCTTGTCGGCCAGGCTGCCAATGGTCTCAGCCATTGATGGCCTCCAGCACTTTTTCGTCGATGCGCTCTATCAGGTCGTTGCGCTTCTGGTTGAGCTTGTCTATGTTCTTCTTGGCGGCGGCTATGGCCGGCACATCGCCGACCCTGGCCTTGTCCTCTTCGTGCCAGAGCTCTGTGTTGGTCATGGCCAGCTCGCTGATCAGTTTGCCCACGTGTTGCAATTCTTTCATTTACATTTACCTCGCGCAGTTATTATACAAAGAAGACCTCACAGCCTTGAAGCGCCGCGGCTGAGCTGCAGGGCCAGGTCCCAGTTGTTGTCGCCGCCGCGGATGAAGAGGCGGTCTATGGTGGCGGCCTTTCGGTCCCACGGCCACGGGGTCTTGCCCTGCCTGAAGCTGAAATCGAAGGTGTAGCCGGCCTCCAGCGCCTTCTCCCGGATGGCGGGGGCGTAGGCCCCGTCGCCGTAAGGGTAGGCGAAGGCGCACATCTCCCGGCCGAACGCGGCTTCGAGCTGGCGCCTGGATTCGGCCATCTCCCAGGCCGCGTCCTCCAGCTTGAGGGTCGAAAGGTGGGGGTGGTTCATCGTGTGCGAGCCGTACTCTATCACGCCGCTGTCCTGCATGTCTTTGAGCTGCTCCAGCGTGGCCATGTTCACCCAGGGTTCTGAAGCGGGGTTGTGCCAGAGGTTGGTCTTGCCGATGGTGTTGTAGACTACGAAGATATTGCCCTTGGCGCCTAGCTCCTTAAGGATAGGCCAGGCGTGGGTGTAATTGTTCTCATAGCCGTCGTCGAAGGTAATGAGCACCGATTTTTCCGGCAGGGGCTGCCCGGAGTCGTGCAGCTTTTTCAGGTCGGAGAAGAGCAGGGTAGTGTAGCCGTTATCGAGCAGGTATTTAACCTGCGCGCGGAATTTCTCCGGGCTTACCCAGAGGGGCTTCAGCCTGGAGCCGGGCGGGGGAACGCCGACCTTGTGGTAGCAGAGCGCCTTCAGGCCCGGGGCGGAACTGCGCCACCAGGTCCAGCGGGCGCTGAGCGCGAGGACGACAAGTATGAGTATAACGGCGGCTATGGTCATAGCGCGGCTCCTTCCTTTACGCGTCTGGTTCCCTTGCGGCACTCCTGCGCGGCCCTGAAAACCTCGTCGACGGTAAGCAGGCGCATGCAGAGAAAATGGCCACGCGGGCATTTTTTAGAGCCGTGCAGGGCGCAGGGCCTGCAGGCCAGCGGGGTCTCTACCACCCGGTTGCCGGGGCCGTAGGGGAAAAAGCCCAGCTCCCTGGTGGTGGGCCCGAAGATGCCCACCGCCGGCACTCCCAGCGCGGCGGCGATGTGCATTGGGCCGGAATCGTTGGAGATGAAAACCTTGAGGGGGCGGATAGCCTCCATCAGCCCGGGCATGGTGGTTTTGCCGGTGAGGTTGAGGCAGCGCTCCGGGCCGGCCTGGCGCTCTATCTCTGCGTTCCAGTCCTGCTCGCCTGGGCCGCCGATCAGCAGCACTTTTCCTCCGCGCTCGGCGGTGAGTTTTTTGATGAGCCGCGCCCAGTGCCCGGCGGGCCAGCGCTTGGTGGGCCAGGCGGACCCTGGGTTGATTCCCGCCACCACGCCGTCCTGGGGGCCGTAGGGCGCGCCCGCGCCGCGGCGCAGGCCGGGAAAAGCCGTCTTGAGGTTCTCGGCCAGCGGGGAAAGCAGGGCGAGGTTGCGCTCGACGTCGTGCAGCAGCCAGGAGAAAGGCACCTTGTGCGTCAGCAGGGCGCGGCCGGCGCTGGAGGAGAAGCCCACGCGCACCGGGATGCCGGCGCGCCAGGCCAGCAGGGCGCTGCGCAGCGACCGGTGGGGGATTATAGCGGCGTCAAAATTGCGGGCGCGCAGCTCGCCGGCCAGGCGCCCGAACTCGGCGAACCTCGGCGCGGTCTTTTTCCTGTCCTCTATGATCTCGGCGGCCAGGCCCGAGGCGGCGAAGATGCCGGCCGTCTCCGGGCGGGTGACCACCGTGACCGCGGCGTCCGGCAGGCTCTCGCGCAGTTTCTTAAGGAGGGGGAGGGTGAGCACGCAGTCGCCGAGGAAGGCGGTCTGCAGCAGGCAGATCTTCAGGGGCCCTTTCTTCAGCTCCGCGCTGCCGCCGGCGGGAGACCAGTCGCCCAGCTCCGGGCCGGAATGCACCACCGGCACGCCGAGCTGCGCGAGCGGCTCCAGGTAGCGGTCCAGGGTGTGCTTCTCAAGCGCGGGGCTGGGAATGCGCAGCCCGACGAAGAGGCGGCGGGCCAGCGAGGCTTTGCGGTAGCGCAGTTTTACCGGGCATAGCGCGAGCAGCGAGATGAGGCGGCTGCGCGGGGTGTCGTGCAGGTCTATGATGGCGTCGTAGCCGGCGGCGTTCACTTCGCGCAGGGCGGAAAACAGGCCGGAAAAGGGCAGGGCCCTGTCGATGAAAGCGTTTTTGGAAACGGCGTCCAGGAACTGCGGCTTGACCAGGATGTCCAGCCTGGCCCCGGGCCACCGCGCTTTAAGATTGCGGAAAACCGGGGCGGTCAGGATGATGTCTCCAAGGGACGACATCCTGATGACCAGTATCCTCGGGTCCGGCTTCGTTATTTCCACCAAAAAATTATATCATTTATAAAATTTGGATGGCCGCCCGCTGCCTGCCGCCCCTTAAAGCCGGAGGCTGTAACAAAGATTTAACTTAAATGTCATTGACAGGACCTCGCTTTTCATATATCTATATAATATGCGGATAAAGACCGGCGCTTTTATTGCGGCAGCCATGCTCTCGGCTGGGGGGCTCTTCAGCTATACCTCGGCCCTCATGAGCTCCGGGGTCTACCGCATGCTGATCAGCGAGCAGACCACGGTCGGCAACAGCGCCCCCAAGACGGGGGGCGGCTATTCCCTTCTCGGCAGCACCGGCCAGCTCGGCTTCGGCACCATTTCCGGCGGACGCTACACCGTTACCTGGGGCATAGTCAATTCCTGGCGCCCGCCGCAGGCCGACCTTTCCGGCGCGCATGTCTACCCCAACCCGTGCAAGAGCTCCCGGGGCTGCACCGGGGTCACTTTTACCCGCCTTACCCTGCGCGCCACGATACACGTTTTTACCGTTTCCGGAGAGAAAGTAAAGACCATAGAGAAGAACAACAACATCGACAGCATGGGCTGGGACCTGCGCAACGAGAACGGGTCCAGGATAGCCAGCGGCCTTTACCTCTACGTGATAAAGGGCGAGGGCGCGACCAAGAAGGGAAAAATCGTGGTGGTCAGGTAACAAGGTGGCTCTTATGAAAAAAATAATTTTATCCGCGGCCGCGGCGCTGCTGCTGGCGGCGCCCTGCCGGGCAGGGGAAATAACGTCGGGCAGCGTGCCCGGCTCGCTGAACTACCAGGGCCGCCTGGAGCGGGATAATGCCCCGATAACGGGACCGATCCACCTCTATTTCAGGATCTACAATTCCGCCACGGCCAGCAACACGGGCGGGGGCCTCTGCGGCGGCAGCTCGCAGCCCTGCCTGTGGCAGAGCCCGGAAGTTACCGTGCAGGCGGCGCAGGGCATCTTCAGCGCGGACCTTACGCCCCCGCTTTCCGTGCTGGCGGGCGGGCACAGCCTTTTCCTGGAAGTGCAGGTGGAGAGCGACGTGCTGTCCCCCAGGGAGCCCCTCAACAGCGTGGCCTTCGCGCTGGTGGCGAAAAAGCTGGAGGACGGGGCGGACGTGCTGCTTTCGACCCTCACCGCTACCTATAGCGTTTCCCTCGCCACGGCCGCCGGCGCGCAGATGACGGTCGGCACCGACAGCCCCGATACCGGTTCCAGGCTGACCGTGGACGGCTCCCTGAAACTTATGTCGGGGAGCATTATCTTCCCCGACAATACCTCCATGAACAGCTCAGGCCTGGGCTCCGCCGGCAGCATCGCCAATGTCTCGGACGCAGACATAATGGCGGATTCCGACGGCATCGGCGGCGGCGGCATCATCTTCCACAAGCCGGCGCAGAACTTCATGTATATCAGCAACTCCGGCCTGGCGGGCATCGGCTCGGGATTCAGCTCTATCGTCCTGCCGAAGGGCCGGCTGGACGTGGACGGCGAGATCTACGTGGGCAGCGAGGGCATCTATCCCCGGGACCCGGGTGACGTGAACATCATGTCCGACCTGACGGTGACGGGGGGCAAGTTCACGGGCATGAACGGGGAAAACATCTCCCTGGGCGAGACCAACGACGTGATAGCCTTTAATTTCGGCGCCGTCGAGCGCATGCGGATCCATTCCAACAACAACGTCGGCATCGGCCTGTCGCTCCCTACGGCCCCGCTCCATGTTCTCGGCGATATCCGGTCGAACGCCGGCATGCGCGGCGGCACCGTTTCTATCGGCTCCTACACGGGCTGGACGGCCCTGGCCAACGAGGTGCGCGCTACCGACAGCGCCCACCTCCTGCTGCAGCAGTCCAATCCCTATTACGTGGGCATCGGCACCGATACCCCGCGCGAGAAGCTGCACGTGCGCGGCAGCGTGCGCTCTGATTACGGCATTACGGCCGCCACCGCTTCTTTCTCGGGCGACGTGCGCGTCAACGGGACCTTGACGGCCAATTCCGGCCAGGGGAATACGGTAAACCTCTCTTCCACGGTTATATACGGCACCCTGCAGGTTACCGGCGGCATAGGCTCCATGGCCGGCGTCCCCGTCTACCTGAATTCCACGCAGACCCTGACCGGTCAGAACACCTTCCTGAACCAGGTCTTCGTTTCCAGCGACATCTATACCACCAACCGGCTCGGGGCCGGGGTGTCGGGCTTTGACTTCAGCGGCAGCAGGTACCTGCAGGTGGGCGACGACGCGGGCGGCGTCTACGCCAACGATAACGGCCTGATCTACCTGGTGGGCGGCTCCAACGCCAACGCAAAACTTAACTTCTACCGCGGCGCGGCTTTGGCCTCACGCCTGGAAACCCAGGGCGGGGCCAACCTGGCCCTGGTGGTGAACGAGCAGACCAAGACGCTGACCGACGCCACCTATCACCGCATACAGAACAGCGTGGTCTGGGTCTCCACCGGCTATAACACCACCCCGGCTATCTTCGTAAGCTCGTCGCTGGGCAATGTGGGCATAGGTACTTCGGTCATGGACCCCAACTGGAAGCTGACCGTGGAGGGCAATATCCGCCTTTCCGGCGCCACCTCCAATGCCCTGATCTTCGCCGACGGCACCACCCTCAACAGCGCCGGGTCTATCGGCTCGGCCACCAACCTGTCGGCCAACGGCGACGCTATCGTGCAGTCCAACGCCGACTACAGCGGCGGCGGCGACGTGATACTGCGCTCCGGTCCGCTGGACGGCCTGATAGTAAACTCCGGCGGCAATGTCGGCATTGGCACCATGTACCCGGTTTCCCGCCTGAACGTGCGCGGCGGCGACCTGGTGCTGGGCACGCCTTACAACCCTTACGACGGGGACTCGGTGCCGGACCTGGTGGTGGGCGGCAATATCGCCTTTGACGGCGAGATGATACAGCGCTCCGCCCTGCCGGTGCAGCTCTCCGGCCTGATAGTGGCTAATGACGTTTACTTGTCTACGGCGTCCGGCAAGACAGGTGTCGGGACCCGGTCGCCCTACACTACTTTCGACGTGAACGGCAGCGCCCAGTTCGGCTCGGGCGTGACCAAGTCCACGTTCACCTCTGCGGGCGTGCTGCAGCTGGCCAGCCCGCTGGGCGTGGCCTACGGCGGCGCGGGGGCCAGCCTGTCGGCGGTGGTTCCCGGCGGCATACTTTACAAGAACTCGGCAACCACGGTAGGCGGTTCCGCGGCCCTGACCGGCGTGCTCAAGGGCAATGGCGCCGGCGCGCCCACCGCCATGAACGGCACCGCCAACTACATAACCTACTGGTCGGACGCCAACACCATAGCGGCCGAGCAGCACACGGACGTCACCCGCGGCGGCACCGGCGTGGGCACGCTGACCGGCGTGGTCAGGGGCAACGGCACCGCAGATATGACGGCCATGAACGGCACGGCCAGCTACAACACCTATTGGTCCGACGCCAACACCATAGCGGCCGAGCAGTACACGAACGTAACGCGCGGCGGCACCGGCGTGGGCACGCTGACCGGCGTGGTCAAGGGCAACGGCACGGGCGCCATGACGGCCATGACCGGTACGGCCAACTACAGCGCCTACTGGTCCGACGCCAATACCATAGCGGCCGAGCAGCACACGGACGTCACCCGCGGCGGCACCGGCGTGGGCACGCTGACCGGCGTGGTCAGGGGCAACGGCACCTCCGATATGTCCGCGATGACCGGAACTCTCAACAGGATAATTAAGTGGACGCCCGACGGGAATACGATCGGCAACAGCCTTATCTCCGATGACGGGACCGATGTCAACATGAACTCGCATAAGATTATAAATGTAAGTTACCCCTCGGCCAATACTGACGCCGCCACTAAACTCTATGTCGATGACTTGACGGGTACCGGCGTTACCAGCCGCGGCTGGAGCAAATCCGGCAATACGCTTTTCGGCGGCGAATACCTGGGAAGTTCCAACGCCATGGACCTGGTGTTTAAGACCGATGGCACCACCAGGGCTACAATCACCGCTGCGGGCGCACTGCAACTTAACACCGCTTTAGGTCTGGCTTACGGCGGTTCGGGCGCCAACCTGTCGGCCACGGGCGGCGCGAACCAGTTCGTGCGGCAGAACTCGGCCGGCGGAGTATTCACAGTTTCCGCTATTGCCGACGCCGACGTTCCGGATAGCATAACCATCAGCGGAACCAACAACGTTTCCTGGGCCTCCATTGACCAGACCGGGTCATCGCTGGCCGACCTGGTTACGCGCAGCGCAGGCGATCTTACCAGCGGGACGCTGGCGGCAGCGCGCGGCGGCACAGGTATCTCCGGGGCAGGCGGAACCGCGGACAGGGCAATGCTTACTACGAACGGCACATCCTGGACCACCGGAAAGGTAACCTCGGACTACACTACGGGAGTTGTATCCGACACATTTATCGTGTACAGCTCTACCGGGGCTACCGGGACATGCAGGTCCCTTACCATTACAAATGGCCTGCTGACGAATATCGGGAATGTCGCCTGCCCGGTTCCTTGAGTCTGTTGGTTAAAGGTTGGAACTGATAGCTTGTATAGTCTTTTCGGTGGCGCCCCTGAGGGAGGCGAGGGTTTTAGCGGAGTTGTCCCGCGCGGCCTGCAGGGCGGCGGGGTCGGTGAGAAGCAGGCCGAGTATTTCGGCCATCTGAAAGGCGGTTTCCGCGAGGAAGCCGCCTTTCTGTTTTAAGAGGGCTTCCCCGGCGCGGCGGGCGTTCCTGTAATTCGGGCCGAAGATGGCAGGGCGCGAGAACAGCGCCGGCTCCAGTAAATTATGGCCGCCGGTGTCGTCGAGCGTGCCTCCCACGAAACAAACTGCCGATTCGGAATAGAAGGCCTGCAGCAGGCCCATGGCGTCGGCCAGCAGACAATCCGCCGCCGGGGCCTTGCCCGCCTCTGACCAGCGGGTAAAGGCTATCCCGCGGTCCGCCAGCAGCGCTTCGGTCTCGCCGAGCCGCTCCAGGTGGCGGGGGACAAGGACCAAGATAAGCCCGGGCGCTTTTTCTTTAGCCCGCAGCCAGGCGTCCAGTATGACCGGCTCTTCCTCCGGGTGCGTGCTGCCGGCGGTAAATACCGGGGCGCCCGCCCAGCCTGAGGCTGTAATAAATTCTATAACCCTGTCGCGCCCGGCGGCGGAAACGCCCAGCATGTCGTGCTTGAGGTTGCCGGTGACGGAAACCTTGCCTGCCAGCCCCGGCAGGGCGGCGAACAGCGCGGCGTCCCGCTCCGACTGCGCCAGCACCGCTTTAACGCCGGAAAAAGCCAGCCTCGAGAGGGGGGCCAGGACGCGGTAGAGGAGGGAGGTGCTGCCGGAGATGCGGGCGTTCACCAGGAAGACCGGCACGCCGGCGCGGGCGGCCGCGTAGAGGGTGGCGGGCCAGATCTCGGTTTCTACTATTACCAGCATCAGGGGGCGGGCGGCCTTTATAAAAGAGGCGGCCAGCGGGTAGAAATCCAGGGGGGCCAGGCGGGCTTGCGCCGGAAGGCGGGCGGCTTCGGCCCGGCCGGCCGCGGTAGAGGAGGTAAAGAGCAGGGGGGCCTTGAAGAGTTCCGCCAGCCGCGGGGCCAGCTTTGAAACGGCTTTCACTTCGCCCATTGAGGCCGCGTGCAGCCAGACCGGCCGCGCCGGCAGCGAGGGCAGTGAAAGCCCCGCCCGTTCCCTGAGCTCGCCGCCGAGGCCCTTCATCAGGGCGCGGCGGGGGGAAAGCAGGAAGAACACGGCGTAGAGGGCCGCTATGACCGGCGCGAGCAGGCTGTAGATTAAGAGCAGCAGGTAGCCCATCGGGGGAATTACTTCTTGGAGGCGGACGCGGCCTTCTTCTTTTTCTTGGAAAGCCAGGGCAGCGCGAAAATGGCGGAGTATTTGGGCGTGAAAGCGCCGTCCTCGAAAGAGACTCCTATCTTGGCGGACTCGAGGCGGGCGCAGAGGGCGTTAATGAGTTCGCCCTCGTAGAGCGGCACGGCGGTGGTTTCCTGGGCGGGCAGGTCCGGCTCGGGGGTTGAGGCGATGTAGACGGCCGGGCCGAACTCGAAGCCCTCGGGCTCGGCCTCGCGCACGGCCAGGTCGGCCGTAACGCCTACCGCGGTCTGCATGAAGACCTGGGCCGCTATGTGCCCCAGGCGGGCGTGCGTGTCGTCAACCGGGTTGGCCAGCTTGTCCTCGAAGCTCTTGCCCAGCGTGAGGATGCCCACGGTCACGGGCTGCTTCGAGTCCCCGTTGATGCGCGCCGCGGCCTCGTCTTCCGGGGGAAGGTATTCAAAGACCACGGCGGGCTCCAGGGCGGCGGCCAGGCCGGAGGCGTGCTCGCGCACGGCCTTCTCGTCGGCCAGCCCGATGGCGGCAAGGTCAAGACGGTGCTTGCGCGCCTTGCGCAGCACCTCGTAGGAATATACCGGGATCTTGAACCTTTTGATCTTTCTCACAGCCGCCTTTCCTGTTTAAGCTGTTACTTGCCCTTGTTCTCCCACTGGTAGACCAGCGGGGTGGCGATGGCGATGGTGGAGTAAGTGCCGCAAATGCTGCCCACCAGCATGGCGAAGGCGAAGTTGTTTATTACTTCGCCGCCGAAGACGAACAGTATGGCTACCACGGCCAGCACGGTGAGGTTGGTGATCAGCGTGCGGGACAGGGTTTCGTTGACGCTGGTGTTGACCAGTTTGCCCAGGGACATCTTGGGGAACATGCGGATATTGTCGCGCATGCGGTCGAAGATGACGATGGTGTCGTTTATGGAGTAGCCGGCTATGGTCAGCAGGGCCGCCACTATCACCAGGTCTATCTCCCTGTTGGTGATGGAGAGCGCCCCGGCGGTAACCGCCACGTCGTGGAAGATGGCCAGCACGCCGGCCGCGCCCCAGACGGGGTTGGAGAACCGGAAGGCCACGTAGACGATGATGCCGAACAGCGACAGCACCATGGCGAACAGGGCCTTCTTGGCCAGGTCGCGGCCCACCACGGGGCCCACGTAGTCGCGCCTTTCCTCGGTGAAGGTATTGCCGGGCAGATTGGCCGTGAAAGCGGCCATGATCTGGTCCGAGATCTCGTTCACCTTGTCCTGCGCGCCCTTCACCTTTATCTGGTAGGCGTTGCGGTCGGAGAAGCTCTGTATAGTGGTCTCCAGGCCGCCCTTGCTCAGCGCGGCGCGGACGTCGGCGGTGGAGACGGGCTTCTCGAAGCGCAGCTGCAGCAGCGTGCCGCCCGTGAAGTCCAGGCCGAGGTTCAGGCCCTTCACGGCCATCGATATGATACCCGCGCCTATCAGCAGGGCGGAGATGGCGAAGAAGATGTGGCGCTTCGCGATGAAGTCGATGTTGGTTTTCTTTATCAATACCATCATATGCTGAGCTCCTTGGGGTTGGAAGTGAGCCAGAATTCATAAATGACCCTGGTCACGAAAACCGAGGTGAACATACCGACCAGCAGACCGATGGTCAGCGTGACGGCGAAGCCTTTGACCGGGCCCGAGCCGAACTGGAACAGGAAGATGGCCGCTATCCAGGTGGTCACGTTGGAGTCCAGGATGGCGCTCCAGGCCTTGTCGAAGGACACGGGGATGACCATGGCCACGGGCTTGCCCAGGACCAGCTCTTCGCGCATGCGCTCGAGTATCAGCACGTTCGCGTCGATGGCCATGGCCAGCGACAGGATCATGCCGGCTATGCCGGGCAGGGTCAGCGTGGCCCCGAAGTAGCTCATGGCGGCGATCAGGAACACGAAGTTGAGCGCCAGGGCTATGTCGGAGACGAAGCCGCCCGCGCGGTAATAGACCAGCATGAAGGCCACCACGAGGATGAAGCCGATGCCGGCGGCCGAGAGGCCTTTCTTTATGGAGTCTTCGCCGAGGCCGGGGCCCACCACGCGCTTCTCTATGATGTTGACCGGGGCCGGCAGGGCGCCGGCGCGCAGGATGATGGCCAGGTTGCGGGCCTCTTCCATGGTGAAGCTGCCTTCGATCACGCCCGAGCCGCCGCCGATGCGGGACTTTATGACGGGAGCGGAGTGCACCACGTCGTCGAGCACGATGGCCAGGAACTTATTCACGTTGGCGCCGGTGAAGTTCTCGAACAGCTTGCCGCCTTCCTTGTTGAAGGTGAAGCCGATGCTGGGGGTGCCGAACTGCTGGTCGGTCTCCACGCGGGCGCTCTCCAGGTAGGCGCCGGTCACGGGGACGTCGCCGAAAAGGACGTAGTAGCGGGCCCTCTCGCCTTCGGGCCCGGGGGCGGCCTTGCGGAGGATGGTGTTCTTAGGCATGAGCTTGGCGACTTCGGGGAGCAGCACGCCTTTCTTGTCGAAGGGGGGTTCGCTCATGGCGTCCACCTTGGAGAGCACGGCCTGCGCCTCGTTGGAGGTGTCCACCAGGCGGAACTCGAGCAGCGCGGTCTTGCCGATGAGGTTCTCGGCTTCCGCGGTGTTGGAGATGCCGGGCAGGTCCACGGAGATCCAGCGTTCGCCCTGGCGGGAGATCGGGGTTTCGCCGACGCCGTACTGGTCGACGCGGTTGCGGATGATCTCGATGGCGCGGGTCATGGCGTCATTGAGCTTTTCTTTCTTCTCGAGCTTTTCCACGTCCAGCTCGAGCAGCAGGTGGGTGCCGCCGCGCAGGTCCAGGCCCAGGTTGAGGATGCGCTTGGGGCGCATGCGCATGGCCTCGGTCTTGGAGCGCTCGTCCGCGGTCTTGGTATACCATTCCACGCTGGGGTACAGCAGCCAGAAGGAAAGGATGAGGAGGCCCAGGACGGTTCCTATCTTCCAATGTAATTTATTCATTTCCGATGCTCCTTGGTTGATTACTTCTGCGGGTTAACTACCGCGCCTATGGCGCTGCGGGTAAAGAGGGTCTTCACGCCCTTGGCGATCTCGACTTCGATCTCGTCCTGCTTAATGGCGGTGATCACGCCTATGATGCCGCCGCGGGTGATGACCTTGTCGCCGGATTTGAGGGCTTCAAGCATCATCTTGGTCTCTTTCATCTGTTTCTGCTGGGGGCGGATAAGCAGGAAATAGAATATGATGGCTACTGCTATAAAGGGGACAAGCTGCACGAGTGCTCCGTTCTGGTTCATTAGTTCCTCCGTCGGTTAGTTCGGTAAATATTCTAACAAATTTTAATTATATTAGGGGACGCTGCTTAGTTTTTGAGTTGTTTGACACTTTACTGAGTTGATCCAATGCCGGAAAACCGGCAAGGCCCTCGTCCCGCCAAACAACTCAAAAACTAAGCAGCGTCCCCCTTCAGAGGTAGGCATCCATGAAGGATTTCTTGGCCTGCTTGAAGGTGCCGCCAGCGATGGCGAGGCGCATGATCTTGGTCTGGTTGATCAGGAAGCGCAGGTTGTGGATGGAGATGAGCTGGCTGGCCAGGATCTCGCCCGCCTTGAAGAGGTGGGAGAGGTAGGCCTTGCTGTAGTTGCGGCAGCAGATGCAGTCGCACTCGGCGTCCAGCGGGGATTCGTCGTTCTTGAACGGCGCGTTCTTGATATAGAGTTTGCCGGCGGAGGTCAGCGCCTGGCCGTTGCGGGCGTTGCGGGTAGGCAGCACGCAGTCGAACATGTCCACGCCCAGCTCCACCGAGTTCCAGATATCCTCCGGGGTTCCGAGGCCCATGAAATAGACGGGCTTGTCTTTCGGGAGGTTGTCCATCACGGCGCCGAGGGACTCCATCATCTGGGCCTTGCTCTCGCCGACGGACAGGCCGCCGACCGCGAAGCCGTCGACGCCCAGTTCGGCCATATGCTTGGCGGCCTCGGCGCGAAGGTCCGTGTAGATGGAACCCTGTATGATGCCGAACAGTTGCGGCCGCTCGGCGCGCGGGATATGGCGGGTCTTTTCGTCGAAGTGGATTTTTGCGCGCTCTGCCCACTTCTTGGTCTTCTTGAGGGCGTCCAGGGCGTCGGCGCGGGAGGCGGGGTTCTTGACGCAGACGTCGAGGCAGGTCCAGATGGAGGAGCCTATGGAGGCCTGGTAATCTATCACCTTTTCCGGCGTGAAGAAATGCGGACTGCCGTCGATATGCGAGGCGAAGTGGACGCCGCTGTCGGTGATCTTGCGCAGGCGGCTGAGGCTGTAGACCTGGAAGCCGCCGGAGTCGGTGAGGATGGGGCCCTGGTGCTTCATGAAGTTGTTGAGGCCGCCGAATTTCTCGAAGGTGGGCAGGCCGGGGCGCAGGTAGAGGTGGTAGGTGTTGGAGAGCATGCACTCGGTGCCTATCTCCACGAGGTCGCGCTCGGTGACGGCCTTCACTGTGCCCTGGGTGGCCACCGGCATGAACACCGGCGTGTGCACCAGTCCCCGGTTGGTGGTCAGCACCGCCGCCCTCGCCGCGGTCTCCGTATCCTTATGCAGTACTTTGAAGTGGTGGTCCATAATGTTAATCCTTACTGAAGAGTTAAATCTCGGTGGCCTACTCTGCCCCTGCGCTTGGCCCAGGCTGGGCCTCTCGCGGCTCTTTCCGTGCTTTTAGCATATAAACATGGAGTCGCCGTAGGAGTAGAAGCGGTATTTTTCTTTTACGGCTTCGGTGTAGGCTTTGAAGAGGAGCTCGCGGCCGGAGAAGGCGGAGGTCATGTAGAGGGGGGCGGAGTCGGGGACGTGCAGATTGGTGATGAAGGCCCCGGCCACCTTGAATTTATAACCGGGCTTGATGAAGAGGCCGGCGCGGCCGCTGCCAGCCAGCACCCGGCCGCTCTCGTCGGAAAAGGTTTCCAGGGTGCGCATGGAAGAGGTGCCGACGGCGATGACGCGGCCGCCCGCGGCGCGGTGGGCGTTGAGGAGGGCGGCCGTCTCTATGTCAACCGAACAGGACTCCTCCATCATCACATGCGCGGCGGGGTCTTCGGCCCGGACCGGCTTGAACGTGCCCCAGCCGATGTGCAGCGTGACGAAAGCTTTCTTTACCCCGGCCGCCTCCAGCCGCTCGAAGAGCTGCGGCGTAAAATGGAAGCCGGCGGTATGGGCCGCGATGGATCCCGCCTCGGCGGCGTAGACGGTCTGGTATTTCTCCTCGTCGGCGGGGGCCTCGGCCCCTCGGCGCTGGCGTGCCTTGAGGATATACTGCGGCAGCGGCACGGCGCCGTTGGCGGCCAGGTAGGCCTCGTCCACCGGCACCGAGAAACGGAAAGTGTAACTGCCGTCGGGATTGCGCGCCAGGCATTCGGCCGCCGCGCCGCCGGCGCAGATCAGCGTCTGCCCCGGCTGTATCTTGCGGCAAAGCCCGGTCCATACGGCGCCGTCTGTCCCGGCGGGGGCCATCAATAGTATCTCCGATTTCCCGCCGGTGGGCTTGGCGGCGGCGAGGCGGGCCTTCCAGACCTTGCTGCGGTTGAGCACCAGCAGGTCGGCCGGGCCCAGCAGTGACGCCAGATCGCTGAAGCGGTGGTGCCCCAGGGCACCGCCGTCCCTGGCTACCGTCAGCAGGCGCGAGGAGTCGCGCGGCTCGGCCGGGCGGTCGGCTATAAGCGGCTCTATTTCAAGGGCCGAGAATTCCTTAAGGGCTTCTTCACTCATAATCTACTATGGCCGCGCCCGGATAATAATGGCGGAGTATCCTGGTGTAGGGCCTGCCTTTGTTGGCCATGTATTTGGCGCCTTCCTGGCACATGCCAACGCCGTGGCCCCAGCCGCGGCCCGTGAGCTGGTAGCCGCCTTTCACCGCGGTTATAGAGGTAATGAAGGTGCTGCGGAACTCGTAGGTGCCGAAATGCTTGCGCATGTCGGTGGCCTGCACCGTCTTGTAGCCTTTGTCCGTCGTGATCCTGAAGGAGGCCGCCCGCCCGGAGCGGTCTTTCTTGTATATCTTCATGCCCTTCACCTTCAGCGCGGTGGAGCTGCGGGACTGTATGAATTTCAGCAGGTCGTGCGAGGAGATATAGTATTCCCAGCGCGAGTGGCGCGACGGCGCGCAGAACGGGTCCTTCACGCCGTAGAGCGGCTTGAGTATGTTTTCGCCCCAGGCGGATTTAGAGCTGGCCGTGTGGCCGCCGCAACAGGCGTGGAAGAAGGCCATGACCAGCTTGCCCTTGTACCTGAGGACTTCTCCCCGGGTGGAGCTGACGGCCTCGAGGATCCTCGGGTTGATCTTGGTAGTGCCGTTATAGACCTGCATCTCCACGCCGTTGCTCACGTCGTAGGCCTTGGCGGGGTTGACGAAGCGCAGCGCGTAGGTGCGCGAGGCCACGGCCTGCGCCTTGAGGGCCTCCAGCGGCCAGTCGGGGCTCATCTCCGCGGGCAGAACGCCGGCGAGGTAATCCTCGACCGAAAGGTATTCGACAATGTCCAGCTTGCCCTCGGGATTGGCCAGCAGCGCGATGTCTCCCTTGTAGAGGTGCGCGCCCAGGCGTATGCGTTCGCCGCCCTCGGCGGCCAGCAGTTTTATGGGAGAGGACAGTTCCTGTCCCGCCACGGCGATGCCGCCGGCTGAAGGCCGCACCTCGTAATTGGCGTCGCCGAGCAGCAGGTACTTCTGGCCGCTCTTTACTTCCTGGACGTAGATCTTGGCCGAGGTTTTAAGCTTGAGCGAGGAGGAATTGCGGGCTATGGCCACCCTGATCTGCGGCTCTCCGGCGCGCGGGCCCTCGGCGGCCCGGGCGGGCGCGGAGAAATAAAGCAGCAGCAGAGCGGGAAGCAGATTCATTGGCAGATTAAAGAAGTTCCGCCTGGGCGGAGAGCTTGAGGCCCAGGTGCGCGGCCGCCTTGGCGGTCAGCACGCGGCCGCGGGTGGTGCGCTTCAGGAAGCCGGCCTGCATCAGGAACGGCTCTATCACGTCGGTGAGGGTGTCCGGCTCTTCGGAAACGGCCACGGCCAGCGTCTCGATGCCCACCGGCCCGCCGCCGAACTTTTCGGCGATGGCCAGCAGGATGCGGCGGTCCAGGTTGTCGAGCCCCTCCGGGTCTATCTCCAGCGAGGCCATGGCGGCCTCGGTCACATCCATGGTTATCACGCCGTTGGCCTTAACGTCGGCGAAGTCGCGCACGCGCTTGAGCAGGCGGTTGGCTATGCGCGGGGTGCCGCGCGAGCGGCGGGCGATCAGCGCCAGGGCGGGCCTCTCCGCCCTGCTGCCCAGTATGCCGGCCGAGCGGACCAGGATCTGCGTGATCTCGTCCTCTCCGTAGAAACCGAGGTTAAAGACTATCCCGAACCTGTCGCGCAGCGGGCCGGTCAGCAGGCCGCTGCGGGTGGTGGCCCCGACCAGCGTGAAGCGCGGCACGGCGAGCTTCAGCGTGGTTGCGCCGGGGCCCTGCCCGGTATTGATGAAGAATATGAAATCTTCCATCACGGGGTAGAGGGCTTCCTCTACCGCGGCGTTGAGGCGGTGGATCTCGTCGATAAACAGGATGTCGCCCTCGGCCAGTTCGGTGGTGAGCATGGCGGCCAGGTCGCCCGGCTTGGAGAGCACCGGGCCGGAGGTGACCTTCATGTTGACGCCCATCTCGCGCGCCAGGATGTGGGACAGCGTGGTTTTGCCGAGGCCAGGGGGGGAATAGAAAAGGCAGTGGTCCAGCGGCTCTTTGCGGTTGCGGGCGGCCTGGATGAAGACCTTCAGGTTGTCCTTCAGCCTGGCCTGACCCACGAACTCGTCGAGGGAGGCGGGGCGCAGGGCGGATTCCAGCCGCGCGGCTTCGGGCGAGGCGGGGCGGGCGGCGAGGAGGTCGTCGTTCTTGGGCATTATTTGGGGGAGAGGCGCCTGAGCGCCAGCCTTATGATGGTTTCGGCGGAGGCGGCGCTGCCGGCCTCTTCCGCGGCCTCTTCCAGCGCGGCCCTGGCTTCGCCGGCCCTGAAGCCGAGCCCGGTGAGGGCGTTCATGGCCTGGGTGTACGCGCCCGAGGCGGCCGGAAAGGCACCCGCGGCGTAAGAGCCCTGCGGCAGCTTATCCTTGAGGGCCGAGACCAGCTTGTCCGCCGTCTTGGCGGTAAAGCCGAAGATGGCCGTGAGGCGCTTGCAGTCCCTGGCCGCCACGGCGGCGGTGAAGTCCGCCATGGACTTTACGGCCTTGCCCAGGTAGTCCATGGCTTTCTTCGCGCCGGTATTGGGTACGGCGTCTCGGAGCAGGTCGAAAAGCTGCTTTTCTTCCTTGGAGCGGAAGCCGTAGAGCGCGGTGCCGCCGTACATGCTGATGGATTCCGCCAGGAAGACCTCGACGGTAGAGCCCTCCGCCCCCAGCGCCTCCAGGGAAGGCGCGCAGAAAAAAACCTCGTAGCCCAGGCCGTTGGTTTCTATGACGGCGCTCTCGGCGTCTTTGTGCACAATGCGGCCGCGCAGGTAGGCTAGCATTTGGCTTTCTCCCGGGCGGCGGCTACGGCCTTGGCGAAGGGGGCCAGGCGCAGGTGGCAGAGGCCCGCGGCGGCGGCGTCGGCCACATCGTCGGGTTCCAGCGGCGCGGGCAGGCAGAGGGTCAGCTGGACCACCCGCTGCATCTGGCGCTTCTCGGCGGAGCCGCTGCCCGAGATGGTCTTCTTTATGGTTTTGGGATTGTAGGGATAGATGGGGACGCAGGCCTTGTCGCAGGCCAGCAGGATCACGCCGCGGGCGTGCGTGGTATTGGCCTGGGTGTCCGCCCTTTTGGAGAAAAAGACTTCCTCTATCGCGGCCTCTTCCGGGGCGTGGGCCTTAAGGACCGCGGCGAGCTCGTCGTAGATCACGGAGAGGCGCTTTTCCAGGCGGGCGCCGGCGGGGGTGTGGATAAGGCCCGAGGCGCGCAGCCGCGGGGGGGCCGCGCCGTCCTTTTCAAGCACGGCCCAGCCGGTCCTGTCCAGCCCGGGATCTATGCCTAGTATCCTCACGGAGGCTTACTTCTCCAGCTTCGCGAGGATGGCGTCGGGGATGTTGAAGTTCGAGTAAACCTGCTGGACGTCTTCGTGGTCTTCCAGCGCGTCCATCAGCTTTAGCACCTGCTCCGCCTTGTCCTCGCCCACGTTCACTTCATTCTTGGGAAGCATGGTGATCTCGGAGGAGGAGAGGGGTATCTTTTTCTCCAGGAGCTTCGTCTTGACGGCTTCAAAATCCTGCGGGGAGGTGATGATCTCGAATTCTTCGGACCCTTCGGGGGCGCGGAAATCCTCGGCGCCGATCTCGAGCACCAGGTTCATCAGCTCCTCTTCTTTGGCGTCCTCTTTCTTTACGGAGAGGTAGCCTTTCTGCTCGAACATCCAGCCGACGCTGCCGGTGGAGCCCATGTTGCCGCCGTGCTGGTCGAGGATCTTGCGGATCTCGCTGGCGGCGCGGTTCTTGCTGTCGGTGGTGACGTTGATGATGATGGCTATGCCGCAGGGACCGTAGCCTTCGTAAACGATTTCCTCATAGGTGACGCCCGGTTCCTGGCCCGTGCCGCGGCGTATGGCGCGCTTGACGTTCTCGAGCGGCATGTTGCTTCCCTTGGCATCGGCGATCGCGGAACGCAGGCGGGGGTTGTCATCGGGATTTCCGCCGCCGGCTTTGGCCGCTATGGCTATTTCCTTTATGATCTTGGTCCAGACCTTGCCCCTTTTGGCGTCGGTTATGGCCTTTTTGTGTTTGATACCAGCCCAGTGAGAATGTCCGCCCATGGTGAACTCCTTAACCTGTTTGAGGAATTTCAGATGAAATCTGCCGCAATTATGACCGCGATGAAATAAATTCTATAATAATATGAATACTTGCACAACCCGCCCCGCCAGCAGTATCCGGGGGGCGTGACAGGAAGCCCCCTTAGCTCAACTGGATAGAGCGCCTGCCTTCGAAGCAGTAGGTTAGAGGTTCGAGTCCTCTAGGGGGCACGTTTTACGCGGTTACGCGGCTCTGCGGTCCTGTAACTATTTTGTAATCAAAAGTTAACCATACCGCAAACAGGATAGATTAGAATTTATACATGGTTGCCTTACTGCTGGCCGCATTGCTGGTCCTGCCTGCCCTGCCCGGGCAGGCTCAGTCATTGTCTAAAAGCGAGCTGGGCCGCAAAGCCCTGAAGACCGTGGTGGACCACCTCAAGAGCCAGGATTCCGACGTGCGCGCGCTGGCCGCCTCCATACTGGGAGAGGCCGGCAACAAGGCCGCCTCTGGGATGCTGCGCAACATGCTGGGCGACCGGGACAAGTACGTGCGCGTAGCCGCGGCGCGGGCGCTGTGGGAACTGGGCAGCCCCGCTGGCATGAAGACCGTGCTCGGGATAATCAACGACGTGCCGGCCCAGGGCCCGATCACCGTTACCAATACCCCGCTGGTGGAGCTCAAGATAATTTCACAGAACAAGATCCGCGAGAACGCCATGGAGGCCTACGCCGGGATGAAGGGGGAGAAAGCCTCCGACCTGCTCTACAAGCTCAAGAACGACAATTACGGCCCCATCCGCGACGCCGCCGCCCGCGAACTGGCCCGCCTGGGCCATGACGATGAGCTGGCGCAGTTCACCGAGGCGCTGGGCGACGAGGACGAGGGCATACGCTACCAGGGCGCGAGCGTCCTGGCGAGGGTCTGCAATTCCGCCGCCTCCGGCCCGCTGGCGAAACTGCTGGCCGGGGAACAGTCCATGCGGGTGCGCATAGCCGCGCTGGACGCGCTTAAATGCGCGCCCGAGAAAAAAGAGGCCGCCGCCGAACTGCTCAAACTGGCGGAGGACCAGAACCCCACTATCAAGTTCAAGGCCGTGGCCGCGCTGGGCGGCATCAAGGACCCCAAAGTAAAGGAAAAGCTTTCAGCCGTGGCGACCGAGACGCGCGACATACGGCTCAGGATAACGGCCCAGAAGGGACTGATGCTGGCCGGGGCCGCCCCCGACCTCAATACCGCGCGCGACGCCCTGAGCGCCGCCAGCGCGGACATCAGGCTGGAGGCGGTCAGCGTGATAGCCTCTTTCCCCGCGGACGACGCGCTGCCGCTGCTGGCCCAGGCCCTGGACGACCAGGACACCCGGGTTAAACTGGCCGGGGCGCTGCAGACTTTGAAGATAGCTTCACGGAAGTAATTATGAAGAACGCCAAGATCCTGCTGCTCGCTCTACTCCTCCCGCTCCTGGCCGGCGCCGGGGACCTTTGCGCCGCCCCCAAGGCCCGCATGCGCGGCCCGTCGCCGCTTACCGATTCGCTGCGCCCGGTCCGCAAGTCTCCCGCCCCCGCCACGCGCGAGGCCTTCCGTGCCTTCGTGAAAAAGCAGGGCAAGGGCTGGAAGGTGCGCTACAACCCGCGCACCGCCCTGCCCGAGGCCCTGGTCGGAGGCCGCACGGCGCGCTACCCCGGCACCCCCGAGCAGGCCGCCGCCGCCTTCTTTGAAGACAATAAAGAACTCCTTAAAGTGGACCCGAGCTCCCTGCGCCTGGCGCTAAAGCGGGAGTTCCTGGGCGTGACCCATTTGCAGTACCAGCAGTACAAGGACGGCATCCCGGTGGAGTTCTCCTACGCCCGCGTGCACGTCACCGCCGACGGCCAGGTTTCCGGCTACCAGGGCAAGTTCGAGCCCGGCCTGGCCCTGGACACCGCGCCCCGCATCACCGAGCAGGCGGCGGTCATGGCCGCCTCGGCGGAGCTGGGGCGCCAGCTGAAAGTTTCAAAGACCGAACTGGTCATCTATCCCGACGAGGCGGCGGGCGGGCTGAAGCTGGCCTGGAAGGTCCGCGGCCGCTCGGGCGGCCTCTGGGTGTATTACGTGGACGCCCTGGACGGCTCCGTCCTGTTCAAATACGACGATCTCCGCTACGTCTGCAACAATAACGCTTCCTACTCCACGCAGGGCACTTCCTCCGGCGCGGTCTATGCCGTCTCGCCCCTGCCGGCCTACAGCGGCCCCACCAGCATGAACGTGACGGAGGACCTCTGGACGCCCCCGGTCCGCAAATCCCTGCGCGACCAGTATTTCTGGGCGGGCGGCTATTCCAGCGCCACGGTCACCAACCAGTACGGGGATTACTGCACCGGCAACGATCCCGCGCCGGGACTGGGCGACGGGAAAGTGTTCTCTTCGCTGAAGGGCCCCTATTTCGCCGTGAATAATTTCCGCGGCGCCAGCGCCCACTTCGACAACGGTACCGGGGTTTGGCAATACGTCACCACGGCGGTGCAGACGCCCCATCCCTACGAGAATTCCACCAGCTACCCGCCCTACGCCATCACTATCCCTGACAACTGGACGGCCAGCGGCCACAGGTTCGCCAAGGTGATGCCCCGCTTCACCTCTTTCAGCGCCGGCTCGCTCGACGTTTACGGCTCGGTCAACGATGCCGACGAGGTCTATGTGAAAAGCGGGGGGGGCACCGTGGGCGCTTATATAGGCACCAGGACCTCGCCCTTCTATGGGTCCGCGGTGGAAAACCCCGCCTTCTCCGTGGTCCTCGAGACGGACGAATCGGGTACTTCGGACGGCTTCGTCATAGACATCTCCAGCTACCTGGTCCTGACCAACGCGCCCACCACCCCCAACAATACCACCGGGTCCGTCTACTGGTCCACCACCACGGCGGGAATTATCCTGGACCGCAGCCTCGGCGGCTCCAACGCCCTTTCCGAGATCAACGCCTTCTACCACCTCAACGCCATACGCCGCTACTTCGACCCCATCAATAAGAACACTTCCGGGAACGCGGCCGCCGACCTGACTGAGCAGGTGCCGGTGATGGTGCACGCCCACGGCGCGCCCGATACGCTGACCGGCTGCGTGAACGGCTGCAACGGCATGATGAACGCCTATTACGACCTGGAAAAGGGCCACATCATCATGGGCGACGGCATGATGGACTTCAACGGCAAGTACCGCTCTTTCGCGCTGGACGGCACCATAGTGCGCCACGAATACATACACCTGGTCATAGACAGGATCTACCCCATAGTCAATTTCGGCGAGTTCGGCGCCCTCAGCGAAGCCATCTCCGACTATTTCGCGCTGTCCTCCTTCTGGAGAGAGGGCTACGACGGCGCCCCCTACGCCAACCAGGTGACGCTGGGCAATTTCGTGGGCGCTGGGGAAGGCTCGGCGCGCGACATCTCGGCCTCCGGTCAGCCCACCGGCCTGCGGAGGATGCCCTCCAGCTGGAACGACCCCACCTACGGCTGGTACGGCGAGGTGCACGAGGACAGCATGATCCTGTCCCAGGCCCTTTACAAACTGGGCAACCCCAACGGCTCCCGTTACCTCGGCCTGCTGACCGGCGGCCAGTTCGCCGGGCAAGATGCCGCCGACGTGCTGCTCTTCGCGGCGCTGTTCTACTTCCCGGACAATTTCTACAACCTCCAGGACGCCATGCTGGACGCCTGCAACCAGCTGGAGGCGGCCGGCGCCGGCTGCACCTCCGGCATGCGCACAAATATCGCGGGGGCCTTCGGCGACCACGGCATAGGCTCTTTCCCCGGCGGCGATTCCTATGAGACCAGCTCAGTCACTTCCTACTGCGAGACCAATAACGGCCCGGAATGCGCGGCGGACGTCAGCAGCCTCGCGTCCCTGTCCGCCACTGTTTACCCGGTGGGAGACGTGGACTATTATTCCCTGCCGCTGGCCGCCGGGCGGTTCAGCGCCACGCTGACCCTGCCGTCCACCTCCGACGAGGGCATCTACCACGCCTTCTCCATGTTCCTGTTCGACGCGAACCGCGAATATATTACCGAGGCCATCCCCGCCATCTACGGCACCGGCGGCAACGCCTGCAGCGATTCCGGGCTGTGCTACACGCTTTCACGCTCCGTGACCCTTAATTACGAGGTTCCTTACGGCGGGGGGCGCTATTACCTGGTCGTCTCGGGAGCACCCAACCAGTATTACGGCAATTCGGAAGCCAACTCTTCAAGCCCTTACACTATCGCCCTTAACCGCGAGGAGCAGGGCAGCGCCACGGCCCGCATCTACGCCGCGGTCTACGACAACGACGAGATCTCCTTCGACGTTCCTTTCCCGTATTTCCCGATGTCCGGCTCGCCTTCGCCTTCGACTCTTACCGTTTCGGGGGCTGAGCTGGTCTTCGAGCACGCGCAGCTGCGGGACCACAACTACGCCCCGATACCGCTGACGCTTACCAATGCCGCCGGCTCCTACATGGCTCTTTCCGCGCCCCTGGACGCCAGTTCCCTTAATACGGACGCCCTGGGCCGCCGCCTGCTCTCCAGCCGGGTGCGGCTGCAGCCCGGCTTCGCGGCCCGCTATCCCTCCGTGGGCACGGTTTACCTGGAGATCTTCGGCCGCAACCACCTCGGCCACGTCACCTCGCTGGGCGTTTCCAACGCCCTCAACCTGGCCGCCAACCGGTCCGGAGTTACGGCCTATAACAATATCATCGGCGACGGCAGTGCCGCGATAATCAAATACGAAGTGCAGTCCGCCGGCAGCCTTTCGGTGAAGGTCTATACGCAGTCCGGCACGCTGGTAAAGACGGTTCACGACGGCCCGGTTCCCGCCGGCCGGGGCACGCTCGAGTGGGACGGCACCAATTCCAAAGGCAGCAAGGCGGCCAGCGGCATCTATTTCGTAAAGACCAAGGGCCCCGGTGTGGACAAGGTCGTCAAGATAGCGGTGATCAGATAATGGCGGCGGCGGCTATATGAACTACTGCAAAGAATTTCCAAGCAAAAGAGCGGCGGCCCTGGCGGCCGTCCTCGCCGCCGCCTGCTGCGGCCTCTCCCCGGCTTTCGCCGGCGGCCCCGGCTCCGCCGGCGTGCAGGTGCTCAAGACGGATGTGAGCCCCCGCGCCCTGGGCATGGGCGGCGCCTTCGCGGCCGTGGCCGACGACGCCTACGCGGCCAATTACAACCCGGCCGGGCTGGGCCAGCTCTACCTGCCGGAAGCCTCGGCCATGTACCTGTCGGGCTTCGACGATTCCAAGCTGCAGCACCTGTCCTTCAGCCTGCCGCTCCCCGTGCAGGGCTTCTCCGGCTTCGATAAGCCGGTCATCGGCATCTCCGCCCTTTTCTCGGACAGCGGCAGGTTCGTCTACAACCCGATCGACAATTTGGGCAACGTGAATTCCGTCAGCATGGACGCCGAGAGCACCCGCGTGCTGACGCTGAGCTACGGCGAAAAGGTCTATTCCGGCGAGGTGGATCTGGAGGGCTACAAGGCGAAGATAGAGCAGTACCTCGGGCTTTCCGTGAAGTATATAGGCTCCGAGCTGCTGGAGACCTACTCCGCTTCCGCGCTGGCCTTCGACGGCGGCTGGCTGATGCGCGAGCCCGACCTGGGCCTGAGCCTCGGCGTCTCCATCTCCAATTTCGGCACCGGCATAAAATATTTCAGGGAAAGCACGCCGCTGCCCACCATCCTGCGCGTCGGGATGGCGTACCAGCCGCCCACCGTCATGGCGCAGTCCCTGCTGCTTACCGCCGAGGCCGACATGTATCTGCAGGAGAGCTGCAAGAGCATCCGGGGCGGGCTGGAATACCGCTTCCAGGAAGTTTTCCACTTAAGGGGCGGCTACAGGGCCGCCGATGACAACTCCGGCCCCGCCATCGGGCTGGGCGTGCATTACGAAAATTTCGCCCTCGACTTCGGCATGACCATGGGGGGAGAGGTCTTCAATACCTCCCAGGTCGCTTTCACCTACAAGTTCTCCAACTGGCGCACCGGCGAGTACAAGAAGAAGCCGCAGTACCGCATCGCCGAAGAGGCGCCCCGCCAGGGCAAGGCCAAGCCGGCCGCGAGGCAGCCTTCCAGGCCGTCCTCCAGGGAGCCCGCCAAGCCGGCGGCCAAGCCCAAGAAAGATTCCGATTTCTTCTGGATCTATTGAGCCATTATGCAAAGATACCGCGCGCTTAAAACCATGCTGCTGCTGCCGGGAGCCCTTGCGCTCCTCCTGCAGCCGGCCGCCGCCGCCGGCAGGGGCCAGGTGGTCGCCGGCCTGAAAACAGGCCTGAACCTGGCCGACTTCGTCGGCAATGACGCCGACCCGGGCGCCGGCTCCACAAAGGCGCAGAAGGCCGGCTTCGCCATAGGCGGCTACGTGATCTTCCCGGTAAACCGCTATTTCAAGGTGCAGCCGGAGTTCCTCATCTCCGGCAAGGGCGCCGTCTACAAGAGCTCCGTGCTGGGCGTTCATTATGAATCGAGGATAAAGCTCACCTACCTGGAGATTCCGGTGCTCGCGCGCTTTGACATAGAAAGCCGGAGCGGGGCCAAGCCCGCCATTTTGGTAGGACCTTCCTTCGGCATCAAGCTAAGCGCCCAGAGCGAATCCCGGGCCATAGGTTCGTCCTCCACCGACACCGCCGAGAATATCAAGACCCTGGACCCCGGCATAGTGCTGGGGGGGGTGGTTGAGATCCCGGCCGGCGCCGGAGCCTTCTCCCTGGAGGCCAGGTACACCCGCAGCCTGGTCACCATCTCCGAGAGCACCGGCGGCCGCACCCCGGACATCCGCAACAGCGTCATCTCCATCATGCTCGGCTACCGTTTCTGACCCTTTCCTAAATTGACACCTTACCTTATTGTTTATAGAATTGGCCTTAGGGTACCAATGGAGGTTTCTACTATGAAAAAGTTATTTTTTATCGCCGCGGCGGCGCTGATGGTTGCCGGCTGCGGTTCCACCCCTGACAAGGGCACTGTCGCCAAGACCGGCGAGATAGAGCGCGAGTGGGTGGAAGAGGGCATCACCAAGAACTATATTTTCGCCCGCGGCATAGGCGCCGCCGACCAGACGCTGGAGAACAAGACCCAGCGCATGGCCACCTCCCGCAACGCCTCTATAGTCAACGGGCAGTACAACATGCTCTCCTTCGTCAAGGGCGTCAACCTGGAAGGCGGCGTGACGGTGGAAAAAGCCATAGAGACCGACTCGGTGCTCGCCACCAAGATCGACGCCGTCATCAAGGGCGCGCAGGTAGTGCGCAGCGAGTGGACTTCCGACGACGGCTGCGTGGTGGTGCTGCGCCTGCCCAAGAAGGCGCTGAAAGAAGCCGGCATCAAGCTGGCCGAATAATATCCGCATGACGTCCCGCCTGCCCCGTCTGCTGCTGGCCGCCGCGCTCTTTGCCGCGGCCGGCTGCGGCGGAACCCGCAAGAGCTCCCTGAATCCCGCCTTCGAGACCGAAGTGGTGGAGGCCGAGGGCATGGCCCCCGTGGTGGACGGCCTGGAGGGCGCGCGCAAGACCGCGCTGGCCGAGGCGATGAAGAACGCGCTGGCCCTCGTGGTCGGCGTCTACGTCTCCCAGGACGCGCTGGTCTCCAAGGCCGTGCTGATAGACGACAGCATCACTTCCCGCAGCGAAGGCTACATAGAAAAATACGAGACCCTCAAAGAGTGGCGCGACGGGGACTTCTACAAGACCCGCATACGGGCCCACGTGCGCAAGGAAGACCTTTCGGCCAAGCTGCGCGCGCTGGAAAGCGAGCCGCAGAAGCTCGGCAACCCGGTGATAGGCTTCGACATAACCGAAGCCGCCGATTCAAAACCGCAGCAGACCAGCTACGCCGAGCTCGAACTGAAGAACAGGTTCATAGAGGCCGGCTTCATAACCGGCGAGAAGGACAAAGCCGACATAATCATTAAAGGCGAGGCCCAGACCTCCTTTAACACCAGGGAAGGGCTGGGGGGCTTCGTTTCCTACCGCGCCGGCATCTCGGTCTCGGCCGTAAAGCAGGGTTCGCAGGAGACGCTGGCCTCGCTGCAGGAAGCCGCCGGAGGCATAGATCTTAACGACGCGGCCGCGGCGCGCGCCTCGCTTATAAACGCGGCCAAGAAAGCCGCTGAGCCGCTCAAGGAAAAAGTCCTCAAGGCCCTGCGCGAGCGCTCCATAGTCAGGCTCAACCTGGCCAACGTGAAGACCATGAACGACCTGAGCGATTTCAGCAAACTGCTGCGCAATATCCCCGCGGTGCGCGCCTCGTGGGTGCGCTCCTTCAGCGGCGGTACGGCGGTGCTGGACGTAGCCATGCACAGGGGCGGCGCGGCCGATCTCTCCCAGCTGCTGATGAAGAACTCCAAGAAGCCGGTAAAGGTAAACCGCACCTCTTCCTACGACCTGGACGCCGAGCTGCAGTAGGCGTCAGCAGCGATGGGAAAGGCCGGGGACAGCCCCGGCCTTTTTCATTGGCCCCGTCGGGGCTATTTCTTCCCGCGCAGCTTTTCCTCGCGGCGCGATTCAAAGTCGGAGAGTTTCTTGCGCTGGCGGCCTATATAGTCGTCTATAAAATCCTCGCGCTCCGCCAGGCGCTTGCGAAGCGACTGGGCCCGGTTCCTGACCTTGGCGTAGCGCTTCTTCTCCGCCGCCATCAGGCGGGAGAAGCGGCCGCTGACCGCCAGGCCGGCGGAAGCGGCGTAGGCCTCGCTGCCGGCCGCCAGCTCCTTTTCGGCGCCGGCGCCGGAAACAGCCAGCCTGCCCTCAAAAAGGCCCACTGTGGTTTCGCCGGAGGTGGAGACGTCAACGGAAAAATCCGTGCCGCGCACCGCGCAGACAGCGGACGGGGTGCGCACCTGGAATTTTGACTTTTTCCCGGGCGCGACCTTGCCGGCCAGCCAGAGCGCCCTGCCCCTGAGGAAGGAGAAGGAGAAGACGCGCTCCTGCGCGCCGGCCTTCAGTTCCTCGGCGGCGGTTTCAGACTGCGCGTCCATCTTTATGAAGCTGCCGTCCCGGAACAGGATCTCGCACCAGGCGCCCTTCCCCGTCCGCACGGCATCCCCTTCGGCCACGGGCCGCCCCTTAAGCGCCGGGGCCCACTGTCCGGCGGCCGCCTTTATTTCCACGGTCCCTTTAAGGTTGTACAGGCAGCCGGCCTCCCCGGCGTAAGCCGCGTGGGGGCAGCAGGACAGCGCGAAAGCCAGAATAATTTTTTTCATAGGTCCTCCGGGGGCCTTGTAAATATACAATATACGGCAAATATTATAAAATCGAGTTATGAGCCCTTCACCTGAAGTTCCGGTCCTGCCGGGAGAGAGAGTTGCCGGAGAGTTTAAGAAAGCCCCGGCCCGCAGGCAGGTGCCCGGATGAACTTTTTCCGCCTGCGGTTCATAAATACCCTGCTGCTGTTCTTTCTCGGGATCGTCATGGGCTTCATTCTGAAGGAAAAGTTTTATCCCTCCGCGCCGCCGGCGGCCCAGCCCCAGTACAGGGCTGTTTATCCCGCCGGCCCCCGCCCGGCGCCCGCCGCGAAGGATGAGGGGGAAGACCTGTCGGACGAACCTTACCCCGTCCAGGAGGAGGCGCCTCCCCGCGAGTCCGCCGCGCCGCCGCCCGCCGCGGAGGAGAACGGCGCCGAACCGGCCGAGGAGCTGGTGATAGAGACCCCCGCCGGGAAGCCGGCCGCCGGGGCCGCGCTGAAGGGGGAAGAAGGGAATTTCTTCGCCCGCCCCGCCGATTTCGAGGGGCGCGAGCTGGAGATGGAACTGCAGATGATAACCGCCAAGAAAGCCCGCGGCGCCTGGCGGCTCAACCTGGTCTACACAGGCCCGGGCAAAAAAATAGACTATCTTTACATCGACGACGACAAGGTGCTGGAGCAGAGTCCCGACCTGCGCATCGGCTACGTCTACAGGGTGCGCTTCCTCTGCGGCAAAGGCCAGACCTCCGCGGGCAACACGCTGGCGGCCATAACCCCGACAGGGCAAAAGGCCGAGTGGGCCACCGGCCTCAGCGCCGTGGAGTGAGATGTCCTATTTCTTCATCATCAACCCCAACGCCGGGCGCAAGTACGGCGACATCCGCGAGCGCATCGAGCGCTTCTTCTCCGGGCGCAAGCTCCGCTTCGAAATAGAATTCACCCGCGCCCGCGAGCACGCCTCCGAGCTTTCGGCCAGGGCGGTGCTGGGAGGGTTCGCCAAGGTGGTCGCCGCCGGCGGCGACGGCACCATCCGCGAGACCGCCATCCCGCTCATAGGCAAGGCCGCGGCGCTGGGCATACTGCCCTGCGGCTCGGGCAACGGCCTCGCCCGCAACCTCTATATCCCGCTGGATTTCGACGCGGCCCTGGAGGGGCTGGTCAAATGGGCGCCGCGCCCGGTCGACGCCGGCCTGGCCAACGGCCGCCCGTTCTTCTGCGCGGCCGGGGTCGGCCTGGACGCCGAGGTGGCCCACGATTTCAACTCGCTCAGCTCCCGCCGCGGCATCCTGCCCTACGTCTGGCACGCGGCCAGGCGCGTGCTCTCCTACAAGCCTTCCCCGGTCACGGCGCTGGTGGACGGCCGCCGGCTGGAACTGAGAGCCCTGGTGAACGCCGTCCTCAACGGCGTGCAGTACGGCGGGGGGGCCAGGATGGCCCCGGGGGCCTACATCGACGACGGCTTCCTCGACCTGGTGTCGGTAAAGAAGGCCTCGCTGCTGCGGCTGCTGGCGGCGGTGCCCGCGCTGTTCCGCGGCACGCTGGACAAGCACCCGGGCATCTATTCCACTTACAAGGGCAAGGTCATAGAACTGGACTGCGGCGCCGGCGCCTGGTACCACCTCGACGGCGAGGATTTCTTCTCGCACGACGGGAAGCTTAAGTTCTCTGCCCTGCCCGGCGCCCTCAAGGTTATCGCCCCCAAGCAGAGCCTGCCGGAGAACTAAAATGACTTTCCTGCCGGAACTGACCCGTCCCGCCGCGCTGTCCGAAGGGCTGACGGGCGAGCGCTGCCGCTGCCTGGCCTGCGCCCACCGCTGCCTGCTGCCCGACGGGGGCACCGGGATCTGCGGCGTGCGCTTCAACAAGGGGGGAGAGCTCATGGCCCCCTGGGGCTACGTTTCGGGAGCCTCGCCCGACCCCATAGAAAAAAAACCTTTCTTCCACGCGCTGCCGGGGGCCCGCACCCTTTCTTTCGGCATGTTCGGCTGCAACTTCCGCTGTTCCTTCTGCCAGAACTGGGAGATCTCCGGCGTGGCGGCCGCGGCCGGCAGGGCGCCGGAGGCTGTTTCCGCGGAGCAGCTCGCCGCGGGCGCCGCCGCGGCCGGGGCCAAGGTCCTGGTCTCCACCTACAATGAGCCGCTGATAACGGCCGAATGGGCCGCAGCGGTATTCGCCGCCGGCAGGCGGCTGGGGCTGCGCTCGGCTTTCGTCTCCAACGGCTACGCCACGCCGGAGTCAGTCGCGCTGCTGCGCCCGGTCATGGACCTGTGGAAGGTGGACCTGAAAACCTTCAACCCGGATAATTACTCCAGGGTCTGCGGCGCCAGGCTGGACAGGGTCCTCGACGGGATAAGGCTGATAAAGGAGGCCGGTTTCTGGCTGGAGGTCGTGACGCTGCTGATCCCCGGCTTCAACGATTCGGATTCCGAGATCGGCGCGCTGGGCGCTTTTCTCTCCGGGATCTCACGCGACATCCCCTGGCATCTGACGGCTTTCCACCCTGACCACCTGATGACGGACGTCCCGCCTACCACGGCGGAGGCCCTGTACCGCGCCAGGGAAATAGCCCGCGCCCGGGGCCTGCGCTACGTCTATTGCGGCAATGTGCGCGGCGCGCGCGGCCAGAATACGGTCTGCCCGGCCTGTGGGAAGGATGTGATCAAACGGGACGGTTTTAACGTGAGTTCCAGTCTGCTGGGCCGGGGGGGCGCCTGCCCCTGCGGTCAGAAGATCCCCGGGGTTTGGGAGTAAATTACCTGAAATAGGAGGCGGCTGACGGCGGCCACGGGTTCTCCCGCGGCTGCTGGTACACGGCTTCCAGGCCGCCCAGGAGGGCGGCCAGCGTTACGGCCAGGCCGGAGAAGCCGTAGGTGCCCAGGCTGGAATGCAGCGCGCCGCGCCAGAAGAAGAGCCCGCAGAAGAGGGCGCAAAAAGAGACCATGACGGCCAGGAAGGGACGCTCGTCCACGGAGAGGGAAAGCAGGCTGGCCAGGTAATACTGGGCGGCCGCGGTGCCCGCCGAGGCCAGCGCGAAGCCGGCCGAATCGTAGATGAGGGGTTTGAGCCAGTAGATTTGCGCGGGGCCCAGGGCGAAGAGGGCCAGCGCGAAAGCTGCTTTCACGGCCGCCAGCGACAGCAGCAGGAGCAGGGCGGTGGCCAGCAGCGAGGCTCCGAAGTAGGCCGCCAGCGAATAGACCAGCGCCGGCTCCTCACTTCTTGTCATAAAAACCGATCTCTTTGAGGAAGGCCGGGTTATCCTGCCAGCCCGGCGTGACTTTTACGGTGAGGTGCAGCTCGACCGGGCGGTGGAGGAAGGAACCGATTGCTTTGGCCGAAGCCTCGCGCAGGCGCGCGATGGCCGAGCCGCCCTTGCCGATGAGGATAGGTTTCTGGGTGGCGCGCGCCACGTGCACGGCCGCCAGGATCTGGTCGTCCTCGCCGGGCATCTCCCTGAAAACCTCTATCTCCACGGCGCAGGCGTAGGGGATCTCCTGGCTATACTGCTTGAAGATCTGTTCCCTTATGATCTCCGCGGCGTAGAATTTTTCCCAGCGGTCGGTCAGCTGGTCCGGCGGGTAGTAGGGGGGGTGCTCGGGCAGCGCGGCCTTCAGGGCCGTGCGCAGTTCCTTGAGCCCGCCGCCGGTGATGGCCGAGATGAGGAAAACCTGGCTGATCGGCAGCAGCTTGGAATAGAAATCCGTGGCGGCCTGGGCCCTGTCCGGGGTATTTTCCTTGTCCAGCTTGTTGACGACGAGGAAAAGCGGGCAGCGGACCATCTTGAGCTGTTCGAACAGCGGCACCTTGTCTCCGGGCGGCAGGCCGGGCTCCACGATGAGGATGCAGAGGTCCCCTTCCTCGGCCGCGGCGCGCTTGATGGCGTTGACCATGCTGCGCTCGAACATGTTGCGCCCCTTGAGGAAGCCGGGGGTGTCGACGAAGACGGCCTGGTAGTTGAGGCCGTTGAGTATGCCCAGGATATTGTTGCGGGTGGTCTGCGGCTTCTCCGAGATGATGGAGAGGCGCGTGCCGCACAGGGCGTTCATCAGCGTGGACTTGCCGGCGTTGGGGAGGCCGGTGATCGGCACGAAACCGGCCCGGAATGAAGATGGAGGCGTATTAGCGCCTCCATCTTTCTGCGGCTTTTCCGGGTGTTCGGACATCGTCACTTCAGGCAGACCGGGTTGGCCCAGAGCGGCAGCTGCGTGGCCTTCTCCAGCTTGCGCACCTTGATGTCGCCCGTCAGCTCCTGTATGAAGACCTCGGCGCTGAAGACGCGGGTGCCCATCACGAGGTGGCCGCCGAAGGCCTTGCCCTCGGCGTCGGAGAACATCACGTGCGAGTGAACCATCGGCTTGTCGTCGAAGAGGCTGACATTGCCGGAGAGCGAGAGGATCTCGAGCTCTTTTTCCAGGTTGATCTTGTTGTACTTCTTAGCCTTCTGGTCGTAGACGCTGAAAGTGGCGCGCTCGACCGCGCCGATGGCGTTGATCAGGCCGCAGCGCACCTGGTGGTGGTGGCAAAAATATTGGATAGCCTGCAGCAGGTCCTCGCCCTTGTGTATGCTGAACAAAAAGGCCCTGCCAGTAAGATACGGTTTTTCCTGTTGCTGCATAGTCCCTCCGTTGTCCCCGTTTTATTCCCAGACCCGTGCCCCCCGCGCAGTTTTACCCCGTTGAGCAAGGCCGAATAATCTATTTTACCAAATTCCGGGGGGGGAAAGTAACTTTTGCCCCCGCCTTTTAATTAATATAATGAAAGTGCAGCGATTTCAGACCGGAGGACAACATGCCCGTATCATACAAAGAGCTCGGTTTCGTCAACACCCGCGAGATGTTCAAGAACGCCATGAAGGACGGCTACGCCGTGCCCGCCTACAATTTCAACAACATGGAGCAGCTCCAGGCCATCCTGACCGCCTGCTGCCGCTCCCGCTCGCCGGTGATCCTCCAGCTCTCCAAGGGCGCGCGCGATTACGCCAACGCCACGCTGCTGCGCTGGATGGGCCGCGGCGCGATGGAAATGATCAAGGAATTCAAGGAAGGCCCCGTGCCGGTGGCCCTGCACCTCGACCACGGCGATACCGTCGAGCTATGCAAGAGCTGCATCGACAACGGTTTCTCCTCCGTCATGATAGACGCCTCCCACCACCCCTACGAGAAGAACGTGGAGATCACCAAGGAAGTCGTGGAATACGCCCACAAGTACGACGTTACCGTCGAGGGCGAGCTGGGCGTGCTGGCCGGCATCGAGGACGAGGTCTCCCACGAACACTCCAACTATACCGACCCCGCGCAGGTCGAGGATTTCGTGAAGAAGACCGGCGTGGACTCGCTCGCGATCTCCATCGGCACCAGCCACGGCGCCTTCAAATTCAAGGTCAAGCCCGGCGAGAGCGCTCCGCCGCTGCGCTTCGACATCCTCGAGGAGTGCGAGAAGCGCATCCCCGGGTTCCCGATCGTGCTGCACGGCGCCTCCTCGGTGCTCAACGAATATATCGACATGATCAACAAGTACGGCGGCAAGATGGAGAACGCCGTGGGCGTGTCCGCCGAGCAGCTGCGCCGCGCGGCCAAGTCCGCCGTCTGCAAGATCAACATCGACTCCGACGGCCGCCTGGTGATGACCGCCGTGATCCGCAAGGTCTTCGCCGAGAAGCCCACCGAGTTCGACCCGCGCAAGTACCTGGGCCCGGCCCGCGAAGAGCTGATAAAGATGTACATGGACAAGAACGCCACCGTGCTCGGCTCCGCCGGCAGGGTCTAACGCGCCTCTGAAGGGAACGGAACGCCCGGTACGCCGGGCGTTCTTTTTAGCATGGAAAATAAATTCGACGTAATCATCGTTGGCGGCGGGGCGTCCGGCCTGGCGGCCGCCGTGGAAGCCTCGCGGGCCGGCGCGTCGGTGCTCGTGCTTGAAAAGAACCATGTCCCAGGCCGCAAGATCCTGTCCACCGGCTCCGGCAAGTGCAATTTTTCCAACCTGCACATAACGGCCGCCTCTTATCACCCTTCAAACCCCGGCTTCCTTAAAAAAGTCTTCTCGGCCCTGCCTCCTCCCGAAGTGCTTTCTTTCTTCGACGGGCTCGGCCTGTTGCGCACGGAGGGGGAAAAGGGCCGTCTCTTCCCCAGGTCGTTTAAAGCGCAGGACGTGGTAAACGTGCTGCTGCACGAACTGGACCTGCGGGGCGTCCCGGTACGCACGCTCACCGAGGTAACGGCGGTGGCCGCGGCCGGCGGCGGTTTCTCGGCGGAGGCCGTGAAGGTGCGGCCCAAGTGGGACAAGACGGCGGCCGCGGGGGAAAAGACTGTCTTCCGCTGCGCCCGCCTTATCCTGGCGGCCGGCGGCGCCTGCTACCCGCAGATAGGCGGCGGAACCGGCGGCTACGCCCTGCTCAGGTCTTTGGGCCACGCCGTGTCCCCGCTCTCGCCGGCCATCGTGCCGCTGAAGGCCGGCGGAGATCTTCCGAAAGACCTCGACGGAGTCAGGCTGGACGCCGCCCTGAAACTGCGCGCGGGGGGCAAGACCGTCAAGGAGACGGCGGGCGAGATTCTCTTTACTGCTTACGGCGTATCCGGGCCGGCGGTGCTGGACCTGAGCCGCGCGGCCCTGGCCGCCCTCCAAAAGGGGGAGGTTGGCATCGAGGCTGACTTCATGCCTGACTACACGCCGGCCGCTCTTGAAAAGTTCCTGCACGCCAGGGCGGCCGCGTTCGCCGACAGGGGCTTTGCCCATTTCGCCTGCGGCATCCTCAACGAGAAGGTTATGCGGGCGGCCGCGGCCCGCGCCGGCATCGCCTGGAGCTCAGCGGTCCAGCCTGACTGCGCGCGAGAGCTGGCCAGGGCGCTCAAGTCGTTCCGGCTGGAGATAACGGGGGCGCTGGGCTTCGAGGACGCGATGGTGACGGCAGGGGGCTGCGCCCTGTCCGAGATAGAGCCCGTAAGCTTCGCCTCAAAGAAAGTCCCGGGGCTTTACGTGACCGGGGAACTGCTGGACCTCGACGGGGATTCCGGCGGCTATAACCTGCACCTGGCCTGGACCAGCGGCCTGCTGGCCGGCAGGGCCGCCGCGGCAAAACCGCGCTGAGTCCTCCGGGTATGACAGAAGAGCCGCGCAGGAGCGCGGCTCTTCTGTTTTATGGCTGTCAGTTAATTAAACAGGCCGTTGGAGAGCAGGTAGACCACGGCGGAGATGAGGGCCGAGCCGGGGATGGTGAGGATCCAGGCCCAGATGATCTGCCCCGCCACCCCCCAGCGTACCGCGCTGAAGCGCTTCATAGTGCCGACGCCCATGATGGCGCCGGTAATGGTATGCGTGGTGCTGACCGGGATGCCCATGCCGCTGGCGAGGTAGAGGGTGGCGGCCGCGCCCGACTCGGCGCAGAAGCCGTCCACCGGCTTGAGCTTGGAGATCTTATGGCCCAGCGTTTTGACTATGCGCCAGCCGCCGAACATGGTGCCCAGGCCCATGGCGATGTAGCAGAGGGCGGCGACCCACTTGGGTATATCGAATTCCGTGCCGGAAGCGCCGCCGCTGAGGTAGCCGGCGCTGACCAGCAGGCCGGCGATGATGCCCATGGTCTTCTGCGCGTCGTTGCCGCCGTGCCCGAGGCTGTAAGCGGCGGCCGAGAGCAGCTGCCCCTTGCGGAAGAGGTGGTCCACCTTGCTGGGGATGGACCGGGCGAACAGGCGGTAGACGACTACCCCGAAAATAAGCCCGAGCAGCATGCCCAGCACGGGGGAGATGACAATGAAAGCGACGACCTTGTAGATGCCCGACATCACCAGGACGTCGGTCGACCCCGACTTCGCCACCGCGGCCCCGGCCAGGGCGCCTATCAGCGCGTGGGAGGAACTGGACGGCAGGCCGAAGTACCAGGTGAGGATATTCCAGGCGCAGGCGCCTATCAGCGTGCCGAAGATGACGTGGGTGTCGATCACGGCGATGTCCACTATGCCCGTGCCCATGGTCTTGGCCACGGAGTGGTCGAAGATGAAAAAGGCCACCACGTTGAAGAAGGCGGCCCAGATGACGGCCTGCCGCGGGGTGAGCACGCGGGTAGAGACTATGGTGGCTATGGAATTGGCGGCGTCGTGGAAACCGTTGAGGAAGTCGAAGACCAGGGCCAGGGCTATCAGCCCGATGACCGCGAGCAGGGCGCTATCCATGTTTTACGAGTATGGCTTCTATCACTTTCGCCACGTGCTCGCAGGTGTCCAGGGTGGATTCCGCCACCTCGTAGATCTCTTTCCACTTGATCACCATCATCGGGTCTTTTTCAATCTCGAAGAGGCGTCCGATGGCTTTTTCGCGGATCTGGTCGCCCATGTTCTCGAGGCGGTTCACCTCTATGCAGTAGTCCAGCACGCGGCGGGCGCGCTTGGTGTCGTGCATGTGCTTGACGGCGTTGGCCAGGGCCTGGGTGGACTGGTCGATGGTGTCGGCGAACATGATCATGTGCTCGTCGTTGGTGTCGAGCTTGTAGAGCTTGATGCGGTTGGCCATAGAATTGATCATGTCGACGATGTCGTCGAGGGTGTTGGCCAGCGCGTAGATGTCCTCGCGGTCGATCGGGGTGATGAAGGTGCGGTTGAGCATGTCCACGATCTCGTGGGAGAGGGTGTCGCCCTCGTGTTCGAAATTCTTGATTTTCTTTACGGTCTCCTCGTCGAAAGAGCCTTTTTTTACGGAGTGCTTGAAGCAGTCGGCGGCCTTGACGATGTTCTCGGCCTGCAGGTTAAGATAGTCGAAGAATTTGACTTCTTTGGGCATGAAGCTGATGGACATTGACAGGCTCCTTGAACAGGGGGATACTTTAATTATATCCTTTTTCCGGAGCTAACGCTAACAGCACGGAGGCCGCATGGACCTGAAGAACTCCATCTATAAACGCTTTGAGAAGTACGCGAAGATCGACACGCAGAGCGACGAAAAGTCCGAAACTTTCCCGTCTACAAAGAAGCAGCTGGCGCTGGCGAAACTGCTGGCGGGCGAGCTGCGCGCGATAGGCGCGAAGAAAGTCAGGCTGGACAAGTACGGCTATGTCACGGCCGAGATCCCCGCTACCATAAAGGGGCGCGTGCCGGTCATCGGCCTGCTGGCCCACATGGACACCTCCCCGGCCGCCTCCGGCGCCGGCGTGAAACCGCAGGTGCACAAAGCCTGGAAGGGCGGCGACATCGTGATCAGCCGCAGGCACAAAGTGATACTGAACACGAAGAACTGCCCCGAGCTGGCGGCCTGCAGGGGGGAGGACATCGTCACGGCTTCCGGAGACACGCTGCTGGGCGCGGACAACAAGGCCGGCATAGCGATAATCATGGCGGCGGCGGAACACCTGCTGCGCCATAAGGAGATCCCGCACGGCGTTCTGAAGATAGGCTTCACCCCCGACGAGGAAGTGGGGCAGGGCGTTAAATATTTCGGCGTCAAAGCCTTCGGGGCCGATTACGCCTATACCTTCGACGGCGCGATAGCCGGCGAGGTGGAGGACGAGACTTTCAACGCCGACGGCGTGACGATAAAGATCACCGGCAAGAGCGTGCACCCTGGCACGGCCAAGAACGCCATGGCCAACGCCGCGCGCATCGCCGCCGATATCGTGGCGGCCTGGCCCGAGAACCTGCTGCCCGAGACCACCGAGAAGCGGGAAGGCTTTGTCATGTTCACCGACATAACCGCGGAAACGGAGAAGGCCGAGATCTCGGGCATCGCCCGCGAGCACGACCTGAAGAAGCTGAAGGCCCTGGAGCGTCAGCTGGAGGCTATCGTGGCCGCCGCGCGGCTGAAGTATCCCCTGGCCTCCATCGAACTCGCTTTCAGGGAGCAGTACCGCAACATGAAGGAAGTCATAGCGAAGCACCCGGCGGTGATGGACAAGCTGCTGGCCGCGGTGCGGCAGGCGGGCCTGCAGCCGCATGTGACGCCGGTGCGCGGCGGCACCGACGGGGCGAGGCTTTCCTTCATGGGCCTGCCTACCCCCAACGTCTTTACCGGCGGCTACAATTACCACGGCCGCTACGAGTGGGTTTCGCTCGACGGCATGAACAAGTCCGCGGAGGTCCTCGTGAACCTCGTCCGCAAGTGGGCCGAATAAAGGAGCAACATGGCTAGCAGAAGGCTGACGGAGCTGTTCCTGGAGCTGGCGCGCATAGACGGGCTTCCCGGCAAGGAAGCGCCGGTGGCCAATTATGTCTCGTCCTTCCTGAAGAACCTCGGCCTCCCGGCCCAGATGGACGGCTCCGCCGCGGCCGCGCTGTCCAACACCAGCAACGTGGTCTGCCAGGTGGGCGGCGGGGGGAACTTCGTGCTGCTGGCGCACATGGACACCATGCGCCACACTTCGGCTACGGAGCCTGCGGTGACGGGCGACAGGATCTCTTCCGGCGGCGGGCCGCTGGGGGCCGACAGCCGGGCCGGCATGGCGGCCATCCTGTACGCGCTGGAGCGGGCGGTGCACACCTACGCGCAGTTCAAGCCTTTTACCATTGCCTTCACCACCCGGGGCAAGACCAACATGGCGGGCGTGAAACACCTCTCCCTGCCGCCCGGCGTGCGCTGCGGCTTCGTCTTCGATTCCCCGCTGGATCCCGGCGCCTATACGGCGTCCTCCCCGGGCATAGCGGTTTTCTCGGCCGACGTCCTGGGCAAGGCCGCCGACGCGGCGACCGAGCCCGAGAATGGTATCTGCGCTATCAGCATTGCCGCCCGGGCCATAGCGGCCCTGAAGTTCGGCCGCCACGATGCCGAAACCACCTCCAACGTAGGCACCATAGCCGGCGGCGCCGGCACGGCCATAGTGCCGCCGGCGGCGCTGGTGCGCGGGCAGGTGCGCGCGGCCGAAGCGGCCAGCGCGCAGCCCATCCTGGACCGCATAAAGGCCGAATTCGAGACCGCCGCCGCCGCTGGCGGGGGCGCCTCCGCCTTCAAGTGGTCCTGGGACTACCAGCCCTACCGGCATCTCCCCGGCTCCGAAGTGCTCCGCCTCGCCGACGAGGCCCTGGCGGCCGCGGGGCTCCAGCCGGCCCCGGCGCAGGCCGCGGCGGCCAGCGAAGCCCACGCGCTTAACGCCAAGGGCATAGCCGCGGTCAGCTTCGGCGTGGGCGCCCGGGCCGCGCAGCATAACGAGGAATACATACTTCTCGACCACCTCTCCAAAACTTCGGAAATAGTTTCCAGCCTCATCAAAAGCTAGCCGCCGCCCGTTCCCCCGCTATTTAGTAAAATATCAGGATGAATTCCCTGCTTTTACTGTCATTCCTCACGCTCGCGCAGCCAGGGGGTGCGCAGGAACTGTCCACCGCCGCCATGCGGGCGGTTTCCATGCCGGAGGTCTACACCCTGGCGCTGGGCCGCAGCGAACAGCTGGCGGCCCAGGCCGAGGGCGTGGCACAGCTGGACGCCGCCGAGCGGCAGCTGGGCGCGGCTTTCCGACCCTCATTCGATTTCAACGCCTCGCTGTCGAAGCAGCAGAACGCCGACGCCGCCTCCCGGGGATATTTCTCCGGCAGCTACGGCCTTTTCTCCGGCATGCGCGACTATCTCGCGGCCAAGGCCGCCTCCTCAAGGACGGGCGCGGCGCGCCTGGACCTGGAGCGCGCGCGGCAGCAGCTGTATCTTTCCGCGGCCCAGGCCTACCTGAACCTGCTGGCCGCCCAGCGGGAGGTTTTTATCCGGGGAGGACAGCTGGAGGTGACCGGCAGGCGCATCGCCGAGCTGGAAACCCGGGCGGCCATCGGCCGCTCCCGCCGCGGCGAAGTGGTTTCGGCCCGCTCTCAGCTGGCGCAGGACAAGGCCAGCCGCCTGGCCGCGCTGTCCGACGAAAGGCTGGCGCAGCAGGCGCTTAAATTCATCACGGGCCTTTCCGCCGACCTCGCCCCGGCCGCCATAGAGCTGCACGCCAGGGCGGACCTGAAGCGCTACCTGGACCTGGCCCTCGCGCGCCCGGACATACAGGCCAGGCGCCTGGCGGTGCGGTCCGCCTCCTGGCAGGCGGAGATACAGGACCGGGGGCAATGGCCATCGGTCAGCCTGGCCGCCAACTATTACGTGCTCCGCAGCCCCATGCCCGACCCGGTCAACCGCTGGGACGCCGGCGCTTTCCTTAATGTGCCTCTCTATACCGGGGGCCTGCTGCAGGGGAAAAAAGAAGCGGCCTACTCCGCGCGGCGCGGAGCCGAGATCGCCCTGGACCTGGCGCAGCGGCAGGCCCTGTCCGAAGTCAGCGCCGCGTTCGAAGAATACGATTACTCGCTGAAGCAGGCGGACAGCCTGGCCGAGGCCCTGGCCCTGGCCGACGAGAACGCCCGCTACCAGCAGGAAGACTACAAGCTGGGACTGGTGACCAACCTCGACGTGCTGAACGCGCTGAACACGGCGCAGCAGACGCGCCTGGCCCTTTCCCAGGCGCAGGCGCGCACCAGCCTGGCGCTGATCAAGCTTGAAACCGCCGCGGGAGCCGAACTTAAATGACCTTATCCGACCTTTCCATTAAGCGCCCCGTTTTCGCCTGGATGCTGATGCTGGGCCTGATCTCCTTCGGCGCGATCAGTTTCAACCGCATGGGAATCAGCCAGCTGCCCGACGTGGACTACCCGGTGGTCAACATCAGCGTTTCCCTGGAGGGCGCGGCGCCCGAGGTGATGGAGACGCAGGTCACGGACGTGATAGAAAGCGCCGTGATGACGATAGCCGGCATCAAGGACATCTCCTCCTCGTCGCGGCGCGGCTCCGCGCGCGTGACGCTGGAATTCGAGCTGGAGCACGACATCGACGACGCCATGCAGGAGGTGCAGGCCAAGGTCTCCCAGGCCGCGCGCAACCTGCCCAAGGACATAGACCCGCCGGTGGTCACCAAGACCAACCCCGAGGACCAGCCCATTATCTGGATGGCGCTCTCCGGCGACAGGCCCGTCAAGGACCTGATGAACTACACCAACGACGTGCTGCGCGACCAGTTCAGCATCATCGAAGGCGTGGGCGAGGTCAGCATGGGCGGCTACGTGGACCCGGCCCTGCGCGTCTGGCTGGATTCGGACAAGATGGACGGAGCGCAGCTCACCGTCACCGACGTGCTGAACGCCATTTCGGCGCAGCACGCCGAGCAGCCCGCCGGCTACATCGATACCGGCAAAAAGGAACTTAACGTGCGCGTGCTGGGCGAAGCCCCCACGCCCGAGGCCTTCTCGCGCATAGTGATAGCCGGGCGCGGCGGCTCGGCCATCTGGCGCACCTACCATATCGGCGACGTGGCCACGGTGGAGGACGGGCTGGCGGACGTCCGCCGCATCACCCGCAACTGGGGCAGGCGCGCCGTGGGCCTGGGCGTCAACAAGCAGCGCGGCTCCAACGCGGTGGCTACCGCCAAGCGGGTGAAGGCGAAGCTGGAAATGATCAGGAAGACCCTCCCCGAAGGCATGCGGCTGGAGATAGTCAACGACTCCACCCGCTTCATAGAGGAGTCTACCCGCGAGCTGAATTTTACGCTGGTGCTCTCCGTCATCCTGACGTCGGTGGTCTGCTGGCTGTTCCTCGGGTCCTGGTCTTCCACGGTCAACGTGCTGCTGGCGATCCCCACTTCCGTCGTCGGCTCTTTCATCATCCTTTACTTCATGGGCTTTACGCTCAACACCTTCACCCTGCTGGGCCTGACGCTGGCCATCGGCATCGTGGTGGACGACGCCATCATGATGCTCGAGAACATAGTGCGCCATAACGAAAAGGGGGAGGGGCGCGTGCGCGCCGCCATCCTGGGCGCGCGGGAGATGACCTTCCCGGCCATGGCCGCCTCCATAGCCATACTCGCCATCTTCCTGCCGGTGGTGTTCATGCAGGGCATCATAGGCAAGTTCTTCTTCCAGTTCGGCGTCACCATGACGGCCGCGGTCATGCTGTCGCTGCTGGAGGCGCTGACGCTGACGCCGATGCGCTGCTCGCAGTTCGTGGACGCGGAGCGAGGGCTGTGGATCGGCCGCGCGATGGACCGTCTGATGGAGCGGGCGCGCCTCTCGTACGCCGCCCTGCTGGGCCGCCTGCTGCGGCGCCGCTGGACCGTGATAATAGTGTCGGTGCTGGTCTTCGCCGCCTCGATGTCGCTCATCAAGTTCATCCCCAAGGAATTCTCCCCGGCGCAGGACCAGAGCCGCTTCCTGGCGCGCGTGCAGATGCCGGTAGGCACCCCGCTCGACGTTACGGCCAAGGCCATGGAAGAGGCCGAGAAATGGGCCATGGCCCAGCCCAATATCCGCACCTTCATGGCCAATACCGGCGGCTTCGGCGGCGGCCAGGTGAACCAGGGCATGCTGATGATAGCCATGAAGCCGCCGGCGGAGCGCGTGCCGCTGCCGGGGGCTAAGAAACCCCCGACGCAGCAGGAATTCATGCGCTACGCCCGCAAGCCGCTCAACGCCATCCCGGGCGTGCGGCGCGTGGCCATCCAGGACCCGTCGCTGGGCGGCTTTACGGCCCAGCGCGGCTTCCCGGTAGAGTTCAGCGTACGCGGCCCCGACTGGGAGAAACTGGGGGATTTCAGCCGGCAGCTGATGGAGAAGATGACCGCCTCCGGCAAGATGGTGGACGTGGACACCGATTACCAGGAGGGAATGCCCGAGGTGCAGGTGGTGCCCGACCGCGAGAAGGCGGCGGCCCGCGGGGTCTCGGTCTCGTCGATAGGGGACGCGGTTAACTCCATGATAGGCGGCGTGCGCGCCGGCAAGTTCACGCGCGGCGGCAAGCGCTACGACATACGGGTGCAGCTGCTGGGGCGTGACCGCAGCGACCCGAAAGACATCAATAAGATCTGGGTGCGCAATAACCGCGGGGAAGTGATACGCCTTTCTGAGGTAGTCAAAGTAGAGCAGAAGACCACGCTGCTGACCATCTCCCGCAAGAACCGCGAGCGCGCCATAGGCGTTTACGCCAACGTCGCGCAGGGGGCTTCGCAGGAGCAGGCCCTCAAGGAAGTGGAGCGCCTGGCCAAAGAGATACTGCCCGACGGCTACCGGGTGGTCTTTTCGGGCACTTCCAAGACCTTCCAGGAATCCTTCTCCAGCCTGACTTTCGCGCTTATCCTGGGCGTCTTCATCGCCTACATGATCCTGGCTTCGCAGTTCAACAGCTTCCTGCACCCGTTCACGGTGCTGCTGGCGCTGCCGTTCAGCCTGACCGGCGCCTTCATAGCGCTGAAACTCGGCGGCTATTCGCTGAGCATCTACAGCATGATAGGCCTGATCCTGCTGATGGGCATAGTGAAGAAGAATTCCATATTGCTGGTGGACTTCACCAACAACCGCCGCCGGCAGGGCGGGCTGGGCGTCAACGAGGCGCTGCTGGAGGCCTGCCCCATAAGGCTGCGGCCTATCCTGATGACTTCCTTCGCCACCATAGCCGCGGCCATACCGCCGGCCCTGGGTTACGGGCCCGGCGCCGAGACGCGCATCCCCATGGCCCTGGTGGTCATCGGCGGGGTGCTGTTCTCGACGCTGCTCACCCTGCTGGTGGTGCCCTGCGCCTACAGCCTGATGGCCCCGCTGGAAAGCCGCCGCCATGAAGAGGCCCTCAAGGCCGCCCTGAAGGAACTAGGTGAAGCGCCCGAAAGCAAATAGCCGCCAGGGCAGATAAATAAAAAACCGGGAGGTGTCTCCCGGTTTTTTATTTGCGGCGCCGCGCCTTACTGCTTGAGCGGGGGGTACTGGTGGCCGGCGGGCTTGACGCCGGGGAGGGGCGCCGGGGCGGCGGCCCTTTCCAGCTGCTCCGCGCGCTGCCGGGTGGCGCTGAAGACCTTGCTCACCGCGGCCACCATGCCGGCGGTGTCGCCCAGGTCGGCCGGGATGATAAGGGTATTGTTGGTCTTGGCCAGCTTGCCGAACTCGCCCAGGTACTGCTCGGCGATGCGCAGGTTCACGGCGTCGGAGCCGCCTTTCTCGTTGATGGCGGTGGCGATCTCGCGGATACCTTTTGCGGTGGCCAGGGCTATGCGCTCTATCTCCTGGCCGCGGCCTTCGGCCTCGTTGATGCGCTTCATCTTCTCGCCTTCCGAGAGGGCGATGTTCTGCTGCTTGTCGCCCTCGGCGCGGTTGATCTTGGCCTGCTTGTCGCCTTCGGACTCGGCGATGATGGCGCGCTTCTCGCGCTCGGCGCGCATCTGCTTTTCCATGGCGCCCTTGATGCTGTCGGGGGGGGTAATGTTTTTGATCTCGTGGCGGGTCACCTTGAGGCCCCACGGGATGGAGGCCTTGTCCACGGCGTTGACGATCTCCATGTTTATCTTCTCGCGCTCCTCGAAGGTGCGGTCCAGGTCTATCTTGCCGATCTCGGAGCGCATGGTGGTCTGCGCCAGCTGCGTGGCGGCGAACTGGTAGTCGGTGATGCCGTAGCAGGTCTTGACCGGGTCCATGATCTGGATGTAGAGGATACCGTCCACCTGCACGGAGATGTTGTCCTTGGTGATGCAGGTCTGCTCCTGCACGTCGACGACCATTTCCTTGAGGCTGCGGCGGTAAGCGATCCGGTCTATGAAGGGGATCAGGATGTGGAAGCCGGCCTCGAGGGTGGTGTGGTACTTGCCCAGCCGCTCGACGATGAAGACCGTCATGTGCGGCACGACCCTGGCCGCGTTGACCAGGACCATCACTATAAAGATTACGCCTATCGCAAGAATGAATTCCATGTTTTCTCCTTAGTTCAGCGGCTGCACTTTGAGCGTCAGGTTGTGGCGCTCAAGCACGGTGACTTTCTGCCCCTTGGCTATCTCCATGTCGGCGTCGGCGTTCCAGAAGCTGCCGTGGAACTCCACTTTGCCCTTGGGGGAATTGGGGATTATGTCCTCGGTGACGACGGCGGTTTCGCCGTTGAATTTCTCCATGGCGGCGCCGGTCGGGTTGACGTTGGCGACGCGCCCGACGAAATACCCCTGGGCCATGCGCCGGAATACTGTCAGCAGTATTATGGAAAGCACGGTAAAAAGGACCAGCTGCGTGTTGATCCCCATCGGGATGAAGACCAGCAGCAGGCCCGTCAGCACGGCGCCCATTCCGAAGAACACCAGGATGAACCCGGGCAGGAACAGCTCCATGCTCATAATAGCCAAACCCAGCAGTATCCACAGGTATTTAAGAGGTATGTTTTCCAGCATTCCCTAATACTATGAAATAGTATCCCCCATATCAAGTACGCATTCTGCACGCACGGTCTCCGCCGGCTATCCTCTGTTACGACATCGTCACGAACAGCCGGAGGGCTGGTGAGGGCATGCCTTCGCAGGGGCCTCGCGAGTGCGAGGCTTGCGTAGCGCCGAGCACGAGTGACAGAGCGAGGCCACGGTGTGGCCGAGCGTACCCGGAGAAGGCATACCCTCGCCGGCCTTATATGCTGGTAGTTCCTGCACGCACGGTAGGCCGCCGGATGTGTTAGGCCGACAAACCATACTATTACTTAAGTGACTCGTCGAGGAAGGTGAGGAGGCGGGGGGCGTAGGCGCGGTGGAAGGCGGAGAAGGCTTCGATGTGGCCGGCGGGGACTTCCCAGAATTCTTTGGGGCCCGAGGCGGCGGCGTAGATCTTTTTGCCCTGGGCGAAGGGGACGGTATTGTCGTTGACCGCGTGGATGAAGACCTTGGGGCAATCGATAGCCGCAATGTAGTCCGACGGAGAATGGCTCCCGCTCACTGTCAGATACGCCAGCCAGGAGAAAGGCCAGGTCAGCCAGTGCTGCCGCATAACCGCCGCCGCCACCTGCCGGTAAGAATAAAAAGTGCCTTCAACCACCAGGGCCGCAGGCTTGAAACCAGTTTCCCCGATCGCGGCCGCCGCGATAGCCCCGCCGAGGCTCTGGCCGAAGATAACGATCTTTCCCGGCTCAGCCCCGGGAAGTTTCAGCGCCTGGGCCAGCGCCGCCTTGCCGTCCTCGACTACGCCCTGAAGGGAGGGCTTGCCGCCGGAGGCCCCGTAGCCGCGGTAGTCGAAGACAAAGACATTGTAGCCCGCGCCGGCCAGCCAGGACGCGTACGGGTAATGCGCCGTCATGTTCTGCCCGTTGCCGTGGAAGTGCACCACCGTGCCCTTCGGCGCTCCTTCGGGCGGAAAGAACAGCCCCGTCAGCGCCGTGCCGTCGGCTGAGTTGAACTTTATCGCCTCGAATTTAATTTGGTGCGCCGCCGGGTCGGCGTGGATGTGGCGCGTAGGCTTGAAGAAAAGATGCGTGCAGCCTGAAAGCGGCAGCGCGGCGCAGAGGAAGAGCAGCTTTAAGCGCATATCAGGGCGCGAAGAAGAACCGGTGGAAATACAGGCCGGTTTCCCTGACCTCTCCGCGCCAGCTGTATTCGGCGCGCAGCGAACTGTCCTTGGCAAGTTTGTAGGAGGCCCCGACGGAGCCGGCCCAGAGCGGCCTGGTGTCGCCCAGCGCGTAGCTGATGTACCTGGCCTCTATAAGCCCGCGCACCTTGTCCTTCTCCAGCAGCACGCCCGCCTTCACGCCGGCGCCGATCCGCCAGTTGGCGTCCAGGGCCGGGCCGAAGGCGCTGTCTCCCTGCAGCATGGCGTACCAGAGCTGGCGCACGGGGCCGGCCCATTCAGCCGCCAGGCCCGAGCCGGCGTTCATGGCCCAGACCGCGGCCCTGCCGCTCTGGCGGCCTGTCTCCGGCGCCTGCTCAAGGCCCGCGTTGATCTCCCACGACTGCCGCTGCACCCAGGCGTCCCAGGGGTTAAGGCTCAGCACCCGGGCCAGTTTGGCTTCCCTGAGGTAATACCTGTTGTAGCGCGGCTCGTAGCGCAGCCGCAGCGAGCCCATTTCAAGGGCGGCGTCAGGCAGGTAGCCCGACGGGTCGTCGAGCAGGTCCTGCATGGCGAAGCGGGCCTGCAGCTCGTAGGCCGGGCCGTTCTTCAGCGAAACGAGGCCGCCGCCGAGGCGCAGGCTCTCGTGGGCCTCCACGATGGAGGGCGGGCGCGCGGGGCCCCCGGTGAAGGTGACCTGCTGCCCGAGCGGGGCGCGCGCGGCCAGCAGCGGGTCGGTCCGGGTATCGAGCTCCGTCTTGCCTATGCGGCGGGCGTAGAACCGCCAGCTCAGGTAATCCACGGCCGCTTCCAGCACCGCGGCCTTCCTGTCGTCCGGCCGGTGCTCCAGCCCTTTCAGTTCTTGCGCCTGGTTCCCCCTGGCGAGCCCCAGTACGGCGGCTCTCTCGTCCTCGCTGAGCTGGGAGCGCTTCCAGTCCACCTTCTTCCAGAGCGAAGGGCGCCAGCCCGCCTCGGCCTTCGGAGAGGCGGCCAGCACGGCCTTAGCCGTATCCGAGGGAATGACCCAGATACCGAAGCGGCTGGAGAGATCCAGCTCCGGCTTAACTATGTCGAGCAGCGGCATGAGCTGCCAGGAGCAGTTGCGCGTGAAGAAGAGATAGGGAAAAGAGGCTTTGCCCAGCTCCCAGCAATGCCGCAGCAGGCGGTCTATTTCTCCCTGCGTCAGGTTCAGCGGGAATTCCCAGAGGTCGCGGTTCTCGATGTTGTGGTATTCCTGGATCTTAAGGTAGTAGGGAATGGTGGAGAACTGCCCCGGGTACGCCCCGACCAGGCCCTTCAGCGCGAAGAAAAGGCCGCTCTGCTCGTCGGTGGTGGCCGCGTAATTCAGGGTATAGTCCAGCAGGTCCGCGCCCTCGCCGCCGCGCTTATGCAGGCGCAGGAAGGTGTGGCCGTAAAGGGTGGAGGGGTTGTTGAGGTAGCCCGCCGCGAAAAGCAGGCTAACCGATTCCGTGTCCAGGCCGGCCTTCCAGCTCTCGAATAAAGCGCAGGAGCGCGGGGGGAAAGCGTCGGACGGAAGGCCCAGCTTCTCCTTCAGCCAGCGGTAGCGCTCGGGGAACCGGCATTCAGGGCTGTCGTCGTCGGCCCCCTCGTAATAGAACCCGTCCACCGCGGCCTCCAGCTCAAGGCGCGGGTTTATATGGCCCCACTTGGCGAGGAAGAATTTAGGGTTTACCGACGGGCTGCTCCGGCGCCCCAGCAGATTCTTCTCATAGTACAGCAGCTTGCTCCAGTACGGATCCTCCCAGGCGCGGGCGTGGGCGGCCCGCTGGCGCAGCGAGAGGCGCTGCAGCTCCTGCTCCGGGGTTTTGGCCGGCAGCGGCAGCGCCGCCAGGCTAAGAAGGGTAAAAAGGATGGTTTTGCGGAACATTAATAGAGCCCCCGCGCAGTAGAATTAAAAACGGGCCGGAGGTTTTACCCGCCGGCCCGTTTATACGTCCTGAACTCAGCGCTTATATGCTGGCGACGAGTTTGTTGATGGTGACTACTGCGGTCTTCACATCGTTATTGGCGAAGATGGTGCCGTGGTTCTTCTGGAGGAGCTGCGTGAACTGCCAGGCGTTCTGCGGCGTATAGCCGTAGAGCTTGGCCAGGTTGGTCACGTACTCGCCGTTGCCCTTGGCCACGTCGCTGGACAGGTCCTTGTAGTTGGCTTCGATGAAGCTCTCGCGGGCCATGGTCAGTTTGACAAGGCCTTCGTTGTTGCACTCGGAGGTGCCGAAGGTCAGGCCGAAGGTCTGGCTCCCGAAGGTGCCGTTGGTGGTGGACGCGAGTATCTGCGTCGCGTCATTCTTCTTGAACACAAGGCTGCCGAGACCGCAACCGGCGGCGCCGTAACCGGCGGCCATAGCGGCCGAGGTGAACGCGCCCAGTACAACCGCAGTTAACAGTATTTTTTTCATTATTTATTATCCCCTTATTTGAACTTCTGCCAAACTAATCTAATTCTGCAACTAAAGCCGCGGGGCTGTCAAATATTTCAATGCAGGCCGATGCGGCACTGGTGGCCCTTCGCGTAGCGCTCCAGCGAGTCCTTTTCCTGGCCGCGGTAGGCGGCGGTGCGCTTGAGCAGCAGGTCGAAGTTGGTCTGGTGCGCGTCGAACATGGGGCCGTCGACGCAGGCGAATTTGGGCTTGCCGCCTATTTCCACCCGGCAGCCGCCGCACATGCCGGTGCCGTCGAGCATTACCGGGTTGAGGCTGGCGAAGGTGGGTGTTCTGTGCGGCAGCGAAGCCTGCGCCACGAACTTCATCATGATGATCGGGCCGATGGTAAAGATGGCGTCCGGGCCCTTGCCGGCGGCGTAGAGGTCGTTCATCGCGTCGGTGACGAGGCCCTTTTTTCCGGCGGAGCCATCGTCGGTGGTTACGATGATTTCGCCGAGCTCGGCCATCTCGCGCTCCAGTATGAGCAGGCCCTTGTTGCGGGCGCCCAGGATGGAGACAATCTTGTTTCCGGCCTGCTTGTAGGCCTTGGCTATAGGGTACAGCTCAGCTATGCCCACACCGCCGCCCACGCCCAGCACGGTGCCCCATTTTTTAATTTCCACGGGAGTCCCGAGGGGGCCGGCCACGTCGCTGAAGGAGTCGCCCTGCTTGAAAGCGTTCATCTCGGTGGTGGACTTGCCTATGGATTGGATGATGACGGTGACCGTGCCGTTCTCGGGGCTCCAGTCCACCAGCGTCACGGGGATGCGCTCGCCGCCCTCGCGGGAGCGCAGGATGACGAAATGCCCGGCCTTGGCCTTGGCGGCTATGAGGGGGGCGAAGAGGACGTGCTTCGAGATCGTCTCGGAGATGTCGGTCTTCTCTACTATTTTATACAGGCCTTCGGTGGAGTAGATGTCGTGTTTCATTTTATTTGGTCCCGGCTGAAAGCTTTTCATGGATAGCCCTGGCGGCGGCCTTGCCGTCCTTCATGGCCAGCAGCACGGTGGCGCCGCCGCGCACCACGTCCCCGCCGGCGTAGATGCCGTCCAGGGAGGTTTTGGCCGTAGCCTCGTCGACGATTATGCCGCCCCACTTATTGGCGGAGAGGCCGGGCGTGGTCTGCTGTATCACCGGGTTGGGACTCTGGCCTATGGCCACCACCAGGCTGTCCGCCTCTATGTAAAATTCGGAGCCCGGCTGGGGCAGCGGCTTGCGCCGGCCGGAGGCGTCCGGTTCTCCCAGCGCCATCCGCACGCACTTCACGCGCTTGAGCCGCCCCTGCTCGTCGCCCTCCAGTTCTACCGGGGCGGTCAGGAATTCGAAATTGATCCCTTCCTCCATGGCGTTCTCAACTTCCTCGCCGCGGGCCGGCATCTCGGCGCGGGTGCGGCGGTAAAGCAGGGTGACGCTCTTGGGGCCCAGGCGCTGGGCGCAGCGGGCCGAGTCCATGGCCGTATTGCCGCCGCCGACCACCACCACTTTTTCGCCTATATAATAGGGAGTGTCGTTTTCGGGGAACTTGTAAGCGCCCATCAGATTGATGCGCGTGAGGAACTCGTTGGAACTGTAAACCCCGACCAAATCCTCGCCCGGCGCGTTCATTGGGCTGGGCAGGCCGGCCCCGGAGCCGATATATATAATATCGAAATCTTTCTTTAATTCCTCTATGGTGAGGGACTTGCCCACCAGTACGTTCTTGAGGAAGCGCACGCCCATGCGGCGCAGCATGTCCACCTCGAAGCGCACCACCTCGCGCGGCAGGCGGAAGGTGGGGATGCCGTAACTGAGCACGCCGCCGAACTCGTGCAGGGCCTCGAAGACGGTGACGGCGTGGCCGAGCTTGCGCAGCTCCGCGGCCACGGCCAGGGAGGTGGGGCCGGAGCCGACGCAGGCGACCTTCTTGTCTGTGTCGGGGGCGCAGGGCGGGGGGGTGATGAGGCCGTTGTTGCGGGCGTAGTCCGCGGTAAAGCGTTCCAGGCGGCCGATTGAGACCGGGCCGAACTTGTCCTTCAGCACGCAGGCGGCCTCGCAGTAGGTTTCCTGGGGGCAGACGCGGCCGCAGATGGCTGGAAAAAGCGAGGTTTCGAAGATCTTGGAGGCGGCGGCGCCGGTATCTTCTTTGTAGAGCAGGTCGATGAACTCCGGGATCTTTACGTTCACCGGGCAAGCCAGCTCGCAGGGCTTGGTCTTGCAGCCCAGGCAGCGGGCGGCCTCGGTCAAGGCTTCTTCCGGGCCGAAGCCGAGGGCGACTTCGTCGAAATTGGAGCGGCGCGCCAGGGGGTCCTGGTGGCGGCCAAGGTTCTGTTTGATCGATGGTGTGGGTTTCTTAGGCTTGTTCTCCATAATATTTATTATAACAAAACCAAAGGGCGGGGTCGGCAGGCCTGCAAGTTCGCGGGGCCTGGCGGGGGTATACCCCGGTCGGACCGGCCATGGCTCAAAAATGCTATACTTTGGGGGTAGTTCCTCAGTCCAGATTTCGCAGTTACATCCTTAAGGAGATAATAATAATGGCTAATAAAAGAGTTGCAATGGACGGCAATACGGCTGCTGCTTTCGTAGCGCACAAGACCAACGAGGTCATAGCGATCTACCCGATCACCCCTTCTTCCGTAATGGGCGAGCTTTCCGATGTCTGGAGCGCCAAGGGCGACAAGAACATCTGGGGCACCATTCCTTCCGTCATAGAGATGCAGTCCGAGGGCGGCGCTTCCGGCGCGGTCCACGGTTCGCTGACCGCCGGCGCGCTCACCACCACTTTCACCTGCTCGCAGGGCCTGCTGCTGATGATCCCGAACATGTTCAAGATCGCCGGCGAGCTGACCTCCACCGTCTTCCACGTGTCCGCCCGCGAGGTCGCGGCCCACGCGCTCTCCATCTTCGGCGGCCACGGCGACGTGATGGCCTGCCGCCAGACCGGCTGGGCCATGCTCGCCTCGGCCAACCCCCAGGAGGCCATGGACTTCGCCCTGATCTCCCAGGCCGCCACGCTCAAGACCCGCGTGCCCTTCCTGCACTTCTTCGACGGCTTCCGCACCAGCCACGAACTGAACATGGTGGAGCCCCTCTCCCCCGAGGTCATGCGCAGCATGATCAGCGAGAAGCTCATAGCCGAGCACAAGGCCCGCGGCCTCAACCCCGAGCACCCGACCCTGCGCGGCACCGCCCAGAACCCGGACGTGTTCTTCCAGGGCCGCGAGGCCGGCAACAAGTTCTACGCCGCCGTGCCCACCATGGTGAAAGAAGCCATGGGCCAGTTCGAGAAGCTGACCGGCCGCAAGTACAACCTGTTCGACTACGTGGGCGCCCCCGACGCCACCAAGGTCGTGGTCGTGATGGCCTCCGGCGCCGACGTGCTGGAAGACACCGTCAACCACCTCGTCTCCAAGGGCGAGAAGGTGGGCGTGCTGAAAGTGCGCCTCTACAGGCCCTACTCCGAAGCTGATTTCATAAAGGCCCTGCCCAAGACCGTAAAGTCCATCTCCGTGCTCGACCGCACCAAGGAAGCCGGCTCCCTCGGCGAGCCGCTCTACCAGGACGTGGTCACCGTCTGCTCCACCGCCTACAAGGCCGGCGCTCTCAAAGAGCTTCCG
>Ga0209212_1000703_pt1 | contig 61955 bp, 60 predicted proteins | sample RifGroC2_FD_183996 | JGI IMG/M metagenome (GOLD analysis project Ga0209212, IMG submission 183996) | Groundwater microbial communities from Rifle, Colorado, USA - Groundwater C2 (SPAdes) (version 2) | ecosystem: Environmental > Aquatic > Deep subsurface > Groundwater | place: Rifle, Colorado...
TATGTAGGTATTGGAGCAGTTGCAATAAATGTAAAACCCGAATTTATAAACTCTGCTCCGGTATCAAGACCCATAAATTCAGAGCAGCCGTCCTGTTTCCCGATTTTTACTTTAATTTTTTCAGAAAATAGGCTTTGTTCATACCAGTATTCGCTTAGTTGGGTAATCTTTTTTTGTGGGTCTAAACTTTCAAAGACCATATAATCACCAACATATTTCTCTGAAATTCCTTTTCCTTGAGCGTTTTGGAATAACACAAATAATTTTCCGCCCGGATATAAGTGCATTTTTTCTGTATCAAATTCTACAGCAGTATTAATTATTCCTTGATAAGAAGGTTTACCGTTGTGTAAGATACCACCGCCGTGTCCTTTTGTGAATGAATTTGTCGTATAAGACCCTGTAAATGTTACTCCATTGTCTTCAAGCTTTGAACGAAGTCCTTTCCAGTTACCTGTAGCTGTATCCTGATTAAGCCATATCTCAAGCGGTGTTTCTTTTTTAACTTCATGTGTCTGAACGCCGCCTTTTAAATCAAGAACAGGAACAATATTTTCATCTGCGTCGGATTCATCCGAAGGTGTATTTAAGTGGAGTTTTGTTTCACAAGGAGTTTTGTTCATCGTAGGAATATCAGGATCAGTCTGAAATTCAGCAGATGTTTTGTTTACTGTAGGGGTGTTTTCTTGTTCTGATTTGTTAGCAAGTAAATTTTCGTGATTTGTTTGATTTTCAGCTGAATTAAAAGTACTTTCCTGCGCGTTTAAATTGGTGTTTAAATCGCTGTCCTGTATTGTTTCTGCATAGGAAGTGTTGTTGATGGAAAAACAAAATCCTAAAATAGCTAAGGACACCACAAAATGGGATTTTTTGTTAATAAAATCTAACTTCATAACTACTCCAGACAACTCTTAATACTAGTAAAAATTTCCCCTTTTCTTGTTATTGTTTTAATAATAAAGGATTTTTTGAAAAAAATATACTATACGAAAATTAATTATTTATTTTTGTATTTCAAATAAAACTTTGTACAAGTATTTATCGACATAGAGCCAAATTTCAAGATATTTCCCGTTGCCGACAACTTTACTCTCAAGGGCTGATTTAGCCGGTACAAGTACTTTTTTTTGTTCCCAGAATTTTCTAAAAGGTCGTGTAATTATTTTTTTCGGTATTTCAATGAATATTTTTTTTGGTATAGCTTTGTATAAAGGAGTTTTGGGTTTAATTGGTTCTTTGTAAACCAGAGCAGGGTTAATTAAAACTTTTTGATAAATAGGAATAATGCCTGCAACTTTTCCGTTTTGTTTAAAAAGAAGAAACTCATAACCATCATGTTTATCAGGTTTTACAAGGTAATAACCGGGTTTTAGCAGAATTTTTTTGTTTTTTAGCGTGTCTGTAATTCTTATTAACGTATAAGGAGAGATTATATATCGGTTATAGTCATTGTCTTGTTCTGGATCAATGCCTTCTTCGTACATAAAATCTAGAACAGGAGTGTCTTTATAAAGCAAATCATAGTTTATTCTTAAATTTTCGGCTTCACAGGAAGATTTTGAAAACGTAAGAATAGATATTAAAATTAGTAAAAGTAATAATGATTTTCTCATAATTTTATTATAAGCCAAGTTATAGTTGGTGATGAATATATTAATAATTTTTTCATATTTGTTGTGTACTCTTTTAAGTTGAGTATATTTATTTTTTGCATAAAATTAAGTTAGAGGTTTGGTATAAAATTATGAAATATAAAGATTATTATAAAGTTCTTGGTGTATCAAAAGATGCGGATGAAAAGCAGATAAAAGCAGCTTTTCGTAAGTTGGCGCGAAAATATCACCCTGATGTAAACAAAGATGCCGATGCCACTGTAAAATTTAAAGAAATAAATGAGGCCTATGAAGTTCTTTCTGATCCTCAAAAAAAGCAAAGATACGATAGTTTAGGCAGCAACTGGCAGGAAGGTTCTCAATTTACTCCTCCGCCCGGATATGAAAATATTCATATGAATTTTGGCGAAGGAGGATTCGGCGGATTCCGCACATTTAACGATTTTGGTGATATGGGCGGGCTTGGCGGATTTAGTGAGTTTTTTGAGTCGATTTTTGGTGATTTTTCACAACAATCAGCCGGTTCTCGCAGACAACCGCATTCTCATGCTCAAAAACCTCAACAGTCTGAAGAGAATCTTGATATAACGCAGGATTTGGCTATCGATCTTGAAGATTTGATGGGTGAAGGAACTAAAGCCGTTAAAATAAGTTATATGGATAAATGTTCCGAGTGTGGCGGTCGCGGTTCAAGATGTTACAAATGCGGCGGCAGCGGTGTGGCTTCTGTTTCAAAAGTTTTAAATGTAAAAATCCCTAAAGGAATCAAGGAAGGCGCTAAAATTCGCCTTGTCGGAGAAGGAAAAGCTTCTTTCTCAGGAAGAAAAGGAAATTTATATTTTGTAATTAAATACAAACATCATCCTGATTTTACTGTGGATGGGACAAATATTTCTTCTGATGTTGAAATTCCTGCTCCTAAAGCTGTGCTTGGTACTGTGGCAGAAGTCAAAACCCTGCACGGAATAGTAAAAGTTACAATACCTCACGGAACTCAGTCAGGAAAATCTTTAAGGCTCAAAAATCTAGGACTCCCTAAAAAAGAAGGCGGTTTTGGTGATCATATAGCAAAAATTAAGATTACAATTCCTGAAAAACCAACATCAGAGGAAAAAGAGCTTTATAAAAAGCTTGCTGATTTAATTTAAGAATTTTTTGTTTTTAAAGAGTGATGCAATTTTATTGCATCACTCTTTTTCTTTTTAAAATAAAAATTAGGCTGACATGAGAATACAAAAATTTCTTCTTAGTTGATAAATTTAAAAAAACTTTATAAAAAGGAGAACTATTATGGAAAATAATGATGTAAAACTGCTTAATGTAGCACTTGGTCTTGAACAGTTTGCTATAGCTGCATATGAAATAGCAGCAGGCACAGGTTTATTGAGTGAAGAAACAATTAAAACAGCAAAATTATTTCAATCTCATCATGGGCACCATGTAGCTAAACTTAGAGAAACTATAGAAAAATTAGGCGGAGAACCGGTAAAAGCGTTATCTAAAGAAGAATATTTAAAACAAATGCCTATAGAAAAACTTGCAGATCAGGAAGTAATAGTTCGTTATGCTTTAAGTTTAGAGAAAAAAGCAACAATTGCTTATCTGGGAACAGTAAAAGAATTTGAGAATAGAGAAATTGCTCAGGCAACTGCAAGTATTTCAGGAGATGAAGCTATGCACTGGGCTGCTCTTAGACAAGCTTTGGGAATGATTCCTGTACATATAAGCTTTATACCTCTTTCTGAAGATGAAGTAGAAGATTAAGGAGAATTAAAGAATGAAAATTTTAGTTGTATATTACAGTATGTATGGAAATACATTCGAACTTGCAAAACATGTAGTAGAGGGATGCAAATTAGTTGAAGGTGCAGAAGTTGTATTAAAACAGGTGCCTGACCTATTGCCTCCGGAAGTAATAGAAAAAGCCCCAAAAATTCAGGAAGCAAAAGAAAAACAAAAACATATACCTATTGCCGTTCCTCTCGAAATAGCAGATTATGATGCAATAATATGGGGAACTCCTACCAGATATGGAAATGTTTGTGCTCAGGTTAGAAATTTTATAGATCAGACAGCTTCCTTATGGTTAAAGGGTAAACTTGAAGATAAAGTTTCGGGTGTATTTACATCAACAGCAAGTATCCACGGCGGGCAGGAAACAACACTTGTATCTGCAATGTTGCCTCTTTTTCATCTTGGAATGATAGTTGTCGGAGTTCCATATTCAACACCCGAGTTGATATCGTCACAATCAGGAGGAACCCCTTATGGTCCAAGTCATGTGGCAGGAATTACAGCTGATATGCCTATTACTGAGGATGAAGCAACTATAGCAAAAGTCTTCGGCAAAAGAATAGCAGAAGTTACTAAAAAACTGAACCGTATTTGTTAATAAGAAATTAAATTCTTAAATACTTTCTGACGGAAATAAAGCTGCCCAGAGAACCTACAAAAAGTCCCATTGTCATAAGAACTACAATTACTATGTTTGTAAAAACAAGAGGTTCTCCCATATTAAAAAATTGAGTCATGGAAATAATATAATTTTCAAGAATTCTTAAAGGAATTATGGATATAAGCGCTCCGCAAAATCCGTAAAAAGCTCCCTGAAGTATATAAGGCGCTCTTATATACCAGTTTCCTACACCCATCATTCGCATGATTTCTATTTCTTCGCTTCTTGACTGAATTACAAGATGAATAGTGTTATTGATAATTGATAAAGTCAACCCGCCAAGAACAATAAGAACAATAAGTGTAGCAATATTAGTTACATTGCCGATTTTAATAATTTTTTCCACAATATCTCTGGCATATTGGATGCTTTCTACTGATTGCATGTTTTTAATTTTTTTTATTACATATTCAATTTCATCCTGATTTTTGACCTTTAATCGCAATGTATCGGGCAAAGGATTTTTTATATCAGGCACATCCATTTCCTGCTTAATTTTTTCCCATGCCTGTTCTCTTGGAATTACTTTTATTTCTTTAATATTGCCGATTTTTATAATTGTAGCTTTTGATTTTTCAACGCTGTACCCGGGTTTTAAATAAACAGAAACTTCAAGAGAATCTCCAAGATGATCTACAAAATCAGAAATAGCAATGCTCGTCCTGAATAAACAGCCAAAAATGCTTAAAATCGCAGCCATAGTGGTTATTATTATAAGATTCATCCAGCGGGTTCTTTGAATACCCTTGAGTGTTTCTGAAATAACTCTTTTAATTATTCTTATGTCTGCATCAAAATGATTCATTGTTCGTAAGTTCCCTCGTGAATATCTCTTACGACTTTTCCATTTTCAAGAGTAATAACTCTTTTTTTGAAATGGTTTACCATTTCTTTATCATGTGTAGCAAGTAAGATAGTGGTTCCGCGTTTATTAATCTGCTCGAGAATTTCCATGATTTCCATGCTGGTTTGAGGATCGAGATTTCCTGTCGGTTCATCTGCTATCAATAGAGGAGGTCCGTTAACTATAGCTCTTGCTATACCTACTCTTTGCTGTTCCCCTCCGGAAAGCTGAGAAGGATAAGCATCAAGTCTGTCGAAAAGACCAACTATTTTAAGCGCGCCTGAAACTCTTTTATTTATTTCTCTGCTATTCATTCCGAGTGCTCTTATGACAAAAGCAACGTTATCAAAAACGTTTTGCTGCGGTAATAGTTTGAAATCCTGAAACACTATTCCCATACGTCTTCTTAAATAAGGAACTTTATTGTCAGGAAGCTTGGCTACATCCACACCGCCAATCAAAGCTTGCCCTCTGGTAGGCTTTTCTTCTCGATAAATTAAGCGCATTATAGTAGATTTACCTGCTCCGCTTGTTCCGGTAAGAAAAATAAATTCTCCTACCTTGATATGCAGGTTTATACTATCTAGAGCTCTTTGTGCCCCATATGTTTTTATTACATTTCTAAATCTGATCATTTTTTATCTAGCTATATTCGACTTTTTTTATGGAAATTATATTATAGCAAAAACTTTATTTATTTTTAAATTCAACTAATTTTATTGCTTCATCTATAAATGTTTCTGCTGTTAATCCATATTTTGCCATTAATTCGGTATCTTTTCCACTTTGTCCGAATTGATCTCTTACGCCGATTCTTTTAACAGGAATAGGGAGAGTTTCGGATAAAAGTTCGCATACTGCACCGCCAAGACCGCCTATTATGGAATGATTTTCAACAGTCATAATAACACCTGTTTTTTGTACGCTTTGAAGAATTGTTTTTTCGTCCAGAGGTTTAATTGTGGAAACATTTATAACTTCCGCTGAAACTCCTTTTTGTTCAAGCATTTCAGCGCATTTTAAACATTCAATAACAGTTTCTCCATAAGAAGCTATTGTTATATCTTTTCCTTCTCTTAAAATATGAGCTTTCATGTCGAATTGATATTCTGATTCATCATGTAATTCAGGAAGATTAGGTCTTGGAATTCTTAGATAGACAGGACCTTTGTATTCAGCGGCAAATTTTACTGCTGCTTTTACTTCAATACTGTCAGCAGGAGCTATTACTGTCATATTAGGCATAACTCTCATCAGACAAATATCTTCGAGGGCTTGATGGCTTGCACCGTCTTCTCCGACTGTTAAACCGCCGTGAGTTCCGACTACTTTCACGTTGAATTTAGGATAAGCAATAGAATTTCTTACTTGTTCCCATGCCCTGCCTGATGCAAAGATTGCAAATGTGCTTACAAAAGGGATTTTTCCCGATGAAGCAAAACCTGCAGCAGTGCTTATAGCATCTTGTTCTGCTATACCCATATTGAAAAATCTTTCAGGACAAGCATTTTTGAAAATTATTGTCTGGGTTGATTTTGATAAATCACATTCCAATACTACAACATTAGGATTTTCTTTTCCTAATTCGGCTATGGCTTCACCATAAGCGACTCTTAGTGAACTAATTTTTCTGTTATCAGTCAGCATATTTTATTATAATCCTCTTAATTCATTAATTGCTTTGTTATATTCGTCATCATTTGGGGCTTTTCCATGCCAGCCGGCATTATTTTCCATAAAGGAAACCCCTTTGCCTTTGATTGTATTGGCAATTATTACAACGGGAGAAGCTTTTTCTCTTCCCAGAAGTGAAGCTTTTTGATAGGCTTCATAAATTTCCTGATAATCATGACCGTTTATTTCAAGCACTTCCCAGCCGAAAGCTTTCCATTTGTCTACAAGAGGCTCAAGCCCCATAACATCTTCCGTGTTACCGTCAATCTGAAGTCTGTTCCTGTCAACAATTGCAACAAGATTATCAAGCTTATAATGTTTGGAAGTCATGGCTGCTTCCCATATTTGTCCTTCCTGTAATTCGCCGTCTCCCATAAGTACAAAAACTTTTGCAGGGTTTTTATCAAGTTTTAACGAAAGAGCAATGCCATTCGCCATAGAAAGCCCCTGTCCAAGTGAACCTGTTGGAACTTCAACACCTGGAACATATTCACTATTCGGGTGTCCCTGTAGTTTTGCTCCCAATTGCCTAAACCCGGCGGTTTCTGATGGGCAAAAATAACCAAATTCGCATAAAATACTATATAAAGCGGCAGATGCATGTCCTTTTGAAAGGATAAATCTGTCTCTTTTAGATAATTCTTTGTCATTAGTCCATTCAGGAGCAAGTTTCATTGTTTTCTTATAAAGAATAAGAAGTAAATCAATAGATGATAAAGCACCGCCGACATGCCCTGACTGAGCTTTGTACACCATTGTTAAAGCCCGTTCTCTAAGATTTTTAGAGATAGATTTTAATTCTTTAAGTTCTTCTTCGTTAAATTTTTTTGTTTGTTCCATGTTTGTTACTCTCTTTTTGACTTCACTTTTTTATTTTTATATAGATTTTAATTTGATTTAGGAAAAATAACAGTTCTTAAAATAAACAAAGGCAAGGCAGGAAACATTCTGCTGAATCTTGACGGTTGTTTAATTAATCTGTATAACCATTCTAGCCCAAACATTCTAAAAATTACAGGAGCTCTTTTTACTTTTTTTGCCCAAACGTCAAAGCTTCCGCCGACACCTATCATAACCGTATGAGGAAGTGCTTCCCTGTATTTGCTAATAATATATTCCTGTCTTGGCGCGCCTAATGCCACCAAAAGTAAATGAGGATTTATTTCTTGAAGTTTACTGGTAATTTCAGTCATGTCGTTATCGGAAAAATATCCGTTACGCGCATAAACAATGTTTATTTCATGGTATTTCAGTTTTAATTCTTTTTGAAGCAGATCAATAACTTCTTGTGTTGCCCCTAAAAAAGCTACTTTATAGTTATTTTGGGCGCATCTTGCTATCAGGGCTTCTGAAAATTCTATTCCTGCAAGTTTTTTTATATCAAATCCAAGTCTTCTTAAAGCAAGCTCCATGCCGGTGCTGTCAGGGATTATGAGTTCTGCTTTTTTTATTATAGCGTCAAGTTCCGGATTTTTTTCCGCAGCAAGTATTATTTCAGGGTTTATTGTAACTACATGAAGACCTGTTTCAATTTGCATAAAACTTTCAGCAAAATTAAGGGCTTCCTCTTTTGTGACTAAATCAACAGGATAGCCTAAAACATGCGCTCTTTTTTGTTTATTATCTGTTGTAAACACTTTATTTTCTCCATCCCCTGACAATATATTTTAAGATAAAATTATATGATTAATCAATAAATTAAGGTTATCTCTGCAAATTTGAGATTTTTTATCAGAAAATTCTTTTAAATCATATCTGATTCTTTCATGATCTGATATTAATTCATCAAGTTTAAGAATAAAATTATCTTTATTTTTATTAAGAGCATTCATATTTATAAAAGGCATTTTTGATTCCAGTGCAAGACTGGTAACTTTAGGATCATAAGACAAAGCCAGTGTCGGGACATTGAAATTAGCAGAAATAAGACATGCATGGAATCTCATGCCGATAAGATAATCAAGATTTCCAAGTATATTTATACTTTGATCAATTGAAAGACCTGAATAAATCCGCACTTCTGAATGTAATTCTTTTTTTAAAAGAATATTTTTAAGTTGCTGCATAATTTCAAGATCATGTGTATCCTGAAGCGAAATTAAATTAATACAATTTTTTTCATCATTAAATTTTTCACTTAAGATATTCGCAATAACATTTATATTTTTGTTTGTAAGGGTTTTCCATTCTCTTAATTGCACGCCTATATTTATTTTATCTACTTTTAATAGTTTTTCTTCTGTTGAAATTTCAAGACACCATGCAGGATCTGTAGCTAAAATAGAATCAACTCCCATTTTTTTCAGGAAATTCTGGCTTTCTTTGTCTCTAACAGTTATTAAATTAACTTTTAAAAGCACAATTTTAGTTAAAAATCTTGCTAATATTGTACTTATTGGTCCTATTCCCTGTGCAAATATTATTGTTTTTTTCCCTAAGTGTTTTGCGAGAAAAATTAGACCTAAATAGTAAAGAAAACTTCTGCAACTGGTTACATCCTGAAGAAGACTGCCTCCCCCGCTTATAAAGACATCACAGTCTTTCATTTTTTTAATAATTTCTTTTGAATTAAATCTATGAATAGAATCCACGTCATAAATTCTTTTTATCTTTGCGGGATTGTTTGAAATTACTGTTATTTTAGGATTATTCAGGTGCTTTTTTAATTCAGACAGCATAACATGCAAAATTGCATCATCTCCGAAGTTATCAAATCCGTAATATCCAGAAATTAAAATCTTTTTCATTTTATAAAATCACAATCTTTTTTTATTTGAACCTTTAACTCTTCCAGTGAATCAAATTTTTTTTCATCTCTTATTCTTTTGAGAAAGGAAATTTCGATAATTTTGTCATAAATATCTTCATTAAAATCGAGAATATGTGCTTCCACCAGATCTTTTTTCAAATCACCGATAGTTGGTCTTTTACCAACATTAATTACAGCATGATAAACCTTTGAGTCAATTTTAACAAGACCTGAATATACTCCGTTTAAAGGAATAATTAGTTCATCCGGCAAAGAAAGATTTGCTGTAGGAAATCCTAAAGCTCTTCCTAAATGTTGACCGTGAATTACAGTGCCTTTTATTTTAAACAGTCTGCCCAAAAATTTTGCAGCAGTTTCAATATCACCTTTTAATATAAATTTTCTTATAACAGAACTGCTTACAACATGGTTATCAATTTTAACAGGAGAGATGACACTTACTTCATAGCCGTATTTTTTGCTGTATTCCTCAAGAAACTTGCCATTTCCTGATTTATTATCTTCATGTTTATCGGGGTATTTAATGCATGAATCAGGTTGCTTAGGTTTGCAGCTTTGCTGCCCAAACTTATGATTGTAGCCAATTGTAATGCTTTTTGCGTTCAAACAGCCTATTAAAATATTTTCCAGATATTCTTTCGCTGTCATTTTCGCAAGATTTTCATTAAAATCAAGAACAACTGCTGCCTGAACACCAAGACTTTCAAAAAGTTCCAGTCTTTCTTCAAGAGATGAGATCATGCTGTGCGAAGCGGGAGTGGAAGCCAGAAACGATGACGCGGATGCGGCGGCGTTGGAGGGCTTTAACTCATTCTTTCTGGGCTGAGATTTTAAAATAATAGAACGGGGATGTTTTGAAAATGTAACAACAGCACTGGTAGTTCCGAGTTTTTGAGCTTTTTTAACAGCATTGAGAATGACTTTCTCGTGCCCGAGGTGTACTCCGTCAAAAACACCAAGTGCCAGACAGGAAGATTCCAGCAAATTTTCTTTTAATTCCCGAAAAACGAGCAATTCAAACCCACCTTTTTAAGAATTCATAAACATACTAATTAAAATTATAGTATAAATTTCAATTGAGGGCTTGATTTAATTAGGCAGGAAAAATAAACTCGTTTTGGTATATTTTTGTCTTTGATTTAATATATAAATGGCTTAAATTTTAATTTAAAGCGGGTAAGAATATTTAAAAATAAGGATAAATGTATCGTGTACGATGTAGCTATTATTGGGGCAGGACCTGCGGGGATATTTTCCGCTCTTGAAATCATTAAACTTAAACCGGATTGGAAAGTGGCAATCTTTGAAAAAGGTCCGAAAATTACCGAAAGAAAATGTTTAACCAGAAACGGATACAAGTGTCCGCCATGCAAAACTTGTAATTTACTTTGCGGATGGGGTGGAGCCGGAGCTTTTAGTGACGGAAAACTCACTCTGACACCGGATGTTGGCGGAAATCTTCTTGATTATATGGATAGAAAAGTTCTTGAAGATTTGATTTCTTATACAGATAACATTTATCTTGAACATGGTGCAACTGAAACTGTTTATGGCGCAAATTCAGATATAGTTTCTGATATTGAAAGACGTGCAACTTTAGCTGAATTAAAACTTATATATTCGCCTATAAGACATCTTGGTACGGAAAGAAGTCTTGCTGTTCTTGATAGTATGTATCAAAGTGCTGTGAAATATGGCGTTGAAGTTTATTCTCAGGAAGTAGCAGAGTCTTTGATTGTTGAAAATGGTGAAATAAAAGGTTTTACCACAAATAAAGGACAAAAAATATACGCAAATTATGTAATAATAGCACCCGGAAGAGTTGGAGCCGAATGGCTTACAAACGAATTTGGCAATTTAGGAGTTCCTCTTGAAAATAATGCTGTGGATATAGGCGTTAGAGTTGAGCTTCCTGCTCCTGTAATGGAAGAGCTTACCAACAAGCTTTATGAAGTAAAACTTGTTTATAATGCACCGACCTTTGGCGATGATGTAAGAACTTTCTGTATGAATCCCCACGGAGAAGTTGTTTGTGAAAATTATGAAGGAATAACTACTGTTAACGGTCATAGTTGGGCAAACAAGAAGACTAAAAATACAAATTTTTCGCTTTTGGTTAGCAAAAAATTTACAGAACCTTTTAATGAGCCTATAGCTTATGGTCAGCATATAGCAAGACTTGCCAATATGCTTGGAGGAGGGCTTCTTGTTCAAAGGTTCGGGGATTTGCTTGACGGAAGAAGATCCACTCCTGAAAAAATAAAACAGGGAACTGTTGTTCCGACATTTGCAGCTGCTACCCCGGGAGATTTAAGTCTTGTTCTGCCTCACAGACATTTGACAAGCATAATTGAAATGCTTGAAGCCCTTGATAAAATAGCACCTGGTGTAGCATCAAGATATACGCTTCTTTATGGTATTGAAGTCAAGTTTTACAGTGCAAGAGTGAAATTAAGCAATGAGCTTGAAACAGATGGAATCAAAAACTTATTTGCAATAGGTGATGGTGCAGGCGTTACAAGAGGCTTGATTCAGGCTTCTGCTTCTGGAGTTCATGTTGCAAGAGTGATTTGTGCAAGATAAAAACCAGCGAGATTATTATATATTAATAAGAAATAAGTAACTATATTTTAATTCCGCATTATCATTAGATGAGTCGAATATAAAAACCAGACATTAGATAAAAGATAAAAAATTAAATTATGGATACCAGACGAATACTTCCGATTATTTTAAACTATAATCAGCCGGAAGAAACTGATAGAATCTATAAAAAACTTGTAAATGACGGGTTTAAGGATATAATTTCCGTTGATAACGGTTCAGATATTATGCCGCGGGCAAAGTCAGCAAATTTTATTCTGCCTAAAAATATTAAAGCTGTGGGACAGACTAAAATGGCTTTGATTTATGCTATGGATTATTTTCCGGCAGATTATTACTGGATTTTAAATACCAGCAGCGAACTTTTTGAAGAAATAAATTATAAAGAAAGATTGAGTGAGTCGATTGACTCTATAATTGACAGTGGTATTAATTTAGGAATACTTTCACCTGCTTTAGTTTCTGATGAAGTCATTAAACATCAGCAATACAAAGAAAATTCCCGCTGTAATTATTCTGTCTGCTGTTGGTGTGAATGTATTGCGCCTTTGATAAGCCATGAACTTCTTGAAAAAACACGCATTAATCACTCGGGTTTTTTTGAATCAAAAGCGCAAAGAGGTTGGGTAACAACTCATGAACTTGGTTATGAAGCTGTTCAAAATCAATTATGGTGGATTTTAGATCATAAACTTCAGGTGAAATGGAATAAAAATATTGGCTATAAAAATAATGTCGGAGGAGAATCATTAAATACATATAGATCAGAAGCTGTAGCCGAAATGAAAATGATTTTAAGTAATAAATACGGTAAATATTGGCGTATAAAACTATATTTAAACTTTTTAAAAAAGACTAAAGCGAAAAAATTTCCTTATAAAGTAATACCTTATGATCCTTTTGGGATCTGGAAGATGTTTTTTATAAAATTACACGGACAAAAAGTCGTTAAGAATCCTGCTTATTACTGTATATTTTAAAAATAGGTTTAATTTCATTTGAATGAGTGAATTTATAATTATAAAATAACTTAAATTTGCATATTTTATAATAAATGTAATAAAATGCTTTAAAGATGATATTATAATAAATTGAAATGAGAAAAATTTACCTATATAAAAATAACTTTGCATTGATATGTTTGGAGGAAAAAGGTAAAAAAATGAAAAGTATTGTTGTAGATGACGATAAAATTTGTGGAAATATATTTAAAACAGAACTTTCAAAATTTGGACAATGCGATTTTGTAGATAATGGAAAAACGGCTTTAGAAGCATATCAACAATCTATAGAACAGGGGGCGCCTTATCAGCTTATGGTGCTTGATATTATAATGCCTGATATGGATGGCGGCGAGGTTTTGAGGTCAATAAGACGGATTGAATCAGAAAAAAACATTTGGGAAATGGATAGACTGAGGGTAGTAATTACAACCGCTTATGATGATTGGTATAATAGGAAAATTATTATAAGTAAATTAAATTGCATCTATGAAAATTATTTTATAAAATCTTCAGATATGAATGAATTTTTAGATAAAGTCCATGAATTGGGTTTTGTTTTAGAAGATTAAAAAGTTGCTGTATTTTCGAGATATTTTTTCAAAGAATCTTCCCAGTTTCTGCAAAGATTATTGTTTTCCATCACAGAATTTCGTGGTCTTTTCGCTGGGCGTAGAAATTCTTCTGTTGTTACAGGAATAACTTCTATTTTTATGCTTTTTAGTTCAAAGATTTTCTTAGCAAATCCGTACCAAGTTGTAAAATTACTTCCGCAAACATGATAAATCCCATAAGGACTATTAGTTTCTATAATCGTTAAAATTCCTTCCGCCAGATCATAAGTCCATGACGGACATCCTTTCTGATCATCCACAACTTTCAGGACAGACTGGGTTTTAGATAGATTAATCATTGTATCAACAAAATTTTTGCCGTTTTTGCCGTAAAGCCAGCTTGTTCTTGTTATAAAATGTTTGGGATTATATTTTTGTACAGCTAATTCGCCTGCCAATTTTGATTCTCCATAAATACTTTGTGGATTTGTTTTGTCTTCAGGAAGGTAAGCAGAATCCTTTTCTCCGTCAAATACATAATCAGTGCTTATATAGACCATCGGAATATTTTTTTCGGCGGTAATTTTTGCGAGGTTTTCCGTGCCTTTTGCATTGATGAGAAAAGCTTTTTCCCTTTCGGTTTCCGCTAGATCAACATTGGTATAAGCCGCGGCATGAACTACAACATCGCACTCTATATTTTGGAAATAATTATTAACGCTGGCTTCATCGGTAATATTAAAGTCTTCGATATCAACAGGGATGACTTTATAGTCTTTTTCCGTGAAAATCCGAACGGCGTCCTGTCCGAACATTCCCTTTGCACCTGTCAAAAGTATTGTTTGCATTTTACACCGCTACTTTTTTGTTCAGGATATTGTTTATCCATTCCTGATTATTCAAATACCATTGAATTGTCAGCTTAATTCCTTCCTCGAAAGTCACAGAAGGACTCCATCCAAGCTCGTTCTGGATTTTTGAGCTGTCAATCGCATATCTTCTGTCGTGTCCAAGCCTGTCTTCAACATATTTTATAAGAGTTTCAGGCTTGTTTAATTCTTTTAAGAGGAGCTTTGTTATTTCAATATTGGGTTTTTCATTGTTTCCGCCTATATTATAAACTTCGCCTTCTTTGCCTTTATGCAAAACTGCATCTATTGCACTGCAATGGTCATAAACATAAAGCCAATCCCTTACATTCATTCCGTCTCCATAAACGGGAACCTGCTTATCCTTAAGAATATTGGAGATAAACAGCGGAATCAGTTTTTCGGGGAACTGGTAAGGACCATAGTTATTTGAACATCGGGTAATTAAAACAGGCTGCTTAAAAGTCTCAAAATAAGATCTCACAATCATATCAGCAGATGCTTTGCTTGCTGAATAAGGACTATTTGGAGCAATATGAGTTTCTTCCGTGAAATATCCTGTTTTTCCTAAAGTTCCATAAACTTCATCAGTGGAAACCTGAACATATCTTGATAATTTAAGTTCTTTGGCTGTGTTTAAAAGATTATGAGTGCCTAAAATATTTGTATTGATGAAAACATCTGGATCAGTAATGCTTCTGTCTACATGGCTTTCTGCCGCAAAGTTCAAGCAGCAGTCAACCTGAGAAAGCAGTTCCCTGGAAAGTTTTTTATCGCAAATATCACCATGAACAAAGCTATAATTTGGATTGTTTTCAACATCTTTTAAGTTTTCAAGATTTCCTGCATAAGTAAGCAAGTCAAGGTTAATAACTTTATAATCAGGGTATTTGTTCAAAATATGCCTGATAAAACAGCTTCCAATAAATCCTGCTCCGCCTGTTACTAGTAAATTCATATTTTATCCTCTGATTAATTCTTTTTTACATTCATTAAAAGTCGGTAAAATTTTGTCTTTCTCTGAAACTAAAGGGTTTTTAACCTGCCAATTTATATTTAATTCTTCATCATTCCATCTAATTCCGGCATCACATTCAGGCGCATATTCATTTGAAGCTTTATACAAAACTTCTGCTTCGTCAGAAAGCACCGAAAACCCGTGAGCAAACCCTTCCGGTATATAAAGCATTTTTTTGTTTTCTTCACAAAGCTCTAAGCCAAACCATTTCCCGAAATTTTTTGAATCAGGTCTTATATCCACCGCCACATCAAAGATTTTTCCGCAGACGCATCTTACAAGTTTTGCCTGAGGTTTTGGAAAATGCTGAAAATGAAGCCCCCTGATTACGTCTTTGGTGGATTTTGAGTGATTATCCTGAAAAAAATTAATGTTTATTCCATTGGCAACAAACTCGGAAGCTTTATATGTTTCAAGGAAAAAGCCCCTATTGTCTCCGAAAACCTTTGGTTTGACAACAATTACGCCTTCTAATTCAGTTTTATGAAATATAAATCCCATTTTTCTCACAATTTTAAATATATTGAAATTATAGTTTAAAAACTTCATATTTAAAACCTTGCAGTTAACTTTTTTCAGGATTTGATGTTATCATAATAACAATTGTTAAAATAACATTAAATTTGAGAAGTTATGGAAGAAAATAAAATAGAATTAAATAATGTTGGCATGGGTTACATGGTAAACAAAGCCGCTTTATATTATAAAATAACAGTTCTTCAACTATTTAAAGAAAAGAATTTTGCTATAACCCCTGAACAATTTGGAATATTATTCTTTCTTTCCAAAGAAGATGGCTTATATCAACGACAACTTGCAAAAATATTACTAAAAGACAGACCAAATATTACCAGACTGGTAGATATACTTGAAGAAAGAGGTTTTGTCTATCGGGAAATAGACCCGAACAACAGACGAATATTCAAAGTTTTTATAACAGAAGCAGGTCGAACACAGGTGACAGAAATACATCCTCTTTTACTTGAAATACAAAATAAAGCCACAGACGGAATTAAATATGAAGAATCAGAATCAGTCAAAAAAATATTAGGAAAAGTTTGTGAAAACCTAGATGAAAATTTTAAATTACAGACATAAATAAAGGTGATAATATGAGTGAAGAAGAATTTAAAATTCAGGAAGATCAAGAAATAACTAATAACGACAAAAATGAGGATAAAAAAAACAAATTATCAACAAAAAAAGCAGTTATTACTTTTTTCTTAGCTGTAATTTCCTTAATAGCCGGAATATTTTATTATTTTCATTCTGCAATTTATGTATCAACTGATGATGCTTATATTGAAGGGCACAGTATTCAGATTAGTCCTCAAGTAACAGGTGCTGTTAATAAAGTACATTTTGATGACAACCGGAAAGTTAAAAAAGGTCAACTTCTTGTAGAAATTGATCCAACAGATTATGAAATTAAATATGAGCAAGCACTAGCTGCTTTAGAAGGAGCAAAAGCTCAAAAAAATGCGTCAGAACAGCAAATTTCTCAATCAGAAAAAAACATGGCTCAAATAAATGCGGATATAGATTCAGTTAAAGCAGAATTAAACCTTGCCGAAACAGAGCTTAAAAGGTATACAAATCTTTATAGCGTTAGAGCAGCTTCAAAACAGGATTTTGACAGAGCTGAAACAAATTATAAAACAGCAAAAGCAAAATTGGATTCTTGTATTAAAAAGTCTGCTGCCGCACAGGAGCAAGTTTCTATAAGCGGTTCTCAAAATAAGGTTATGATGGCAAGTATTAAACAGCTACAAACAGCTGTTAAATATGCAAAATTAAATCTTTTAGATACTAAAATACATGCTCCGGTTTCTGGAATTATTACAAGTAGATCCGCAGAAGAAGGTGTTTTTGTACAAATTGGGCAGCCTTTGTTTGCAATTGTCCCTGAAGAAAGGTGGGTGCTGGCTAATTTCAAGGAAACTCAGCTTACTAATATGAAAACAGGGCAAATCGTCAATATAAAAGTGGATTCCTATCCTAATAAAATATTTAAAGGACGTGTTGATAGCATACAATCGGGAACGGGTTCATCAACAAGTATGTTTCCTCCTGAAAATGCTGTTGGAAGCTTCGTAAAGGTTGTTCAGCGCGTTCCCGTAAAAATAGTTTTTACTGAAAAAATTGATCCTGAATATATTATAGTGCCTGGGATGTCTGTTGTTCCAGAGGTTAAAGTAAAATGAGTTCAGGGGAAGCAGTTATTTTTCATGCTGAAGACCATGAGTGGAAACCAAGTGTCAGCCCCTGGCTAATAGCTATCTCTGTTATGCTTGGAACATTTATGGTTGTTCTTGATTCATCAGTTGCTAACGTTGCCTTACCGCACATGGCAGGGAGTTTTTCCGCAAGTGCAAACGAATCATTGTGGATATTAACTAGCTATCTCGTTGCAACGGGTGTGATTCTACCTTCTACGGCATGGTTTTGCAGTTTATTCGGAAGAAAGAACTTTTTTATCATCTGTATAACAATTTTTACTCTTGCCTCTATAGCATGCGGAGCTTCTACAAGCCTTGGAATGATGATTTTTGCTCGTATACTTCAGGGTTTAGGCGGTGGAGCTCTTATGCCAATATCTCAAGCAGTTTTATTGGAAAGTTTTCCTAAAGAAAAACGCGGGATGGCAATGGCTGTGTTTGGTCTTGGAGTTGTTTTTGCGCCTGTTATAGGACCAACATTGGGCGGCTGGATTACAGATAATTATTCGTGGCATTGGATTTTTTATATTAACGTACCAATAGGGGTACTGGCAGTGGTTTTATCCCAGATGTTCGTTGAAGATCCTCCTTATGCAAGAAAAAAGGGAATTCAGAAAGTAGACTATATTGGCTTTGGCGCATTAATAATATGGTTAGTGTCTTTGCAGATGGTTCTGGATAACGGTCAAAAACTAGATTGGTTCGAATCTAATTGGATTTGCTGGATGACGTTTATTTCTATTATATCAATTGTCTTTTTCTTTGTCTGGGAGCTTCATTTTAAAGACTCCATCATTGATTTAAAAGCTTTTAAGGATCGTAATTTTTCTGTCGGTACTATATTAAATACTTTTGTCAGCGGCATTTTATATAGTACACTTGCAATATTGCCTCTTTTTCTTCAGCATTTGCTTGGATATACTGCTTATCATAGCGGACTTGCCATAACACCCAGAGGAATAAGCTGTTTATTTACTATTGTACTTGCTGGATATCTTTCAAATAAAATGGATGAGAGAATTTTGATAGCATTTGGATTTATTTTGCTTGCTGTTTCCTGTTTTATGTTCGGTGAACTCAATCTAGTAATATCAATGAACAATGTTATAATTCCGAATCTTCTCAGCGGTGCGGCTCTTGGATTTATTTTTATCCCTTTAACCACGTTATCATTTGCGACATTAAGAAACGATCAAATGACCAACGCTTCCGGTATACAAAATTTGATGAAAAATATAGGAGGAGGAATAGGAGTATCAATCGTAGGAACTTTGCTTTCCCGTTTTGCTCAGGTTCATCAGACAAATATGGTTTCACATTTAAACCCCTACAATCCTGTTTTTCAGCAAAAAGTTGGTGCGGCCACGCATTTTTTGTCTACGCATATGAATCCTATTGTTGCAGCCCATAAAGCAAATTATCTTATGTATGGCAGTCTTTTGCAGCAGTCATCTTTGTTGTCATTTATTGATAATTTTAGACTGTATGGAATTATTTGTCTGGCATTAGTGCCTACGGTGTTGATTTTTAAAAGAGTTAAGCATCACAAATATTCTGTTGATGTTAATTTACATTAAATAACTTTTTGTCACCCTGAACTTGATTCAGGGTTTAACCAGTTTTCTTTGGATAGATTCCGAACTTATTTCGGAATGACGATTTCACAAGGATTTTGATGAAGTTGCTTTTTAAAACATTACAAGCTTAGAATATAATTGATAATTGCTCTCATTCCCATAGCCGAAGGACCTTTGGAAAGTTCTTTGTATTCTTTATCAAGAACAGCAGGACCTGCTATATCAATATGAGCCCATTTTGTTTCACCGACATATTCTTTGAGGAAAATTCCTGCTGTGCTTGCTCCTGCATAACGGGAACCTGCATTTTTCATGTCGGCAATGTCACTTTTAATATCGTCTTTATGTTCGTCATACAGCGGCAATTGCCAGAATCTTTCACCGCCTTTGTCAGCCGAGGAGATTAATTTGTCGATTAATTCCTGATTGTTGCCCATAATTCCTGCAGCTAACTGTCCGAGTGCAACTACACATGCGCCTGTAAGGGTGGCGATGTCAATAATTTCATCAACTTTTTGTTCTGTTGCATAACAAAGAGCATCAGCAAGGGTTAATCTTCCTTCTGCGTCTGTATTATCAACTTCTATTGTCTTGCCGTTTTTTGCTTTTAAAATATCTCCCGGTTTGTAAGCTTCGCATCCGGGCATATTTTCACATGTTGCAATTATTCCATGAACTTCAATATCAGGTTTTAAAAGCACAAGAGCTTTCATAACAGCAAGAGTAATTGCCGAGCCTGACATATCACCTTTCATTTGGCGCATGGAGGAAGCAGGTTTAAGGTCAAGACCGCCACTGTCAAACGTAATCCCTTTGCCAACGAGAGCAATCCTTTTTTTAACCTCACCTGAAGGTTTATAAATCATATGAATAAATCTGGGCGGTTTTGAACTTCCCTTTGCTACAGCAAGAAAAGAGCCCATTCCCATTTTTTCAATTTCATCTTTTTCAAAAACCTTACATTCAATTCCTTTAAGCGAAGCAGCAACTTCAGCAAGTTTTTCAGGTGTTGTTTCGCATGGAGGCTCGTTTATAAGATTTCTGGCAAAGTTAAGTGAATTAGCTATGGTTTCCCCCTTTTCTAAACCTTGCTCTATACTTGTCAGTTTTGAATCATCGAGTTCCACTATTTCCAGAAGCTCGATTCCGTTTTTATTATTTTCGTCATCTTCTTTCTTAGTTTTGTATTTCGTGAATTCGTAATCACCTATAACTGAACCTTCCGCAATCATTTGAGCACAATCAAAAGCATCCAGCCCCGCGGTTCCTGCTCCATGAAGAATAGAGCATACGTTTTTAGCTTTTAAAGACTTAACTTTTTTAATTACTTTTGCTGAAACTTCTCGTATTTTATTTAAATTAAATTCTTCCGATTTGCCAAGCCCGACAACAAGAACTTTATCAGCAGGAATTTTTCCGTAAGTCGGCAAAACATAAATTTCGTTCAGTTTTCCTTTGAATTTTTCTTTTTCTATTACATAAGAAGAAATCAGGTTATTAAGAGCTTTATCTACGGCACTAGTTCCTCCACCCGGAGTTTTTACCCCTTCAAAAAGGTTTACTACAAGCACATCACAACTTATGTTTGTTAAAGAATCTTTTTTTACTTTTAATTCCATAATTTATTTTCCCCTTATAAATGATTTGTCTTTATACTTCCCCCCAGGGAATAAGTTTATAACCTACGTTTGTAATGGTATGAAGGTATCTTGGTTTTTTGGGATCAGGTTCTATCTTGTTCCGTAACCCTCCAACATGCACTCTAACCATTCTAACGTCTTCATCTACGTCATAGCCCCATACTTCATTGAGTAGAGTGGCAAGGCTAACCGCCTGATTAATGTGCTGCATAAGACAATAAAGAATTTCAAACTCTGTAGGAGTTAGTTTTACAAGTTTATCAGTAACATTTACCTCGAGAGAATCAGGATAAAGCTTAAAATTACCACTTTCAAGTATTTCTTGAGGAGCTGACTGAACGGCATCGGTACGTCTTAATAGAGCTCTCATCCTTACCAGAAGCTCTTGAATATCAAAAGGTTTAACCAGATAATCATCAGCGCCGGAACCAAAACCTGTAATTTTGTCTTCAATAGTGCCTTTAGCGGTTAAAAGAATAATCGGAATATCTTTTGTCTTGGCGGATTTTCTAAGATTTTTGCAAACCTCAAAACCGTCCATCTTGGGCATCATTACATCAAGAATTATTATATCATAGTTTCCGTTTTGAGCTTTTTGAAGACCGCTCAATCCATCTGTAGCAGAATCTGTACAAAAACCACTCATCTGAAGATCCATAGACAGCCAGTCCATAATTTCAGTATCATCATCAACAATCAAAACTTTGTTATTCATAACAACTCTTCTCTGAATTTCCTCCAATTTTAAAATAATTTTATCAAATAAAAACCCCTTTTGCTAATAAAGATAATATTAAGAAAAATAGTAAGTATTAAAAAAGCGGTAGAATTTCTACCGCTTTCAAAACATTTAAAGAATTAATTAGTTAGGCGCGTTAATAGTTTTTCTTGAAATTTCGGTTCCGCCTTTTCCATAGCCTATAATTAATATGCTTGCATCGTCAGGTGCGCTAACTGCAACTTGACCTTCAGCGCCGGATGCAGCAGCAACAAAAGCATCAACTGTAGAATCAAATGGATTTTCGTTTTTTCCTTTAGTTGCATCTCCATTAAGTTCAGTTACAACATCTCCAGCAATATCTGTTGTTGTATTTGTTGTTGATAAATTAAGGGCAAGCTGGCTTGTTGCTGTTGAAGCAGCTGCACTTACGTTAGCTTTTACTGTTCCTTCTTTTGACTTGTCTGCCGCGTTCAATAAGCTTGGAGCCGCAATCAATGCCAAAACGCCTAAAATAACTACAACGATCAAAAGTTCTAAAAGTGTAAAGCCTTGTCTTTTTTGCATAATTCGTGTGTCCTTTCCTTAAACAATACCAATCACATATTTTTTTATTTAAATCTTTAAAAATTTCTTAAAAACAGAAAAGTATTTTGCTTTTTCGTATTATTATTATCTTACATGTTTTCGGAAAAATAAAGTGTTTTTTGGGAAATTGTAATAATCGGAAACATATTTCTGTAAAGCCGAAAAACGGAGTTCTGTAAACTTAATAACTTTATTGTATAATTTGTCATAAAAGAAAATAAGGGACAAAAAATTGTTAAAACAAGTTGAATTAAATAATTTTTCCATAGGCGGAGATAAACTGGTTATAATGGCTGGTCCATGTGTAATTGAGGAAGATGAGTCAGTTATTTTCAAAACAGCTGAAAAATTAAAAGAAATTACACAAAAACTAGGAATTCCGTATATATTCAAAGCTTCTTATGACAAAGCAAACAGGACATCTATTGAGTCGTACAGAGGTGTTGGACTTGAAAGAGGGCTTAAAATTCTTGCAAAAATCAAAAAAGAATTTGATTTGCAGATAGTAACCGACATACATCATCCTGAACAGGCTGCTATCGTTGCGGAAGTTGCTGATGTGCTTCAAATACCTGCTTTTCTTTCCAGACAAACTGATATTCTTGTTTCTGCAGCTAAAACAGGCAGAGTTATTAACATAAAAAAAGGACAATTCCTCGCTCCCAAACAAATACAAAATTCTGCTAAAAAAGTTATTAAAAGCGGAAATGACAGGGTAGTAATCATAGAAAGAGGGACGACTTTCGGTTATGGAAATCTTGTTTCTGACATGAGGGCTATTCCGATAATACAAAATCTCGGGTATCCTGTGATTTTTGATGCCACTCATAGCGTGCAGCTCCCCGGAGGTGCAGGAGATTCTACCGCAGGAGAAAGACAATTTGTGTCAACCCTTGCAAAATCTGCTGTTGCGGCAGGATGTAACGGTCTTTTTATGGAAATTCATCCTGATCCTGATAATGCCCCCTGCGATGGACCTAATATGATTTCTTTAGATAAAGCGTATGATTTGTTAAGTGTTTGCAAGGAAATTTTTGAAATAGTTAATTAATAATGAGGTGTTTATAGCTGTGAGTGTCAAATTTAGTGATATTGCGTTCGGAAAAAACGATATAAGAGGAAAAGTTGGAGAAGACCTTTGCCCTGAGCTTTTTGAGCTTATAGGAAAAGCTTTTTCAACATATATTTCAAATAAAGAAAATGGAATTAATGATACTTGGGTAAGTGTTGCACAAGATGCAAGACTTCATTCGCCCGAACTTACTGAAGCTTTGATAAAAGGGCTCCGTTCATGTGGGGTAAATGTCCTTGACTTAGGGCTTTGTCCTACACCGCTGGGTTATTTTTCGGAATATGCGAATTTGAATTTAATCGGAGCAATGATTGTAACAGCAAGCCACAATCCTCCTGAATATAACGGAATTAAAATAACCTATAAACAGGTCGGTCTTAACGAAGCTGAAATCGTAAATCTTAAGGACATTACTTTTGCTGGAAACTTTGTAAAAGGCGAAAAACAAGGCGAATACAAAAAATATGATATCGTTTCAGATTATATAAACACAGTTGGAAAAGTCTTCTTCGGAAAAGGAAAAGGAGTTAAAGTCGTTGTTGATAGCGGAAACGCTACAGGCGGCGTTGTTGCACCCGAACTTTACAATAAAATGGGTTGTGAAGTAATTGATATTTTTACAGAACCTGACGGACATTTCCCGAATCACCATCCTGATCCCAGCAAAGAAAAAAACCTTAAAGCGCTTAAAGAAAAAATTCTGGCAACAGGCGCTGATTTCGGAATAGCCTTTGATGGGGATTCTGATAGAATCGGTGTTGTTGATAATAATGGTTATGCTATGCCGGGTGATCAATTAATGCTTATTTATGCGCTTAATATTCTTGAAAACACAAAAATTAATTCTACCCCTAAGCCTGTTTTTGTATCGGAAGTCAAATGCTCACAGGTTCTATATGACACTATAGATAAAAACGGCGGATGTTCAATTATGTGGAAAACAGGCCATGCCTATATAAAAAGCAAAATGAAAGAACAAAATGCTATTTTGGCAGGTGAAATGAGCGGACATATTTTCTTCAAAGACAGATATTACGGCTATGATGATGCAGTTTATGCAGGATGCAGAATTATTGAAATTGTTGCCGCTAAAAAAGCTAAAAACCCTGAATTTAAGCTTTCAGATATTATTGCGGCACTTCCTAAAAAGTTTACTTCGCCGGAGTTGAGAATTCCATGCTCAAATGAACTTAAATACAGAGTGGTTGAAGAACTTAAAGCTGATTTAAGCAAAAAACCTGATATTTTTGTGAATAAAATAGAAAATATAATTACAATAGACGGCATAAGGCTGGTATTTAACGATGGTTTTGCGCTTATAAGAGCTAGCAACACTGAACCTACTTTTACAATCAGATTCGAAGCAGGCAGTCAGGAAAATCTTGATAATTATCAGGAAAAATTCCTAACATTGCTTGATGAAAAGATGAAGAAGATGGCTAATTAAAACATAATAAAAAGGGACTTTTTAAAAGTCCCTTTTTTAACTAATTGATCCTGGCTGTAGGTAGAGGTAATTCAAAATCTTTTTCTAATTCGTTGATTTTGTAACCTTCGTAGATTTCTCTTAATTTTTCTACCACGAAAGCAGGATCGTTATTGACTAATAATAGTGATCTTGAAATTTCATTTGGAGATAAAACGCCGTTTAATACATCTGAACAATCTTGGAATATAAGCCAGGAAAGATATTTACCCGGTGTGATTTTTCCGCTTTGATCAATTGTATCTATTAAACCGCCAAGAGGTCCGGCTTCTTCAACTGTCATAGCGCCGTCATTATCTTTGTCAAAAGCGTTTATGTATACAGAAGCAAAAGCCATTCCCTGTCTTAAATTAAGTGTTTCTGTTTCTTCATCAATTGAAGAATAAGGAATATAAGCTTTTGATAAAGCTTCGAATTCTTCATTTTTTGCAACTTGATCAAAACTGATTTCGCCTTTTAAAAAGTTTCTTAAATTATTTTCAGCTTTTTTCTTTCCTTTTTCAATGTATTCAAGAACTTTACATGCTGTATTAGCGCCCAAGCCTTCAGCTGTATTGAAATCAAAAGGTCCATTTAATGAATTAATTAATAACATCTATTTTCTCCTCATCCCCGATTAAACAACTACTTAATTTATCACCCTTATATTAATAAAAACAATCACAGTTAAAAAATTGCCTTTTTTTGAAAAATTTTTTAAAGAACAATCCCTTAAAACTAACGAAAAAATTTTATGCTTGTTACTTGATTGTGTTAACGGCATAATTTTTGTAAAATTAATTAAGTAAAAGTAAGTATTATGAGAGAGGTAATATCTAATGACTGGTTGTACAAATCAAATAATCTTCGGAACAGACGGCTGGAGAGCGATTATCGCTGAAGAATTTACTTTTAGTAATGTAGTTCTCGTTACAAAAGCTATTGCAGGCTACATAAAAACAAAATATGATCCTTCCAAACCAGTTATTATTGGTTATGATACTAGATTTTTAGCGGATAAATTTGCTCAGAGAGCCGCAGAAACTCTTAACGACCTCGGACTTAACGTAAAAATTACTAATATAGATGCTCCTACTCCTGTAGTTGCTTATGCTGCAAAACATCTTGATTCAGCAGGAGCTTTAATGCTTACAGCAAGTCATAATCCTCCAGAATACTGCGGAATTAAGTATATTCCTGATTATGCAGGACCTGCTATAACTGATATAACAGATATTATTGTAGAAAACGTAAAAAAACTTCAGAAAGGTCAAACTGTTGTTGAAGCTTCTTCTGTTAAAGGAACGACAGAAATATTTGATCCGAAACCTGATTATATGAAGTGGGTAAAAACTCTCATAGATTTTGATAAAATTAAACAAGCTGACTTAAATGTTTTTTATGACCCTCTATATGCTTCAGGAAGGGGCTATGTCGACGGATTGTTAGAAGATGCAGGATGTAAAGTAACTACCATTAAAAACTGGCGTGATCCTCTTTATGGCGGTGCAATGCCTGAGCCTAAAGAAAAATATCTCACCGAGCTTAAAAAACTTGTAGTTGAAAATTCACCTGCTATAGGGCTTAGTAATGATGGTGATGCTGATAGGTTTGGCGTGCTTGATGAAAAAGGCGATTTTGTAACCCCAAATGATGTTATAGCTGTATTATTCAGACATTTAATAAAAAACAAAGGCAGAAAAGGTTCAGTAGTTAAAACTGTTGCTACAAGCCAACTTATAGACAAAATTGCCGAAAAATACGGCGTAAAAGTTCATGAAACTGCAGTCGGATTCAAATGGATTGGACAAATAATGCGGGATGAAGAAGTTATTATAGGCGGAGAAGAATCAGGCGGCTTAAGCATTTGGGGACATATTCCCGAAAAAGATGGAATAGTTGCTGATTTGTCAATTTTGGAAGTTGTTGCTTATGAAAACAAGCCTCTTTCTGAAATAGTGGAAGATGTTAAAAACGAAATAGGAATTCATTACATAAATCATAGAATTGACCTTCATGTTACTGAAGAAGTAAAAGAAAAAACTTTAAAAGTATTTACTCAAAACCCTCCTAAAGAAGTTGGCGGAGTAAAAGTCAAAGACATGAATACTATTGACGGCTTTAAATTTTATTTCGAAGATAATAATTCTTGGATGCTTGTAAGAGCAAGCGGAACAGAGCCGCTTTTCAGGATTTATTTTGAGACAGATTCTCAAGAAAAACTTGAAAGAATGATTAAAGACATCGAAAAGTTTGTAAGTAAAATTTAAAAATACTTTACTTTTTTAAATTTTTTAAACATAAAATCTAGTCTACAAGTTAATAGAAAATTCAATCCTTATTGATATATTGGGAATGGTTTGTATGAATAATCTTTAAGGAGAAAAAATGAAAGCTCTTGTTAATAAAAACACATGCATAGGCTGCGGTATTTGTGTTGATATTTGTCCTGAAATTTTTGAAATAGATCCGCAGGGATTATCAGAATCAATGGTTGCAGAAATTTCTTCATATTACTTGCCTGACGCAATGAATGCAGCTAGTGCCTGTCCGACAAATGCTATTAAAGTTCTCTAAAAAATTTATTTATTCTTAAGTTTAATACTGTTTTCAAGCTCTTTGACGTGCTCATTTATCATCTCAGCGCTATCTGAGTTTGGTTGTAATTCAAGAAATTTCTTGAACATTTTAACTGCTTCCTGAAAATTTCCCTGTTTTTCAAGAACATAACCAAAATTTGTATAAACTTCAGAGTATTTAGGATTAATTGAAACTACTTTTTTGTACATAGAAACGGCTTTATCATAATCACCTTTGCAATACATCGCAAGTCCCATTTGATTATAAGCGTGTACTGATTCACTGTTGATAGCAATAACTTTTTGACAGAAACTGACACATTCTTCCCACAAGCCTTGTTTTGCGCAACAAATAGCCAATTTGTAACAGGCGTCTTCATTTTTTGGATCAACTTCAATAGTTTTTCTATAAAAATCTTTTGCCATATTTAAATCTTCAAAGTTTGCACTGTAATTAAATCGCTTATCATAAGCCTGTGCAAGTGCCAGATAATAAATAGCATTTTCTGAAGAAATTTTTATTTTTATTGCTTTATTAAAATTTTCTATAGCTTCGTCAATATTTCCCATTTCCATTAGACAAAGCCCTCTAAGATATATAGCTTCAAAATCATTGGCTTTCATATCCAGCAGTTTTTTAAACTGATCAAGAGCTTTATCGAATTCTTTTATATTGTAATAAAGCAGTCCTAAGTTATGAATGGTATCATGGTCAGAAGAGTTTATTTGAAGGGCTTTTTTGAAATTTTGTTCTGATTCAGCGAATTTATTAACCGCCATATAGCTCAAACCAAGATTATAAAACGCGTCAAGTTTTTCAGGGTTGATTTTTGTAGCTTTAATAAAGAAATTTATTGCTGCATCAAAATTCTTTTCCTGATATGATTCAATTCCTTTGTTATATTCAACTTCATATCTTCTATTTTTATTAAAAAACCACATAAAAGTCGGAATTATAATAATTAATAAGATAATGCCAACTATTATATAAGTACTAAAATTTTGCATAATATCTTAAACCATTGCCTGTTTAAATTTAATTAATTACATATCTCTATTAATATATCACATACCAATTTATTGTAACTAAAAAAATCAATATTTTTTGCAAATACAAGTGCTAAGTTTTTCGTCAAAATATTCTATAGTTTTCATTAAGCCGTCTTCAAGCTGTACTTCGGGTTTCCAGCCTAATTTTTCTGATGCAAGTGTAATGTCAGGTTTTCTTTGGGTTGGATCATCTTGAGGAAGAGGCATGTGAATAATTTTTGACTTACTTCCCGTTAATTTGATAATTCTTTCCGCAAATTCAATAATCGGGGTCTCGACAGGGTTTCCAAGATTTACCGGTCCGGTAAAATCTTTACTGTTCATCATTCTTATAAACCCGTCTACAAGGTCGCTTACGTAGCAGAAAGACCTTGTCTGGTTTCCTTCTCCGTAAACAGTGATATCTTCATTTCTTAAAGCCTGAACAATAAAGTTGCTTACTACCCTGCCATCGTTTTCAGCCATTTTAGGACCGTAAGTGTTAAAGATTCTTACAATTTTAATATCGACATTATTCTGTCTGTGGTAGTCCATCATTAAAGTTTCTGCTACCCTCTTGCCTTCGTCGTAGCAGCTTCTTATTCCTATAGGGTTTACGTTGCCCCAGTAAGTTTCTTTTTGTGGGTGTTCTTTGGGATCCCCATATACTTCTGATGTAGAAGCCTGAAGAATAGTAGCCTTTACTCTTTTAGCAAGACCAAGCATGTTGGTAATTCCAAGAACACTTGTTTTTATTGTTTTTATAGGATTGTACTGATAATGCACAGGAGAAGCCGGACATGCAAGATTGTAAATCTGGTCAGCTTCTACAAGTAAATGTTCAGTAATATCGTGTCTTATAAGTTCAAAATATTTATTATCCATTAAATGAACTATATTTTCTTTAGAACCTGTAAAGAAATTATCAACACAGATAACTTCATTACCTTCATTCAAGAGTCTTTCGCATAAATGCGACCCGATAAAGCCTGCTCCACCTGTAACTAATATTTTTTTCATTTTATTTTAATATCTCCTGTTGAGTTCCCAATTCCACGCTGTTTGAATTATGTCTTCAATCTCTGTAAATTCAGGATTCCAGCCTAATTCCTGTTTTGCTTTTTTGTTATCAGCTACAAGAGTTGGCGGATCGCCTTCCCGTCTTTCAATAATTTCCTGATTTATTAATTTTCCTATTATTTTTTCACTTTTTTCTATTATTTCTTTAACAGAATATCCTTTTCCGATGCCAAGGTTATAAAAATCACTAACAGCTCCTTTGAATAATTTTTCAAGAGCGAGCCTGTGCGCTTTAGCAAGGTCATTTACATGAATATAATCCCTTACGCAAGTTCCGTCAGGCGTATCGTAATCATCACCAAAAACTTTTATACAATCACGTTTACCTAAAGCTGTTTGAAGCACCAGTGGAATTAAATGCGTTTCAGGGGAATGGCTTTCTCCGATATTCGCCTTAGGATCAGCTCCTGAAGCGTTAAAATATCTTAACGCAATATATTTTAGCCCGTAAGCCTTATCATAATCCTGAAGAATTTTTTCTATTATAAGTTTTGTTGTTCCGTATGGATTTATAGGGTTTTGTGGATGTTTTTCATCTATCGGAACATATTCAGGGTTTCCATAAGTTGCGCAGGTTGAGGAGAAAACAATTTTTTTCACGTTATTTTCAAGCATCACATTAAGCAAATTAATGGTGTTTACAACGTTGTTATAGTAATATTTTTGAGGATTTTCAACGGATTCCCCGACAAAGGCAAACGCTGCAAAATGTATAACAGCTTTTATAGGATATTTTTTAAAAACTTCTCTTATTTCTTCAATATTTGCAAGATCTACTTTACAAAAGTTCACTGTTTGCAAAGCTTCTTCATGTCCATAAGAAAGATTATCCAGCACTACACACTCATAACCTGCTCTTGTTAGATCAAGAGTGCAATGGCTTCCTATATAACCTGCTCCGCCTGTTATTAAAATCATTAATTTGACTCCACTCTATTCAAAACCAATTATACAATAAGAATTTAAATTATTTTTGGAAATCAGACAATTTTTTTATATAATTAATTCAATCAGGTTGAAAAAAGGAGCATTAATCTTGAAAGAACAATATATTCCTCAGGAAATAGAAAAAAAATGGCAGCAAACTTGGGAAGAAAAAGGTATAAATAAAACCCATAACGAATCAGATAAACCTAAATACTATGCCCTGTCAATGTTTCCATATCCTTCAGGAAAACTTCACATGGGACATGTCAGAAATTATACTATCTCTGACGTGATTGCCCGTTTCAAAAAAATGAAAGGGTTTAATGTTCTTCATCCGATGGGCTGGGATTCTTTCGGACTTCCTGCGGAAAATGCGGCTATTCAAAGAGGGGAAGATCCTGCTAGTTGGACTTTTTCCAATATGGACTACATGAAAATGCAGCTTAAAATGCTTGGATTAGCTGTTGACTGGGATAGAGAGATTGCAACCTGTAAAGAAGATTATTACAAATGGACCCAATGGCTTTTTATTGAGTTTTTTAAAGCGGGATTAGCTTATAAAAAAGAATCTCCTGTAAATTGGTGCGAACAATGCGCAACTGTTCTGGCAAATGAGCAGGTGGAAGACGGAAAATGCTGGCGATGTGAATCTATTATTACAAAGAAAAAGCTTTCTCAGTGGTATTTAAAAATTACTGACTATTCAGAACAGCTTTTGCAGGATTTAGACAAACTTACAGGCTGGCCTGAAAATGTTAAATTAATGCAGAAAAACTGGATAGGCAAATCCTATGGGGCTGTACTGAAATTTAAAGTAACGGAAGCTGATATTGAAATTCCTGTGTTTACAACAAGACCTGATACGGTTTTTGGTGTGACTTATCTTGTTGTCGCTCCTGAATATCCTCACATAGACAAATTAATTACCCCTGAAAACAGACAAAAAGTTGACGAATATATAGAAAATTCAAAAAAACTAACAGAAATCGAAAGAACTTCTACAGAAAGACCAAAAACAGGAGTCCCTCTCGGAACACATGTCATAAACCCTTTCAACGGGAAAAAAGTTCCATTATGGACTGGGGATTATGTTCTTGCTGAATACGGAACAGGTGCTGTAATGGGTGTTCCTGCTCATGACACAAGAGATTTTGAATTTGTAAAGAAATTTAATCTTCCTATTATTGAAGTTATCAGGGATGTTGATAAAAAAGATGATGCTCCTCTTACAGAAGCTTATACTGATGCCGGAATTATGATAAATTCAGGCGAATTTGACGGTTTAGGCAGTGAAGAAGGCAAGAAAAAAATTACCGAATGGGCGGAAAAAAATAACGCAGGATTTGGAAAAGTCCAATTCAGACTAAGAGATTGGCTTATAAGTAGACAAAGATATTGGGGCGCGCCAATTCCTATAATTTATTGCGAAAAATGCGGTATAGTTCCTGATGAAACACTGCCTGTATTGCTCCCCAAAGATGTTGATTTTAAGGTTCAGGGAATGTCGCCTATTGCAACTTCCAAGACTTTTATAAATACGACCTGTCCAAAGTGTAATTCTCCTGCAAAACGTGAAACTGACACAATGGACACGTTTATTTGCAGCAGCTGGTATTATTTAAGATATATTGATCCTAAAAATAGTGAGAAAGTATTTGATTCTGAGCTTGTTAATAAGTGGATGAACGTTGATCAGTACGTCGGCGGAATCGAGCATGCCATTCTCCACCTTTTATATTCAAGATTTTTCGTAAAATTCCTTAGAGACAGAGGACTTGTAAACTTTGATGAGCCATTTGAAAATCTTTTAACTCAGGGTATGGTTTTAAAAGACGGTACAAAAATGAGTAAATCAAAAGGCAATACCGTTGATCCTGATGAAATTTTTGCAAATTACGGTGCTGATACCGCAAGATTGTTTATTTTAAGTGACTCTCCTCCCGCAAGAGACCTCGACTGGTCAGATGCAGGTGTAGAAGGCTGTTATAAATTTCTAAACAGAGTTTGGCGTTTAGTTAAAACATGCGAACCTAATTTAATTTTTAACTATGGTGAAGTTAACCCCGATGAGCTTTCTAAAGAAAATAAAGCTCTTTTAAGAGAAACTCATAAAACAATAAAAGGTATAACTCAGGATATAAACAATGAATTTCAGTTTAATACAGCTATAAGCAAGAGTCGTGAGTTTGTAAACAGTATTTACGATTATGTAAATGCAAAAAACAATTATACAGATGAAGATAAAGCCATTTTAAGTAAGGCTGTTTTCACACTGGTAAAACTTATGTCACCTTTAGTGCCGCATTTATCTGATGAAATATGGTCAGAATTTGGTGCTCAAGAGTCAATTCACCAGTCAGTATGGCCTGAATATAACGAAGAACTTTGTATATCTGATACTGTAATAATAGCTGTTCAAATCAGCGGCAAGCTTAGAGATACATTTGAAATATACCAAAATGCATCAAAAGAAGAAATTGAAAAAATTGCTCTCGGTCAAACAAAAGTACAGAGTTACATAGAAGGAAAACAAATCGTAAAAATAATTGTTGTTCCAAATAAATTGATAAATATAGTTGTTAAGTAAATAAGTTATTTAATATTTTAGGAGTATTACTTGTAAAATAAAATTAAAATATAATAAAATAAACTTAGATTTTTATTCATATTTTAATTATTATTTAATTTAAAATGTCTAATAAAGAGGTTATATAAAAAATGGGAAACTACAGACTGGTTACAAGAAGTGATTTTGACGGGCTTGTGTGTGCGGCGCTTTTAAAAGAACTTGATATGATTGAAGATATATTATTTGTTCATCCTAAAGATATGCAGGATGGCAAAATTGCAATTACAGAAAATGACATAACAACAAATCTTCCCTATGTTGAAGGCGGGTATTTGGCTATAGATCATCATTTGAGCGAAACAGTAAGACTGGAAGGGCAAAGAGAAAATCATATAATTGACCCCGAAGCTCCCTCTGCTGCAAGAGTTTTGTATAATTATTTCGGCGGAAAAGAAAAATTTTCTTCCAAATGGGATGAAATTCTTGAAGCTGTTGATAAAGCTGATTCAGCACAATTTTCAAAAGATGAAATTCTCAATCCAAATGGCTGGGTTCTGTTAAATTACCTGATGGATCCTAGAACAGGACTTGGAAGATTCAGAGAATTCAGAATTTCTAATTATAATCTGATGATGGAACTCATTGATAGCTGTAAAGATCATACAATTGATGAAATAATGGAATTTCCTGATGTAAAAGAAAGAATTGATTTATATTTTACACTGCAGGAAAAATTTATAGAACAAGTCAGAAGATGTGCAACGGTTTACAAAAACCTTGTTGTACTTGATTTAAAAAATGAAGAAATAATTTACCCGGGCAACAGATTTGCTATTTATGCACTTTATCCTGAGTGTAATATTTCAATACATATTTTGTGGGGATTGAGACAGCAAAATACAGTATTTGCAACAGGTAAATCTATAGTAAACAGAACGTCAAATACAAACATAGGCGAATTAATGCTTCAATACGGCGGCGGCGGTCACCAGAATGCCGGAACATGCCAGATAGAAAACGATAAAGCTGATGAAGTTCTTAAAGTTTTAATTGAAAAAATAAACGCAGATGGCTAATATTTTTTTAAAATAAAAAATTATAAACTTAAAAAAGGGCGGTAAGCCCTTTTTTAAGTTATACCAATTTGAAAAAACATAAAGGGAAAAATAATGAAAATACAGTTTATCGGTCATAGTGCTTTTAAAATAAGCCAGAACAACTATTCTGTTTTAATCGACCCATTCATAACAGGAAATCCTTTAGCCGCAAAAGTTGATCTTAACGTCAATGACATACTTGTAACGCATGCTCATGGAGATCATTTAGGCGACAGTATAGAAATTTCAAGAAAAACAAAAATTCCTGTAACAGCTATCTTTGAGCTTGCAAATTACTGTGCCAAACATGGAGCTAATGTGCAGGGAATAAATATGGGCGGGAAAATTCCTTATAGTTGGGGACATGCGATGTGGTTTCCTTCCTCACACAGCAGCGGAACTCCTGACGGTCAATATGGCGGCGTGCCTTCCAGTATTCTTATAAATATGGGAGGAGTTTCTGTTTATCATGCCGGAGATACAGGGCTTCATTATGACATGAAAATGGTTGGTGAACTTTATAAACCCGATATTTCACTGCTTCCTATCGGCGGATTTTATACTATGGGTATTGATGAAGCTGTTCATGCAGCAAAATGGTTGGGAAGTAAAAAGATAATTCCTATGCATTATAATACTTTTCCTCCTATTAAAGCGGATGCAAACGAATTTAAGCAAAAAATCGAAGCCATTGGCGCGGAATGTATTATCCTAAAACCAGGCGAGATTGTAGAAATTTAAAAATCCCTGAATTTAGTATAAAATTGAATAAAAGTATTAAGCTGGAAAAATTCATGCATCTGGAAGAAAACTTACCTCTCATAACAACTTATTTAAGCTGCCTTATTTCTGTAAGCCTGATTGTTGTCTATGTAAAATACAGAAAACTCGTTAATACTCTTGATGAAATCGGAAAAATATTTGATTATGTCAGCAGAGGCAATGTTTCAGAAAGACTGCACATAAGATATAACCATGAACTCAGAAAACTTTCCCTTAATATAAATAAAATGATTACAGCGCTTCAGGATAGGGATACAAAAATAAAAGATTACCAGAAAGAACTTCTTCACGATATTAAAAAACTTAAAGAACTGGAACAAATCCGCGAAGATTTTAGCGCAACACTCGCGCATGACCTAAAAATCCCTATTCTTGCGGAAAAAAACACACTGCAATTTTTTCTAAAAGGGACTTTCGGGGAAATTTCCGATAAGCAAAAAGAAGCTCTTGAAAATATGCAGGAAAGTAATAAAGACCTTTTAAACCTTGTTAATACACTTCTTGATGTTTATAAATATGATGCTGTTCCTGCTGAACCACAAAAAGAACCTGCGGATATTAAAGCTTTAATGACGGAATGCCTTAATGAGATTTCTCCCCTTGCTGTTAAAAACGCTCATTCCCTTGAAAATAATATTAAAGAAGAAATTCCTTTATTAAATATTGATAAAAATGAAATAAAAAGGGTTGTTTTAAACCTTTTAAACAATGCCATAACTTACACTCAACCGGGTGGAATTATTTCTATTGACTATGAAATAAGCAATACAGAGGTTATTGTAAAAGTTAAAGACAATGGTAAAGGGATTTCCGATGCTGATATAGACAAAATATTTGACAGATACTTTTCAAAAGCATTAAAATTCAGAAAAGTAGGGACAGGACTGGGGCTTTATCTTGCAAAACGTATAATTGAAGGTCACAATGGAAAAATATGGGCAGAAAGTATACCCGACAATGGAAGTACTTTCTTTTTCAGCCTTCCGTTAAATTAAAATTTTAAAAACTCATTTATTTAGTTAATATTTTGTCAATTAATTTGAATTTTTATAAATTGGATGTAAAATTTATATATGAGTTTATATACAAATTAAAAAGAAAATTTGGGGATTAAAATGGGGGATTTAACATGGAGAATGGTCAAAATAAATTAAACTTTGATAATAAACAAAGGCTTATTGATGAAATAACCGGCTATAAAAGTGCGATTAGGCATATTAATGACAAAATCAGTCTCATTAAATTTTTATGTGAAGGGAATTTTGACACAAGTGAAAATTTATTTAATACTCAAGCCATGAATATTGAAAGACTAAAAAAAGAAAAAATAGAACTCGAAAAAAGTCTTAAATCACTTGAAGAAACAGCAAAAAGCTCTAATCATCTCAAAACACATAATTTTCAATAATTTCAAACTTAAAATCAGTAGACTCAAAATTATACTTTATTCCCAGAGGTAAAGTTGCTTTATGTGAGCTATGTGAAGCTGTAAATCCATATCCGATGGGAATATTTAATTCTTTGGCAAGTTCTTTTATGATATCAACAGGTGTTAATTTGTTAACATCAGGGGTTTCTGCTTCAATAATTGCTGTAAATTCCCCGAATAAAATCCCTGACACTTTTTCGAAAACTCCTGCAAGTTTCAGCTGCATAAGCATTCTGTCGATTTTATATAACGGTTCTCCCACGTCTTCAAGGAGAAGGATTTTTCCTGAAAGGTCAGGAAAATATGGAGTGCCTAACAATCCGCATAAAACAGCCAGATTTCCTCCCATTAAAACGCCTTGTGTTTTTCCAGGGAGAATACATTTATAATTTAAAGGGTTTTGAAAACTATAAGGGATTTCAGCCTTTCCTTCAAGGATTCTCCAGAAACTTTCTTCTGTATATTTGTTTATCTGTTCCACTCCAAAATCTGAAAGCGCTAGAGGTCCATGAAAAGCTATCATTCCTGATTTCTCAACAAAATTGTTCAACAAAGCCGTAATATCGCTGTAGCCGACAAAAATCTTAGGGTTTTGTTTTATAATTTCCCAGTCAATTTTTTCCAGAAGCCTAAAAGTTCCATAACCGCCCCGCGAGCATATTATAGCTTTTATTTCTTCGTCTTTGAAAAAATCTATAAGGTCAGAAAGTCTGGTTTCATCTTTTCCTGCAAGATAAGTGTTTTTATCATTAGCATGTGTGGCTATTTTGATTTTATAGCCTTTGTTTTCAAAATACTCTATAGTTGTATTCCAAAGATTTTGATCTTTTACAGCTCCGGCAGGAGAAATTATTCCTATCGTATCGCCTTTTTTTAATTTTTCAGGAAGTATTGGCATGGAATTTCCTTAGTCAGTTTAAATTCAAATTGTTGTTTATAAAATTTTAGCAGGAAGAAATTTTATATGTACTTTTTGTTTATAAAAGGGGTTGCACCCCTTAACCCGCCTTCATTTTCTTTAACGTAAAGAAAACGAAGCAAAAGAAACTTTGCCCTAAACCGCAGCTCCTATATTTCTGGCTTGCTTATGATTTAAATTTGCATTTGTTAAATGCCCGTAACTCAGCCCTTCAGGCTTCAAACAAGACGGGCTTGCCTTCGGAACGCAAGCCGAAATAAAAAGGAGCTTTCGTTAACGGGCGATCGAGTAGGATACCCGGCAGGCTTTAACCATACATATCAAAAATAAAAACAAGAGTTTTTGTTGTAAAATGATTATGAACAATAAAAAGGAATTCTTAATTGGCTGAAAGTTACATCCCCTTATACAGAAAATACAGACCTCAGAAGTTTAGCGACCTTATCGGGCAGGAAATCGTCGTAAAAACGCTTTCTAATGCGATTAACTTTGATAAAGTTGCACATGCTTATTTGTTTACAGGTTCACGCGGAACAGGCAAAACTTCTACGGCAAGGATTCTTGCAAAATCATTAAACTGTGTTGAAGGTCCAACAACCGAGCCATGCGGAAAATGCCCAAGCTGTATTGATATAGCAAATTCGAATTCCATAGACGTTATTGAAATTGACGCAGCAAGCAACAGAAATGTAGAAGATGCAAGAAATCTGATTGATAAAGTTCATTTTATGCCTGTTGCAGGGAAATATAAAGTCTATATAATAGATGAAGTTCACATGTTGACTCCTGCCGCGTTTAATACTCTCCTTAAAACCCTTGAAGAACCTCCTAAAAACCTTGTTTTTATACTTGCAACTACTGAATCACATAAAGTTTTAACAACTATAATAAGCAGATGTCAGAGATTTGACTTCAAACGGGTAAATCAGGTTTTAATTTCTTTGAAATTAAAAGAAATAGCCAAAAAAGAAAGTATAAAAATCAATGATAAAGCTGTTTCGGTAATTTCAAGAAGATGCCATGGCGGTATGAGAGATGCGCTAGGTCTTCTTGATCAGACAAGCGTGCTTTCTTCTCTTCAAGACGAGATAACCGAAAATGATATTATTTCTCTTATGGGAAGTATGCCGGAAGATACTTTATTCAAAATAGCTGACTGTTTTGCTGATAAAGATACAGGCAGGCTTATAAATCTTATTAACGAAATTTCTGTCACCAATGAACCGGTTCAAGTCATTAGAGAACTTATAAATTACTTTAGGAACTCCTTGTTTGTCAAAACATCAAGTGATTTAGAACAAGTAAAAGACCTCGTTGACCTTTCTGAAAACATTCTCCCTGCTTTAAAAGAACAGGTTAGCAAGTTTGAAATAAATGAAATAGTTCAAATAATAGAAAAGCTTTCTAACTGCGAAAGAACACTTAAAAGTTCCTCTCAACAGCTTTTATGGTTAGAGGTAGGACTAATAGGAATTTGTCACAGGCATGATATTCAGGTGATAAAAGAGCTTGAATCAAGAATTTTAATGCTTGAAGAAGCTTTATCCTCAGGAAAGATGCCTGCCGTAAAACTTATTCCTCCTATATCACAAACTGTAATTAAACATAAAACGCCGGAAGTTCCAAAAATCGAACCAGTAAAACAGGTTTTGGAAGCTGTTACAACTATGACAAATCCGGTTAAACCCGAATTAAAAGAACATAAATCAGATATCGTTGTACCTGAAGTAATTATAGAATCAAATGAAAAAATTATTGAGGAAAAGACCTTAATTTCTGAAACGGAAAAAGAATTAACTCCTGAAATTGATGAAAGAGTTAAAGAACCAATTAATACAGCTACTGTTCCTTCTGTAAATTTAGCCGACAGCTGGAAAATTCTTCTTGAAAATTTGGATAGCGTTCCTGCAAGATCATTCTATTCAGGACTTTCCAAGCCGGTTGAAATTAATTCCCAAAAAATAGTTATTACGTTTAAGGGTGAAAATTTTGTAAAACAGGCAAAGGATACAGGCAAAATTGCACCGCTGGAAAAAGCAGCAGAAAAGATGTTCGGAATTATGCCAAGAATAATTGTAAGAACACCGCTACCTGAAGACGAGTTGGTTCAAAAAAAAAATGAAGAATTAAAGACTGTCGCGAAAACACATTCTGCGGAGTCAAAAATACAACAAATTTCTACCCCGCTTATTGAAGAAATTTCAAAACCCCAAAAAACTTCGCAGATTGTAATTGATGAAAAACCTGTTTCTGAAGCAGACAAAGAGATGGCAGAAGAACTTGAGGAAGTCAAAGTAGACATTAAACCCGTAAATCTATCCGAACAGGCAAAACTTGTTCTGGATTTGTTCAACGGAAAAGTTATTGATTCCTGATGGCAAATTGGGAGTGTATTTTTGGCAAAATCCGGCTTTGCCGGTTTTCCGAAAATAAAACTCATTCTTGATTAAATTTTATTGACCGCAAACATTACCAAATTTTGCTCTCAAATCTTTTCCAAGTGCAGCAGGTGTTGAGAAAGAAGTTCCATTCATACTATTAGGACTACCTGAATCGAAAATAGATTTTTGTTTACCCGAAGTATTTTTTGCAAGAACGTCCGATTTATTATCGCCATTAATATCATAACCAGTTAAATTTCCGTTTATGTCTTTAACTTTATTTATAGGATAATCGCCTTTTTCCCATCTATTAACCATAGAATTATCAGCGGAATATTCGGCTTTGTTTTTTTCGTTCTTATCTAATGCGCCAACAATTTTAACGCCTTTTGCAAAAGAGTAAAGATTAACTTGATTATTTCCGGAATTACCGGCTGCAACATAAAAAGGTACTCCTTTTTCGGTTATTTTTTCAATAGATTCAAATTGTTCTTTAAACTCTTTATTTTCCTGTGAGTTATCACTTTTAAACAAATTACGAATTTTATCTGCATATTGAGCTAAATTTTCTCTAGTTAAAGGAAAACCTGTTGCTTTTGCTAAATCTTCAATTTTTGCCGGAGCTTCTACAGAAAAATTTACAGCATCATATCGTTCTCCTTTATTTATAGAGTCAGATACTTCTTTCAAAGCTATTGTCGGAGATGCCCCTCTACGGTTTTCTTTTTCAGTAGCCGGAGTAAAATTCCCCTTTTTTTCTATTATTGCGCCAGAGCATTGAGCTTTTATGTATGATTCTACAGCTTCACCATGCGATATATCAGGAATATCATCATAAGGGTCAATGTTTAATGATTTATCTCCATAATTATCAATTACAGCAATTTTTGGAGGTTTTTTTTCAAAAACAGAATTTTGCTGTATATTTTGAGCTACCGGAGTAGTTTTTCCTTGATTATTCATCGGATTATTTTTTATATTATTTGAATTTTGAAAAATTTCAAAGCCCATTAAATTTTTTTCCCTCTAAATCCCTCATATTTATATAAAAACAGAAATAGATGGAAAATTGCTTTTACATTTTAGATAGAAAATCTTTACTCTCTGAAACTTGCCTCGGGATAAGTTTTTTTAAGTCCTTCCTTGATTTTTTGAATTTCAGCGTCGATTTTTTCATCTGTCAAAGTAGCTTCCACATCCTGCAAAGTTATTCTGAAAGCCACGCTTTTTGCTCCTTCAGGCACATGTTGCCCCTGATAAAGGTCAAAAATTTCAGCTTTCTTAAACAAGCTTGAAGAAGCCTTTTTAATTGTTTTAGTAATATCTTGACAAGTAATATTTTGCGGAATAATAAACGCTATATCTCTTGTAACAGCTTGAAACTGTGGAAGTATTTTAAATCTTGGTGTTGCGTAGCTTAAGTTGCTAAATAACAGTTCTATATCAATTTCAAAGACATAAACAGGCTGGTTAAATTTGCATTTTTCAATTGTATCAGGATGCAATTCCCCAAAATTCCCGATAATTGGCGAATTTTTTGCTAAAAGTTTTATTTGAGCAGTCCTGCCCGGATGAAAATATGAAATATCAGAAACAGGCTCATATTCAATTCTTGAGTCTATTTTTAGCTCTTTTAATAAAGTTTCTATAACACCTTTAAGAGCATAAAAATCTGATTCTTCTTTATTTTTCCTTATTCCTTGATTAATATTTCCGCTTATTGCTCCTGCAAGGATTCTTTTTTCTTCAACACCTGTATTTTTCTCGTCAGTATTCCCTTTGTAGAAAAAAGTTTTGCCAATTTCATAAATCCAGAGATTTTTTTGTCCCTGATCAAAGTTATATTTAATAACTTGAGCAATATTTGGAATTAAGTTTTGCCTAAGCATTGTATATTCATCTGATTGAGGATTGGTAACTTTTACAGCTTCGCTGTCGTTATGTTTAATCCCAATCCAGTCAAGAAGAGGTTTTCCGATAAGAGAAGAAGTAACAACTTCCCTGAAAGCTTTCCCGATGAAAATTTTGTGTATTTTATCAATGGTTTTGGTTTCGTTTGATACTTCAGAAGGCTGTGTATTTTTTGGCAAAGTCGTTTCAATCTTGTCGTATCCATGAATTCTGCTTATTTCTTCAATAAGATCTATTTCTCTTGTTATATCATTGATTCTATAGCTTGGAACTCTGAATTTTGCGGAAAAAGTGTTTCTGCCAAGAGTTTCAAAGCCAAGATTTTCAAGAATTTCAACGCATTTGAATTCAGGTATTTCAGTACCTAAAATCCTTTTGATTTCGCTGAATCTAAGGGTTATGTCTATATCAGGAAGTTTGTTTTCTCCTGTTTCAGAGATGCCGATAATTTTTGCATCAGCAAATTCTTGCATTAACTGCATTGCCCGCATTAATGCCGGCTTAACAGAACCCATGTCAACTCCTCTTTCAAATCTTGCCGAAGCTTCTGTTCTTAAACCAACGCTTCGGGCAGATTTTCTTGTTGTTTGAGGAGTAAAATAAGCTGATTCAAGAGCAATATTTTTTGTATTTTCATCAACTTCTGAAGTAAAGCCGCCCATAAGACCTGCTAAGCCAACATTTGCTTCTTTTGTCGCAATAAGAACAGATTCAGTTGTTAATGCTCTTTCTGTTTCGTCAAGCGTAATTGTCTTTTCACCCTCATATGCACGTCTTACTGACAGATAATTCTCACCCAGTTTGTCCATATCAAAAGCATGGAGTGGCTGACCATATTCAAGCATTACATAGTTTGTTATATCAACTACGTTGCTTATGCTTCTCACGCCTGAAGCTAAAAGTCTTCTTGTCATCCATTCCGGAGCAGGGTTTATTTTTACGTCTTTTATAACACCTACAGAATAGTATTTGCAAGTATCAGAGTCTTTTATCTCTATCTTAAAATCAGAATCAGATTCTAAAACATGTTCAAAATGATTATGTAATTTGATTTTTTTATTAAATATTGCCGAAATCTCTCTTGCAATTCCGAGTATAGACATTTCATCGCCACGATTTGCTGTTGGAGCAACATGCAAAACAGAATCTTCCTTGATTCCCAGAACTTGTTTTACATCCTGACCTGCTTTTACGTCTTCTTTGATTTTATTTAGAATTAAAATCCCGTCATTTTCTTGAAAATCTGATGTATTAAAACCTAATTCTTCAGCGGAACAAAGCATTCCCTGTGATTCCACGCCTCTGATTTTTGCGGGTTTAAGAGTAAATTTTTCGCCTGTTTTCCTGTCCATAACTTCCGAGCCGACAGTTGCATAGGGTATAAGTTGACCAACTGCAATGTTTTTTGCTCCACAAACAACTGTTTTTTCTGCTGTTCCGTTAAAAACAGTTGCAAGCTGAAGTTTGTCAGCTTCAGGATGCGGGCTTATCTCACGAATTTCTGCAACAACAATATTTGTAAAATCAACACCGATTTTTTCAATTTCTTCAACTTCCAGACCGCTCATTGTTAATTCATGAGCAATTTGTTCAGGGCTTAAATCTGATATATCAACATATTCACTTAACCACTCTAGAGAAACCAGCATTTTAAAATTCCTTTCAGGTTTAAAATAAAAACTAGTACGCCTGATGGGAGTTGAACCCATGACCAACGGTTTCGGAAACCGCTACTCTATCCACTGAGCTACAGGCGCATAAAAAATCTATTAATATAATATAAGAAATAAGACCTTTTTAAAAGAGATTGCAGTTTTTTCACAAAAAATGGATGAAATATGAAAAATTGACTATAATGCTTATTATGATAACAGGAGTGGCTTTTTGAGAAAAAAACCGATTTTCACCGAAATATTCCTGAAAACAGAAGATAATACCAAAATCGCTTTAAATCATTATGATAAAGGAAAAGATTTTGTGGTTATAATTGCGCATGGCTGGTATATGTGCAAAGATTCAACTGTTTTTAAAGCTATGTCGGAGGATTTTTTTGAAAATAGTGACGTAATAACGTTTGATTTTAGAGGACATGGGAAAAGTTCGGGATTTTATACTTTTACAGCAAATGAATATCAAGACATAAAAACAGTTATAAAATATGCAAAACAAAGATATTCCAGAATAGGATTAATAGGTTTTTCTTTGGGTGCGGCAATTTCCATAATTCATACAGCAAAATACAATGATATAGATTCACTTATAGTGGTAAGCGCACCTGTAAGCTTTGATAAAATTGAAAACCATTTCTTCAAAAAAGAAGCTTTTATTCCTACTTTTAAAAAATTTGAGCTGTGGAGAAGTCTTTCTATTCGCCCGGGAAATCTTTTATTAAAAAAAGAAAATCCCATAGATGTGATTCAAAAAATTGAATCTGCGCCAATTTTATTTATGACAGGCGGAAATGATCCTACAGTTCATCCGTGGCATTCTCAGGAATTGTATGATAAAGCCCGTGAAAAAAAAGCACTGACTGTTTTTCACGATAATTTTCATGCGGAAGATCTTTATATCAGCTCGCGTGAAAGGTTTATAAATACTTGCAACAGCTGGTTATCATCTTTAGAAATAAATGAAGATGATAAAATAACTGAAAAGGTTATAGCTGAATAGCACCAATCTCCGAAAATCTAAGTAAACGACTTATGGATCGAGTATTTTATTATGTGCGTTGGCTTTCTTAGAATGACAGTTTTAACGATTTAGGAGGACTGGCAAATATAGTTTTGAAATGTTCATAATAAACAGTCATAGTTATTGCTTTAGAAAAAGATCCAGGATATTTAAACAAACACGTAAAGAATATTTCCCAATAGTATTTTCTGTTTTCTTTGAATATTCCAAGTATACATATAGATTTAATAAGCGCTTTAAGGTCTTTTAGTTTAAAATCTTCTTTATGGCAAGGCTTATAATGTTCTAAAAAGGTTTTAACTCGCTTATAATAGTTTTCTGGTGAATAAACAGATGAAAGTATATTCTTATAGCCATTAATTAGAATAGCCGGATCCATTTTAGGAAGAAAATTAGTTGAGAAATCCGTATTATTGCCGGAACTGCCTTTAACAAGAAGCCTGTTTTCTCTTTTTAGCCGCTCATAGAGTTTTGTGCCGGGTAATGCTTGCAGTAAGCCTACCATTGCGACAACAATGCCTGTTTTTTGAATAAATTCTATCTGTCTTGCAAAAATAGAAAAATCATCGCTGTCAAAGCCTACAATGAAGCCTCCTGTCACTTCCATACCATAACTTTGAATTTTCCTTACAGAAAGAGTCTGATCACGATTTTTATTTTGAAATTTGCCGCACTCCTGAAGACTTTCTTTGGATGGTGTTTCAAGCCCGATAAATACAGTGTCAAAACCCGCATCTCTCATCAGAGAAAGGAGTTCTTCATCATCTGCCAGATTTAGAGATACTTCTGTTATAAAAGTAATGCGGCTTTTTCTTTTTATTCTCCAGTCAATTAAGGCTTTCAAAAGTTCTTTTGCTTTTATTTTGTTTCCTATAAAGTTATCATCAACAATAAAAATTGATGAATGAGCTGAAGAGGACCAGCCTGCCTTATAGAGAGATTCTATTTCATTAATAACCTGTTCAGGTGTTTTATTTCTTGGTATTCTTCCGTTTAAATTAACTATATCACAAAATTCACAATCATAAGGGCACCCTCTTGAAAACTGTATAGCCATTTTGGAATATTTTTTTATGTTTATTAAATTCCATTGAGGTATTGGCGATTTTGTTATGTCAGGTTTTATGTCTGACGTATAAATTTTCTTCAGACTGTCGTTTTTTAAATCTTCCAAAAATAAGGGAACTGTTACTTCACCTTCGTTTAAAACAAAATGGTCTACCTCTGGGAATTCTTCATGAAGGCTCATAAATAATGGTCCTCCTGCTACTGTTTTAACTCCGAGCTTTTTACATCTTTCTATTACTTTATTAGCGGAATCTTTTTGAGTAATCATTGCGCTGATAAAGACATAGTCAGCCCAGAGTAGGTCTGTATCTGTTAATTTATCAACATTCATGTCGATTAATTTTTTCTCAAATTCGTTCGGTAACAAGGCAGCTACGGTTAATAACCCTAAAGGCGGTGAAGTTGATTCTTTGGAAACAAATTTTAAAGATTTTCTAAAACTCCAGAATGTATCCGGGTATTGCGGATATAATAATAAAATTTTCATTGTTTAAACTTATCCTAATTTTTTTGTTATTTTACAGCTTTATATCTTATTATAAAAACATCTAAAAACTATGATGCCAGTAGGTTAATGCCGGTTGGCATTATTAATGATTTTATAATTACCCTGTAGACTTACTTATGTTAATTTTGCATTGTAATATAACAAAAAAATCATTCTGGTCGACCGGCTGTCGCGTGATAATCTATACGACTCGCAAATATAGTTATAGTTCCAAAAAGGACAGATTCTTACGTTGAAGTTAAAGAGTTTCTTCCGGAGGACAAAAAGAGTAGGCTCTTAATGCTTCTTTGTGTAAAGTTTCTTTGCTAACACCAGTGTCTATTAACTCCCATGGAAGAATTTCCAAAAAATCTCTTTTTCTGTTCGCATACCAGTCAAAATCAGGAAGGGGGTATTCCTGTGAAATTTCTTTGTAAGCTTTTGTCCAGCTTCCTATCGTTCCGCCCAGTTCGTAGACTTTTTCAAGGATGGATGAGAGTCTTCTATCTCCGCGAGAAATTATTGCCTGTATGTAATCCCATTTAACGCTTGTAGGCTTAAATAAAATCTTATTTTTATTTAATTCTTTCCTTAAATAATTGCTTCTTGTGTTAATAATTTTCTCATCAGGTCGCTCTTCCCACTGAAAAGGTGTTTGAGCTTTTGGAACAAAAGAACTGACGCTTAAAGTCAGGTTAAAACCTTTGTTTTCCTTTTTAAGTTTTTTCATCAGATTAGCGAGTTCTTCAATATCTTTCTGTGTTTCAGTAGGAAGTCCGATCATCCCGTAAATTTTTAAACCTGTTAATCCTTTTTCACGAGCGATTTTAAGACCTTTTGAAATATCTTCTTCCGTAAGTTTCTTGCCTATAACTTTTCTAAGCCTTTCACTTCCGGCTTCAACTGATATGGTGGCTTGTTTCTGACCGCATTCAACAAGTGTTTGAACTATTATCGGAGTAATTGTATCAATTCTTAGTGATGAAACAGAAATTTTAAAATCCTTTTCTTTTTTGAGCATTAAAATATACTCGCAAATTTTTTCAAAATCAGGGTGTTCAGTAATCAAAGCCCCTAAAAGTCCTATTTTATCCGAATATTCAAGACCTTTGTTTATAGCTTTTACGACATTTTCATATAAAGGATACCTTGCAGGAAGTGTAAGATAACTAGCCATACAAAAACGGCATCTTTTCGGGCAGCCCCGCGCTATTTCAATAAGAAACATGCCGGGGAATACTGATTTTTCTGTAAGTATAGGCGTATAAAGACTTTTATTTAAATCTTTTATGTGTCTTTTGTTGATTTTTTCAGGCACATCTTTTGTATTTGGAGTGATTGATTTGATCGTATCGTCAGAATTGTATTCAACATCATAAAAAGAAGGAATGTAAACGCCTTCTATCTTTGAAAGATGAATCAGCTGTTCTTTTTTGCTTAAATTTCTTACTTCCTTGTATTCATTCATCATTTTATTGAGAACTTCTTCACCTTCTCCGACAACAATAATATCGAAAAAATCCGCAAAAGGCTCGGGATTTGTCGTTAAAACAGGTCCTCCTCCAAAAATAAGCGGATGATTTTCGTTCCTGTCTTTTGCCCTGAAAGGAATATTGTATTTTTTAAGAATAGAAAAAATTCCCTGAAAATCGAACTCAAAAGACACAGAAAATCCTATGATCTCCACATCTTTGATGTTTTGTAGAGGTCTGTCTGTGTCTGTAAAGATTCTTTCGGGATAAATATTTGGGTTTTCGTCAAAAAGTCTGAAAAGATGCAAATATCCGAGAGAACACATCCCGATCATAGAAGTTGCAGGAAAACAAAACCACATTGGAACTGCATCATGGTTCTTAACAGGGGGTTTATATATAAATTTTTCTTCGGCTGATTTTATCATAGTAATTTAACTATACTAAAAAAATTGCTGTAAGGACAAAGTATTTGGTAAAATATAAAAATGAGAATAAATAAAGCTGAAGCACTTAAACTTCTTGAAAATAATTATATTTTAGAACTTGGACAGCTTGCGGATGAGAAAAGACAAGAATTTCATCCTGATAATGAGCCTGTAACTTTTGTCGTGGACAGAAATATAAATTATACAAATATCTGCACCTGTAAATGCAAATTCTGTGCTTTTCACAAAGATAAAGACGAAAAAGGCTCTTATGTTCTTGATTATGAAACTATAAAAAGAAAAATTGACGAACTTGTTTCCGTAGGCGGCACACAACTGCTTCTTCAGGGTGGGCTGAATCCTGATATTCCTCTTTACTATTATCTCGAACTTGTAAAAAACTTAAGAAAAGACTTTCCAAGCCTGACGATACATTCTTTTTCACCGTCAGAAATAAGCTTTATCGCCAAAAATAATAAATTAACTCCTGGAAAACTTCTGGAAATATTCATTGACTGCGGCTTATCATCTATACCCGGAGGCGGGGCGGAAATTTTATGCGATGAAATAAGACAAAAAATCAGCCCGAACAAAATTTCTTCTCAGGAATGGCTTGATATTATGGAAATAGCGCATGGTTTAGGGTTAAAAACCACAGCAACTATGGTTTTTGGCTTTGGCGAAAAATACGAACATGTGGTGGATCATCTTTTCAAAATAAGGGAATTACAGGACAAAACAGGTGGTTTTTCAGCATTTATTCCATGGACTTTCGCCTCTAATGTTGTCATTCCGAACTTGATTCGGAATCTATCCAACGAAGAATTATTGCATGAATCTCAAAATGGACAGACCCTGAAACAAGTTCAGGGTGACAGTTCGACTACAGCGCATGATTATTTAAAAATCCTTGCGGTTTCAAGATTGGTTCTGGATAATATTCCTAATATTCAAGCTTCATGGGTAACACAGGGCTTAAAAATTGCACAGCTAAGTTTAAGGTTTGGAGCAAATGATTTTGGTGGTACAATGCTTGAGGAGAACGTTGTCAAGGCGGCAGGAATTGCAAACAGGACGACAATATGTGAAATTATCGATAATATTAAAAAAGCCGGATTTAAAGCGGCACAAAGAAATACAACTTATGAAATTTTAAGGCATTTTTAAATGACTAACGAATTAATTCCTATACAAATAATAGAAAATAAAATTTTCATTATTCGCGGTAAAAAAGTAATGATTGACAGTGATTTAGCACAACTTTATGAAGTTGAAACAAGGATTGTAAATCAGGCAATCAAGAGAAATCTTGACCGCTTCCCTCAAAATTTTATGTTTCAAGTCAATAATGAAGAATGGCAAAACTTGAGATCACAATTTGTGATCTCAAGTGGAAACTATGGCGGGAGACGTTACCTGCCTTATGTTTTCACCGAACATGGTGTTTTAATGCTTGCTACTGTTCTTAATAGTCAAAAAGCTATCGCAGTAAGTGTTCAGATAGTTAATGCTTTCGTTAAATTAAGAGAAATGGCTTTAGCCAATAAAGACTTATCTAAAAGAGTTGATGAGATTGAAAGAACGCTTATAAGTTATGCAAGGGAAAATAACACTAATATTGAAGAAATATTTCAGCAATTAGCATATTTACACGATATAACAAAGCCCAAACAAATAGGCTTTAATGCAGAAGACTAAAAAGGAATTAAACCATGCAAAATACAGTCAATCAATCTATAATGCCGGTTACTACAAAAATAAACAACAATGGTCATCTTGAAATAGGCGGATGTGATGTTGTTGAATTAGCTGAAACCTACGGCACTCCTCTTTACGTTTTTGACGAAGAAACTGTAAGAAAATGTTGTCAGCAGTATAAAGAAGCTTTTTCTTCATATAGCAATGTTTCAACGCTTTTTGCCTCAAAAGCTTTTATGACGCAAGCAATTTGCGCCATTCTTAAAGATGAAGGTTTCGGGCTGGACGTGGTTTCCGGTGGAGAAATTTATACAGCTTCAAGCGCAAATTTTCCAATGAATAGATGCTATTTCAACGGAAACAACAAATCTTCCGAAGAATTGGAACTTGCCTTAGAAACGGGTATTGGAAGAATAACAGTTGATAATTTCTTTGAAATAGACCTACTTAATAGCATTGCCCAGTCTAAAAATATTCAGGTTGATGTTATTTTGAGAATTACACCGGGTATTGAATGTCATACTCACGAATATATTCAGACAGGACACCTTGACAGCAAGTTCGGGTTTGATTTAACACAGGTTGATGAAGCTATAGAGCTTATAAAAGAAAGATGTCCGAATCTTAATTTAAAAGGATTGCACGGACATATTGGCTCTCAAATTTTTGAAACTTATGTTTATGCTGATTTGGTTGAAGTTATTGTTGCTGAATTCGCTAGAATTCGCGATAAATTCGGTATTACACTTGAAGAAATGAATTTAGGCGGTGGTCTTGGAGTTCAATACATTTCAGAAGACGATCCCCCTTCAATTTATGAGATAGCAGAAGTTATTTTAACTGCTTTAAGACAAAATCTGGTGAAATATGAACTGCCTGAACCTAAAATTGTTGTTGAACCCGGAAGAAGCATTGTTTCTAATGCAGGAGTTACACTTTATACAGTGGGTAGTTCAAAACAAGTTCCCGAAGGCAAAAAATATGTGGCAGTTGACGGTGGTATGGCAGATAACCCAAGACCTGCAATGTATCAGGCAAAATATTATGGAGTTGTAGCTAATAAAGCTAACGAAGAAGCTGCTGAAACAGTAACTATTGCTGGAAGATATTGTGAATCAGGTGATATTTTGATTAATGATGCTGAATTGCCTGAAACAGAGCCGGGTGACATTATTTGCATATACTGTACAGGAGCTTATAATTACTCTATGTCCAGTAATTACAACCGTGTGCCGAGACCGGCAGGAATTATTGTACATGATGGGCAATCTGATGTTATAATAAAAAGAGAAACATATCAGGATTTAATTTCTCTTGATGTAATTCCGGAAAGGTTGAAGAAAAATAACTGTCATCTTGTATAGCGGTTATTGAAGACCTTAAAATCGAGATAAATTCTGGTATTTTGTGCCATTTAAAAACTTAAAGGGGTTCACCGTACAAGTGTTTGAATACTTGCCGCATATTGACTACCATTCCCTCATTGGATTTGTTGCGCCTATGTTCTCGTCTTTGAGGATAGTTAACGTATTCGAAATTCTTGTATTAGGCTTTATTATATTTAAAATTTACAGATATATAACAGGAACTCACGCTGAACAATTGTTAAAAGGCATTTTAATGCTGCTCGTAGCACTTTTAATGAGCAAATTGTTTAATCTTGCAATTATCGGCAAGGTTCTTGAAAGTGTCGTAAATATTGTAATATTTTCACTTGTAGTAATATTCCAGCCGGAATTAAGAAGATTTCTTGGATATTTGGGACAGCGCGGGTTTTTTACCAAGACTTCATTTGTTACAGATATCGAATCAGATGTAAAAGAAATTATTGATCAGGTTGTGAATGCAATAAAACACCTCAGTAAATCGCATACAGGCGCGTTGATTGTGTTTCAGAATAATGAAGGGATGGAAAGCACCCTTGAAGTGGGAACAACATTAAACGCAAAAATCACTACCGAATTATTATTAACCATATTTCATCCTAATACTCCTTTGCATGACGGAGCTGTAGTTATCAACGGTGATAAAATCCTTGCATCTAGCGTGCTGCTTCCGTTGACAGAAGATCCTAAATTAAGTTGGCAGTATGGGACAAGACATAGAGCCGCGATAGGAATGTCAGAGGTTTCTGATGCAACCTGTCTTGTTGTTTCCGAAGAAACAGGGCATATTTCTGTTGCAAATAGCGGAAAGTTAATACAAATAGAAGGATTGGATCACTTAAGGTCAGAGTTGGAGTTTATTTATGGTATTTCAGAATCAGTAAGAGAAAAATCAATTGAAGCGGCAATGGAAAAGAAAAAATTTAATTTGCAAAATTTTTTCAGATTCAATAAAAAATAAATCCGGGGAGAAATTAAAATGGTTACACTGGGAGTAAATATAGACCATGTTGCAACGATAAGACAGGCAAGAGGCGGAGTTGAGCCGGATCCTGTTTCTGCTGCGGCAATAGTTGAGCTTGCAGGCGGAGATGCAATAACCGTTCATCTTAGGGAAGATAGAAGACACATCAATGATAGAGATGTAAAAATCTTAAGTGATACTGTTAAAACTCGACTTAATCTTGAAATGGCTGCAACTGAAGAAATGCAAAAAATTGCGCTGGAAATAAAACCTTACAGCGTCACACTTGTGCCTGAAAAAAGACAGGAATTAACAACAGAAGGCGGTCTTGATGTTGTTAGACAAAAAGAATATCTTAAAGAATACTTAAAACCGCTTTTGAGTGTTGGAATAATTGTCAGCCTTTTTATAGATCCTGATTTAGAACAAGTAAAAGCAAGTGCTGAAACAAAAGCTCAATTTATAGAACTTCATACAGGACAGTATGCGGAATGTTTTGATACACCGAAAGAAGATAAAATATTTAATGACCTGAAAGAAGCCACAAAACTGGCACAGGAGCTCTGCTTAAAAGTAAATGCAGGTCATGGATTAAACTATCAAAATGTAAAAAGAATTATATCAATCCCGGGAATGGTTGAACTTAATATAGGGCATTCAATAGTTTCCAGAGCTGTTTTTGTGGGATTAGCCCAGGCAGTTAAAGATATGAAATATCTTCTTGATAATTTTTCAATTTAATGTACACTATTCTTAATTATAAGGGTTATATGTTTTTCAAAAAATTTGTTTTTAAGTGTTTATATCGAGGAAGTTTTTAATCGGGAGATTAATTAATGAGCGACATCCAAAATAACGATCAAACCAATATTTGGCCGGGTAATGTCCACAGCATTAAACCTGTATTTTCCGCAAATCAAAGTGAAAAAGCAGAAGAAATTCCAAATATTCCCGAAAAAGAAGTTACAAGAAAAAGCCTGTATGACATGACTGCTCTTTCCGGTCGGTCTATGGTGAAAAATAAAAAAACGGCATTTAAAGGGTTTGAAGATAAGGACACAGGAATTACAATTAGCCCTGAAAGACTGGCAACTGTTTCCAAGGACATGAAACCTTTTCTTAGAGAGAGACCAAGCGTTGTAATGAGAGCTTCTGCTCTTGGTGATTTTGCTTTTGGAAGCGCAGTTAAAGAACAGCTTACAGACCCTATGGCAAAAGCTGCAATAATTCAATTTGCTGCTGCGCAAGAATTTTCAGATACAGAAGCTTCAAAGAATTAAATATAATTTAAAAAATATAAAATAGGAAAGGGTGGAAGCTCTTTCCTATTAGTTTATGAGGACTAAAATGGCAAAAGAATATAAAAACCCTGCACTAACAACAGATATAATCCTTTTTTCCAGTTGCGAAGATGAAAAAGATTTAAAAGTACTGCTTATAAAAAGAAAATATGAACCCTTTAAGGATAAATGGGCGTTTCCTGGCGGATTTGTGGAATATGACGAGGAGCTTGAGGCAGCAGCACATAGAGAACTTGAAGAAGAAACAAGTATAAAAGATATTTGCCTTAAACAGTTGGGAACTTTTGGTCGCGTTGGCAGAGACCCGAGAGGAAGAACAGTAAGTGTTGTTTATTATGCTTTTGTTGACGATTCCTCAAAACTTAATGTAAGGGCTCGGGATGATGCAAAGGATGCTCAATGGTTCAGTGTTAAAAAACTTCCTGAACTGGCATTTGATCATGCCGAAATAATGGATTTTGCATTATTTCAATTTCAAAAATTAAATGATAAATAAAAAAGTCTTTATTAAAAAAAATAAAATGGCGAGCGAGTCGCAGAATGCGACGGAAAGCGAGCCCAAAATAAATCCCCAACCCCTTCCCTTTAGGGAAGGGGTTGGGGATGGGTGTCAAAAAATGATTTATTGAAAAATTCTTAAAAAAAGTATAGAAAACTTGGAAACAGAAATTAAAAAATCTTTTGATAATATATGAAATAATCCGTAATTGAATTAAAAAGCAATGGAAGAATTATAACAAGAATAGCAGCACCTACAACAGGTTTAAATACAAAGCTGAGCTGGAAAACGTTTATTTGAGGAGCTGTTTTTGAAATAATTCCAAGAATAATATCTTGAGCAAGTGTTACTAAAAGCACAGGAGAAGCTATTTGTAACCCTATAAATAATACATTTCCTGTCAACATAATAATGAAGTCTAAATTTACAAATTTATCCATAGGAATGACCGTTGCATAAAGCGGAAAGATTTCAAACCCACGTTTAAAAGCACTAAAAAGCCAATATAATCCCCCTATTTCTATATAAATTATTGTGCTTATATACATAAAAAGTTTTCCCATAATTGATACTTGAGCTTTAGCAGAAGAATCAAACATCATCGCAGACTGTAATCCCATTTGCATATTAACTATTTCGCCCGCGGCTTCTATTGTTTGAAAAATAGTTCGAGCTACAAATCCTAGAAGAGAACCAAAAGTAATATTTAAAATTATACAAACAGTATAAGAAGTACCTTTCGGGATTGTAGTTTCAGGAACTATACCGATAAAACAAAAAGTTAACAATAACGCAAAGCTGACTTTTACTATTGAAGGAATATCTTTACGGCTAAAAGCAGGTGCAAGAGATAAAAAAGCTAAAATTCTGGCAAAAATAAGCATCCCTGCTCCACAATATTTGTTAAAATCAGGTATTTGGCTTAAAAGTGAAAAAAAACTATCCATATGCTTATTTCTTCTATTTTAATTAATGTGTTAATAATTTCGGAGGACTGTCAAGTTCAAAATCTGTCATACCGGATGTTTCTTCTGATAAAACAGGTGATTTGTCAATAAACGATTCTTTTTCCTGAATTTCACGAATTTTTAATTCTTTATTTTGTTCAAATTCAAAGTTAATATTATAAACTTTAGATTCAGTCCATACAGTTAACTTACTGTTTGATTCAATAAGCGGTTTAATAAGTAGTTCTTGCTTGGTATTGAAAAGATTGGAAAGAATTTCTGCTTTGAAATCCTTTTCATTTGCAAATTTATAACGAATTATCTTTTCATCAAATGTTAAAAGATGAGGAGAATTAACAGACAGATTTAAGTTTTTATTTATTTGCAAAGCTGGAGCAGCAAAACTTTTTGCTGAAAGAAAAAGAATAAAAATTAAAATCGCTGGAATAATTATGTATGGTTTAAAACTTTTCATATAACCTCATTAATTTCCTGAATGGATTTTCTTACTTTCTATGAAATTAGGTGGATTTGAACTATCTTTAGGCATTTTTGTGTAAGATTGTTTGAATTTTGGGTCAGAATATGGAACTTTTCCGGGATTTTTCATAATTTCTTTTATTTCAGGCTTTTTCTCACCGTAAAATTCTTCTTCATATAGTTGTGCTCCCCGGCTATAAGTATTTGATGGCGGCAAAACCATTTCTTCATCACGAGGAATAATATTAAATGCTATATTGGAAGATTCTTTAAAATAATCCTCCATCATATTCATGGAAAAACCGCCTAAAAGAAGAATAACAAGAAAAACACCCAGAATTTTTGGAGCTGCTGCTATTGTTTGTTCCTGTACCTGTGTTACAGCCTGAAGAATACCAACTACAAGACCAATGCCAGCAGCTACTAATACGGAAGGCATTGAAAGCATTAGCATTACAATTATTCCTTTTCCTAAATGTTCCATCATGAGTTCCATGAGGTTTGTTCCTTTCGGTTAATTTAATTGAAACTCTGGACGAGTCCTTGTACTATCATTCCCCAGCCGTCAACAGCAATAAATATAAGTAGTTTAAATGGCAAAGATATAATCGTAGGTGATAACATCATCATACCGAGAGCCAGAAGAACGTTTGCTACAATAAGATCTATTACAATAAACGGTATAAATATAATAAAACCTATCTCAAACGAGGTTTTTAATTCGCTCATAATATAAGCGGGTGCAACTTCCCAAATGCCTATGTCATCAGGCGTGGCAGGAGGTTTTCCTCTGAGCGACTGTATAAAAAACGTAATATCACTTTGCCTTGTCTGTCGCATCATAAAGTTTTTTAAAGGTTTAGAACCTTCTTTCATTGCAAGTACAATCGAACCTGTTTTTTCATAAGGTACAGAGCCTTTTTGATACATCTCGGCAAACACCGGCGACATTGAATAAAACGTCAAAATCATAGCAAGCCCTATTATGACCATGCCGGGAGGAACCTGCTGGGTGCCAAGAGCTGTTTTTAATATAGAAAAAACGATAACAAACCTTAAAAAGCTTGTCATACACATAAATACAAATGGCAGAACGGTAACAGCCACCATTAATATCATTAACTGCATTGCGGGGTTTAAGTCTTTTAATAAAGCATCGACATCCATTATTAAAACCTTTCTTCTCTTAAAATCTCTTTAAGTCCAATATAATCAGGACTTAAAGCAGGCATTTCCAATTTAGGAATCATCATTTTACTGATTGGATTATTTATTTCCAAATTTTTTATTATATCTGTAGAAATTTCTGTTTTTGATGGAATATTTTTTTCTCCAATTTTTGTCATAAACTGACATCCTTCAATACCGGTAGAAACAAGGAATCTTTCATTTCCGGCTTTTATAACATAAAGATTTTTTCTTGGCTCAATATTTAAGCGGCTTTCGATTTTTAAAAAACTGTTCTTTTGTTTCACGGAGCTGAAAGTAATACTTTTTTTAACAACAACGAGAGCAATGAAAATTACCCCCAACATCGCCAACATGTATACCAAAAAGCCTGTTAAGTACCCTGTCATAATCCCTGTACTCCTTATCCTTTCTTAAACGTCTTCTTCTATTTCATAATCGCTGAAATCAAAATCGGAATCGTCTATTTCATCTTGCTCGTGATCCATTTCGTCAGAATATTGGTCTGAATGAGCATTTTCATGTTGTCGTAAATTCTCTGTTGATTGAGAAGCCATAGCAACAGCAGGTTCATGTTTTACTGATTTAGCATCATTATAAACTTCTGTTATCTTAACTCCGTATTTGTCGCCGACAATGACAAGTTCGCCTGCAGCAACCTGTTTTCCTTCAACATTAAGAAAAAGTTTGTTCTGCGCAATTGGTGCTACGTCTATTACAAGACCTTCTACGACATGTCTTAAATCTCCGAGTCTAATTTTTACTTTTTCAAATTCTGCGCTCAGATCTACTTCAAGACTGTCCCAAATGTTTCCTGTTACTTTACTCACGGTATCATCTCCGTTATCTTCATCTAAATTAATTACAATATTTGGATCGGGGTTAATATTAATCCTTAAATTTTCATGACTCTTCAGTATCATCGAATAAAGATGGCTGTTTTCAAGAATTACAATATCTTCAAGGTCTAAATTTTTGACATCATCAAGGGTAATTCTAGAATAACCGGCTATTATATTTGTTTCTGCAAGACAGGGATTAAAATAATCAAGATTTAAAGGTAATTCGGGTTTGTTTATAGGGGCTATGCTTCTTAACATGAATTGAGGAAATATAAACATTATTTTTCCTGATTCATCCTCGGTATTTCCGCTAATATAGAAAACGAGATAAATTGTTTTTTCTTCACTGTTTAATTCATATTCAACGCTTTTTATTTCTTTTGGGGTAAGAAAATTTCCGCTGATTTTTTTGTACAAAAATTCGTTAAAGGCTGTAAGTATTTTTGCTTCAAGTTCTGTTATATCTTTTAGTTTTAAATAACCTGTTTCTTTTGGTCTGTCACCGAGTGCGTTTCTGAAAATAAGGTTTGCAGCGGCATCAGAAACTTTTATCGTGACGGAATGTTCTCTGGAAACGTTTACCTGTGTTACAAAATAGTCGCTGTCTTGCCATATTGAACAGGGTTTATCACCAATTCCGACTAGCTTAAAATCAATGTAAGAAACGAGAAATTCGCTTGCTGCATCGGAAAGTTTTTCGCAGAAAGTTTTTTCATAAAAATCAAAATAATAATGCAGAGAAATTTTGTTTTCTCCTTTTGCATTTTTTGAAGCTGATTTTTTAGCGCTATTGAGTTTTGGACTCACTTCCCTACCCTTACCCCGATTTGCATATTTTTCTCCCTATGTCACCTAAAAATAAACTTTTTAAGCCTTTTTGGCATCAACTATATAACGTATTTGTTGATGTTTTGTTTGTGGAATAAATTCTGTATTTGTCATCCTGAGCAAAGCGAAAGATCTGACCATTTGAATATTAATACTATATTTGAAAATAGGACAGATTCTTCGGACTAAAGCCCTCAGAATGACAATCTTGGAATTTAAAAAGGGGTGGGTGATAAAAATTATAAGAATTTTTTCGCTTAAGGCAAAAATTTTTATTACGTTTTGTAAAAACAGGGAAATCAAATAACAATTTTTTATGTTTACGAGATTTGTATATTCAGAAGGTTAGAAAATTTAAGAAAAGAAGGAAATAAAAATGAGTTTAAGTATTAACAGAATGAGCATCCCTCAAAACAATTTAAAACAAGTAGCTTTTGGAAGAATGCCTGGTGGTGAACGTGAAATATCTATTGAAGAAAGAGTAGCTAAACTCGAAGAAAAATCAAAACTTCAAAGAGATTTTAATCATGCAATTGTAGATAGTTTTGAAGGATATGACTTCCCTTATAAAGATGCTGATATTGCCGCTTTTAAAGCAGGTAGAATTGCTGCTACTTTATCAGCTTTGGATAAAAGAGCATAATGGATTTAATAAAGAGTATCTTGCCCCTTTCCGTTAGGTAAAATGATATTTCTTAAAACCTTTGAAGCCCTTAACTCATCAAGGGCTTTATTTATGTCTTCAAGTTCATACTTGTTGGCAATAAGCTTGTCGAGCTTTATTTTGCCTTCTTTAACCAGTTTTAAAACTTCATAATAATCCAAAGGTCTGCAACCAATCGAACCAATAATTTCCTGCTCATAAAACATGATTTTAGCGGGATTAATGGCGATATTCTGGTTTGTGTATCCTATAATACAAAGCCTTCCGGTTAATCCCAAAGACTTGTAAGCCGCTTCTATTGTTTCCGGTTTGCCTATAACTTCAAAAGCCACGTCAACAAGCCCACCGTTTTGTTTAAGAAAGTCCCTGACAGGATTTTTTTCGAGATTGAAAGCATATTTTGCGCCTAGCTCAAGCGCAATTTCAAGCTTGTTATTGTCAATATCGCATGCAATAACTTCTGCCCCTTGCAATGCCGCAATCTGTACGACATTAATTCCCACACCTCCGCAACCGAAAACGATAATTCGTTCACCTAATTTAACTTTTGCCCTGTTTACAACAGCATGATAAGGAGTAGAAATTGCATCCGCAATTATACAGCCTTCCTCAAGAGGAATTTCATCGGGCATCAAAATAATATCTTTTTCAGGAACTTTTATAAACTGTGCGAAAGCTCCGTCTATATGATTTCCTGGCATTAGCATGTTTTGGCAGACGTTTTCCCGTCCTTCAAGACAGAATTCGCATTTCCCGCAGGTAAGTACAGCAGGAATTAAAACCCTTTGACCTTTTTTAAATGTTTTACTGCCTATTTCGACAATCCCAGAAGCTTCATGCCCAAAAATCAGAGGAGGTTTCTTAAAAGTAGCAACCCCGTGGTCAATATAATGCAAATCTGTATGACAAACTCCGCATGCCACGACTTTTATGAGAATTTCACCTTCATTTACTTCTGGAACAGGAATTTCTTCTATATATAACGGTTTATCTGGTTCTTTGAATACAGCTGCTTTCATAAAATTCCTTAAAATTTCATTTACTATGATTCTATAACTATAATATAATATTTTAAAAGTTTATTTAAGTTTTTGGAGAAAAGAAAGAATGAACATGACCAGCTGTAAAGAAACTTCTAAAAAGGAAAAAACAGAAATCAAAAAAGCTATTCAAAAAGCGCTGAAAGTTTTGAAAAAGAAAAATCTTTCAATGATTGTTCATGGTCCGAGTTTTCCTGCTGTTCAGGGACAGGATTATGGTATTGGTTCTCCAAATACTTCAGGCGGACAAAATTTTATGGAATTTATTTCTGGTCTTGGTTTTAATGGAATTCAGCTTGGTCCTGAAGGAAAAACAAAATCAATCGATGCTTCTCCTTATATAGGAACAATGTTTTCAAACAATCCTCTGTTTATAGATCTTTATCAGCTTACACAGAAAGATTTTGCAGGTATTTTATCCTCCGAAACTTTTGATAAAATTGTTAATGAAAACCCGAATAAACACAATAGAGTCGCTTATGAATATATTTATAAAAACAGCGATTCTGCTTTGAGAGAAGCTTTTAATAATTTCAAAAAGAAATTAGCAGAAGGCGATGCTAAAATTAAAAAGTTAAACAAAAAATTACTTGAATTCGTTGAAAAAAATCAATATTGGCTGGAAAAAGATGCTTTATACGAAGCAATTTCCACAAAACATGGTAATGATTACTGGCCAATGTGGGCAGATGAACTTGATAAAAACCTTTTTAATACTGACGGCAAATTTTCAGTAAAAGAAGCTTCAAAGAGAATAGCCGAACTAAAAACTAATCAAAAAGACGAAATAGAGTACTATGAGTTTGTTCAGTTTGTAGCTGACCTGCAAAAACAAACTACAAAAGATTTTGTTTTAAACAATAAAATGAAAACAATTGCCGACTGTCAGGTAGCTTTTTCAGATAGAGATTACTGGGCAAATCAGGCGTTATTCCTGCAAGGATGGAATCTGGGCTGTCCTCCTGATGCATTTTCAGAGGATGGACAGGCATGGGGATTCCCTGTTATGGACCCTGCAAAAATCTTCAACAAAGACGGAAGCCTAGGCGATGGCGGAAAACTTCTTAAAGCAAGATTTGGTAAAATGTTCGAAGAAAATCCCGGTGGTGTAAGAATTGACCATATTATAGGGCTTATTGACCCGTTTGTTTACAAATCAGGCAAACTTCCAAAACCTGAACAAGGTGCATCAAGGCTATATTCTTCCCCTGAACACGCTGAACTTGGCAAATATTCACTGATAAGAATTAAAGACTTAAATCAGGAAGTCGGACCTGAAAGCGAAAAAAGAGTTTTAACAGTTAATGATGATCAAATCAAAGAATATGCAAGGATTCTTGAAAATATTGTAATTGAAGCCGCTAAAGAAAAAGGTATTGGCAAAGAATCTATTATTTGTGAAGACCTTGGAACTATTACCGCTCCTGTTGAAGCTGTAATGAAAAAACTTAAACTCAGCGGAATTAGAATGACTCAGTTTGTTGACCCTGAAGTAGCAGATCATCCTTACAGAATTAAACATACGGAATCACAGCACTGGGCAATGATAGCAAGTCATGATAATCAGCCTTTAATGAGCTGGGTTGATGAATTATATAGTACTAATATAGTAGAACTTCATGCAGAAAACCTTTCATCAGATTTAAAAGAAAAACACGTGACTGAATTTAAAAATGAACTTATGAATAATCCGCATAAATTCGTTACTGCAAAGTTTGCGGAACTTTTTGCAAGTCCTGCCGAGAATATTCAAATATTCTTTGCTGATTTCTTCGGAAGTCGTGAAAGATACAACATGCCTGGAACTTCAGGAAGTGAAAACTGGTCATTAAAAATTCCTAACGGCTATGAATGTTATTTCAAGGAACAGCTTACAAAAAATGAAGCTGTAAACCTTCTTGAAGTACTTATTATGGCTATCGAAGCAAAAGGACATAAATTTGCCGAAAAACATAATGACGTTATTGAAAATTTAAGAAAATGCTCCGAGTTTTACGGTAAATAAAAGAAAAAATATAAACTATACAAAAAGCCTCTCTGAAAAACAGAGAGGCTTTTTGTGTAACAAGTTGTAAACAAGGCAAGGAGATTAGTGTTAATTTTTTTCCTTCACGAGATTTATATAAATGTGATTTAAAAATAAGAAAGAATAAGGAAAGATTATGGAAGTAAGAAATGTTGGTTTTGGTGCAATTACAGCAGGTGCTATAAAAAAAGGAATGATTTTAAGAAATAATGAACATAGTTCAGTACCAAGCCACATAGGTTTGGAAAGAGAAATTTTAAGTACAAAGACGTCAAGAAAAAAAGGAGTTGCATTAAATAGTGAAATAGTATATAAGTGGACAGATCAAAAATATTCCGCTAAACAATATGTTAGTGCAGACACTGTATTTAAAGATTTAGATTTAGTTGGTTGGGTAAAGAAAGTGGTAAAAGGCAAAAAAGCTTAAGCGAAAAACATCCAGCTTAATAAAAGATCAAAAACTGGAATTGCAACGGCTGTCCAAATGGCAGCTTTAGTTGTGGAAAGCCCCACTTCCCTTGCACCGCCTTTTGTTTGCAAACCATGAGTTACGCAGATGACA
>Ga0209212_1000704_pt1 | contig 61920 bp, 48 predicted proteins | sample RifGroC2_FD_183996 | JGI IMG/M metagenome (GOLD analysis project Ga0209212, IMG submission 183996) | Groundwater microbial communities from Rifle, Colorado, USA - Groundwater C2 (SPAdes) (version 2) | ecosystem: Environmental > Aquatic > Deep subsurface > Groundwater | place: Rifle, Colorado...
CATTTTGCAAATTCTGCTATATTTTCTAATTCTTACCGGCAGATATGAACCCTACAAAATGGAAACCAAAAGAAGAATTGATGGACGAAAAAAATGAGATGAAAAAAAACATCCCGATCGTCGAAGTCCTCAAATCCCTCGGAGTCTCAGGAATTGTTGAAACCTCACCGGGAAGGTTTAAGGCTCTCTGTCCCCTCCATGAGGATCACTCCCCTTCTCTCCATATCGATGCCGAAAAAAACGTCTGCAACTGCGTGGTCTGCGGTAAACTCAAAGGGGATATCTTTTCCGTCGCTATGACGCTAAAAAAAACCGGCTTCGGTGAGGCCGTCAAATATCTGCGGAAAAATTTTTCCGCCTATATCTCTTCCCCGTCAGCCTCTCCAGCCTCATCTCCTAAACCTCCAGCCATAGAACAGGTTGCAAACCACGTGCGGACGGAAATCTCCTCGCTGGGGGTAGTATCACCGGTGCGGAAAGAAGAGAACGCGCCTTTGGCCGCAGCTCAACCCAAGCTTTACGGAGCCATTAAGGATCGAAGCTCGAAAATCCATAAAATTCCTGAAGAGGAGTTCTGGAACAATCCCCCTCCCTTAATCGCCCCACTGCGAAATTTAGCCCGTGAGAAAGGGCTTACCTTTGAAACAGTAAAGTATTTCGGCCTTTCCTACTCCCAGCAGGAGAACCGGGTGCAGATCCCGATCTATAACGATCAGGGGGAAATAGTGGGGCTGGTCGGGAGAAGAAACAATCCGGAAGATGAGATAAAATACAAGTTCCCCCAAGAGCGGTTTTTAAGAAAAGGGCTTGAAATCTACTGGTTCCATGAAGCGCTCAAGAATCAGGGGCTTATCAAAAAACACGGACTGACGCTGGTGGAAGGCTTTTCCGATCTTTGGAAACTCTGGCAGAATGGATATAAGAACACGGTCGCCCTGATGTGGAATCGGACGGCTCCGGACCAAGAACGCAAGATTGTGGAACTCGTAAAAGAGTGTAAATCCTGGATCAATCTCTTTCTCGATAATAACGAGGCCGGGCGGCTGGGCCAGGTGGAAATTACGGAGCGGCTGATTACCAAGATTCCTGTAAGAGTTATCCCCTACCCCGAAGATCCGCAGGTAACAGAGCCGGAACATTTTTCAGGGGCGCAATTAAAGGCGGTGTTTAACTGATCAATAATCTGAAAATCGTCGTAGAGGGGGTTTATTTTGATTTTAAGGGGGGTGTTTTTTGCGACCTATAGTTCGGGTCGTTTTTCTATTTCTTGACGTTCCTAGACCCCCTAGCGTTAATTTTTTGAGGGGGTTTATAGGGCCGGGCGCGCCCCTTTTCAAAATTCGCCCGCCACGGCCTATCTGAATCATGGAAAGAGCTAACACCGTGTTTTTTGCACCAGCCCCAAACTTCCTTCTCTCCTTAACCAGGAAGAAAAGCTCCTAAAGAAGAGATTCTTTTGTGTTTTTAGCTGGATATTGTGAAATTGCTGAGAGCGAACCAGTCTTTTCTTTTTTTTAAATGCTGCGTAGCGGTAGCGAAGCAACCTTATCCCTATTTCTTTTTTCCCCCTTGGGGGGTAGGGGGGATGATGCCGAAGGCATTCCTTATTGTTTTCCCCTGGGGGATTAAGGGGGTATCTGCAAAATAGATGCCGCAGGCATTCCTTTTTTAGAAAAATTATTTTTAATAATTAACAACAAAAATTAAAAAATTATTTTTTCTGTATGTTATTTTATATATAAACAATAATATTAATATATATTACAGTTCCTGAAAACCCGCATGTAGACTGCGAAAAGGACACGCAAACATCCCCCGAAGTATCCTATTTCATCCCCCGAAGTATCCTGTTTTGAAGTTTTACACCATCCCCCGAAGTATCCTGTTTTTTTGTTTTTTCATCCCCCGAAGTATCCTGTTTTTTTGTTAAGATTATTGTATAAGTATTTTTTCGAGCTCTTTCTCTTTTTTATAGGTTTCAAGCCATTTTTCAAAAGAAATAATACCGGCTTTTTCATCGATAAATTTTTCAAGAACATCCTGATACTCTACCAAAGAAACATCTTTATCGAGCGGAAGTCCCATCTGTTGCAAATATAAATGCTTTGCTTCCTCTCTTAATCTCTCTTTTTCTGCAAATTCTAATTGTCTATAGAATTTATTATAAATTGGCATTTTATATTTTTCGAAATAAATTATGAAGTATTTTTTCCGCTCTTTTTCTTTTAAAGCTTCTTCCTCTTTTATTTTTTTTACTTGCGATTGAATTCTTTTTAATGTTTCTTTATATATCTCTTCCAGTTCTTGTTTTGATTTTCCTTTTTTAGCCTCTTGAAGCAAGGTATTAGAAAGGTGCTGCCGCTCTTTTTCAATAAAACTAAAACGTTCCCATAAATACGCAACGCCATCAAATTCTTTTACAAAAAGATCTCGCTTTTCGGCAAAATCAAGCAAATCCCATTTTTCCTTCTCTATGCGCTTTTTTTGCGTTTCCATTTGCTTTTTTAATTCTTCTTCTTCGTATAATGCCTCTTCTCGCTGTATTTTTTCTTCAAGGGTTTCAGGCAAAAACCATTTTTCTTCTATTGCTCGAATAAGAAAACCAGCTCCTATCTCCCCATTTTTTTGTTCTTTTTTCCAATCGAAATGCCTAATTTGCTTCTTAATTTGTTCTTCTGGATAATTTTGTAATAACTCACGCGCCTTTTTCTCTGTAATTCCTCTTTCAGGCTTAATTAATTCTGCTAATAACTCCAAATTAATATCTTCAAATCCTGGAAGATATTGCTGATTTGTAGGGAACCGAAAGAGAATTTTCCGTTTATCTTTTGAAAAATCCCAGGTTAAAACAATTCCCTTTTCTACCAATGGTGGTAAATTCTCTTTTAAATTTTCTCGTATTTTAAACAGAGGGCCTTGTAACGGAATCTTATCAGCTAATTTTTTTACTCCTACTTCGTATTTCGGTCCAGGTCTCTTTTGTAAATGAACATAGAGTCTTCTTTGGGTTCCTTGATTTAAAGAAAGATACTTTTTAAAATCTATTTTCCACGTAAACTTTCTTAAATTTTGGACTAAATAATCAGCGAAAACCACTCTATTCGCTTCTCGTATTTTATCCTTATGAAACTCGCCAACCTCAGTCTCTTTATATTCAAAGATATCTCGTTCTATAAAGGTAAATTCCGTAGTTCTCGTATAATTTCCACCGATATAAACGGCATATTTGGTTGTATAAACAGTCGAAGCAAGACATGAGAGAGCTTTTTTAAGATTTTCCCTGTTTTTTATATTGTGGGGTAATCCGAGTTTTTTACATAACTCATAAAGAGTAAAATTAATACTATTTCCTTTATACCGCTGATCTGCCCATAAAGCAATTAAAGCGTAGAGCGTATCCATTTCTAAAAGACCTGGAACACCATCGATATTTTTAAATTCAATACTTCTCTTCCCGAGAATTTCACCATTATTTTTAGATTCATACATAAATTCATGCTTAATATGGGTAGGTCTCTTGCCTCTTCCTAAGAAAAAAAACGGATTCTCAAGTAAATTGCCATCCACGAGCAATAAATTTGTGATCTCCGTTGAATTATCTTCTATTTTTTCTATCGTATTTGTAGACATTTTTTCTCCCATAAACAACAAATTATTAAATCTTTCGAACTTTATAGTAACACATGTGATTAAAAAAGTGTATTTTTTTCGATCCCCTCCCCTACTCTCCCCTACCAAACTCAAATTTTTCTCTCCCATAAGCCCAAAATCCGTACCATTTGCAATTTCAAGGGAGACTAGGTATACTAAAGCCATTAGCATTGCTATAGCATAGCCAAAGGAGTACCAATGACCCCTACCAATATCCAAGAAAATAGCCAACTGATCACCATTAAGGAGGCTTCCCAAATTTTAGGGAAGTCTATTAAAACCATTCGTTGGTATACCCAACAAGGCAAATTGGCAAAGGTCATGGTAGGGGGGCAATTTGGAGAGGAAATACGCCTCAAGAAGAGCGAAGTCGAGGCATTGGCCGGATTTAAACCCCTACCAAAAGAGGAGGGCTACCCAAGCACTGCCAATCATGGGTATGCCAATAGGTATACCAAAGCTATACCAGATGGTGTTTTTTCGCATTCAGTCGAGCAAAAAGACTTTGGTATACCGGAGAAGGGAAGGGGAGGGGATTACCAATTTTTAAAAACTCAGCTTACAGAAGCCAAACAACACGAAAGGGAATTAAGAGAAGAGAAAGAACGACTCTGGAGAGATAAAGAGCAAATGAATACGCTTGTGGCAATGTTTCAAAAACGCGCCATCAATTTGGAAGAAGAAAGAAAATTACTTACAGAAGGCGAACAACAGCTTAAAGAACGAATCATTCAAGAAAACTCCATACACCTGCAAGAAAAGGAAAAAATAGCCAAGGAGTATCTATCAAAAATACAATGGAAAAACATCACTCTCGGAGTCATGCTTTTTTATGTAGCTTTAAGCCTCTGTTTCGTAGGAATAATTACTGTGCTTCATTCCAAAGGGCTTGTAAAAATTGAATCCCCATTCCTCCAAAATCCAGATACTACCGAAGAGACTCCGAAAACAACTCCTCGCCCCAGAGCAGAGGAGGGGAATAGTCTGCCGCTTAATAGCCTTACCAACACCCCTACTAATAGCCTTACCAATACCTCTACCAATACCCCTGCTAATTCGTTGACAACTCCCGCTAATACGTCATCTACAGCTCTTAACCCCGTATTAAATGCTAACAAGACAGATTAAAATTTATCGCCCAGGCGCTTTCCCTCATAGAGCCGAATATGAAATCGGCAGAATTTGGATCGAAATCCAAAATGAACCCCAACTCCTCGGCATGGAAATTGAACCGAAGTATATAGACTTTGCGTACAAACACTGGAAAAAGTTCGTTATTCCCCGCCCTTAGCCCCGTTCCGCCCATTTCTTGATTTTCTCTTCGATCGTTTTGCGCGGCTTCGCATACCGCTCCCGGGAAACCTTCAAGATTTTCGCTCTTTTCTCCAAATCAAGCTCGATTACAGGCGGGGGAAGGGTTTTAAATGAAAACGTCCGGGTCGGAATACCGTCGCGTAAGAGCTTGATATAGCATTCGTATTGCTTTAATCCCAATAAATCCGCCTCTCTTAGCCGGTCAGAAGCAAACTGATCGAGGAGAAGCCTGGCATCATCAAACCCCACCTGAAAAGCGATCAACGTCCCGATATTGCCAAAAACCGCCTCCTTGACCGTATCGTTCATCTGGGCAATATACTGATTGGCCATGGTGAGATGCAAGCGGTATTTTCGGGCCTCGGACAGAATCGTGGCAAAGGAATCGGTGGCAAAATTCTGGAATTCATCGATATAGAGATGAAAGTCTTTCCGTTCTTCTTCCGGCATATCGGAACGACTCATGGCATCGATCTGGAACTTGGTAATAATCAGCGCCCCCAGGAGGGAGGAGATATCTTCACCGATTTTCCCTTTGGAGAGATTGACGATAATGATCTTCCCCGTATCCATGGCGAATCGCAGATTGACCGAACTCTTGATCTGGCCCACGATGTTTCGGATAATGGGATTGGAGAGGAACTGTCCGACCTTATTTAGGATCGGGGAAATCGCCTCGATTTTCAGCCGATCATTCATTTTTTCGAACTCGTTTTCCCAGAAACTTTTTAAAATCGGATCTTGAAGTTTTTTGACAATGAGATGCCGATAGTTGCTGTCTTGAAGGATGCGGGTAATGCCAAACATCGTGCTGGCATTGGGATATTCCAGCAGGGAAAGAATAGCATTGCGCAGAATATGCTCTAACCGTGGACCCCAGCTTTCCCCGTATATTTTTTTAAAAACTCCGATCAGGCCCGAGCAGATAATGGAATTATAATGGGGATTCCCATTTTCCAGCAGATTGAAGGCCACGGGATTCTCCCGATCGGAAGAGTCAAAGATAATCGTTTCATTGTTCCGGCGGGAAGGAATAAAATTCAAGACCCGTTCCGCAAGATCACCATGCGGATCGATCACCGCGATCCCTTTTCCCTCACAAATATCAGAATAGATCATATTTTCCAGCAGCGTGGTTTTACCCATGCCGGTTTTGCCGATAATATACATGTGCCGGCCACGGTCCTGAGCCTTTATGCCAAATTCCTGATCCGATACATCCCGGAAGTTGACCAGGCCGATAGAAGTATACTGCGAGCGTTTGATCAATTTCATGTCCGGAAGATCGTGCGGCGGCGGCAGCTTTCTTGACGATATCCGGCTGATATTGGGAGTGGTGACCATAATGGTCGGCAGATGATAGAGCGTCGCCAGCTCTTCGCTGTTGAGGATAAAAGGATCGTGGAGCTTGCGCCGCTTAAAGGCCGAAAATTCTTTTCCACGGCGCTTTTTAGCCTTAAGGCCATTTAGTCCGGGGATATGGAACTGTGAAAAAGCCGAAAAAACCTCGTGCAGCTTTACTTTGGCCATCATCGCATCATCCCCGTGATCGAGGTAAAGCAGACGGATATTGACCTCATAGAGCAGTTTGGTGATCTTGTCCATCGAAGCGCCGAGCTTATTTTCCCGTTCATGCTGGGTCTGCGACAGCTCATCCGGAGGAGAGGAGTGTGATGGCCCTTTATTCCCCTGCATCTTCCAGGTCCAAAATAAAAAATAGAACGGCCAAAGAAAGAGGCGATAACGTCGTTTCCGGGTGCAATAAATACGGGTATAAAATGTCTGAATCTTCCCCATATTGGTAAAAATATTTCTAGAGAGTAAAGTAAGGCAATTTTGAAACACGGTCCGCCATTTATCGGGGAGGGGGCGGAGCACAATCTGAATCGCCACGCGCCCTGAGGCCGGGACCTGGGCTAAAGCTGCGGTAATCCCTGAAAGCGGATCGATAGCGACCCGTAAAAGTTTGTCTTCGAACTGGGAATACCGCTTGATCGGATAAATATCCGGCTCGATCAGGGTCAGCTCCAGGGCGAGGGCTTTCTTAACGGGAAAAGAGGCATAGTCTTTGGCTTCCATGATCTCCACGTCCGGATAATGGGCGTATATCTGCTGCTCGATCAGCTTCCGAAATCTTTTCGGCACACCGACATAGAACTGGATGCTCTTCTCCACATTGGCGATTTCAAAGCTTAAGGGGGAGGGAAGCGCATGCAGGGTCGCAATAACCTGCTCGAAAGCGATCGGCCCGATCTCGTTATCCTGGGAGACAGAAATTGAGAGCAAGCAAGTCTCTTCCTGATTTTTTTTCCAAAACAGCATAAGCAAATTTTAAATGCTTCACTATAGCGGATTTTACCGAAAATGGCGAATGAAAATTTTTTCCATGAATGGTGCAAAACAGGTCATTCAGACTCTCAATATCCGATTTAAAAAAGAAAGAGCATGAATGGTTGTTTTTCCTGTTGATCGAGGGGTTGATCTGGGTGTTGATGGTCAATGGCCGCAAATATACTCAAAATGCCCATCTATCCAATAATAAGCGGGGAAATGGCAAAAAGGGGAAATCCCAATAATAGGGCCGATACAGGGTTCACAAACCATCAATCACGAACGAGAAGAGCTATCATCTATTCTTCCCCCATGGATTTCCAGAGTCTTCTTATATTTTTAATGCCTACAGCCATGTTAAAGATGATCATAGATGCTATCTGCTTCATCATATCCTTTGAAAAATTGTTCTAAAGCATACCTATTCCACGCCCGATCTTCATCATGATGTATCAATGAATTATTTCTTTTAGACATATTTTAAAAATTACGAATTTTCTAAAATCATCATACCATACTCAACATGGAGGAAATATAAAAAATGTCGGACCTCCGACATACAAGGCCCCAGAATCCTCAAACAGTATCCGGTGATCTTTTGCGCGGCTAAAGTTGCGGAAAATCGTGATTAAGTTTATAATGAGAATGTAATAGGCTAACTTATTTTTATGAAAATGAATAACGGTTTAATTATTTCCCAAGAGGATATCGATCAAGCGAAAAAACGGGCCAATAAAAAAATAGAAACCATATTTCAAGGTATTCCCATAACCATCATCATCGGAATTCCTCGAAAGATAGAGTTAGACATGAATAAAAAAGCCCGAATAGCGGAAATTCGAAAAAAAATGAAGCAGAAAACCGGCTTATCTAAAACGGAAAGAAGATTGGCAATTGCTACCGGCTTAATTTCCGCGGATCAAGAATATTATTGGACTCCGGAATGGCAAAAAGGGGAACGAGAGGCAGATGATGATGAAAAAAGAAAAAGAGTCACCGGGCCTTTTGACACCACTGAAGAGGCCATCAAATATCTTCATGCCTTAACCCCTGAGGATGCGGATCGAATTTGATCGGAGCTATGCCAAAGAATATGTGAACCTGCCGAAAGGAATAAAAACAAAAACAGATAAATGTTTGGTCTTTTTAATGACAGACTTTCATCATCCATCCCTTCATATCAAAAAAATGCAAGGACATAAAGGCATCTGGGAAGCGAGAATTACCAAAGGCTATCGCTTCACCTTCCAAATTATTAATAATGCTTATAAAATTCGAAAAATTGGCACCCACGATATTCTAAAAAGTCCATAATTGTAATTTACAACGAGCCTCGCTTTTGAGGATGGGATTTTCCGCCAAATAAATACCATAAAACTGTTCCTCTCAATCATCCTCTTCAAACAAACATAAAAATGGGAAAAGGTATTGATATCCATCTTTAAACAGGTGTTGATTCGGGTGTTGACGACAAATTTCTTAAAAACTTATTCATCGGCGCACACCGTCGGGCTTTTCGCTATCGCTCTCAAGCCCGACCCCCTCTCCTATTCACTCCATTCCACTACTTTGCAGCACGGAGAGGGGGTCGGGCTTGAATCTTCTGAACGATTCTTCTTATCTCATCGGACGGTGTGCGCAAAAGTGTTTTTTTTAAAACGCTTCCTTCCCTTATTTTTGCTGATGACCGTCGAGTTTCTTCAGACGGACGAGAAAGAGGGGAAAAGAGGAGAGCTACCTTAGCGGCAGCTCTCGTTTTAATTACCCTTAATCCTTGAGATGCTTATGCACATGGATTACCTGGTAATTTTTCTTGTTCTTGCGCACTATCCATTCGGGATTAAGGAGTTCATACAGCACGATCCCCCCACTTGCCAATTGCAAGGCAGGCGGAAAAAAGAGGATGCCGACCAATCCCAAAGTAATAGTGACAATCACAATCAATGACCCTTTCATACAATAGAAGGTTAAAGAATACGGGTATTACCAACCACCCTTCGGATCTCTTTAAAAAAGAGAAATAAAGAGCGGTCCTGTAACCGTGTGATGAAACCCCCATTTTTTATTAATCTGTACCCATCTCCCCAAAGTTTATAAAGAAAGAGGAGGAGACTTTAAAAGTCTCCTCGCTCAGGGTTTTAAAAAGAGCAAAGATGCTCTTTAGCCTTTATTATTCTCGGTGCCGTTACCATGTGATGGTTTGCGGATTATAATCCGGCCATCCAAAGGCAAGGCATTAAGAACAATAGTCAAGGATTTATCCTTATTCACAAAGGCTACGCCAATGCGTTGCCATGACTCGGATTCTCCTCGTTTAGTCACTGTAAAAGCGACAAGATAAGGCTTTTTCTGTTTTTCCTCCATAGTATGGGGGTTAAAAGGATAAAAATTGTCCTTTCTCGGCCTTGTAGGGTTAAGAAACGACAAATCGTATTCATAAGAGAAGCGAGAGCCGGGTTTAACCAGCTCTCAGGCTCTTTAATACTCAACCATCCTTAAAAGAACCAAATTATCTCTTCTTTCCGGATACCATACTTCATGGATTTCGTCCCAGAAATCCAGCGTAAATGCGGATAAATCTTGCCATTCATCAGCGTCCACACAGCCTGAAGTATCGGTCCGCTCGTTATAAACAGAGATAAACTGCATATTTTTGAGGGTTAAGTAATACCAAATCCTTCCTCCAAGCCCGTATCAAGGGGAATAAGGAAAGTTATATATTAAAGTTTAACCACCGATTACGGGATTAAACAGGTATCAGGAAAAATCCTCTCTCGGTCTCAAAAATAATTGAGATTAAGAGAAGAAATCATTGATTTTTCTTAAAACTCCCAATCCGCCGTTCTTCATTCCGATTTAATGATGCTTTTCAGCTCTCCCCCGGGTGTCATCCAGATCGTATCGTCAAAGAAATTCCGGGCGGTTATTTCCGCAAACGTGGAAAAAAGCAGCATCTGCATGCCTTCGGTACCAGAGAGGGTTTCCCGAATACTTGTAATCCGTTTGCTGGAAGTCGTAATAAACAAAACCTTAAAGCTCTTAAAATTCCCGTAGGCCAGAAACTTTTTCTGCGCCAAGAGGAGATGGTATTTATAGATCTTCTGAGCGATTTTGCCTAAGGGCTCGGTAGACCGATCGATTTCCAAGAAAAAGAGCGATTCATATCCGGCAAAACGATCCTTGCCTTCGATGATAAAGCAGCCATCGCTTAAAACCGCCACATAGCGTTTCAATGTCGGATGAAAAACATTTTGCAATAAAATTTTTACCAGCTTGCCATCTTCGTTCAAGGCGTAATCGCCCCACGAAATGTATCTCTTCAGTTGTGCCAGACGATGATTTATTAAAGCGGCCTTAATTTGCATCTGAATGTCGGCACACTGTAAGGCGTGATCAAGGAGAATCAGCGGAGTTTCCCGATCACGTAAGAGCACGATTTTTTTAATCTCCCCCTTTTCCATTCCAGAGAGGGCGGCGATCAATTCGATCCCCATTTCCCCGATACGATAGAGATATTCTTTCTTTTTCGGATTATAGACCCGTTCCAGATAGGTATGCTCGGTAAGCCGCTTAACTTTTCGGGAACTGGCCTGAATCCGGGCCTGAGGGTAAAAAATCCTCCAAATATCACTCGTCGAAAGATAACAGCATTCGTAGACCGCTCGGATGATCTGTTCGGTCCGCGCATTCATCTCCACGTTTTTTACCGCTTTTTTTATCGATGCTCTTTTTTCAGGCAATGGGGAGTTCATCAGTTTTCCATAAAGTCTTTGGGTTTAGGGGATTTCTTCTGTTTTTTCTCTTGCGCATTCTCAGCAGGTTTTGTTTTTTCTTCCATTCCGGGTTGTCGGAACGAATTGAATTTCTCGCCGTCAGATGACAATTGACTGGCGATTTCAGCCATGGATTCACGCTGAAAGCGCTGGATTTTCTTAAGATACGGCTCGTCCTCGCCTTTAAACGGATAATAGGAATCTTCCACGTTATGCACTTTAATCAGTTCTGCCTCTAAGGGTTTCCGGACCACATAGCAATACTGATTCTCCATGGTCTGAAGTTCCTCGACTAAAAGTTCGCGCTCTTCCTCGCCGCTATAAAATTCGGTCCGGCTATTTACGCCAATGCCTCTGGCCACGATCAACCCCTCACTTAAGGAGTGCGAAATATTTTGTGTATATGAACTCCCCTCAAGCACGGTTAAAATTTTCCCGATAGCCTTCTGGATATTTTCGTTATGACCATCCGAAATATTTTTGACGATACCAAAAGCTGCAGATAAGCTTTGCGCAGTTCCTTCGCTCATTTGAAAAGAAATATTCCCGCCGCAGGTAATAATCGTTCCTAAAGTCTGCCCATTAGCATCGCTCACGGTAACGGAACTGCCTTCGCTTTCCGATTCCTGGCTTGATTCACCATGGGTTTCCGAAGATTGATTACTGCTACTTTGCTGCTGCTGCTTGGCCTTGGCTTTGGTAAAACTCTCCGATATGCTCCGGGTAATGGATTCGATCTCCCCCAAAGATTCCGAGAGCTGGCTTCCGGTCGCTTGGGTATGGGAATTCATCTCCGAGAACCCGTCTGAAAGTTGCTGCGATTCCCCTTCCGAAAACGTATTGCTGGTCTGCCTGCCGGTAGACTCATTCGTGCCTTCATTGGTAGAGAAGCTATTGCTCGTTTGAGCTTGGTCATTGGCTCTTTGCCAAGGGATATCGTTAATTTGGGTATTATGCCCGGAGTTCGAGCTTCTGCCGGAAGTTTCACTGTATCCAGTGCCATGGGACTGGGAAACCGTCGATCCTTTTCCTTCCTGATGGGAAATGGTCGTCCCTTTCCCATCGGAGATCACAAAATTCAAGCCCCGGCTGCTGGTTTTCGTCTCTCCGAGCTGATGCCCGCGGGAAAGCCCCCGGCCATCAGTTTCACTCACCGTCAGGCCCTCGCCGATCGTCATACTCTGTCCCGTACCCTCAGAGTAAATATGGGCAAATCCTTTACCGAAGGAAAGAGTGAGTCCATGTGATTGCGATCGGGTCTTTGAGATCCCATCAGACTGGCCAAAACTAAAGGATTCACCGGTACTTAAACCATTCTGGCGGTTTTGGGTATGCCCATAGCTCCTGGTTTCATTGACCGCTGAGCCTATGGCAAGGGTAAATCCATACCCGAGGGACATGCTGTCTGATATCGCCTCACTCTGGGAAAAACTCTTTCCGCAGGTTTCAGAAAAGCTTAACGCCTTGGTCATGACATCGCTGGTGCTATAGCTCAAGCTGATATCCCGGTGAATATGCTTAACTTTTGTCGCCATGATCTTAAAGGCGATTTTAGAAAAATATTCGGCATCAGGCCGGTTCAATTGGAAAAACACTTTGATTTTGCTGTTTCCGATGATGGTATTTAAGATGCCTTGGCCTTCTTCCGTATTCAACGGCGGCTGATCCATGGACTGGTGAGCGAGAAACAGCGAAAGTCCATACTGGCGCAGGGTTGCACTCGAAATCAACGAAATGGTGCATCTCATCAATGATCAGGTAATATTGTTTTTTTCTTTCTTCCGGGGTGCGGCGATAGGCCAGACGCTGGAATTTGGTCGCCATCAGACTGCCGATCACCTGGGAACCTTTCAGATTTTGTCCCATCGGGATATAGCAGAGAATTGTTATCCCTTTTTCCATCGCCTGTTTAAAATCAATCGTGCTATGATAACAGCAAGTGAAGTTCCGGACCATAGAATCTTCAAAGTATTGCAGCACATTAATGGTTGATTCGATGCGTTCCTGTTTCTCTCGATCAGAACGAAAGTTGGAAAAATATTCTTGCCAATACTTGATGGCAAACTGGGTATATTGATTTTTGGGTGTCTGCTGCAATAAATAGCTGCGATAATCCGCATTGACCAGAAATTCAAACAGATCTTGAATGCGTAATCCCAAGGCCGCCAGAATGATTGCGCCATTCAGCAAGATATTCCGTAACCTCCGGGTTTCATCGATCGAGCCGAAAAGCCGTTCGATCGATTTCACGAAATCGTTGGCTACGGTTTCCGGATTCTCGCCCGCCGTAATCTCTAAGGGATTGAAGCGGACCGGGCAAGCAGAATCGGCTAAATCAATAAAGATGTAGCGATGTAAAAGTTTTTTGATTTGGGCTTCCGAGAATTGCTTATAGGACATGAGGAGTTTGCATACCAAGGCAATATATTCACTTAAAGGCCGGTAAATGCTGCCCGTCGGATCAATTAAACAAAAAGGATGACCATGCGAAATATCCTGAAGCAGAATGCTGGTCATAAACCGGCTTTTTCCCGATCCTGATACCCCTAAACAGTAGATGCCTGTTGTCCGGTCCTTATCTAAAAGGGGATAGGGGATACCAAAAGTGCTGCCTATTCCCAGGCTGACAGCCTTAGGCAAAAGCAAGAGCGGTTTAGAAAGATAGGCCCAAAGCTGAAGATTCATGCTTTTCTCTTCGGGAATTGGTTGGTAAGCTGCTCCAATTGCTCTCTCAAAGACTGTTCCTCAGTTTCCAGCACCTGTTGTTCTCTCTGCAACTCCGTTTCCAGTCGTTTTTTTTCTTCCAGATGAAAGGCCAGTTTCTGTTTTTTTTCCTCTAAATCGCGGCCATAAAAGGTCCGAAATTCTTGATTCAAGGGCGAATCTTTAAATTGCTGTTTCGTAGCCGCTAACGATTGTAATGCGGAAGTGCCAAGATCCAGTTGCGGCTGAACCTTTGTAACTCGCTCCTGATGCTGGTGCAGAGTTTCTCGCGACTGGTCGATTTGTTTGGCTTTCTGCTGCCATTTTTTCTGAAAGCGAGAAAATTCGGCTTGCAGTCCAGTAAATTGCTCTTGGGCACGTTTTCGCGGCCCGTTTGTTGTGTTCAGAATGTTTTCCTTGGTCAGCGCTAGCTCAACTTCTAACCCACGCACCTTGTCCTGAAACTCATCACGAAAAAATCTCTCTTTTTGATACAAATCATCGGCTTCAGATTGCTCACGCATGGTTTTCAGTTTCTGGGCCATCTGACTAAAAAGACCATTTTCGAGATCATCGAAAAGCATTTTTTTCTCCTTATAATACGGTTTGGGAAAAAATTTCGGCATAGGAGCAGGCAATAAATTCTTTTATGGTATTTGGGCTCAACATCATAAGATCAGGGTCCTCCTGGCAAGAGGTTTTGAGTTTCTGATGTAATACCGAGAGCTCCTTGGCCCACCGCGTACGGCCAGGATGCTTCTCATCGAAATAGGCGGCGACAAGTTCATCAATGTTTTGGCTGCATTGAGCCTTTTTCTTTTCTTCCTGAACTTTCTTTTGTTGCTGATCCAATTCCATTTGCCGTAACCGCTCGTTCTCAGCCTGGAGCGTTTTGGCTTTTTCTTGATGTTCACTCAGTTGGGCGGATAAGGCGTTGTTTTGCTCTACAATCTCGTTTTTTCCCTTTTTTTCCGCTTGTAATACCCACGCTTGATTTTTGGTAAGATTTCCGAGACTGCGCTCCAATTCTTGATTCTGCTCCCGTAATTTTTCGATGGCTAATTGAGCCTGATTCTTAATCTCTTCCGCCTCTTTCCGCCATTCAGAGGAGAGCGTAGGCCGGATTTCGATAAGCGCCTGGTTGATCTTGGTCTCTTCCTGAATTTCCCCGAATTCTCGCTGTTCCTGTCTTTTTGCAATTTTTTGCCTTTTTTTCCCTTCGCTCTCGGCATAGGCTAAAGCGGTTTGTATCCGCAACGTAAGAGTATTCGCTTGCGGATGCCACTCTTTGCCTACATAGCCAGCTAAATCATTGGATAACTGGTCAATGCGATTCCATTGTTCCGGCATATAGGAACGATATGGTTCTAAGCGTTTCAATTCTTGGGCTAACCCGGCATAAAAGTCGCGGACTTTTTTCTGCCTATAATCTGCCTCAACCATTAGATCCTCCCGAACTTTTGCTTCTTTGCCGAATATCTAAAATCATCGCCTCTTCTTCGACAATACTTCGTTCCAGCTGCTTGGTGGCCAATTCAAATTCCTTCACCTTGTATCGGGATTCAGCATGAAAAATTTCCATCTCCCACAGACTCTTTTGCGTTTCCATATTGATCTCATTTTTCCTTCGAACCGCCTCCAGTTCATGCTGATAGAGCGTTTGCGCCAATTCGTGTTTAGCGGTCATCTCTTCTTTGGCATATCTGGAAGCCAACTCAATCTCTTTGATTTTGCTATTGGTCTTCGCTTCTAATAACCGCTGTTCGTGATTGATATCTTCCAGACATGCATCTACGGCCATCTGCTTTTTCTGGCTGGGAGTGAGTTCCTCAACCTTCGGATACTCGCTCAAGGCTTCCGCACGAGAAGGATCATAGAGTTTATGGCTGCTTAAACCAATACGATAAATGGGAATCAATGGTTTCATTAAAAACCTCCGTAAAGAGAATGGCTGGCAGAGGGAGTTTCTGCCAACCACAACGAAAGCAGAGAAAAAATAACCTTAGATACCTAACGATTTAAGGAAATGCTGGCTGTACAGTTGATAGAACTCTTCAGACTGCAGAATTTTCCCCTCATGGTGGTAAAGGGCAGCCTCCTGCTGCAATTCCCGGCTGACATGCACATTTTCCACCAGTGCGGCTTTTCTGCAGGTATCTGCGTATACCAGTTTGACCAGGCTCTCCATCTTCTTGGTATCCTTATCGATACTGCGGTGAGAATTATAAGAGCTGATGGCCATGGAACCAGGAGAACTGGGAATTGAAGGTAGTCCCGAGGCATAAGGAACGAGAGAATTATTTTTCGGATCATCTGGGGTGTTCATTTAAGAATCTCCAATTATTTAAGGGGTTTTCATCTGATTGAGGATTTTAGCCTCAATCCGCTTGATGGCCGCCGAATATTGTGCTTGGCGTAAATTATGGATATGCTGAATCTGTTCACGAATTCTAGATGCCTGGGCCTTGATGGCTTGGGTTTCGGTTTCCATTTTAGCGATGATGGCATTCATATGGGCCGCAAACAGTTTATTCCCCAAAAGTCGACCGATACATAGGGCCAGGAAGAGTAAGGCACCCATTACCATTATCAGCATCATGAACAGATCCATAAAATGCTCCTTATAAAAAAACGATTATACGGCCTGCAATCGTAATGAAGGGTGTGGAGTAATAACCTTCTTCGCCTCTTCCAGCTCTTTTCTGGCACTACCGATCAAAATCGTCATGGTGAAATTGAGTAACTCCGGAAGAATGGCGATAATCAGATATAAATACATGGTGATATCACTGCGCTCTTTATTGGTAATAAAATCGTTGACTTTCTTGAGCGTCATCCCGACCTTATCCACCGCTTCCCCTTGCGAAAATCTTTTTTCGATTCGTTGGAATTCGCTGTCGATCAGATCCGATACCTGGGAGGATACGCCTTCCTTGCTGACAAACTGATGGTAGGCCGTAATTTTTCCTTGGAGCGATTGATATTGCGCCTTGAGAGAGGACCAGTAGATATTGATGTCCGTATCTTCCAGGGCATTATGCGTAACTGCATAGGTTAGGTTCCCATAACGCCGGGAGAGATTATCTCTTGCCGTAATGGCCTGAAAGTAATTGGTTCCTTTTTTGACAATTCCTGTTCCATCCAATCCCTTGGCCGCATTATCCGCAATTGTTTGATAATGATTCAATTGGCTGCTAAAAACGGCTGTAATTTTTTGATCTTCCTGAGAGAGAAGAGTGCGGAAAGAATCGAGATCGGTATTAAGGCTCTCATAAGAAGCATCGGATTTTGATTCGTAGGTGATAGAGACAAAGGAAAAATAGCAGACAATGGAAATAATCAAGATCAGAAATGCAAACAATAAAATATACCGGGCATTTTTTCGGTTTTCCTTCGCCAACATGGCATAGCCGATAAAAAGTCCGAGATGGATGAGGGCGGCAAGAATAAAAGAGAGAAATCGTTGGGACAGGATGGTCCCACTGGGCAATAATTTTAAAAGTTGTATCCCCCAGCTACTCATCAACCAGCCGAACAGATTCGAGCCGCAAATCACGAGATAGGAGAGGGGAATGAGGGTATTATAGCCGAACAATTCCATACGTCATTGCTCCTCTAAAGGTTAAAGCCCCCGCTGTCTAAAAACACAATATAACTGAATATTTGAAATTGTGCCATATTTAAATATAATTTTTATGTATATTTTTAAATGAAAGACAACAGCTAATATAGCTTTTCAATTTTTAACCTATTAGATCATATATACCAGAATATTCAGCTAAAAATGCCATATTAGTTCATATATGAACCTAGTTCACATTTCTAAAAAAAACCGTATAATTATTAAAGACTTATATTAATTCAATTAAAATTATTCGGTATGATTAAATGTTATAATATTATGGAAAGAATATTTCCTTTTACAAAAGAAAGCCGGATTTTATGCTTATCGGAGCTAAAAGATGAGAAAGGGGATACTTCTCTAGAGCATAGCGCAGAGCAAATTAGCGAAGAAGATATTTCCGAAAGATTATTGCCTTATTATAAGGAATTATCCAACATTCTAGATGATTTAGAAAAAAGCGATAAAATACACAAAATTAATCTTGAAGTCAGAGCTAAATTACTCAACGTTACAGGTGAAATTGTCAAGATCGAACAAAAACATCTTGCAGAATATATAAATTGGTTGGAAGAGACCTTTCCTAAAAAAGGACATGGAATTGTCCTAAAGAATAGGCTTAGAAGCCTTATACGTTTTAATAACGGTCTGAAAATTTCAGGAATGGGTGATATTCTAAAAGAACAAAACGATGGCAATCTTCCTTTACCTCCTAAAAATCAAAAATAGGAATAAAGGAGAAAATTATGGATGTAAAAGAAATAATCTTAAACAAAATAACTGAAAAACAAAATTGTGCAGGATTTATCGAGATTATACCAGCAATTAATCAATATCTTTCTGAAGAGAAAATAACCTTGTATAAATTTTGCAAAAATAGGCTGGAAATAAATGAAGATAATGTTTCGACGAGTAAAATACACAAAAATTATTATTATTGGAAATCCCATCATGGACAAGCATCAGTCAAAACATTAACGAAATTAATAAATAGAACAAATGATGCAAACAACCTTGAAGATTGGGATAAAATTTTAGATTATGTCAATACTAATAAAAGAGAACCTAATTCTGAGTTCATGATTCTCGACATACTATCAAATCATTCTCCAGATGAAATAAATTTTTTAAAAAAACACCCGGCGACTCTTCATAAACTACATTTTGTTTTCGAAACACCTTTATACAAAGTATTACCTACCGGACTATATAATAATCTATGTTTTTATAACTCTCGCACAGAAATTATACAATTACCACCAAAAGAATTAATATCTTGTTATTGTAAAGATATCAGTCAAGAAAAAGAATATTATTTAGCTACAGCATTAGTCGATCCCTCTTCTTTTTGGAATAATAGTAATATCATCGATTCAATTAAGCAATCTATAGTAAAAATAAAAGGAAGAATATTTGTTATAAATGATAATGAAGAATTTAATCAATTAAGAAATATTTTTAAGCTGATGCAAGAGTATGATATAAATATCGGGTGGATTAGTCGAGAAGAATTAGATAACCTTTTAAATGATAATACAAGCTGGGCCTCAAAACTTTATAAAAAATATGGCACATTAGATGTATGCATATCTTCTATTCATAAAGATGAAAATATTTATATTTCCTATTTTGATATGAATATTGATACAAGAATTCCCGATAGAGTAGCATACTCAACCAATAAAAATCTTGTTCAGATTACTAAAAATTTCTATAAGGAAATTGGTAAAATAGCATTTACTAGAGAAAGAGAACTTTCATTGCCAATGGTAAATAAATATTCTAATCCAATCAATATAATATCTACATTTTAGTTACAATCCTTTTACCTTGTACAATGTCTATTGGGCGGGTATGGATATGGAAAGCGTCTTTATAATTTATTTTGGTTTTTTCGCCTCATCCAGAGCTTCCTCAAGTGCGGCTACCAAATTATCTCCTCTTTCTTTTTCGGGAATTCCGACGGGAAGCCAGACCATTACCTGTGAATTTTCGCCTTTATGCTTCATTGCCACGGACATCAGATGTTTGCCGGGAGCGGCCTCCCTTTTTTCCGGTGCTTTTCGGGTAGTTTTTTTCATGAATTGATCAAGTAAAGACTTCTGCTTTTCGATGTCCTCGATTCTTGACAGATTTACTAAAAATCGTTTTGGAATGCGTACATCATAATCGAGTTCGGCATGCAGAACTTCATCTTTAATTTCTTTTGTCAGTTTATTTAAGGACATCGTTTCCGAGATAGTATTTTTCGCTTTGCCGATTTTTTTTGAGATGTCCTTCTGCTGTAAGTTGTATTTATCAATTAACTGTTGATACCCATCCGCCTCTTCGAAAGGTGTTAAATCTTCCCGTTGGAGGTTATCTACGAGCTGTTTGATGGCTTTATCGCCTTCATCCTTTATCTCTTTTTCGCCCATGATGATGGCGGGGATTTCGGTTAATTCTGCTTTCCGAGAGGCATGGTAACGCCTTTCACCATTAACAATCTGATAAATATTTTTATCCTTCAGATAAACCACATGGATAGGATTCATCACGCCATGTTCTTTTATTGATTTCGCCAGTTGCAGAATCCCTTCAGATTCCGGATCGATTTTCCTGGGCTGGTTGGGATCGGGAACGATCGCGTCTATCGGTAATAACCGGACATTTTCCAGCTGTTTACCAACAACTTCTTCTTTCACTTCAACAGGTTTTGCGGTTTCTTTTTCAACCTCGGGCTTCTTTTCGGCTTTTTTCCAGGCCATTGTTTTTCTCCTTATGCTCTAAAAACTAGAAAGAATAACCAGAAGAGCATCCCAAATATTTCTTAAAAATTCTTGAGTAAGAATTTAACATTTTTTGGAAAAAAGTCGAGGGGAATTTACATCACGCAGAAACCATGCAGTTACCCACCATGACCTGTGGTATCGCTACATGCCCGACTCGGACAATCGGCACGGTGGGACTTTCACCTACTGGGTCATGGCCTTGTCGGCCGCTCCCATCCACGGGATAGCGACAACAAATGTCAAAAAAAATAATTTTATTCCAATGTCCTGGGCTTAATATATGACACGAGGAATCTTCTTGTTATACGAGTAACGAATATTAGCTTAAAATTTTAATCTATGTATTCCATCGATGCACCAAGATTTATCAAATCTTTCACAAAACTTTCATATCCGCGATCAAGTTGTTCTATGTTTTCAATAATAGTTTCTCCTTGAGCAACTAGCGATGCTAAAACAAGACATGCTGCACTCCGAAGATCATTTGCGTGAACACTACACCCTATTAGTTTTGAGTTTCCAGCCACTTCCACAGCATGCGGAAAACCGTCTTTTATAAATCTCGTGTCGTTTTCGTTATCGTATTCAAATGAAGCTCCCATTTTTCCAAGTTCCTTCCAGTGAGAAAGTCTGTTCTGAAACAACCATTCTTCGATATATGACTTAAAAGGACAAATTGTAAGCAGTGGAGAAATTATTGGTTGCCAATCACTATGAAACTTTGGGTATAAAAAAGCTACGATTTTCAACTTATCTTCATTCAATAATTTTAGATTACTTTTATAAATTATCAAGGAGTCTTTATTTACTTCATACTTTGCGTTAATCATGGTCAGAAAATGATAAAATGAATCCATTTTATAATCATCATAATTTTCAATGACAAGTTCAATATTCGATAAAAGGGCAGCTATAGAATATGTTACTGCAGCATTTCTGTCGGACATATTACGAAATTCGCAGCCATAGAGTTTGTCTGTGGTCCCTATCAGTAAAGCGTCATTATTTATTTCAATTTTCGCCCCCATGCTATTAAACATGGCAATAGTATTATCAATTTCGGCCTCTTGGCATATTTTATTAATATTAAAATTGTGTTTAGATGCTATAGCCGCTAAAATAGCATTCACTGTCAAACCGAAACTTGGGAAAGGAAGCGTAATGTCGATTTGAATCTCATTTGTAAGATAAAATTCATATAAATTGTCTTTTCTAATCTTATATCCAATACCAAAATTTTTTAAAGAATTAGCATAATTTAAAAATCCCCTATCACCAATATCACACCCTTGAGATGCTCCTGTCCTGTAGCCACCAAATGTATTAACTAGTATTGGAATAAATAATTTTGAACCAGTTGTTTTTATTGAAAACTTAGGATCACAGTCCACTTTGTTTAAATTTTTACATGCGATCTCAACAGTATTTTTATTTACTTTTTTTACTGAGCATCCGAGACTCGACAAAAAAGATAAATTATCGTTGATGTCTCGAATATCTGGGACATTGGTAATTTTGCATTTTTCCTTTGTATATAAGGGTAAGCAGAGATTATTTAACATAGAATTTTTTGACCCCTGCAAATATATACGTCCATTCTTATATTTTGATTTATTATTTAATATTTTTAATTTAGTCATAATATCCCCGCATCTTGAGAAAATATGTTTACACTAGAAAGTCTAAATCTATAAGTCGTACGACATAGGTTTGGTTGAATGAGCGTTCACCCAATAACGTGGACCTAAAGGTTTGACAGTAACTGAAATGTAAATGCAGCGGCATTGCTTGCCGCTATTTCTTGGCAGCCGGCTTTATCACTAATATTTTTCTTGGATAACAAGTCCGAAATGCCGCGTATAACAATACCTTTTGCATTGTTAGCTCTGACGGCTGTGAGAAAACCTCGTCCCTCCATTTCAATAGCTAGAGCATCGCTATATTGTTTCTTTAAAAAAGAGGCAATATATGACCGCCGAGATTTAATTACTTTTTCTCCTGCGGCGATCGGCCCAATAAAAACTTTTGGTTGTCTATTGCCCATTAATGATGTATTTAAGCGTTGGAGCCAATCAATTTTCTTCGACTCCGCTCTTGCTCTTTGCTCAAGGCCGTAATCTGACTCACCTACATTTGGCCTCGGCAAGAATTCGTTTTTTTCTTGCCCGAATTCATATCCATAAATCTTGTTTGCAATGACAACGTCTCCCAACTCAACATCTTTTATTCCTCCTGCAACTCCTACAAATATAATATATGATGGATTGACAAATTCAATAGCCCTTTCTGCTTCAAAGGCTGCAGAAGAGTTACCAGGTCCAATCTCTGCCAGGGTTATTGAGAAGGTTAGTTTGTTTCCATCGAAATAACCATTTTCATATACTGTACCACGAGGATGATCCACCTCCTTCGGAAATTTAATAAAATTTAGCACTGATTTATATTCGACAGGCAAAGCGGTTAAAATAACAACATTTACTTGCGGAATAGACATATCAAAATACCTCCGGGAAGTTTGGTCAAAATATTTAGTTAAAATTTTTTTGATTCCTTTTTTTAAATGCCCAAGATGATAAATTGTAATCTTTTTATGCGCTTCCGTCAAATGATGTACCGATTTGTTTTTTTCATTTGTTGAAACTGATAGATGAGCCAGTGCAATATGAGTACGAGCAATTTGAATAATATTATTATTCTCAGTATACCGGAGGCTGCGCTCTAAAAGATCGGAAGCGTTATCCCAATGGCCTTCAGCCATTTCTAACAAACCAGTTTTTTCATTTAAATAACCTTTATTTGTAACCTCACCACGATAATGACGATTGCAAAAATCTAGGTGTTTTCTTGCCAAATCAATTTGACCTGTTTTAGTATAGACTGTTCCTAATCTTATATGAATTTTGTTTTCAATTTCTGAAATATACTTAAATTTATCTACTGAAGATGAAGAATCGAAATATTCTAATGCTCGCTTATAATAATTATGTGCTGCTGGATAATTTTCAAGCATTTCGAAAAGAGCGCCTAAATAAAATAAATTCTCCGCATATTTGTCTTTTCTTCCTACTTTTAGCCAAAGCTTACAAGATTTAAATATGTATTTATATGATTCACAAATTTTTCCAGTATCCCTTAGAACACTCCCTGTGTATTGATAAATGCTTGCTAAAATGCAAATACCTTCAGGGTGATTTCTAAAAGGAAATATTAGTTTTAAACATTTTTGTAGAGATACTAGGGCTGAACTAAAATCGTAACGAGCTATCATTACGATAGAGTTTTTTATGAGAACCTCGCATTCATTTAATACATATAGCGGTATCTCGTTCGGTAAATCCATTTTCTTTTCATTGAGCCATTTATTGAGTAATTTAATTTAGTAAATCACCAGCGTTGAATGACAAAGGATTCATTGTTGATACTAAGCCATATAGATGAATTACTCCTCTACTACATTGAACTTCAATAACTCCATTTTGATACCTTAATACCTCTCCTTCTCTACCATTTTTTTCTTTAAGGTTGGCTAAAGCATATTTAACAAAAACAACATGACCCATATATACGAAATAGGCCATTCTGTATGGAAATGTAAATGCACGGACTAGAATTACAAGTTCGTCAGCTGATTTTGTAAAATCCAACCATGAGTCTTTTGACATCAATTGATATGAAAACTTTCGTTGTCCTAAATTAGCGTTATTCTGATCTATATAGGTTAAACCATTTTGTAACATGTTGAAAATTATCTGTAGTAGCTCACTAATGCCAAAAGAAATAGCCTCATCAAGTTGCTTGGCATCACACCATTCTGGTAAGTCTAAAATTTTAGTAGTTATTATTGGTCCATTATCTATTCCCTTCCCGTCCATAAAAAAGGCTGATAACCCTATACAACTAGATTGAGATAAAATTGCCCACTGTACAGGTGATGCCCCTGCTTTGTCAGGTAAGAATCCAGGATGAAATCCGATAACACCATGTTTTTCCCCATATAATGAATTATCTTGTATTAGTTGTGATGGTATTTTCAAAATATTATCGCAAATTATTTGTCGTAAACCACAAACAAAGATTACGTTTGTTTTTGAATCCCTTATAGAGCGTTCCACCTTACTTTCATTGACGTTATCAAACAATATATATGGAACGTTTTGCTCTTTAAACATTTTTCGGGGATCGCTGTAACCTCCTGTAACAATCGCATATTTAGGGTGTAAACATGCAGAAACACCTATATCAAGGCGTAAATGCTTATTGTTAAGCATTAATTTTATCGCATTCGCAACACCAACACCATATCTATGGCCAATTATGAATGAAACCGTTAATTTATCATTCTCCATTCAATAGACACCATAAAATGACATAAAGACCAAATGAAAAATTGCAGGCTGATCCTTAAAGAATTTAAATCCTCTCTTGCAATTTTGTTTTGTATATTTTAAGTAAATCTTTAGTATACACAACATAAAAGGCTGTAATAAGAGTCGTATAGCTATAATTCTACGTCGATAGCCGCGTAATTTTCCCTACTTGTTAATAATTCTTGATTAATGTTGTTTAGAATAGATAGGGGAGAGGTGAATTTTGAAAACTATAAACTTTAACCGCTGAAAAACTAGCTTGGACTTCAACTTAACTAGTAGCTTTTCTCTTGTAATATTAAACATATATTCTGCTCCGTTTTTTGGAGAACGCATTTTTTTCAGCCGTCAATCACCTGATATCTGCATGCAGAACTCATTTAACAATTTATCTCCACATCTTCGATGTGCTGGTAGAATTTTTAAAATTGCTACTTTCTAAATTGTTGTAGGATAATTTGTAAAATTAATGCATGCTTGAACCTCATTAGACCAATTTAATATGCTACAACCAGGTGCAAGCTTGTAATTATCACCTGGCATATTAGTTTGAGAATTCACGGCTAAAGAATTTAAAGGAGGAAAATTGTTTTGGGAACACCAGTCCGCAATTTCTATAAGAAAATTTCCAACAACTCTAGTCAAAGAAGGTAATCCAGCTTGATTGCATAGGTTACCATAAGAAATTATGCAGGAATTAATAGTTTTTCCAGGACGACAATGAATTCGATGATGATCTAATAAAGCATTACCAATAGCCTTTGCTTCAGAAGTCATAGAACTATTCCTCCTTATGATTGATGCATTTGCAATGCTTGCATTTGAGAATGAGATTGTAATTTATTTATTGCCTGCCCCATTGCTTTTCCCTCTCCTTGAGAAATATAACTTTTCTCCCCAGGCAATGGAGCTGGATTTGTTATTGGCAAAATGGAAGCAATAAAATAATTTTTTTCTAACCATGGAGCTTCACTTTCAATTATCAAATAACTATAGAAAGTTTCTGGCATTCCTGAATCGTCTATATGTTTACCCCAAAATGTGACTGTTTTTTGTTGCATTTTAATCTTCTTATACCTCTCAGGTTTTAGCTTTTTTTCCAACTTCTGATTTTTATTAATAATAATCCTAAGATATACATTAATGCCATATAATGATCACTTTGGAATCGCTTCCCACTTGAATTACACGATCCACATCCCTCATCTTCTCCATCTACGCTTCCATCACTATTTGCCGTATTATCACCTATATTATCATTATCGTCGTTGTCATCATCATCATCGCCATCACTCGTCGAAGGAAGCCCTTCATCTTTTTTCCCATCACAATCATTGTCTATTCCATCCTTAATCTCTGTTGCTCCAGGATAAACTTTTGGATTATTATCATTACAATCTACATCATCGCATGCATTGTCATTATCTCCATCGTAACACAATTCTGACTCAAAACCAAAAAATACTGATCTAGCTCTATCCATTGTTACAAAGCAATAAAAATCACCTTCAAAATATTGTACGTTTACTTCACAGTAATCTCCTCCTTGTTCGGAAAAATGCCACCCGTTATCATTTACAGCGGTAAGTTTTACCAATGTTCCTTCCAAATAATCTTCATTACAATCTGTAGGACAATTAATCCCGCTTGGATCACTAATTACTGTTCCATTACCATAAACATCGATTGATAACGTATAATATTGATCTGATTGTTGTAATATTTCAATATAACCATTTTCGTATCTTCTCAATATTTCGGGGTAACCGAGATTTTTTGACAGAGGGGTAATCTGACCAGTGCACATGGCCGATAAGATAGCCGTAACCAGACAACTTCAGCAGGGAGCAAAATGTTAGAAGGCTTTGACCCCAACCTCATAACGGATCTTGAAAAAGCAAGAGAAGGCTTCGTCCGTCTGCTCAATCTGGTAGAAGAGCTGAAACGGGAGACCCAGCAGCTGCGGGAAGAAAACCAACGGCTTCGAGACGAGAACAATCGGCTCAAAGGAGAACAAGGCCAACCTTCCGTCAAAGCCAATAAGAAGCCGAAAGAAGAGAACACTAAGGACCATTCCTCGGAGAAGGAGCGAAAGAAGTCTCAAGATCGGGCAAAGAGCAGCAAACTGGAAAACATTCGGATCGATCGGGAAGAAATCGTCAAAGTTGATCAGGAGACTTTGCCCGAAGATGCTCAGTTCAAAGGATATGAGGAGGTAGTGGTCCAGGATTTGATCATCAAGACCGACAATATTCTGTTTCGCAAGGAGAAATACTATTCTCCCTCTCAGAAGAAAACCTACCTGGCCCAAGTGCCTCCAGGCTATGAAGGAGGGTTCGGACCTACCATAAAATCTCAGGTGCTTGCCCTCTATTTTGGGGGGATTATGACCGAGCCGAAGATTCTGGAGTGGCTTCGGAATGCCCAGTTGCAGATCTCTGCGGGACAGCTCTCGAATTTTCTGATCAAAAACCAAGACAAGTTCCATCAGGAGAAAGATGCGATCTATGAAGCCGGGCTCAAAAGCACTCCCTGGCAGCAGATAGATGATACTTCAACCAGGGTTGACGGCCAGAACCAGCACTGCCACGTGGTTTGTAATCCCTTCTATAGTGCCTATTTCACGATGCCTCATAAAAACCGGCTTACGGTCTTGGATGTGCTGCGAAATTTTCGCAAACCCACTTTCCTCTTAAATATCGAGGCATACTGGCTTCTGGCTCAGTTTCGGCTCTCTCCGAAAATCGTAAATGGGCTCAAGAAATTCCCTCAGGAGCAGGATATGGACGAAGCGCTCTTTTTGGACCTTCTTGAGAAACATTTCCCTGAGCTTGGGCCACAAAATAGGCAACGCATTCTGGAATCGGTAGCCATAGCGGCTTATCATAAGCACTTGGAATTCCCGGTCGTAAAACTCATCGTCTGTGACGATGCACCACAGTTTCACTTGCTCACGGAAGATTTGGCACTGTGTTGGGTGCATGACGGCAGGCATTACAAGAAACTTGATCCGTATCTCAGTTGCACTCGCAAACAGCTTGAGGAATTCCAGAGCCGGTATTGGGCATACTACGATAAGCTTTTGAGCTATCGAGAGCATCCTTCAGCGGAAGAGAAAGAGAAACTCTCCCTGGAATTCGACATCCTCTTTTCAACGAAAACCGGTTATTATGCGTTAGATGACCGGATAAAGCTTTCCAAAGCGAAAAAAGACTGTCTTCTGATGGTGCTTGATCATCCGGAGATTCCATTGCATAACAATGCCTCAGAGCTGGCGGCTCGGCAAAGAGTCCGCAAACGAGATGTGAGCTTCGGGCCAAGGACTGAAGACGGCAAGGATGCATGGGATACGTTCAATACGATCTTGAGCACGGCAAAGAAACTGGGGGTGAATTTCTACCAGTATATCTACGATCGAATCAGCGGAGTCAGGCAAATACCGGATCTTTCCGACATGATTCAACAAAAAGCGGCTGAGATGCAACTGGGAGTATCATGGAATTCTTCATGAATCTGAGAGCAAGTCCATCCATTCTCTCCATAAAATCTGAGGATCACTCCAAGGACAGATGGGTATGTGTGTCCTGTTAGCCCTTCCCCCAGATTATTGAGAAGATACCCATTTTCTTTGTCAACTGAAAGTAAATCTCCTTCAGGATTTGACACATTGAGACCGTTGCATACCTCCGCCTCCTGTTTCCCCGCAGAATCTATGCTGTCTTCAAGGCTTCACCCGCTAAATCTGCAAACTTTGGTCTTTTCTTGACAAAGTCCTCACCCATCAGGGCCTTTAAGGGATTATTTACCAGCTGATAGAGAGGAGTATTCTTATATTCAGGGAAAACATGCTCAATCGGAGCTCTCCCACTTCCGGTCTGGGGAATGAGCAGATACATCAGCTGATAGAAAATCAGCATTCTTTGAGCACTTAATACCGAGAAGAAGCCGCACCTGATTTTGTAAAATCGATTAAATCCCCGGAAGAACCGCTCGACTGCATTGGTTGTGTTGGGGATCTTTTCACTCCCTACCGCAGCGAGAAGATTCTCAAAATTTCGCTCCGTCTCCTTGATCCAATCTTCGATACCGAGAGCGGCCGCCTTCTTTTTAAGCTTCAAAAATCGGAGCCTGACCGTCCGCTTATCCTTGGCTTGAAATACCCCCTTCATCAGCCTTTTTCGAAGGGCGATTTCATCTTTATCGCTGAAATGCTTCTTGAGCCATCGTGTGACTCCCAGTTGATGATGGAAGATGCAGTGGATATGCGTTACTCTCTCAAGTAAATGGTTATACCCTTGTAATCCATCCGTGATGATGATCTTCGGAATCATCCTCAGGGCCGTAAGCTTTTGCCCGATCCATTTGCAGGTGGCATTGGAGCGGCTGGGCTCAAGAGACGAAAGGATCGGGATTTTCGTTTTTGCGTCCAATACCACGAACCAATAATGCCATTTTCCCTTGATCTTCAACCATTTCTCATCGATGTACACGGCGAATGGTTTGCAATTTTTAAGAATCAGGTCATAGATTTTAGGCCACAACGCCAGGCTTAACCCGAGTATCCGGCGTAATACCGTCGTCTTGTTGACCCCGCTCCATCTTCCAAGCACAGAAAGGGGAATCCCGTAGTGAAACAAGACCATCAGAGCCACGATCAGCTTTAACCCCGGGTGTATAGAAGATAACGGGACACCGGGCGTAACGAGGTTCCTGACGGCAGTAGGATCGACAAGCTCCATCCCCCCTCCGGCTTTCCCTCCCGTCTCGAATGCCCGTAATTTCTCGTTATCCGGCATGATCTGCGCCATCTCTTCCAAGAGAGACCGCTCTTTATAATGAGCCTGTCCGGTCTCAAGCATGCGGAGAAGGCTCTTTCTGACCGCACCATACGGTGCCTGCTCTAAAGCACTCTCCATATTCGCAGAAGAAAGGTCATTCCTCGAAAGCGCTCCATTCACCCGCTCGGCCAGATCCTTCGTTTTTACGAGGGGATTCTTTCTCACTTCCTCAAGCACCGCAGATACCACCGCATCGTCGACCTTTTTCTTGCGGTTCAGGAAGGGAAGGAAGTCGCTTCCGCAATCACGAAACGATTCCACATGATTGCTCGCCGCCTGCCTATTATCGCTCCCGACAAGCGGAGCGAGTTCCTGGAAGGTAAAAAGGGCGTTGCCGGAGGCATCCCGTAAGATTCTCAAAAGGACCAGCATGGTCTTTCTATTGGGACCGGTATCCGGAAGCCAGTCCGTAGAAAATGCTTCACTCTTTATCCGAAATTTGCTATCCTGTTTTTCGAAACAAATTGCCATAGTTCCTCCTGACTAATTTATGTCAAGTTGGGACACTATGGCATTTTTATTTATGTTTGCAACGTTTTCTTTCAGTTGGATGTACAACTATTTGAAATAGCTCGATTCAGCGATCGAGGAAATGCAACGGTCTCGACACATTCGCTTTTTTAAATATCAAATCAGATTTTCCCAAAGATGCTTCCGATTTAATTTGAAATACAATTATAACCAACTCTCCATTAGGAATAATTGTTGGCTGCAGCGTAGTAACAAGAACTGTCAATTCATTATCATTATTAACTTTATACTCTGGATTTCCCTTTTTCGCAATTTGTCCAGCCTCTCCCAATAATACATTAGCAACCGTGATTTTTTCGCTATCAAAGATAATTGTAAAATCGACATCCGATGGATCTTCACTCGATGATTGAATGGAAATAGGGATTTCAACCTGATCTCCAGAAAAACCAGAATCATTGCCAATAGATAGAGTTGCTGCGTTGGAAAGAACCGGATATGCCAAAAAACAAATCATAAAAACAAATATGCTTTTTAAATTCATCACCTTCCACCTTTCTTAGAAGATTTTATTCACAAAGTTTTTGATCAATTATCATATTGGATAAAGGTCTCAAATCTCCAATATTTATTTCACCATCGTTATTTAAATCCATAATTTCATAATATTCTTGATCTATTATTGCATTAGAAACTTTACGCTGATCGCCTACATTAATATTGCAATCACCATTTATATCGCCATAACAACGCTCACATCTATCCCTCTTTTCCTTACATTTCCCAGCCCCATTCGCATTAAAAATGGATTGAATTTCAGATTGAGAAAGAGCACGGTTATAAATGGCAATTTCGTCAATAATACCATTCCATGTACGATAGTAAATATTACCCTCTCGTGTAATACCAGAACCAATAACCCATTGTGTATCATTATAAATGATTGGTGTGCTTAATTCTACCTGTCCTTCAAGCTCTCCATTAATAATCAATTTGAAGATATTACCATCATACGTTGCGGCTATATGATAGAATTCTCCGGGAGGAAATTGATTTTTAGACCATATTAATTCATTAGAATTTTGATGGCCAAACATAAAAAGAAATCGATAATCTGGGGTTGCCCGCCAGTTTAAGACAACCGTCACTTCAGAACCAGAAATCAATTTCGTAATAATATTATTCCCGAATTCATCATCATTGGGACCTGGACCATCTGGTCTCATCCAACCTTCGATAGTAAATTGTTGATTCTCTAATGTATCTGAATGAGGAATATAAATGTATCCATCGTTCCCAAAGGCAACACCATTATCAACCTTTCCAGGAACAAAGTTGATTGCGTTGCTTTCAGAAGCATTGTTTACACCCAGAATATCATTAGAGGAATTATCAAAAGTCCACCAGCTTACTAAACCTTGGTATACATTAATACAATTATCCTTTTTTACTATTCCTTTGCCAGTAATATTAATTTTTTTAGGATTATCGCCGGGATCATTATTTTCAAATACTAAAATTGCCTGTTTTATCCCTTCAGTGGTTGGCAAAAATCGAATCGTTATCCCAGCACTTTCATCTGGTTCTAAAGAAATATTATTCTCACCAGAAATAATCATAAATTGATCGTTATTCATCCCTTCCAAATACATAGAGGGAATTTTTAGTAGCGCAGTACCGGTGTTTAAAATTGTAAAAATCTTCTCTACAGGAATATTAATTTCACTTTCAACCTCCCAAAGAATAGGGTCAATGGAAAAAGTCGGAATACCAGTATCTCCGCCTAAATCTAATAATTTATTATCAGAAATATAACAAGAATTTTTTTCTTTTTTGCAATCATAATCTTTTCCACATCTTTCAATAAAATCTGCATATCCAGACATAGGCTCTGGTCTAGATTCTGGGCTACTCGCCTTTTTATCTTTATAATAAAGCATAAGATGAATATGAGATCCGCAACCGTCCTTTTCGCATCCAGATTTCCACATTCTACCAATTTGCGTTCCTTGTGATACCCAATCTCCAACTTTTACATATGGGTTTTCCTTATCATATAAATGTGCATAAACACTCTCATAGTCTGACCCATGTTTTATTTTTACGACGTAACCAAACCCTCCTGATTCATCAACAAAACTCACTTCCCCAGATTCGATAGCTAACACAGGATATTTATTTTCAGTTCGGTCTTTATCAAAATCAAGAGAATAATAGAAATCACCACTATGAAGTCCACATCCATAACCACAAGTACAATACCATGTTTCATCTTGTTTAGTTTCGTCTTCTTTTGTGTTAAATGGTAATTTCCAATTAAAGATTGGACAATTTATACCTTCATCTATATATCCATCGCAATTATTATCTTTTTTATCGCATATTTCATCAGAAGGTGTTCCCTCATCAACCTTACATTCCGTGCCAGAATGATCAGATTTACACATCTTTGATCCAGTTCTTTTACATTCACCCACCCCCTTACTGCACGGCGCTCCAACATCATACCCTTCATCAGGCACATTATACCCTGAATCTCCTTCACATTGATTATCTTTTCCATCACATATTTCAGGTGCTCCGGGATATTTAGTTTTGTCGTTATCGTCGCAATCAATTTTTTGACAACTTTCTCCTATACCATATCCATCCTTATCATTATCTTTACATGGTATAACTGGACAACCATCATTTGAAATAGGTCCAGATTCATCAGGACAATGATCGTTACAATTTGCAGTTCCGTCCCAATCACTATCTATATCTTCTATTCCACATCCACATTGCCCTGGATTTTGTTTATTTCGATCATAAGGACAGTTATCATTACAATCTGCAATTCCATCGCTGTCACTATCGGTATCAGCTTTATCACAACCACATTGTCCCGGGTTAGCCCATTTATTAGGATTTTTTGGGCATGCATCTTTTTCGTCTACAACTCCATCTCCATCTCCATCTGAATCTCTTGAACATTCTGTAGTAAAATTCCACGTTTCAGACCAACTTCCTCCTTGTCCGATATCTTGTTTTCCGCCTCGTACATGCCAATAATATTTATTATCACATTTTGAAAGTGTTTTAAAATATCTGGTTGATGATGTTGTATCATTTATTTCACATTCATTACAATCGCTTTCTTTTCCTTTTGAAAGAGAATCAATATTTGTTGCTACCTGAATACGATATATATCAGCAAAAACCCCATTACATGAAACTGGAGACCATTGAAAATTAACATCAACAAAAATTTTTGCCGTATTATTAGCTGGGTCATATAATTGTGGCCCATCAAATCCACAACAATAATCAATAATAATTGGACCGACCCAAGCGCATGATCCTTCTCCGTCTGAATTATTACATTCTGGATCAGTATATATACCATCGTATACATCCGTTTCAAAACGTACATAGAACAGCTTCGGATAAGTACTCCCCCATTTATCAAAATTATCATAAAGTAATATTTCTGAATTTCCTTGAGAAACACGAGAAGAATCATGCACACAAGTTTCGCATTTCTTTATAGCATCAGATCCATATGAACCAGCGATCAAATACATATTCCCCCATCCAAAAGATAACCCGTCTATTTTTGTCACAATAAATCTTTGATTTTTTACATCAGCCACCAATTTTAATATGGGTTTTTCCCATGTAGAATTACCGGATGTTGTAATCTCTGGATCTGCGTAATAACAATCCGCTATAACATGTCGAGGAGTGAAAAAAGAAAAAATCGTTAAAATAATCAATGTTCTAAATACTTTTTCACCTAAATTTTTTCCCATTATTTTTTCTCCTAATACCCCGCTCAATAACTTATATAATTATTTCAATACAAGCATCCTTAATTCAATTCTTCAAAAGTTTCAGCGTATTCTGAATATGTTTATATACGTTAAACTACTACCCATCCAATCCAAAAGAAACGTTTTTATCAATTATTTCGTCTAATTAAAATCATAAAAATAACTAACCCTGCCAAAATCGATACTTTTTCCAACACATTAGTAGAAGAAGACATAACAAACGATGACCCGCAAGGATTATTTTGTGCATTATTTATTATAATAGGTCCAGCCCATGCAACTCCTTTATTATTTTCTATTCTACAATAGTATTCCTTAGGATACGTATCACTGGGATATTCTTCAAAATTATCTAAACAGACTGATTCTATGTCTCCTGATGAAATTGAATCAATGCAATGATTTACACCATATACCTCATATGTCCCAACTTTGAGATACATTGTTCCCTCTTCCAAAAATTCTCCACTCTGTTTATGACACGTGAAAGCCCCTTCAGAATTATTGATTTGAACGGCAAATTCCAAAATAGGTCCCCAAGTTCCTCCACCTTCTATCGTTGAAACAGGCTCAGCATCATAATTGGCGTATACAAATGAAATTAAGCAAAGCCAAAATATTAATGTCAGCATAGAAATATTCTTCATTCCATTCTCCTTGTCTCTAAAAAAACTGGATCATTAATTGTTGTTATTTTATCTATAGATTTTTCGTCTCATTAGATTTTTTCAAATATATATTTGTATTCATTGTTGAACGATGATCAGTTGCTTCTGCCCAAAAATCAGGAAAAGTATCCACCAATTTAGCTAATTGATCAACTTGTTCTTTCGTTACTGTATTTAAATCGTTAGTTACAAAAACAAAAGCTACCGAAAAGTCTTTTTGAGTGTTAGGATAACCAGGTATTCTTTCTTGACCTTCGACAATTTCATCAAGTGTAAAATACTTTGCTTTAGCTTGTAGACCGCCAAAAATTGTTTTTTCAGGGATTAGCAGCATATAAGGCCCCCATGCCTCCTCCTTACTCATTAAACCCATTAAATATAGGCTAATGGGATAAAATTTTCGGGAAGTTATTTCCCTTGGTAGAGACTCCCGAATACCATTAAAGACACTTGGTCGGGTCTCTTCCCAAATCACTCCACCCAATATATCCTCAATGCTCAAATACCATGAATAATGACCATTTCCAGAATTTAACCCATTATTTTCTCCAAAATGAAATATCCATTGGTGACCAATTTCATGAGCTACCGTTCTTTGTAAAGCACTATTGACTTCCTCATAGGGAGCAAAATAGGGTAATAGTATGTCTTCAACAACACCTTTTAATTTTTCCGTTCCATACAGAAAATACCCACTATCGTCACGAGCCCTACCTATTCCTTCATCTAAATTTTTTATAGACGAATAACTCGGAGCTGCGTCTTCTAAATCGTGTAAATTTGATACAAATACTAAAAAATCATAATCATCATCATAACACTCATAAAAAGCGCTAATGAAATACTCACTTTTCATTGTCATGCCGTTTCTAGTATTATCTACACGATAAATTAACTTATTTTCTTCTGTAGGTATTTCTATTATAGCAAAATTACTATCATATTTTTCTAACCATTTCGTATAATCTATTTCACAATTTACTGGATAAGGATTTTTAACTGTCGGGTTTAATTTTCTTGTTTCTATGACAATTTTAGCTGCCTCAGCTCTCGTAATAGAATCATGCGGCTTGAACAGATTTTTGGTTTTTCCTTTAATTATTCCGTTTTCATAAGCCACAACAATAAATGGCGTATACCAGCTGTTATTTTCGACGTCTTTAAACGGCAAATTGTTAAAATTATCAATATCGTAATCAAGATTATAATGAAAAGCTTTTAGCGTAAGTGCTAAAAATTCCGCACGAGATATTAAATTATTAGGATAAAAATAAATCTGTCCACCAGTTTTATAGCCTGTAACAATTTTATTGCAATAAGCTATCTTTATATAATAGTCATATGCTGTAGAATCATTAATATCACTAAAAGGATGATTTAAAAAACAATCAGGGATAGGACCTCCATTCGTTCCTATCATCTTTTCGTACGATCTGCTCACTAATATACCCATAACAGCATTAACAGCTTCAGCCCTACTTAATGGTTGATTTGGTTTAAATAAATTATCTGAATAATTTTCAAATATAACGTCAGTAGAAAAAGATTCAATATATTTTTTTGCCCAATGATTTTCAATATCCGTAAATTTAGCTGCTGAATAGACTAAATTAGCCGTTAAAAAGAAAAAAATTAATAATACGCTAAATTTTCTCATTCTTATTGACAATTAAAAAAACGTGTATTATTCGGGGGCAACGTTAGGAAAGAGATGTAAATAGTGCTTTATCTACTCAGAAATGATCTACTTTAGGAAGAGCTAGTGCTGAACTTCAACTTTTAATCTGCTTGAATCCCCCTTGGCTTCTTATAATACTCTTATTTATCAAATTTGCAATCTATTGTTTCATCGTCTGTTCGTCACTGCATCTCTCTTTATGCTTGTTATGTATATTTTTTATTATCATAACCCAAATGTCACCCCTATTTCACGGGACATCACAAAAAGCTATATATCGAGTTGATAAAGAGTTCTGCATGCAGAGCCACGACTATCATCATTACCCGATCCCTGAATGCAACAAACGGTCGTTTGTTGCACATGCTCGCAAAAAATTCTTGCCTTCCTACCTCCCTCGATATATACTGTGAAAAAATCCTATGAAAGAATCTCTGAGAAACTTTCTCAAAAATTTATAACTTTTTTCACCCTTTACGGAAACCATATGGATGTCGGATACGCACGTGTCTCTACAGTCGAACAAAATCTGGATCTGCAACTCGATGCTCTGAAAGCTGCCGGCTGCGCTAAAATCTTTATCGAGAAAGCCAGTGGCGCCAAGGATGATCGGCCGGAACTACGTAAAGCCCTGGAATATATCCGGGATGGTGAGGATAATCTGGTGGTCTGGAAGCTCGACCGCCTTAGTAGATCCCTAAAGCAACTGATCGAAACCGTAACGCTGCTTAATCAGCGCACGGTTGGCCTGCGCAGCTTAAAGGAACATATCGATACCACTACCAGCACCGGCAAGCTCATCTTTCATATTTTCGGGGCATTGGCCGAGTTTGAACGGGATGTAATCAGGGAGCGCACCCATGCCGGGTTGGTAGCCGCACGGGCCAGAGGCCGCAAAGGTGGACGGAAAAAAGCTATTCCTACCGATAAATTTACTCTGGCGTTGGACCTCTACAACCAAAAAGAACTGAGCGTTGATAAAATTTGTGCCAATCTGGGAATTAACCGCAGAACTTTTTACAATTATCTAGCGGAATACCGCGGAAAATTATCTGTAGTCTGATTTTCTGGCGCTCAGAATTTAGATTTTTTAAAAACCCCGTGAAACTTTAAGGACATTTGTGGGAGTTCTACCCAGATACCCACAAATTTCCATTATTCCTGCAATGTCTCTTCATCCCTCTAATTCTTTGATTTGCAGCAATGAATCCCTCTGGTTGTACTACAAAATGGAGCAGTGGCTATACCATACAAATTCACAGCCATACCTCGATCACCTTGAACATCATTTCTCCAACCATTACAGTCGTCAACAGGCTCTGTCGTCTGAAGATTTGCTAGTCCCAGCGTTCCAATCCATCCCTCCTGGCTTGGCCAGTTACCGGATTGAAGAGAAAGCATCATCTCAAATGCGGTACACATATGTGATCCTTCAAATACAGCATTGCATTTATTTTTTGCCCCAGTCCAGGACCCCAAATTGCCATTATACCATTGACTAGTTGTTCCAACAAACTCCCCCGCACCAGAACCAGGCAATCCAGCTATTCCTGTCGGACCGGTAGCTCCCGATGGTCCTGTCTCTCCGACTGTTCCTTTTGGCCCCGTAGCTCCTGTTACACCAACTGCCCCCTGCGCTCCTGTATCACCCTTTGGTCCCTGTCCTCCTGTTGGCCCTTTTGAACCAGTAGCTCCAGTTGCTCCTGCTGGGCCCGGCTCTCCTTGAAGCACTTTGTAATCCTCCGTCAATGCAGAAGTCCCTTTTTCCTGATTCGTCACTTTGATGTCATACTCACCGGATTTCAAATATTCTGGAAAGACAGCTTCTATACGAGAGGAGATGTTCTCATCTAGTATTACCTTCAGTTGAATAACCTCTCCCTTATCCTCACTAATGAGTTCCACCTTGGGTAGAGTGCCGAAGTTTTCACCGTGGACAATGATACCGTTCTTGAAGTATCGAGAGTCTTCAAGCTGGCTGTTGCCCTCGATACTCTCAATCACCGGTGTATTGCATGAAACATCATTGGCGACGAGAAAAAGAAACAGGGAAAGAATTGTCAAGAGTGCAAGCATGCGGTTTCTCATGACTTAACCTCCTCATTATCGACAGCAAAAAACGCAAGGAGTTTTCTGAGTAGTGCGTTCTCCTCCGTCCGTTTTATATCCACTGGGTCTCTATTTTCCAGAATTACTTTTTTCACCATAATACATCCTCCGTTTCTGTTATACACGACAGTTATAACGGGGCATTAACACGCTTTTCCAAAAAAGTTCTAAAATCTCGCCCCATTAGGAATAATCAACCACCCCCCACTGAAAGTGGGGGGTTTGGAGAAACGACTGAAAGTCGTGTTTTCGGCTAAAGCCGACTTAAAGACCGCTGGCTAAAGCCAGCTAAAGTCTACGACTGAAACTCATTCTGTGATTTTAAAAATCTCTTTTTCTTCACTTTCCTTTCCTTGGTTTTCTATATACTCCTTGATCATTTCATCTGTCACAGATCCTACTGTCCTACAAAAATAGCCCCTTGTGTTACGTTGCACGACCCCAGACCCAGCTCGTTGCGATTAATTTGGCACAAGGCTCAGTGATGTAGAGAAATCAAATAGTTAACCAGCGTATTTTGTTGTTGTTTTGTTCTGTTGTTTTTTGTTTTTAAGGCAACAGCCCTATACCAACAATTTTTCTATGAATTATGTATATGCTGTGTTGTTGATTTTAAACAAGTGGAAAAAATCACTTCCAAGAAAAATTTGGACAATTCAAAAAAGATCTCCAGTATTTTTCCTCCTTATGCCATTTTTAATGCAACGAGATCAAAATTTTGTGCCACAGGGCTTGCAACATAACACCTTGACCAAAGATGTTGCCCCCAATATCTTTTTTTTAATTCGAGAAATTCCTCTTGCATCAGCCGAGAACTCCGACCTTTCAAATATTGAACTATTTTGGCAGGGGATAAGGACGGCGGACAAGAGATCAAAATATGCACATGATCTTTCGACACATTTCCAGTGACGATAGTCATTCCTCTTGCTTCGCATCCTTGCCGTATTATAGTGAATTTCATATGACCTCATACCATATTATTAGAGTTACATTGCCTATTTTCCGAAAGTTATAACTCCATTTTAGTATGAAGTCATTTGAAATAAACTATAGGTCCCTCAGCCTTAAGGCGATCGGCCCCTTCAGTATTTCATAGCGATATTTCGTTACCCAACAGACGTGGTATTTTATGTCATAGATAGTATGGCTTCCATGCCTATATTCAGTCATTACGATACCTCCAGCCTAATCATAATACGATCAGGCTGGAGGTGTCAATTCAAGAGATATCGCTGAAGCCTTCCGCCTGAAAGGCGGAGGTTTTGGACCTGGCGCAGTGTCAATAAAATTTTCAAGACCGTGTTGATGTCCCGCTTTCCCTACTCAAGATAAAGAATAACTACCCGAGGAATCTCACTACAACTGCTCCAACTTCCATCGGATGCCATAGAAACGTAAAATTTATAATTATAATCGTTTAATCCCGTTTCGTTGATCCAGGCATGCGCAATTTTATCTATGCTCACATAACATCCAAAATCCGTATGGTTCGATGGTGAAATCGAAAGAATAAGGGCGTTATCAGCTGGAAGGCCGGTATTGTACCAAGTATTTACCCCTTTATTAAGTAGGATTGCCTTACCTTTAACCGTAAAACTTCTATCGGTAACTCCCCAGATCTCTTCAGTTTTGGTATCAACCTGAAAAGCCAGATTTCCGTTGACCGTCAACTTGGAATTCGCATCAGCGGTTCCAATATCCACATTTCCGGCTGCATCAACAATGATTCCATTCCCTGTGTCAAAATTTCCCCCTGCTACCATGCGCAGATTATCATCTTCCGCCAACCCTACTTGGGCTTTTGTTTCTCCATCGCGGGAAAAACCCACCGTTGACCAACCAACTCCCTTCGCTTTCAAGGCCAGCCAAGCATAGTAAGAGGAATCCACCGTAATTCCACCGGAACCAGTTGTGGCTACGGTGAAAAAGTCAGAATGGGTGGAAGTATTAACCGCCACTTTGCCCGGATAATAAACCCCATTGCTATTTTGCATCCATGGGGAACTCGCCGCCGGACCGGATGGGCCAATCGGACCAGAAGGACCTTTCTCTCCCGAACTACCATTAGGGCCTTGAGCCCCCGTAGGACCTGCCGGACCAGGCTCGCCTTTAAGCACCGTAAGTTCGGCACAGCCGGATTTTCCGGTTTCCGTATTGGTAACATAAAGGGTATAATCTCCCTGCTCGGTATCTTCCGGTAATTTGGCTTTAATCACCGTAACGCTGATTTCTGTAGGAGTAAGCGTTTTCTCCTTGGTGATATCGCCATCTTTGGGAACAATTTTTACCACCGGCTTGGTGCCGAAGTTTTTACCGGTAATGGTGACTCCGCTTTTAATATATTCCACGCCAAGTTCACTATCGCCCTCCACCGTAGTTATCGTTGTATTTGTCGGACATTGACTCTGGGCGGTTAAAACCATCCAGAAAAACACCCCAATAAGCATAAAAATACCGCTTTTTCGTAATCGAAGCATAAGTTCCTCCCTTCGTTAAAATAATTTTTATTTGTTCAGAAAACTTTGAATATTGATTCTTCATCTTCAATATCCCGGCCGAAGGCATCGACCGGCCGATATTGAAGATCAAAGTCAGACAGTTGCGGCGCGTCATCGGAATTTTGAAAGTGCAACTCAACAATATCAAGAGGGCCTTTACAGCCGTTTTCCTGATCCACGCAAATAACGCCGATACGCACAAAATCACCATCATCTCTTCCCGCAGCAGGCGCATCAAGCACCGGAACTAAAGTAAAGCCTTCCAATACTTTAATCTGTGGTTCTCGCAAAATACCCTCATCGTCCGCAATGGAAATTTTATATTCCGGATAGTTAAGAATCATGCTTACGGCATATACACTCTCCGTTCCCTCTCCATTAGTACCAATAATCACCACCGTTTCACGGGAACTTTTACAGATGGGGATACTGGAAACCGCAATCATTCCCAATACAATCGCGAGAATAACCGGAGATATCCAAACTTTTACACACTTTGAAAAAATCATAATTTTTCTCCTCATGCTCTTTCATTTATTGGTGATTACAGCTCATCCTGGAAGCCAAGAAATATATCGTACACGATCCGCACATCATCCTTATCAATAATGCCATCACCTGCTCCCAACGGATAAACATCCCCCTGACAAATAATCCGTTCATTCACTTCCAGGAGGCCCTCAATTATCCGATAAAGAACTAATACATCCGCCATATCGATCTGATTATCGGGATATGGCTGCTGAGATTCATCCAGCGGAGCGACATCCCCATTATAGAGGCATTCACAGAGATCACCCACACCGTTTTCATCCGTATCGGCCTGGTCAGGATTAAAAACCAGCGGGCAATTGTCCTCTTCATCTGAAATGGTGTCGTTATCATCATCCGAATCGCAAGCGTTTCCCAATCCATCCTCGTCCGTATCTTTTTGATCCTGATTGGAAAGAAGCGGACAATTATCCTCCTCGTCGGGGATGGAATCGTTATCGTCATCCGGGTCACATTCGTCTCCCAGATTATCTTGATCCAAATCCTCCTGTTCGGGATTGAAAATATCCGGGCAATTATCCAGGCTATCCCGGATACCATCGCCATCCTTATCACCGGGAGTGAAAGTGATTCCGTCGCTGATGCCAGCATTACTCCACTTATCCCTGGAATTTTTAGCCTTAACGCTAAAATAGTAGGTACCCCCCTCAACCAAGGTAAGGTCGGTGCGTTCCACTTCCGTCAGCGTTCCTACGGATTGCCAGCCGGAAACATCCGTCGCACCAGGAGCAGTACCGATAGCATACTGATACTCGGTAATAACTGTTTCCGGCTCATAGGAAATCCAGGTAGCATGCAGCCGCTCTGTTCCCGTGGCATTCCCGTCATCGGTTACAATCGGCGTGGTGGGAGCTGTAAAATCTTCGATAAAAATGCTCTGGATATTGGAGTAAGCGGAATAGCCGGAATTGTTATACGCTCGGACTCGATAGGTATAGGTAGTTTCTCCGGTAAAGCCGCTGTCATTGAGATAGGTCTTTCCCTCACTTACACCAATCTGGTAAAACTCGGCGGTATCGCCGTCTTTCCGTTCGATTTTAAAGCCTTTTTCATAAGAAGTCGGATGAGACCAACTCAGGGAAACCGCCGGCCCCCATTCACCAGTTTGCAGCGTCAATATCAGCATCGAGGGATTTTGGGGTACAGGATAATTTTTGGTGATAAACATCCAAAGAGGGCTTGCGGTCTGATTGCCACTGGGATCTTTGGCCACAATTTTCCAGAAGTAAATGGTTTCATAGGTCAGATTGGTGAGTTCAAAGCTATTGCTATTAATACCGGCCTGCAAAAGTCCTGGAGATAAGCTCGTTCCCAGATAAAGGTCATAAACGAGCGCTTCTCCTTCCGGATCTTCGCTTTCCCAGGAAAGAAGCAGGCCCAGATTATGGCCGGAAGAACCGTCTCCAGGGAGGGGGTTAATCGGAATAGCGGGAGATTCGTCCACCACTTCCACTGTTCTTTGATATTCATCAAGAAAAAATCCGGAATCCATGACCTGGAGCGTGACCGTATAAATACCGCCCTTAGTGAATCGATGATCCTTCGCTGCCAGGGGCATAAAATCCGTGTCATAGGTGCCGTCACTCTCAAAATCCCATCTTGTAAGCAGATGATCATCATACTGCGCATCACGGGAACCAGAAGGGTCGAAAGTAAAAGTATCAACGATTGTGGCGATGAATGGAAAGACTTCAAAATAAGCGGATGGCATCGTATTGAGAGCCAAACCGCCATAAGCGCCTCGATCATTCGGGCTATCATTGGGATCTTTTAATCGATCCTCCGGAGATCCCGTATCAATACAGGGCGAAGCAGGATCGAGATGATAATCCCCGCCGGCATAATCGACAAATTTAGGATCTTCCGTTCGATCTCCCGGCCCAGGGATTTTATCGGCATAGTATCCATTAATATTCCCTAAACTATTTTCCCAAAACGTGTTGTATGCGGAAAAAACCTTTACGCGATATGGATCACTCACCGTATTGTTGTCTATTCCCAGCTTATTTTTGGCAATAATACTGTTTCGAATGATTACTTGTTCCACCTCACTATAGATATAAAAACCCATTTCAAAATTCAGGATTGTATTGTTCTCACTCAGGAGTTCTGATGTTTCCACATAAATGCCCCGTTTGGCCGAATTATCCACTCCCAGAAATACAATCACATTATTGGTAACATTAATACCTATGCTATATGAAGAGATAATCATTCCGCGTCCAGGATTACATCGCAAAATATTATTGCGGATGATGAGGTTAGAGACCCCGTTAACGATCACCGCACAATAGCGGCTTGCAATGCTAAAACCTTCAATCAAGCAATTACTGGCCGCAATAATAGCTCCATTAGCGGCGGAAGGTTCTTTAATAAAAGTTCGTTCCGGTCCGGAGCCCCGAAGCTCGATCCCGGCTTTCAAAGTGATCTTCTCTTCATATTCTCCGGGAAAAACGTGCACGATATCACCTGGCGATGCGGCATTGACAGCTGCTTGGATGGTGCTGTAATCATGAGGCACTTTCAATACCCTGCGTTCGGGAAGGTAGAGAATGGTATCGGAAATGGGAGCAGACCAGTTGCCAAGATTATCCGAAACCTTAGTATATACTCTTTTCTCACCGGAAGTATTATTCCCTCCATACGCCGTAAGATCCCAGTTCTTTTTTAAAGAAGAATAGGATTGCGGGGTACTCCAGATCGTCCCGTTATTGCTGAACTGCATTTGCGAAGCAGGTCCCATCCCGGTGATTTCATCCTCGACATCCAAGGTCAAAATAACCTGTGTATCGCTTGTAGCATATCTGGTAAAATCAATGATCAGCGTGCCTGAAGGGCCGGTAGTATCATTGCGGTACGTCCCATCAAAGGTGATGGTTTGCCCGGCTCCCAGCCATTTGGTGATAAAATACGGGGAATAATAGTTGGTAATCGGGCTGAATGTAATCTGGTACAGCCCGGCAGGCACATTGCTTCTGGTCCAGCTGGTTCCGCTGCCGGTAAAATTCTGCGGGCCTTCGATGCTAAAGGCCGCGTCCGCCCGATTGGAAACAACTTTGATGGTGCCGGTAGCATTGTATTCAATCGCTCCCATATCCGGAGCGGCTCCATTATATGGCAATCCCATATTGGAGCCGGTATTAATGCAAGGGGAGATGGATTTTAATCGGAAATCACTTCCGGATGGGTTTTCGAACTGCGGATCTATAGAAATATTGCCGTTCTGACCAGTTTGATCTCCCGGATCGTTATTTTCGTAATTTCTGGAATTACCAAAAATATTGTTGTGCCGGATAGAAGATGGATTGCCCCCCATTATGCCGATTGCCGAATTAATCACGATGTTATTCACAATTTCTGCAGGATAATTGGTATGAATACCAATACTATCAACATTGGTAATAACATTATTATAGATTTTATGTCCGCTTGTTGCCGTGGACAGAAAAATTCCGTCCGCATAACTAAAGGCTATAATATTATTATAAATTTCTACCGGAGCAATCGGAAGTCCATCATTAGTACTGTTAATTGCGGTATTACAGTATTCCAAATAACAATCGGAAATGGTCACTCCGCCGGAAGGAGCATGAATATAGCTCTTACCATTTCCATTGAACCGTAATCCACGCAGAGCACTTGTAGGCTTCATCACACCTGGCCAATAACTAAAAGCTTCGGAAACAAGCTTAGTCTTCCCATAACCTGCGCCTACCAGACTGACTCCCGGCTTGATATAGAAACAGGTAAGTCGAGAAGGATAATCGGGCCAGTAATTACCGCCGTACAGATGAAAGGTTCCTTCCGTCAGATAAACGGTGTCCCCTGACTGTGCCGCATCAAGAGCATCTTGAACGGTCTCGTACAACCGATTGTTGAGAATAATGTTCCCTGGAGTTCCGGTTACGACCCTTTCTATAGTATCCGTGTAAATGGGAGAATTATTCCCCTCTTTATCTCTGAACTGCACATAAACCGTATACACAGTTCTCCCTGTCGTTCCGCCATAATTCGAATCCGCCAGATTCCAAAGATAGGGTGTTTCATAACCGATCCACTCTTTCCAGTGGACGCCATCGTTACTGATACGCATATAATCCACACCCGAACCGGTATCAGTCGCATTTAAGGTCAGCTGCACGCCATACGTTTCCGTCGTAGCAGCACCGCCGTTGATCAAGATATTTCCGGTGGGAGCGGAACTATCCGCAGAGGTGGTAAAGTGAAGAATGGGGGTCGAAATCTCATCCCGATCTTCATCGTAAGCATACACTTTCCAGGTGCAGGTTTCCCCGTACGGCAGTCTGGTGAGCGCATAGCTCGTTCCTGTCCCGGTATAGATCAGCATGCCGGAAGTAATCACGCTCTCATTTCTGGGAGCGAAATAAACCTCATAGGTGATAGTCTCGCCTCCGTCATGGGGAGCATTCCATTGCAACGTCACTGAACTAGAGATCCCGGTGGCGTTATCCGCGGGAGAATAGGTAATAGTCTCAGGATCGTAATCCCGGATCACTTCAATGTGTTCGGTGGTGGTCCAGGGACTCTCACCGCATTCGTTTAAGCCTTTAACGCGATAATAGTAATGGCCGGTAGGCTTGTTTTCGAAACGTTTGATGACATCGGTTTGGGTGTAGCTCTCAGGAGAAGTGAACGAGGAATTGTCGTCTTCTTGGAGGATGTAATAATCGGCGTAATAATCACCGTACCATTTGAGGTAGATCGAGCCTTCGGAGGCAATAAAGCTGGTGCCGCGCCAATCGAAGGAGGATGGTTTTAAACAAAGATCTTCGGCTTGGATGGTAAAAAAATTATCACTGGTATTTATTGCAGAATTATTATGATTATCAATAACTTTTACCTGAATTTTTGCTGTTGTTGTCGGCGTACTAGGTACTTTCCAACTATATGAAGTCCGATTTGAAAGCCCTGTAGCAATGGTTAACCAATTAGAGCTATCACTTAGTCTATAATAAAGTTGGACTTCACTAATCGATTCATCATCTCTAGCACTGAAACGAATGGTATATGTATTCCCGACGGTTAAGATTTCGTTACCATTAGGAGCAGAAAGGTCTACAGTGGGAGAACTCTCTGTAAAAGGAACAAAAGTACCACCAGAGTCTGGGCTCAAATAGCCTATATTTTCTTCATAATCCGAATATTCTTTACTGTTTGATTTAACAAATATCATCTTGTAAATAATATCTGCTAATAACTTCCTTGGCATATAATTACCTGGAGAGAAAATATTACCAGAATGACTGTAAACGCCGCTATCACCACACTCTATAAATTTGCCATTATATGCCGAATTTATAAAAGAATAATACCAAGCAGAAGAATCTTTAATATCAACAAAACAAGAAGATGGAGCATTGGAATTATAAAGCTGAAAGGCCATAATCGCTATTTTTACAGCTTCCGCTCGGGTTATTGGATCTGCAGGACGAAAGTTTAAGTGATTTTGGTGGTCATGAGGAACAATAATTCCTTGATTAACTCCCTCATAAATATAATTACAATACCATGTAGGACATGGAGAACCATCTTCATCTCTATGGCATACACTTTTTCCTGTTTTCGAATCAAATTCTGGAGCATCATGGAAATATCCACCTCGATTAGGAATAATACAGGCCGCACTAGAAAGATCTTGATTATTTTTAGAAAATAGCCCCGCAGCTCGCATTACCATTGCTAATGTTTCAGCCCTAGTAATCGGTTCATCTGGTTTAAAAATATATTTACCTGGATTGATAGGATCAGGATATCCTTCAACAATATGTTTTTCTTTAAGAACTCTAATTGCCAAGGCATATGGCTGATCCTTCCCACCCTCAGGTTTTAATTCTTCGTCATTAAAATAAGTTAATAGATTATTATCCAAATAATGAGTGGCAAGAAAATAAGCTATATTATCGAGAAAACCAAACCCATAACAGTTATTCCATGAGATAAAGGAATCATCTAAAGAATTATAAGTCCAATTAATTTTGCAAATTTCTTTCTCGGAAATAGAGAGTGATTTTTTTGTAGCAGTTAATACTAATACAAACCTTGCCTGTTCAGGAGACAGAAATATATTTTTATCAATAAAAGATTTTAATATAGCCCCCAATGTTCCAGATATAGCAGGTGCTGCTGCTGATGTAGCACCAAAATCAGTTTCCCAATCACTAGAACATTCCGAATCACAATCATTTGAAACACAAGTAGTTTCAACTTCATCTCCGGGAGCCATTAAATCTAACCAAAAGCCATATTGGCTTTCAAAATTATCACATGAGTTTACAGTACATCTATTAAGTGTAGACGGATCATACGAACCAACGGCGATAACAAAAGGAAATGCCGCTGGTTTGCCTACTTTATCCTCAAAATGTGTTTTACAATTTTCATCATTCGGACCAAAACAAGTAGTTTTATCTGGATCACATGCATCGCCTGCTTTATCACCATCTTCGTCTTTCTGTGAATCTTCTATTTCAAAGTTTGTTGTTAATGGACAATTATCAAGACAACGGGGGGCACAAGAATTGGTACGACACCACCAATAACAATATCGATCGCCAATGGGCCATCCATCTTTCACTGCTTCGCAACTTTCTTTTGTTGTTTTCTCAATACAATTCTTTACCATCTCTTCATTACATTTTCCATTATAGCCAGTATATTCAGCATTATTGTATACACTATCCCCATCCTTATCATTAAGATAGTAATTTCCGGCAGATCCAACAACAAGGACTCCGTTATTATAAGCAGTTTTTAAAGCAGCAAGAAATGGATCAGTCCAGTATATTTCTTTGTTATATTTATCTGTTAGACTCATATTAATTATATTCGCTTGTGTAGCCGCATCTTCAATTGCGTTAATAGCTCCAACTGTCCAAGCATCGTTATTATCTCTATACTCTGAGATATTAATATCACATAAATATGCCCCTGTTTTTCCACACCAATCATCTTTTCCTTCTGGAAATTCAAAATCGGATAAAAATCGAGAATATCTCGCCACAATTCCTGCAACATTGGTTTTATGTTTACTTATTAAATCCTTCTTGGTTTGTTGTTCTTTGCTTAATCCGTTAATAAGCATATTTTCTTGATTTTTATCTTTATTTTTATAAAAACATTCGTGATTATAAATATGCCCCTGTTCAATAATTGCGATAGTAATTTTTTGATTATTGCTTTTACAATCCGTTATCTGCACATTACTACTTGCCATTATTTTCATAAGACCATCTTCGAATTCTGCCATCATATTCGGGACAGCGTAGTTGACCAACTCTGGAGTCTCATAATAATAATTAGCAATTGCCAAAGTATCACTTATTTCTGGATGTACATTTCTTAAAATATACTGATCTAGCCATTCATCTTTACTAACAGTTTCGACTCCGTACTTTTCATTCATCTTGTTTATGTCTTCAATCGTCACATGGGGATAAAATTTTACAATTAACTCATCTCCAATGAAAAATCCTGAACCTTGCTCCGACTTGTATCCAGGAGAAATCCATTCAATACCACTATCTATCTTATACAAATCCCGGATATCTTTCATAGTCAAACTGATTCCCTTATCTTTCTTCCTCAAATAAAAATACCCATTTCGGCTTTTTGGGAATGTATCAATCTCATAACTTAGCTCTTTAAATTTCTGCAAAAATTCTAAATTACTCTGGGAATGCTCCGCATCTTTATGTTTTACTACCAACACATCATCATTAATCGCCAGTTTAACCTTCCGGCCTCCTGAATAATAATAAAACTCTTCGTTACTCTTTTGTGTTTGTTTTGAAATTTCCTTTTTAGAATTTTGTAAAAAACATCCAGATATGATAATAAAACATATCATCAATATAGCCAAACAGAGTGTTTTTTTCATACAGCTACAAGTTAAAAAATAATATATAATTTAGTTTTCAGGGGAATATAAATTTGAGGCTTTATTTTCAGAAATGATCTATTGTAGGAAATGCCGCTGCCTGAACTACCACTTTTATTGTATGAAATCCCCCTTACTTTCTAAAGATTACTCTGATCTATCAAATTTGCAATCTTTTCTCAGCAAAAAATTCTTTCATTTTATACACCTCCAGTTAGATCAACGAAAAAACCATAATAACGGATGATTTTTATATCAATATATCGGACGATTATTTTGAACTTAGTCGAAGGCCAGTCGAAAAGGCTTCTTGGTAAGAAAATAAATATTTTACTCTGAAGATACAGGTTGATGGTAATAAAAAAGAAAATATAAATCAGCCAGTAAGGAGGGATACCTACGCCAAGCATACTCTTATTTTCAAGAGAATTTGGCATAGAAGAAGGAGACATTTGAACCCCCGTCTGGAAAATAATACAATATTCCCAGACAGCGGCCCGACTGCCTGCAAAAAACCTATCAAGGAGCGATCCTTGACACCCTTGGGAAATTGTATGCTATCAGGATATTACAATAAGTCAAACCTTTATTTCTCTGATCATAGCCGATAGATCTAAAAATCGATTAGTATGTTTCGGTCTATAAAAATAATTTTCCCATCGAAATACCAAACTGCATGCGGCTCTTCCTCTCTATTCAGAAATCGCTTCCCTTCATTACCTTTGACTCGTACGCCCCATCGATTCGCGGGACATCACAAAAAGATGCTTGTTGTTGCAGCGTTTTTATTCGTAAAGTCTCAGGAATCAAAATATCTATTTTGACTCCTAATGCCTACATCGACCCTTCGTCTCATAGCAGACCTTTCCGTATATCGGTTCTGCATGCAGATATTTAAACAATTCAATCCATTCAAAGTCGTCCAAACCATCACCAACGATAGAAATTTGATTCTTTTCTTAAATTTATAATGCAGATTACAGCAAAAAAAATCCATCTTGATTTTGAAGGATAGGAACATCCAGGCTAGATGCCAAGCTTATGAAAAAAGATATTATTTCTCATATTTGCATCTCTTAAAAGCTTATCCCAGCTCAATACTTCAATGTATAAATTTATATTTCCCCGCCACTGAAACCACCCAAGACGATCTGGCATTGGTTTAAAATCTTTTTCTTTCTCAAGCCATTTTTCCACTTTATCAGTAAGATCGCAAATTACATATCCATAAAATGGTGTATTCTCTGATACTAAAATTTTCCTCCCTTGTGGAGTCTTATATTTCCCCTCACGTATGTTATTAACATAGCGGATAATTTGTTGCACAGGATCTTCATCAACTGAGGGATTAACAAATTCATCTCTTTGAGGTTTTTTAAACTCAAAAATTGTTACTGGATTACTTGACTCATTATCTCCTCTAAAAACAACTCTTCGATCATAAACTAATAAATCCGGGCGTCCAGATTTTGGCTCGTTAAGCGGGAGATCAGAAGAAATATAATTAGTAAAATTCAAACGTTCATCAATTATCCACAAATTATGATCGCTAAATGGGATCGTTTCAGTGTCTTTTTTTCTTGGAAAAATAATGTCATGAATTACTCCCTCAGACGAATATTTGCCCTGAGGATCTAATTCAAGACTTTTTTTAAAAATATCCAACACATTCCGCCTAAAGGCAATGTAATGAGCAAGATCATTTTTACTATTTCCGGAAATTTTTTTCACAATTTCGGTAACATTATCTTTCATACTCTCAATACTACCATCTGAGAGTAATTGTTTTACTTGTTTCTTTATTGCTACTTCCTGTTTAAATTTCTCATTTTGCAATTTAGATTCAATTTCCTCATTACTAGGGTTGTAAGGCATGTTCGATAAATCAATATTTTCTAATATTTCCCGATGCCAAGGGGCATGCTCATCAACATATGATCGGACACAATCGCGCTTCTTTTCTTGTCGTAATGTAATATCGTAACCAACAGCCTCCATCGTAATAGCTGCAGCGGCCTTCTCAATTTCATTTTGCGAAATACCAAAAGTTAGATCGTTTTCTTTTTTAAATTCGAATCCTACACGCTCCAGAGACACATTATTATCAAGGTAATCGCTAAAAACATAGGTTTTGATAATATAATTTCTTTCCTTATTATTTTCGTCTGAACTCTTTTCATAAAACTCATCAATAAACTCAGGAATATAATTATGTATAGTCGTGTCTGTTACCTCTCTTTTATGAGCGACCAAGCTAATTTTACTTTTTTGGCTTTTGGGAGAGTAAAACTTAAATATTCTTACTAAAAAATCTTCCTCTGAGGAATTTCCATGCAATGTGAAGACGTTTTTTGTAACTTTAATTTCCTTAATCGAATCAGATAGTTCATTATTTAGGTAATCATTTAAAACTATGCATTCTGAATTGTCTTTTTCGGAAATACAGATCTTTGGGCAATCATAATCCTGCGTAATAAAATATGGTAAAATCTTTTCAACAATATTTTTAGCAATTATTGAAAGTTTCTTATCAATAAACTTGCCGTTCCGAACAGAATCTAAACGAATTTTTGATCTTGTCTCTTTAGATTGGGATGAAACAACTCTTTCATTTACAATGATTTCGTTATTTTTGCCCATCATAAATGTCCGCATTTTAAATTCACTTCCATCAAAAAACACGCTATCAACAATTAAATCTTTAAAATATTTTAAACATAAGAATCGTCCAAATCCTTTTCCACCCACTTTAATTTTATAATCTGAATAAAGAGTATCAAAAGAGGCTCTGTTTGCATCGGTGAATCCAATCCCATTATCTATAACCTCGAAACTTTCTACTGCCGAAAGTGTCCCCTCTAATTCAGCTTGTTTTTGCCGCTCCACGATTATTTGTACTTCACCATTTTTAATTTCCTTAGTTTCAATGGCTTCAATACCATTCACAATTACCTCAACAAGTGGAGTGTAAACATTTGTATTAGACCTTATGTTTTCAACCGCTCTTTTAATATTAACATTACTCATTATTTTCCCTTCTTTACGAGGTATTCAATACAATTAGAGACAGTGAATTTTTTCTCTTTCAGTAAAACGTTTTACTAAAAAAGGACAATCCGCTTATGGCCCTATAGATGCTCTTACTACGGAAAAATGACTTGCATGTGCAAATATAGCATCGTCGATCCCATGGGATTTTTGAGTTTGTTGAAATATCCGTTTTATCCATCCCATCTGTTCGAAGTTTCATTTTGTTTTTCAAAAAGCGTATAAGTGTCCCGCTTATCCTATTTTCCCACGAATCGCATTAAAATCCTTCCCCTTGGGCATCACAAACAAGCATTTGCCGTTACTTCGTAATTCCCAGATTTCCCCGATAATCCTTTTTTCCTTGGAATCATCATCACTCCAACGATCAGCTCCTTTATATTCCACAACCAAGTACCGGCCATCATGGAGCAGACAAACAAAATCCGGATAGAACTTGTCTGTGGATGTCTGAAGCCAAAAAGAATGATTACGCCTGCGTTCGAGATTCCGTACCCAAAATTTAAGCTCTTCCATGCTATCGAGGAAGACAGCGCATTCGAGTTCTTCACCCTCCGATTTAAGATCTCCGACTTCTTTGTAGTAGTGCTTTTGGAATTTATAATTACCCCGATACGGCCTTTGATACGGATATTCGTGGGGAGAAAACTTAAAGCAAAAATCCGGAGCAACAACTAAAGGAGTGTCACAGTCAGGTAAGAGCATACGTTGATATGCATGAAGACTCGCCGCTTTACGCAGTTCTGCAATCTTCGCTTCCACTGTCTTACGAAGATTGTATTTATCGTGGAAGAGCTTCTCTATGCTGATCCGCCGATCCTCAACCAAGTATCGCATGAGATTCACCAGGAAGGGTGTGGCCTCCTGTTGCGTGATGTCCGGATGCGGTATTTTTCTATCGAACCAAGTAACAAATTGCCCTGGCGTCCATGTTGCCACTTCAAAGAGGAGGGCTACTTGATCCTGTAGACGTCCCAGAAACTCTGTTGCAATGTGTCCCTTCTTATCTATATCGATCCGGGCTTTTTCGCTTATTGCCTGCCGTGGAAGATATTCCGCTTCAGTCAAACGGAAGTCACACTTGGAAAGATGCCAGGGATGATCCAAGAAGTGGGTTTCCTCGAAGACTTCAAAAAGGTCGCGCTGCTTGACAGCCAATACAGGCACCGTAAAAACTTCACCTCGTTCAGAAGGAGTCTTTGGTGGTTCCGGTGACAATCCTCGTGAACGCCGGTAAACCCTCTCAACCACCTTTTTTGCTTCCGGAGTAGTGAAACACTGCTCAATCTGGTATTTTACTTCCTCCTCCATTATTCCCGTAAAACTGAGAGTGCTGCTTTTCACATCGTAATGCACTCGCTCTGCCACAATGGATGGTAGTTTATTTAGCTTCGGAGCTTCCGGTATTTCTTCAGTGACAACCATCGAGAGTCTTTCGAGTTCACTGACTGTTACCTGATGCATAGACATCTGCGTAATAAAATCTTTCGCCTCCTGACGGTCAAAGCCGTTCTGGATAAGCGCATCCCTCAAAGCCTGAGCCGTATCGTAGAAACTACGGGAGGCGGCAAAGGCATAGGCGCTGTTCAATTCTGCGATGTTTTTGTTCTTCGCCTTGGGGAGCCTCATAATACGGCCAAGAATTTGTTCTACTGCTGTGGAGGAACGTAGTTCCGCTACTGAGCACAATACATAAGCGAAAGGACAATCCCATCCTTCTTTGAGAGCCTGAATTGTGATTATATAGCGTATTTCACAGGCGGATTCCGCTAAGTCTATTCCCTCCAATCCCTTGTCATTTCCCGTAGCACGGCATATCTGAACGGCGGGGATGCTGTAATCCTGTAAGAGGCATTCCTCTACCACTTCAACGGTTAACGTCTCTTGCTCCTGGCGTTTGGGCTGGGCTTGAATGAGCATAATGGGACGGATATACTCGTTAGTCTGGTAACGTTCCTGCAACGCCAGTTCCTCAAGATGACGACGCATGGCAATGGCTCTTCCAAGCAGTTCTTTCCATTCAGGCTGGTTCTCCAGGATAATCGGCATCTTTATCATCTGATCCGCTTTAAGCTCTGCGGCAGAAACGGTATGGAGCACATTGCTGGGGCTGCTGTCCGTATCCGGGGTAGCAGTAAACTCAATGATACAGGAAGGATTAAAGCGGGCAAGAGTCTCAAATGACAGACGAGTTCGAGCGTTATGGGCTTCATCCACAATAATTATAGGGCGGTGCAGGCGTAGTAAATTTGAAAGAGACGGAATGGGTTTCCCGTCCTCGTAACGGTCAAAGTCCTTGAAAATGCCAAGATCAATACCGCTGAAATGCTCCATAAGTGCGCCCGATTGTTCATAGACCTTACGTCCTTCGGTATCGTCTACTCGAAACGCCTGCATCGTCGAAACGATAATGGTAGTGGACGTGGCAAGGGTAGAACGGTTAATGTAAAGAGCATCTCGGAGAGAAAGAACCGTAACCAAGGGGAAGTCTGTCTCCAATGCCTGACGGTAGGGATGCTCTTGATTTTTGAGAGCGTTGATAGTCTGCTCCCGAATGGCGTTAGAAGGAACCAGCCAAAGCACGACGGGATTTTCTGTATGGAGAAGTTCATTAGCGGTGATTCCGATAGAATGACACGCTACAAACGTTTTACCTCCGCCCGTAGGAATTCTTAAGCAGACATAGGGGAGACCGGGCAGCTCTTTGACCTGGCGGTAGGGAATACCCATCCCGTATGTTTGACGGGTTATCTCGTAAAAGGCCGTTTCTGCGTTATTCAGCTCCAGACACTTCCGGAAATAATCACGCAGAGTATCGATGGTTCTCTGCTGGTATTCTTTGAGCGTCAACATTATTTCGTCCTCACATCATAGGGTATCTGGCGAAAGATGATATTCTCACGCTGAAGCCTGTCAGTTCCGATTCGACAACCGTTGCCGTAGATAATCCGTATGCCGTCGTAGGTAGGGAGCTTTGACAGAACGTCTCTTGTCAGGACATTCCCACCGTTTACTGACTTATCGTTGAGAATGCCGTTGTAAAGCAGATACACGGCGATACCTTTTGTAGAGCCTATGAGTGGTGACGTAAAATCAACATGCTCCGCTAAAGGCTCTCCTGTGGCAGCAAAGAATACGTGGTGTGCCAGGTCCTTGAAGGATACGTCCTTATTGATTTGACCATCAGTATCAAAAAGAGGTATCCCAAGTTCACAGAAACGAAAGCTCCCTCCTAATGCGGGGACATCTTTATAGCCGTGAATAACTCGGCTAAGACGTTGGGCTGTTACATTTTGACAGATGTGCTTGTCCATTTCTACCAGAATAAAGCGCCGGTTTCCGCCATCGACCTGATTTTGGGCTAGGACGGCTTGTCCTGTGGTTCCGCTGCCAGCGAACGAATCAAGAACAAGAGAGTCTTTATCGGTGGCGATTTGAAAAATTCGAGAAAGTAAGGTTGTTGGCTTTGGAGTAACAAAATCAAAAGCCTGTGTATTTTCAGATAAAATTGCCCGAACTTCTTTTTTCGCAGCATCAGTATGCCCCGCAAAATCGTGCAACCACAATGTTTGCGGAACAATCCCACCTGCATTTTTTAGCATATGCTGATACCGCTTAAAAGAGGGCACTTTTGCTTTCCCATCTTTTCCCCAAAATACAAGACGATTATTAACATTTTCTTCATGTCTCTCCCTACTATATCTCCAGACGGCAATTTGTTTCGGCCATACTTCCTTTCCGGTGTATGGATTTAGGATTGAATAATAGAGATTGGGACGTTCTTCTGCTGTTTTATTGCAAGTATAATCACTTATCCGAAAGATCCCATCTTGATCTTTATAACGATACTGCCGATCCTTTTCTTGTGTTCTTGGAAAGAGATTCCTCTTCCATAGAGAACTTTTCTGAAAAACAAGAATAAAATCGTGCATGGGGGCAATGCTTTTATGGTCATTAGCAACAGCATATTTTTTTTGCCAAATAATTGTAGCAACAAAATTATTTACACCAAAAATCTCATTAAGAAGCAATCGCAAATTTGCTACTTCATTATCGTCAATACTTACAAAAATTGCACCATCCTCCCGCAAAAACTCCTTCAGAAGCGCCAAACGAGGATACATCATGCACAACCACTTATCATGTCGAGAGAGATCTTCAGCCTCCTTGCCGACTACCCTCCCCAGCCAGTCCCGCATTTCAGGGCTGTTGACGTTGTCATTATAAACCCAACCTTCGTTCCCTGTATTATAGGGAGGGTCAATGTAGATACACTTCACTTTTCCGGCGTAGTAGGGCAAGAGGGCTTTAAGAGCCAGAAGATTGTCTCCCTGCACCAGGAGATTGCCACTACCTGATTCTCCCACAGACAATGCATCATTGCTACGGAGAAGATGGAATGGCACGTTTTTATGGTGCGCAACCACCGCTTTCTTTCCAATCCAATCTAAGGTCGGCATTTTGTATCCCCCATCTTCAGCGTGAAAAGTTTTGACTTAAAAATACTTGAGTAGGGATTATATCGTATAATGGCTAAAAGATCGAGAAGTTTTTGACTGGATTATTCTCGGGAAAAATACCCGACCAAACACTGTAAGGATTTTATTCGCCTCATCATTTTCACTTATTCATGATGTCCAGGTTTTTTCAAGCATCTTGAAGCTATACCTTTCGTTAGAATACATGAAAAAATACAGATTTATACTGATCGTAAAAATCCCACCCAACTAAATATCTCTGGAAATACTTCTAAAATGATCTATTATATACTTGGACTTTCTCTCCTTTAGTATATTTTCTTAATTTAAATAAATCCATTAAATTTGCAGGAAAGAAAGGAACTTCATGACAGATATGATAAAAAATGTAACGGAAACACAAACTATTCCGGCAATTACAATTTTTACTGAAGAAAGCCCATTTGAAAAATGGCTACGTGAAAGGCCCAAATGGCTCCAAACAGCGGCCACTCCGTTAATCGAAGCTGGACTACTTCCCGATCAAGACGAAATTAATCTTCTAGCAGACCTATGTATTAAAGAAGCAATGAATCAGCCTGATCCTAGCTTTAAAACTATTCCTCAAGGGACATATACTCAACAGCCAGTCGGAAGCGAATTGAAAATCCAAAAATTAAAAAATGTAACAGGAGTAAATGCTATTCAAACAAATGCAGAACTCTGTTTTGGAGATACTAATATCTCCGTAATTTATGGAAACAACGGTAGCGGAAAGAGTGGCTTTGTTCGTCTTCTCAAACACGCTTGTGGAACCCGTGTAAAATCAGATCTACTCCCTGACGTTTTTTCAGATACAGTAATCAATCCAACCGCAGAAATAGAAATTAAAGATAATGGTATAACCAAAGAACTAAATTGGTCTCAATCTAATACTTCTTTAAGCCAATTACGCCATGCTCACATTTTTGATGCTCTAACAGCATCTGCTTATATTAACGAAAAAAACGAAGCCGCCTATGAACCTAGAACTATGCGCATTATTTCAGCTTTAATTAATATTTGCGATCAAGTTGCGAAAGTTCTTACTAGGAATAAAGGTAAATTAGTTAAAACGCTCCCCAATATCCCTGTTGAATATACAAATACTTCTTCCAGCAATTTTCTTTCCTCTCTTAAAGCTAATACTAGTCAAAAAAGCGTTAATCAAGCATGCAATTTCACTAAAGAGGAAGAAGATGAACGACTCAGTCTTGAAATATCTCTGAAGCGAACAGATATCCAAGGAAGATTAAAAGAAATTAATCAACAAAAAACTCGTCTCATCCAGATTAAATCAGAATTACAAACCCTTAAGGATGGATACGCAAATACTCAGTTGTCAAATATATCCGCTGTTCGTATTGATGCTTTTATGAAAAGAAAAGTCGCCACTGAAGATGCAACTAAAGTTTTCAATAATGCTCCACTTACTGGCATTGGTCAAGATTCTTGGCGTCTCTTATGGAATCAAGCACGCTCTTATTCTGAACAATTAGCATACCCTAGCTTATCATTTCCCGTTATTGAAAATCAAGCAAGATGTGTGCTATGCCATCAAATTTTAGACGATGATTCTAAAACTCGTCTTCGTAATTTCGAGGCTTTTGTTAAAGGAGAATTAGAATCTCAAGCACAAGCAGCAGAAATTAAACTTAGCAGTTTAATTGATTCTTTACCCGTACTCCCCAAAAAAGAGGATTGGAATATTAAATTTGATAACCTAAAAATTGATTCAACTCTACCAGAACAAATTTATGACTCCCTTATCCTTCTTCAAACTGCTATTAAACAAGCAACAGCCTTCGATCAGTTAGAACCTGTAACTTGGATTCCACTAGATAATGCGCTCAAATCTATCGAGAATACTTTATTAGCTGAATTAAAAATTCTTAATGACCTTCAAGAAAGTGAAAAACGAGAAGTGTTAGAAAAAAGATTCAAAGAGCTTAAAGCAAAAGAATGGCTATCTCAACATAAAGCTAGTATAGAGCTAGAAATACAGCGACTTAACCAAATTAAAATATTGGAATTAGCAGAAAAAACTACAAAAACAACTGCTCTAACAAATAAAAAATCTGAACTGGCAAAAGAAGAATTATCTCAGGGTTATAAAGACAGATTTACTAATGAACTAGCTGCTCTTGGAGGAAATAGAATCCCAGTACAACTCAAAGAAACACCCGCAGTTAAAGGTAAAATAGGCTTCCAACTTGTATTAAAAGATGCCAAACAAAAAGCACAAGCCAATGTTGTCCTCAGTGAAGGTGAAACTCGAATCGTTGCTCTAGCTGCTTTTATTGCAGACATTACAGGCTCTCACCAGGCAACTCCTTTCATATTTGATGATCCAATATCTTCCTTAGACGAAGATTTTGAAGAATGTGTAGTTAGAAGATTAATTGAATTTTCAAAAACTCGTCAAGTAATAATCTTTACTCACAGAGTATCGCTAGTTACTTTGTTGTATGAAGCTAGTGAACGCCTTAAAAATAGGGCTGAGGGAATGAATATCAAGCAACCCGAAATAACAATTTATGTAGGCGCTATCCGCAGATTTCAAAGCCAAATAGGTTTAGCGAGTGACCCTAGCATTAATTTAAAAGATAGTTCTCCTAAAGAAGCGCTTGAAGATATGCAAAAGAAAATATTACCAAAACTTCAAGTGCCCTCTATTGCAAATAACATTAATATAAATGAGTATGAAGCTCAAATCCGGGCGCTATGCAGTGATTTTCGGGCGATAATAGAAGTTTGCGTTGAAAAAATACTTCTGAACAATACCGTACGGCGCTTTAGACGATCAGTCCAAACTATGAATAGGATTCATGCTCTCGCTAAAATTAAACCATCAGATTGTGACTTAATTGACGACCTTATGACTAAATATTCATGCTTTGAACATTCTCAGCCTGAAGAACTACCCTCCCAAACTCCATCACTCAATGATGTAAAAAATGATATACAAAAAGTAATAGACTGGATTAAGGAATTTAAAAAACGAGTTGTAGTTAATTAGCAATATGATAATAGTAAAAACTTAATCTAAATATAGAATGCCTATTTTTCAATTTTCTGCATATAATCAGGAAGACCTATGGTAAAAATCAAATCTTTATAACTATCCACCTGAAAAGCAATTTGTAAATTGCTAATTAAAACTATAACTATTATTGGGAGGGCTACAATTAAACTAAAATTCCCTGGAATATATAAATTTTTATCTACATTTTCAGGCTTTTCTCCAGATGAAATAATTATTCCATTTCCAGTAGAAATCGCCCAAATATCACCCCAATCATAAAATTGACGTTTAGGAACCTGAAATTTTTCAATTTCCTTTCTTATTCCTTGTTCATCTAATGAAATATCGTTAATAGAATGTGCAAAGTCATTTCTTAATTTTCTAATAATTTGAATATCATGGTAAACGTCAGATTCTACCCATCCGGCACAAAAGGCCAGATTTAATTTAGATGAAAAAGTTGCAAATGGCCCATTGGCCGAAAATAAATCCTTACGAGCTTTTTTGTTTCCCTTTGAAAATTCATTCTGAAGTTTTACTCTTAGAAAATAATCTATCCATGAAGCAATAAGTATCAATTTCGCGCGATCTGATTCCTTTTTTAAGGAATTAATTATTTGATTGTGTAATATCTGTTTAAATTCACTATAAATTTTCTCTTTTTTATTATCCATCTATATCCTTCAGTTTCTATTCGAATAATAGGCTATTAATTAAGCATAAATACAATAACACCCTTTTGAAATAAAAAACCAATAGAGATCGCTCATTCATAACACAAAATATATTCCTCTATTTTATTATAATCCCACACTATATATCGTTCTTCAAATTATCAATTCTGCATGCAGATTTAAAATAGATTTATAGGATACGTTTTTATTGCTCCGGCAACGTCTCGGTCCGAATAACCGCGGCTTTAAATTCGATAGTAAGTTTTTCCAGCTCGCTGATATTTTCCAGATATTCATCCCCTGAATCTTTCCAGTCAGCAGCATCGCCATGCGACATCTTTTCGCTCCACATCCGGTATCCGGCGCGGTTATTTTCATACCGTTGCTCGTAATCACAAATTTCCACCTCCATTTTATAGATAGTGGCGGGGACATCAACAATATCGGGACAATCTTTGTAGCATAAGAGTGCCGAGATGGTATCTTCTCAATATTTCGGGGTGGCCGAGATTTTTTGATAAAGGGGTAATCTGACCAGAGCTATAGCACAAAAACATATTACCAAATAATCTCTACTGCATTTGAATCATGAATATAACCATCAACCGTAATCAATGGACAATCCATTGATAGGGCTGAAGCAACAATTATCCGGTCGAACGGATCTTCGTTTTCAGATAAAACCAAATCATTAGATTTAATAACTGTTTCCGGTTCAAGAGGAAGAACGATAAAAGTTTTATATTGTGATAGCTTTTGATACCATTCCCGAAGCGACATCTTAAAACGAATTTTGCCTGTTCGCAAAAGCAAACCAATTTCCCATATTACTGGAGTAGGAATATACATCACGCTATAATTATTCTCACAATCCTCAAAGATTTTTAGCACCTTGGAACTGAGCTTTTCTCTTTTAGCAAAAAACCAGACAAGAGGATGCGTATCGGTTACGTATGCTTTCATAATTTTTGGGCAGTATTTTTAAGAGATTTTTGGAATTGATTCGCAATCTCTTTTGATCCTTCATTTAAATCCCCTAAAATTTCAATGCTCCCATCCAGAGAAATAGGCTTCTTGCGATTAGGAGAAGATAATGGAATTTCCCATATTTTCTTTGTTTTATCTAAAGGAACAGTAATCGAAACTACCACATGACCGAATTCCGTATCAATTTCCAAAACTCGATCTGGCGAATTATACGCCGCTTTCACCGCTTCATCAAAGCTTTCGGGTTTTTGTCTTAATTTTTCGCTCATATTCTTTTTTGGTTAAGGATAATCACTTTTCATTCCTATATTAACAATAAAAATGGTAATAAACAAGCATTTTTCCCTCCACTCCGATAATTCTGCATCAATACTTTTCTGTCACTCATCCTTATTCAATTCTGCATGCAGATTTAAAATACAAACAGTCAGCTTTCTTTCATGGCAAATTGATCAAGATAGTTTTCTATTTATCCGGAAGAGTTTGGGCCTTAATAATCGCGGCTTTAAATTCTGCGATAAGTTTTTTCAAGTCATAGATCTTTTCCCAATATTCATCCCCTGAATCTTTCCAGTCAGCAGCATCACCATACGACATCTTTTCGCTCCACATCCGGTATCCGGCGCGGT
>Ga0209212_1000707_pt1 | contig 61779 bp, 58 predicted proteins | sample RifGroC2_FD_183996 | JGI IMG/M metagenome (GOLD analysis project Ga0209212, IMG submission 183996) | Groundwater microbial communities from Rifle, Colorado, USA - Groundwater C2 (SPAdes) (version 2) | ecosystem: Environmental > Aquatic > Deep subsurface > Groundwater | place: Rifle, Colorado...
ACTCCACGATCGTGTTTTCCCTTTTCTCCTTGCTCTTCGCCGCATCGATCTTGACGCTCACGCTGACACCGCGCGCGGCGATTTTCACCAGCTCTTCCGCCAACGCCCGGTTATCGAAGCCGTAAAGGGCCAGCAATAAGGTCGAGCGCGCTTGACGAATCTCCGCTATAACCGCAGCGCCGATACTTCCCTGGCTGTGGAACAAGGCCTTCACTTTGCAGCTTGCGGTCTCGTCGGCGTATGCCGGCAAAACCACCAAGAGCGCAAGCAAAAAAAACAGGGCGTAAAACGATCTTCTCATCTCGGCCCCTCCCGGCCCCATTTCCCCGACCCAATCGTAGATGACTTTGCCAACCGACGCAAACTCGATTGCTAAACCGCTGCGCCTACGATTCACCAAGCCGTCGCAATCGAGGGCGCAAAAAAAACAGCGCTACCATGGCGACAACGACGATAGCGGAGCGCACGAAAGACCTCCCATCCCCTAACCATCTCGCGCCATCTCTTCTCTCTTCATCCTCTTCATTTTCTCTCCCCTGCGCTCAACGCCCGTAAAGGGATTGAATGAACCCTTTCTGCTCCAGCTCCTTGACGAATCTGTTATCCATGAAATCCTGGACTTTGGCGTTCGCCGCCTGCGGGTTTCGCTCCCTGATAAAGTCGAGAACCGTTTGAAGCCCGGCCTCGCTCACATAAGGGACTTTGGGAATCACGCGCCCGACGTAGTAGTCGTAGCTGGCATTGAGAACATCGAGGTCGTCGGTCCGCATGTACTTCTTCAACACCTTTAACGTGAATTCCCGGTGGCTCCTGGCATAGTGGATTCCCGCGACGAAGCCCCTGGTGAAACGGCTCACCATCTCCGGGTTTTTTCGGATCAGAGTCCGGGTGGTGATCAGGGACGCCGCTTCGTACGGGATATTGAGGTCCGTAAGGTCGAGCAGGGCACGGAAGCCGAGTTTTTGCGCGGCGACATAGGCCGATGGAGTCAACACTGTCGCGTCGACAACTCCTTGCTGCAATGCGGCAATCCTCTCCGTGTCGCTGCCGATAGTGATGAAGCTTACCTCCCGCTCGGAAAGCCCCAACTTCTGCACGGCGAAGCGGGCTGCCAGATCAGAATCCGTCCCCGGGCGGCTGATGGCAAGTTTTCTTCCCTTGAGCGTGGCGGCGCCGGTGATCTCTTTCTTGGTTACCAAATAGAAAGAAAGGCCGGGGGCGGCGGTGGCGATCAGGACCGTATCGATACCTCCGATCCTGGCGAGCACGGAAGAACTCGCTCCCAGGGCGGCAAAGTGCGCCTCTGCGGCCACCAGCGCGTTGATCGCCGTGGTGCTCCCGCGCAGAAAAACTACATCGACGTCCAGCCCCTGCTGGCGGTACAACCCCGCCTCGCGCGCGACCCAGAAGGCGGTGAGATTCCCCCCTGAGGAGCCGAAGGCAAGTATTGCCCGCTCGCTCTTTTGTCCCCACGATTCCAGCGGATAAAAGAAGAGGACCGAGAAAAAAACCAGACCCGTGCACAAGATTTCCGATAATCTCCGCAGCTTCATTTCAATTTCCTCCCCGTAACCGGCTTCAGGCGGTTTCCAAGAATTTATAATAGCTCCTTCTCCCTGATCGTGACATCTTACCTCCTCGGGCCGAAGATCTCGTCGAACTCTTTGACGTAACGGTTAAGATCCAGAGTGATTTTGGGGGAGATCGGGTGGACGACAAGGTGGGCGGGGTCCAGAGGAGAATCTTTCGGCAGGATACCCGGAAAGGCCGAAGTATTGCCGTTTTTATAAACTTCGGTCTGCCCCTCTTTCGAAATCAGGAAGTTGGCCAGTAAGCGCGCTGCATTGGGATGCGGGGGTGCGGCAGAAAATCCCAGTTTTGAGACACTGACGATGATCGGCCTGGTGGTGCGCACCCAGTCGATCGGCGCCCCGCTCTTTTTCATGGCTTCGGCCCGATGGCCGAAGGTAAGGGAAAGCGCAAATTCGCCGGCGGCCATCAACTGCGTAACCTGGGTATGTCCTTTGGCCCAGCGGATCTCCTGCCGGGCGAGACCGCCGAAAAGTTTTCTTGCCTTCTCCTCCCCGAAGTATTCCATCATCGCACCCAACCAATCGAACTCTTCGGGGTCCATCCCTATTTTCCCCCTCCATTTCGGATCGCTCAAATCGGGCCAATCGTGCGGCAGCTGCTCTCTTGGCACCATCTTGGTGTTGTATCCGAGCACGAAATGGTTGATATGGAGTCCAACCCAGTATCCGTTGGGATCCTTAAATTTGGCATCCATAACCCCTGCTCCAGGGACGCGATAGGGGGTGAGAACGTTTATGCGGTACATCATCGGAAGAATCTGGCTGTTGACCACATCGAAAAGAATTTTCCCCGCCTGCTTTTCCGTCGAGATGCGGTTGAGCATCCTCTCGTCCGAAGAGCGAATGAGGTCCACCTTGATGAAGGGATATTTTTTCTCGAAGGCATTCGAGACCGCCTGGGCCATGCCCAGATTGGAGCCCGAATACCAGACGACGCGCCCCTCGGCCTTCGCTCCGGAGACGAGGTCGGCTTCCTGCGCCTCCGCGCGAACCGATAGCGATGCCATGAAAAATAGCGTTGACAATAATACCCGGCGCCGCACATTCATAAGAGCCATCTCCTTTCATTCCCCGTTCTTCAGTCCCTTTTTCCGCAAGAACTCCCGAGCCAGATCCTTTACCACGCGGTGCTCGCCGTCCACCTGGTAGTTTAATTGCCTCATTTCCGCCACCGAGATCAAGCCCCCAAGCGACTTGAGGGCGATGCGGATCTCCGGAGAGCGCGTCAGGGTTGCGCGCCGGACTATAGGGACCGCATCATAGGGCGGAAAGTAGTGGCGATCATCCGCCAGCTGAACGAGATCGTGGCGGGCAATCAGCCCGTCCGTGGAATTTCCCGCGATCAGATCCACCTGGCGCTCCACCAGCGCGCGGTAGGTCAGGGAGAGATCCATCTCGCGCAGTTCCGTGAACTTGAGTCCGTAAGCCCGGACAAATCCCGCATAGCCGTCGGGCCGGGACATAAAATCCTGTCCGAAGCCGGCACGCCAGTTCGCAGCGTACGATGCGGCATCGCTGATCGTTTTCAGTTTAAGCCGGCGCGCATCCTCGCCCCGAACCAGGATCGCAAAGGTGTTATTAAAGCCCAGCGGCTCGGTCCACTCGATGGCGAATTTCGAGCCATATTCCTCCTTCACCCGGCGGTACACTTCTCCGGGATCGCTCACCGGCGGACGTTTAAGGATGGCGGTAAGGGCGGTGCCGGTGTATTCCACATAGGCATCAATTTCCCCGGCCACCAGCGCCTCGTGCGCGAGGTTGCCGCCGAGATCGAAACGCCGGTCCACGCGGGCGCCGGTTTTTGACTCGATGACTTGAGCCACGATCTCCCCCAGGATGATCTGCTCGGTAAAGTCCTTCGATCCCACTGCAATCCGTCTATCCATCTTGGCCGGATAGAGCGCGACAGAGACCCATACTATCAGCCCTAAGGCTGCCAGCAGGGAGGCCCAGGCCGCTTTGGGGTTTTTAAACCAGCCGCCGACACCGGTTTTAAAGATCTTCTCCACCCATCCCAGACCAAGATCCGCCGCCAGCGCCATCAAGGCGGCAGGCACGGCCCCCGCCAGGATCAGCGTGTTGTCATTCATCCTGAGGCCGCGAAAGATGTAGCGGCCCAGGCCGCCCGCGTCAATCGCCGCCGCGATGGTAGCGGTGCCGACGGAAATAACAGTCGCTACCCGCACGCCGGCGATGATAACGCCCAGCGAGAGCGGGATCTCGACCTGAAAGAGGAGCTGGCGATTCGTCATTCCCATGCCGCGTCCCGCCTCGCGGATCGCCGGATCGACGCCGTTGATGCCGGTGAACGTGTTGCGGATGATCGGGAGCAGGGCATAGAGCACCAGCGCCACTACGGCGGTGCGCGCCCCGATCCCGCCCAGGATGCGCACATGGAACAAATAGATGTTGAGCGGGATGAGAAAACCGAACAGCGCGAGGCTGGGCACGGTCTGCATGATATTGGCGAAGCCCAAAACCGGTTTGCTGAGCGCGGGCCAGCGCGTGAGCATGATGCCGAGAGGGACTCCGATGAGAACCGCGATTCCCGTCGAAAGCCCCACCAGGATGAGGTGCTCCACTGTCAGCCCGAGGACTTCAGCGCGACTGTTCAGGAAAAAATCCCACAGGCTCATGATCTCCCCTCCGCAGGCTCAGGGTCATGGAGGCAGTCGGCAAAGGCCTTGGCATCGGGATCCGCTGATTTCAGCAGCTCCGCCGGCTGCCCGGCCAGGATCATCTTTCCGTCTTTAAGCAGAGCGATGCGCGAGGCAAGGAGGAACGCCTCTCGCACATCATGGGTGACAAAGACCATGGTCTTCCCCAGCCTCTCCTGCAAGGAGCGAAATTCCTGCTGGATTTCCCTGCGCGTGATCGGGTCCAGGGCGCCGAAGGGCTCGTCGAGCAAGATAATAGGCGGATCGGCGGCCAGGGCGCGCGCCACACCGACCCTCTGGCGCTGGCCGCCGGAAAGCTCGCGCGGATAGCGGGAGGCAAAGCGCGCCGGCTCCAATCCGACCATTTCCAGCAGCTCCCGCGCCCGCGCTTTGGTCTTTTCCGCTCCCCATCCTTCCAACCGAGGAACGACCGCCACATTCTCTTCGACCGTCCAATGGGGAAAGAGACCTATCTCCTGAATAACGTATCCGATCCGCCGCCTGAGCCGGATGGGGTCCCACTGCGTCGTTGCAGTCCCCTCTACCACTACCTCCCCATCGGTAGGATCCAGGAGGCGGTTAATCAACTTAAGCGTTGTAGTCTTGCCGCAGCCGCTGCGCCCGAGAAGAATCAAGGTTTCGCCCTGGAAGATCTCGATATTTAGCCCGGACAGGAGCGTTTTCTCGTTTACAAGACGGAAGCTCACGTTACGAAATTCTATGGCTCTCCGACTATCCCTACTCATACACAACCAGTTCAATATCATGGGCAGCGCTGGACATGCCAGATGTTTTTCCTTTATAGTCGGCCTGCCGATGCAAAGACAAAAGGAGCTTCACATATTCTCCCCAAGTCAGCGCAATCTCTGGCGCTCCAATGCGCCATCCATCTGGACACCGGCTTCCGATCATCCCCACGAAAATCAGGCCCAATCGATATTGAGGACGCTCCATGACCAGCCCCGCTGGTTGGAACCTTACCACCTGTACGATGAAAGGGGCTCTCAATTGTTCGAGCAGATATGCCAGCTTCCGGAATATTATCTGACCCGCACGGAAAACTCCATTCTGTTTGAAACAGCCGACAGGATTATTGCCGCAGCGCCGGTGGAGTGCATTGTCGAATTAGGCGCAGGAACGTCGAAGAAAACCTTGCATCTCTTGAGCGAGCAGGTCCGGCAAAGAAAAAGAGGAGCCTTCGCCCCTATTGATGTGAGTCTTTCGGGTTTGGCCGCATCCAGGGATATAGTCAGAGAAGAATTCCCCCTGCTGAACTTCCACGGGCTCTGTTCTCGATATGAGGAAGGTATCGCCGGCATCGAGAAAAAGCTGCCCACTTTGTTCGTTTTTCTGGGCAGCACGGTGGGAAACTTCAACCGCTCCGAATTTGTCCGCTTCTTCCGCCATCTATCCGAATCCATGGGTCCAAAAGACTACCTGCTGCTGGGAGTGGACCGGGTCAAAGATGCGGAGGTCTTAGAAAAGGCTTATGACGATGCTCGGGGGGTGACGGCTGTTTTTATCCTCAATGTCTTTCGAAACATCAACCGGCTTATGAAGAGCAATTTTGACCTGCGAAAAATGCGCTATCACTCCTGGTACAACCCGCAATGGCAGCAGATAGAGATGTATGCCATCTCGACCGCCGCACAGGAGATCCTCTTTCCTTCCCATGCCGCTTCCTTCGTTTGGGAAAAAGACGACAGGATACTCGTCGAGATCAGCCGGAAGTTCGAGCCCCTCCGGCTGCAAAAACAGCTTCAATTCTTCGGCTTAAAACCCGTCGACCATTTCACCGATCCCAAAGATTGGTTTTCCATCTTATTGTTTCGTAAATTCAAGATCTCGTCAGCGGAGAAAGGAGAGACTAAACGCCATGTTAAATACAAGTAGGATTGTGTTGCTTTTATCTCTTGTCGCTTTTCCGGGCTGCGGCCAGAAGGATGAGCGCAAGACGGCAGAGGAAAAAAGCAAGGTGGAACAGGCGGTCAAGGAAGCGGTGACCAAGGAATTCAAGATGTACGAAGGAGCGAAGGCCGGAATGGAAAAGGTAGAGAAGGAAGCTCAGGAGAGAAGGGAGAAGGAGAAAGAGGTGAAGTAGAACGTGGAGAAGCGGAAACTGGGCAAAACCGACATGCAGGTGAGCGCCCTCGGCTTCGGCGGCTCCGAGATCGGCTACCAGAGCGTTGCGGCCCCGACGGTCAAGAAGATGCTCAACAGCGCGCTCGATACCGGGGTTAACGTCATCGACACGGCCGAGTGTTACGTGAGCAGCGAGGAGCTGATCGGGCAGGCCGTGGCCGGGCGGCGCAAGGAATACTACCTCTTTACCAAATGCGGCCACTTCGCAGGCTGGGGTCAGCCGGATTGGCGTCCTCCGTCGCTGCTTAAGAGCATCGAGCGAAGCCTGCGCCGTTTAAAAACCGATTGCGTGGACCTGATCCAACTCCATAGCTGCTCGGAGGAGGAGCTGAAAAAGGGCGATGTGATCGAAGCCTTAAAGCGCGCCCGCGAGCGCGGCCACACGCGCTACATCGGTTACAGTGGCGACGGTCGAGACGCCCTCTATGCCATCGAATGCGGCGAGTTCGATACCTTGCAGACCTCCGTCAGCCTCGCCGATCAGGAAGCGCTCGAGTTCACCCTGCCGCTGGCCAGGGAACGGAACATCGGCGTGATCGCCAAACGTCCCATCGCCAACGCCGCCTGGAAATCCGGCGACCGGAAGCCGGCAGATTCCTACGCCCACCCCTACTGGGAACGGCTGCGAAAGCTGAACTACGACTTTCTGCATGGCACGCTCAGCAAGGCAATCGCCACCGCGCTGCGCTTCACCCTAAGCGTGCCGGGCATTCATACAGCCATCGTCGGAACGACAAAACCGGAAAGAATCCAGGAGAACGCCGCTATCCTGGAAGCAGGTCCGTTGCCAAAGGATCTATTCGAAAAAATCCGCTCCCGCTGGCATACCGTTGCAGACAGCACGTGGGTGGGGGAAACGTAGCTTAGAAAACCAGAATGTCCCCTTTTTGCCATCCAGCAAAGGAGAGGACAAGAACAACAAGAAAGCCCATGCGCTCTAACGTTGGCAGTCACCCGCGCGCGCCGCTCTTGCGCGCGTCGGGTGCACTGCGCGGTTATGCGACGTTCTGCATCTTGTTCGCGAAGTCGCGGCCCGACGTTGGCGGGGGAAGAGCTTTTCCATCCTGGCGGTAGAGCGCAATGGCTTCCTCTACGACTTGACAAAGCTGCTCAAAGACAGCCTTTTCGTCCGTACCGTGGCACCCGCCATAAATCAGACCCGGAGAGCTGCCGACATAGCACTGGTCTTCCTCCGACCACTCGACGATCTTTGCGTATCGCGCAGTATCTTTCATGACTTTGACTCCTCAACGGCGCGCTTCACGGCGCGGACCTGATAATGCTTCGCGTCATCGCCAAGCGCACCGGATATTGTGATGGGTTTGGCAACCTTCGGGTGAACAAAGTTTCGGTGACTGCCTTTGCCGCTTCGGTCGACGAAGCCCGCTCGTTCAAGGTCGCCAACAAGCTCTCTTATTTTCGGCGGCACCAAGTCCCCCTTTGCGGTTCCGTCGCATAACGTATAGCGTTTTATCCCTAAAGCCTGGAAGCAGTCAAGCCTCGGATAGGTCGGCGAAGTGGCGACGGGGGAGAATGCAGAAGGGGTCTGCAGAAGGGGTCAATGCAGAAGGGGTCAAGACTGCTCTTGGCTCTTTAGCAGCTGATTTTCGATCTCCCTTGCCCTCCGGCTGAGCCTTCGCTCCTTGTTAACCCGTTCCTTCATTCTCAAATACGCCGTGCTCACCGAAGAGTATTTCTCTAAACCGACTACCTTGCCGATCTCTGTTAGCTTGAACCCTCCCAGCACCCGGCAAAGATACATCACCATCCCCCGCGCCTCGTTTGGCTCTCCCCGCCGCTTCGCTCCAAGCTCCACAACCGTCTTGCCATAGGCCTTTGCCGTAGCTCGCACAATCTCTTCTATCTCCCAGCCGAATACCCGACGTGACTCCGGCTTCTCCGCATCCACCTCGGCCTTCTTTCCTATCCTTTCCATCACCCACTGCACAAACCCCTTACTGCCCAATACCGGCTTGAAGTACGGCTTGCGGTAGTACTCCTCAATTTCTTTCTCTACTTTGGAGTGCATGAAGCTTTGATATTCTATAAGAGCGCTTCGCCCCCGGCCAAATCGCGATAGGATGGAGTCGGTATTCAGCCACTCTGGGGCTTCTCTCTTGTTAAGATAACCGTAATGACTGCTCCAACGATACTGGCCGATGTCGGACACTACCCCCGCATCAACGGGATTGTGGTGGATGTAGCGGGCTACGGCCATGAGATACTCTTCGGCATCTATAAGAATGGCTCGGTAGCGTCCCCGCAATAGGGGACCATCTCGTCTGTGGGCTCGATTGAATCTCTGGGTATAAACCCCGTCCAAATGACGCATCGCTCTGGAAAGTCTACCGCCGGGTGTTTGTACCAGCAGGTGATAGTGGTTGGCCATCAGACAGTAGGCGTAGACTTCTACCTTCCATAACTTTGCGGTCTCACCGATCAAGCCTAAGAAACGTTGGCGGTCGTTATTATCGAGGAAGATGTTCCTGCGAGCCAGTCCCCGGTTCATGACGTGGTAGTAAGCGCCGGGGTATTCGATCCGCAAGGGTCGAGCCATGGGAGGAACAGATAGCAGGGGCAGAGCTAAGAGTCAAGAGCAGACTTGACCCCCTTAGGAGGTGGGGAAATAACGTCCAACGCGCGTGAAACTACTCAATCCCTGAGTTCAACCTGATCGCCCACGGTAATGACGCTTGGCGCGCTGCCGAGGGCCATCGCGATAGCGAAGATAGGCATCTCCTGTCCGAACGCACTCGTGAGCGTTTCCAGTACCGCAAGGTCCCGCTTGCCGGTTTCAGGATTTGCGTGCGTTGCAAGACATCTTAATTTCGGCTTTCCCGCCTCGAATAAGACTGAACCTACACGGAGCTTTCGCCCCACCCAGCTTTGCTCTTCCCAGGCCTCAAGCCCATCGACCGCGACGTTGGAACGAAAGCGAAGCTCGCTAATTTCGGCCACGCTGAGCGCCCTTGCAAGCGCCGCGAGACTTCCACGGCCATGCAGGGTTACCTCCCCTGCTTCGCTGTCATGGTAACGGGGAGTGACGCCGTCACCGACAACCCGCAACGGCAGCCGCTCCGGGTGATCCGTCAGAGGATTTTCCTTTAGTGTGAGGACATAATCGGCTACGGCATCCGCGATGCGCCTCCGACCTTGGTCGTCCAGCGGGGCATCGACCAGCGTGGCATCGTTCAAATCAATACGAAGGCGCAATGTAGCCGCGTCGAAGCGCACCCGGAGACACGCAAGACCGGGCGTATTAACCAGCGCAAGCATTCCCGTCTTGCGACTCCATGCGTTGTCGGGAGCTTCTGTGTCGGCAAACCTAATGCCGAGCACGCGGTCGCCGGCGACCTGGCCGCTACGCAAAACCGACAAGGCCTCGCATGGCTCCGGCGTGAAGCCCTTTAGGGGGTATCTATACAGCGCCGCAACGCGTGGCATTGTCTCAATAAACAAGAACTCACTTTAATAACGTCGATTTGCAGGTTCAGGAGTTTTTCTTCCCTTCCCGTATAACCAACTGCACAACGTCGTTGCGGCTATAGTGACCAACGGTGTCGATCTTCCACTTTTCTCTGAGGATATGCACTGGATCGATCTCCGCATAAAGGATAGTCTCTTCGTTATAGACCGGACCGGCGAGGTATTTGCCGTCCGGTCCGATGATCCCGCTCCCGCCGTTGACGTTCCAGAGCGTGCGCCCCTTGAGCGGAAAGTCGTCGGGAACGTCCTCGGGGGAAAGAAGGCCGCAGGAAACGAGAACGTATACTTGACTTTCCAATGCATGGCTGCGGCTTAAAAGATCCGTCGCCTGATCCAGGTGGGCCCCTTTGGGCCAGACTCCGATATGCACCTGCTCGCCTTTAATGGCGAGGGCGTGGCGCAAAAGTGGATGATAATGCTCGCCGCAAATCAGTCCCCCTATATTACCCAGGGAAGTTTCCACGACCACAAGGTCGGCGGCATCACCGGCGCCCCAGCAGCAGCGTTCTTCGTAAGTCGGAAGCAGCTTGCGCTTTTTTCCTAATATATTCCCCTCATCACTGATGAAAAGCAGCGTATTGTAAAGGGTCGCGCCCGGCTCCCGTGATCTCTCGTTCACGCCGATCACGACACAGCATCCGGCTTCCTTGGCCGCCTCGCCTAAGGCGCGGCTCTCGGGGCCGGGGATCTCTACCGATTCTTGATAGAGCTTGATCCAGGCCTCCTGACTCAGGTCCCGCTCCCCTTTCGGCAGAGCTCTGGGCCAGTGAGGAAATGTGGGAATCCACGCTTCAGGCAGGGCGACAAGCCTGGCGCCGTTCTTTCCAGCCTGGCGAATCAGCCTGCACGCCTTTTCCGTCGTAGCCTTGCGGTTAAGAAAAACCGGCGCTGCTTGAACCACGGCCGCAACATATTTCGCAAATTCGACGCCCATTCAGGAAAAGATTATTCCTTACCGCTGGTTCTGTCAATTCATGAGCGCACCAGCCACAAAGGAATTGACATACCAACGCCTTATCTGATAGCGATTAACTAATAACAAGGAGGTGGCTATGTTTGCTTGGCGCGCGCGCATCGGTCTTCTCAAACCAACCCATCGGGGAAAATCATTCGCCTTCTGGTTCATACATGCCCCGGATGGAGTCGAGATTGTTCCCACTTTTATCGGCTTTCGCAGCGGTCAAAAAGAGGCCTTTCTCAAGGGCTTCGACCGGGCGGAAGAGATTGCCATGGACCTAAAAGAGGTCGGCTGCAATATTGTTACGGTCAGCGGCACTCCGCCATTTCTGCTCAAGGGTTTGGATTTTGAGCGCCAGTGGGCGGCGAATCTTTCGAAGAAAATCGGCCTGCCGGTTGTCACCGCCGTGGAACCTCACGGTATCGCTCTTAAGAGCATGAATGTAAAGAAAGTGGCGATCGCTACCTACTTCGGCGACGAACTCAACCAGGCGATCGTCAAACACTTCAGCCACTTTGGTCTCCAATCTACTATCATGCCGGGCTTAGACTTCAGCGGCCAGAAAGAGGATCTCTACACCACTCCGCTCCTTAAACTGGACGAAGTCTCCTATATGGACGTGTATCGCCATTGCAAGCGCGGCCTGGAAAAAATGGGAGGTTCCGTCGATGCCATCTATATCAATGGCGGAGGCTGGGATGCGGCGCCGGCGGTTGAGCTGCTGGAGCGCGACCTGAAAGTAAAAGTCGTCTGGGCGATTGCGGCGGAGATGTGGTTGACCTACCACAAGCTGAAAATCAACCTGACGCTGGCCGGCAACGGCAGCCTCTTTAGCGGAAACTACGAGCCGGCCGCTTAAGCTCAGATCTAAGCCACCCTCACCCAGCATTCCTCTGCTGCGGATTTGAGCAGGGCATCCAGGACCTTCTGCGCCTCGAATCCCTCGCGAAAACTTGGCACCGCCGCCTCGCCCGTCCTGATCCACTCGGCGAAGCGGCGCGTCAGGGTGGCGAATATAAACTCCGCAGGAGCCCGCTCCGGAGCCGAACGTTCCGATCCCTGCGTCAACCGCTCCGGAATAGGGATCGGTTGCGGAACTGCGCCGCTTCCCTGCGCTCCCCAGAGCCTCCCCGGAACTCCCCCAGGAGCTTTACGATCGATCAGCAGACGCAGCATCCCGTCGCTGCCGAAAATATCGAGGCCACGATAATTGCTGCCGCGCGCCGCGCCGCTGACATGGATCGAGGCCTGCGCCCCTCCCTCCATCTCGGCCACAAAGGCGCAGGAATCCTCGACGGTCACACTCCCCTTCCCCGACCCGTCCGGCAGCTTCCGCTCCCGATTAAAAATCGCGGTATGCGCGCAGACTTTCTTAAAATCGCCCGCGAGCCAGCGCACCAGATCGATCAGGTGCACGCCCATATCGCCCAAGGCGCCAAAGCCGGCCATCTCCCTTCGATAGCGCCATCCCAACGGCGCGTTCAGATCCGCCCTTGTCTCTCCGAACCAGACGCCATCCACGTGGTAAATTCTATTGCCCACGTAGCCTTCTTCCAACAGCTCCTTCATCCGTCTGAGCGCCGGAACGAAACGATAATTGAAGGCCGTCATGTGGGCCAACTTCTTTTCTTCGGCCTTGAGCAACATGGCCGCAGCCTCGTCCTTATTCAAAGCCAACGGCTTTTCGCACAGAACATGAATACCCCGATCCATCGCCTCCATGGCTATGGGATAATGCAGATAGACCGGCGCCGCGATGCTCACGGCATCGAGCCCTTTAAGCTCCAAGAGCTCCCGGTAATCGGTAAATACGCGGGGGATCTGAAATTCCTTTGCCGTGTTCTCGGCGCTCTGCCGCGTCCGCCGGCAAAAGGCCTCTACCTCTACGTTCTCACAGACTTGAAAAGCCGTGAGATGGGTGCGGCCAAAACCCCCGCCGATCACTCCGACTCTCAATTTCCTGTTATCCGGATGCCGCGCCATCTCTATGGTGGGCATCGCCAAGCCGTAGTCTGATCTTTTCTCCATTGGCATTCTATCCCTTGAACCCGTCAACCCTGGTATTAAAGGCCGAACAGAACGAAAAATCCAAACCCTATAATGATGAGACCCGAGATCCTGTGCACCAACCTCAGCCCGGGATAGGCAAACTTCGGACCAAAAAACACCATACCGCTGGCCAATAGAAACCACCAGAGGGCCGAGCCGAAAAACACTCCGGAGGTCAGCAACGCCGCAGAGAGATAATTTCCGCTGAGGTTCCCTACACCCCACCCGGCGCAAATCGCGAGTAAAGAGAGGATGGTCCCTGGATTCGTCATCGCTAACAAGAACATCGAGGCATAAGCCCGGGCAAGACCAATATCTTTAGCCGAGGTCACCTGCCCTGTCGGTTTGCTAGTAAAGATTTTAAAACCCAGATAGCAGAGAAAAAGGCCGGCGACGATATGGAACCACACTTCTTGATGTGTCAGAAAGCTAAAAAATATCGCTAATCCCAACACGGCAATCCCGGCAGCGATGGCGTCTGCCGTGGCAACGCCGAGGCCGGAGACGAGCCCATACGCGGCCCCTCCGGACAACGTACGGTTGATGCACAGGAGACCGATCGGGCCTACAGGCACGGCGACGACAAAGCCTATAAGAAGCCCTCTAAAGAAGAAAACGATCTCCATGTTTCCTTAATCCGATTGCATCATATTTCGGTTCTCTAAACGGCTTTTACCATTATACCTAACTCTTAACGGACGCAGCGGAAGCCGATGTTGTGATGGCCTGAACGGAAGTTGCGCGAGAGATTGCGGCCGCGCTGAGTGGTCGTGATTTCCTCAGCTGGCGAATCGTGCCCCCCTCCCCTCGTCCCGCGCACGGGGCCCGGAGTTAAATCTTCGCGGCCGTCTTTGGAATTATAAGGATAGGACATGTAGGCGCTGCTCACCCATTCCCAGGCATTCCCAGTAAGATCCAAAACCCCGTAAGGGCTTGCGCCCTTGAGGAAACTATCTACCGGAGCGGTCTGGTTGTATCCCGTATTGAATTGGCCCCTGCTCTTGTCCGGCAGACTATTTCCCCAAGGATATTTTCGGCTATCTGTCCCGCGCGCTGCTTTCTCCCATTCAGCTTCGGTAGGAAGACGCTTTCCTGCCCAGGCACAGTAGTCTCGCGCCCCAGCCCAGGAGACTTCAACCACGGGATGACTATCAGAGCCCGCATCAGCCACCCACTTTCCACCCTTCTTGTGAATGCGCGCGTCGTTATCATCCACATCAAAAAGGTTTTCGCCCTTCGAATTCACGGGACCGACCGCGTTCAGAAAAGCGGCGAATCGCGCATTGGTCACGGGAAGCCTGTCAATGTAGAACGCGGGAAGCTCGACCTTGTGAGCTGGCCGCTCATCTGCGGGTCCATCATTGCTGCCCATGAGGAATTGCCCCGGCGGAATCTGGATCATCTCTACTGTGGCCGTTTGGGCATAAAGCAAGGAGAGAATTGCAAAAAATATCAAAAGTAAAAGGGCGGGCCGCAGGATCAATGTTTGGCCACCATGAGCTTCATCGGCTGGAGAGTGCGGGTAAAGGGGTTTAGGACAAGGCCGAGGATCTCAAGGGTAACTGCTCCAAGAAGCGCTTGATCTCCTCTCTCGCCGAGAATGACAGGCGTATGCGCTTCCAGACCATTGTAACGGAGCAGACATTCGGACACTTTTCTAGGAAGCTCGGTGCCGTCGGCGAGCGTGAACGTGAGTTCGCGCTTAGGTCGCAGCCCGATGCCTTTCCATACCTTCTCAGGCAGGACGGTATAGGACGCCCCGCTGTCCACTAAAAAGCGCAGGGTGCGCTTCCGGCCCCTGGTGCCGGCTACCGTAGCCTGGATGAAGGTGAGCCCCATAACTTCTTTTACTGCGAAGGCGGCGGTAAGTCAAAGCGGGGCTCCGTTGCAAACTTATTTTATCGCCAATGAAGGCATCGCACTTGAGCAAGCATGAAGTCGTTCGCCGGTTAAAAATATCTCCGAGTCAACTTTACCGACTGCTCGATCCAACCAACTATCGCAAGTCTATTGATGAAATGCTCCGGCTGCTCACGGTTTTAGGATGCAGGGTTGGGTGGAGCATCGTAAAACAAGCGGCATGAAGTGTGGGGCCCCGGGCAGACGCCCGGAGCCCCACAAGATCGCTCACTGCGCAGGCTCGGCCTAATTCGGATCCAACAACCCCCCTCCTCTTGACATCGATTAGCTAAACTATTATGTAAAGAATAATAACTTTGATTGGAGTAAGCATTATGGGCGCGATAGCCGTTTCGAAAAAAGAAGAACACCAAATCGAAAGACTGCGGAAAGAACTGGGCATCCCTACCAAGTCAGGGCTAATCCGGGCTGCCCTGAAAACCTTGGAAAAGGCGACTCACGAAGAAAAGTTGCGCCAGGAGATCCAGGAATCCGTGCGCCGCTGCGCGGCTGCCGATAAGAGAGAGAACCAGGCGTTATTTTCCGCTGGAGTTGCCCGCCGGACCTCAGATTAGCTCATGGAAATCACGCGCGGGCACTTATATATCGTAGATTTCAATCCTCGCGTCAAAACGAAGCCGGGCAAGCTCCGCCCTGCCGTGGTGATCCAGTCCGACCTTGTCAACAAGGCAGGTTATCCATCTACTATTGTGATCCCGACCACCACCCGGCTGGTTGAAAACCCCGGTATCTTAAGGCTCCGGATTAGGAAAGGGCAAGGGGGCCTAGCGAGAGAAAGCGATCTCCTCCTGGGTCAACTGATTGCCGTGGCTAACGAATCTTTTCGTCAGGAGATCGGTGCCTTGCCGGCCCCTTTGATGGATGAATTGGAAAACCGGGTCCGCATCATCCTCGGCCTGTAATTTACCCCGCCTCGCTTGCCACTCACCTTCCTCTGTGCCATGTCTTGATTCCATGCCAGCCAGACTCACCTTTCAGCGTCGCGGCATCGTCGAGGGATTTTTTGGTCCGCCATGGAGCATGGAACACCGCGCCGCGATCTTTGAATTCGGCGCGAAGAGAGGCATGAACACCTACCTCTACGCGCCGAAAGATGACCCTTATCACCGGGAGCGCTGGAGGGAACCCTACCCGGAGGCAGGGTGGAGTAAACTGCTAAACTTGTTTCACCTGGCCCGAGAGCGCCGGATCGATTTCGTTTACGGCTTCCATCCCGGGAAAGGACTCTGCTTCTCCGCTGAGGAGCCCATCGCTACCCTTCTGACCAAAGCAGAGCGCTTTTACGAAGCCGGTGTGCGTACTTTTGCTGTTCTCTTTGACGATATCCCTTCACGACTGAAGCATGCGGAGGATCAAAAAGAATTTGGCGGGAGCCTAGCCAAAGCAGAGGCCGTCTGGCTTCAGAAGATCCTGGACCGGCAGCCTACCGCCTGGAATGACATTGAATGGTGGATCTGCCCTTCCTATTATACCGAAGACCCGTTGCTCGCCCGAACGTTCGGGACATTTGAACCTTCGTTTCTAGAGACCCTTGCGGACCATTTACCGCAGAGTGTAGCCTGTTTTTGGACCGGCCCTTCGGTGGTATCTAAAAGGATCACCCTGGCGCACGTTCGAAAAGTAGCCAGATGTCTCAAGCGCCGTTTGATCCTGTGGGACAACTATCCCGTCAACGACCTTAGCATGAGCAAAGAGATGCATTTAAGCCCCTTAACCGGACGTGACCCACGACTCCCCGAAGGGGTCTACGGCTATTTGAACAACCCTCTGCTGCAGGAGTCGCTCAGCTTCATCCCGCTGGCTACCTGCTTCGACTATGCGGCGGACCCTGGGGGATACGACCCGGAAAAAAGCTGGCAAAGAGTCATCGAAGAACTGTTTGGAAAGGAGACGATCCTCCACTGGCAGGCGATCCGAGAGTTTTACGAGCGAATCAGCCAATCAAAAGATAAGAACCGGCCGGGGTTCTTGCCTCGACAGAAGCAAGCGGCTCTGGAGACAGCCAGGCGCTACATCCTGGATAACCGGGGTCAGCGTTGGGCCGAAGAATTTCGCCCCTGGCTGGATCTCATAGAAGAGAACTTGACGCGCAAGAACGACTGAGGGAGAAGCCGCCCTCGTCCAAGAGGAAATATCATGGTTGAGCAATTCATTGAAGTTGACGGGCTAAGAACTCGATATTTGGAAGAGGGCGAAGGCCAACAACCGGTCCTTTTGCTTCATGGCGCATCACTGGGTTCTTCAGCGGATGTTTGGAAACGCAACCTCGAGCCTCTGGCCGGCTATGGTCTAAGGGTTATCGCGTTTGACCAGCCGGGCTTTGGCGGAACCGATAATCCGGAAGACTACTCCGTCGCCTACCGGCGCCGCTTCATCCTCCAATTCATGGACGCCCTCGGAATCCGTAAGGCTCACCTGGTGGGCCATTCCCAGGCGGGGGCGATGGCGGTAGGGCTGGCATTTGAGCAACCCGATAGAATTTCCAGGATTGTTGTGATGGCGACCGGGAGCCTGCTGCCCCCGCTCGAAAATGCTAAACAGTCGGGGGCCAGGGAGGGCAAAGAGGGCACAGCGACGGAGCCGACCTTTCAGGATACCCGGGCTCTCTTAGAACACAATCTTTTCAATCACTCGCTCATCACTCATGCGGAGATGCAAACGCGCCATCGCATGAGCACCGGGAAAAATTTTCAGGCCTTTTTAGAGCGGAGCCATGCAGCACAAACAGGGGGCGCCAAGGAGGCCGTTCCCCTATGGCCGCGCCTCGATCAAGTGGGTGTCCCTATGCTCTTCATCTACGGCAAACAAGACCGGGGTTCGGCCGCGGAAAGGGCTGCCCTGCTCAAGCACCGCTATCCCCGCCTCAACCTGCACGTGATTGACCGCTGCAAACACCTCGTCCAGTGGGACGCCGCCTCCCAGTTCGAGACCCTCGGCGGAAGATTTTTGTCGTCGTAGATTTTTCTCCCCTTCTTGATACCAATCGCCGAGTAGAGTAAAAATTAGTTTCACTGTGAACAGGACCGTACAAGATCGCCAATTTGATTCTAGCGTAGGCGGAACATCCCCGGCATCGGAGTTAGCCGATCTCCTGCGCGAGGCCCGCTCCAGGACTCTGGATTTAGTGGCCGACTTATCTGATGGGCAGATGATAGGCCCGCGCCTTGCCATCGTGAACCCTCCAATCTGGGAGATCGGTCATGTTGCGTGGTTCCAAGAATTCTGGGTTTTGCGCCACCTGCGCAAACAAAGGCCCCTGCTCGAAGGCGCAGACGCGTTATACAATTCCACCGACGTAGTTCACGAAACCCGCTGGGATTTGCGGCTGCCAAATAGGCATAAAACCTTGGAATACATGGGCGCGGTCCTGGATCGGGCGATCCATCTCCTGCAATCCTCCGACAATCCCGTTGAGGAGGAGATCTTTTTTCACCTCTTTTCTCTCTTCCACGAAGACATGCATGACGAGGCCATCACTTACACCAGACAGACCCTGGGTTACCCGCCGCCTAAATTGAGTGCAGCGACGGCCCGCCGACCCGGAGCAGGGGCTTTTCCGGGCGACGCGGAAATCCCTGGTGGAACTTTTATGCTGGGGGCGACGCCCGATTTTCCTTTTGTCTTTGACAACGAAAAGTGGGCCCATCCCGTGCACGTAAATCCCTTTCGTATCGCCCGCGCGCCCGTAACCAATGCCGAGTTTGCCGCCTTTGTCGAGGATGGGGGTTATCTCAAGCGAAAATTTTGGAGCGATGAGGGATGGCTCTGGCTGGAGTCGGGCGGAGCCCCGAAGCTTGAGCAGTCTTTTGCAAAATTCTTTGGCAAAGAAAGTAAGCCGAAAACAGAACCTCTCTCCTCACCCGGGAAAATAGACCATCCGGTCTACTGGGAGCGTGAGTCCGGGGGCCGCTGGCTCCAGCGCCTATTCGATACTTGTGTCCCGCTGAGTGAGCATTTACCTGTGATCCACGTCAACTGGTACGAAGCGGAAGCCTTCTGCAACTGGGCCGGGAGAAGACTGCCCACTGAGGCGGAATGGGAGATGGCGGCATCCTGCGAGCCGGGCGCGGACGGACGCGGGATCACTGAGCGCAAACGCATCTTTCCCTGGGGAGATGAGCCGCCCGCACCGGATCGCGCCAACCTCGACTGGAGTGCCATGGGCTGCGTCGAGGTCGGGGCGCTGCCTGACGGCGACAGCGCCTTTGGCTGCCGACAAATGATCGGCAACCTGTGGGAATGGACCGCAAGCGACTTCCAACCCTATCCAGGCTTCGTTATGGATCCTTACAAAGAGTATTCCCAGCCCTGGTTTGGAACTCACAAGGTTCTCCGGGGCGGCTGCTGGGCCACCCGCTCGCGCCTCATCCGCAACACCTGGCGCAACTTTTATACCCCCGACCGGAGCGATGTGTGGGCCGGTTTCCGCACCTGCGCGAGGTGACATTCCATGAGGATCAAATTCATCACCCCTGCATTGGCAAGCGCCCGAAACGGGAACAGCATCACGGCCATCCGCTGCGCGCGTATTTTGCAACAGCTGGGACACCGCGTCGTCGTGGAACAAACGTATGACGGGAAGGGATGCGACCTCATGATCGCCTTGCACGCGCTGCGCAGCCACGAGTCGATCCGCCTCTTTAAGGAAATGCATCCCGATCTTCCTCTGGTCGTCGCCCTGACCGGGACCGATCTCTACCGCGATATCCGGATAAACCCCGACGCGCAAAGATCACTTGAACTAGCCACCCGTCTTATCGTTCTCCAGCCGATGGGGATAGTAGAACTTCCGAAGCACCTGCGCGCAAAAACTCGCGTCATCTACCAGTCGGCGGAAAGGGTCAGGCGGCGCTCTACTCCGGCGAAGGATGGTTGCTTTAACGTTTGCGTCATCAGTCACCTGCGACCGGAGAAAGATCCCCTGCGCACCGCGATGGCAGCCAGGGAGCTTCCTGATTCGTCGCGCCTGCGCGTCTTGCATATCGGCCGTCCCTTGAGCAAAGAGATGGACAGAAGACTGCGCGCCGAAATCGCCCGCAACCCGCGCTTTCGGTGGTTGGGAGAACTCCCCCACTGGAAAACGCGCCGGATATTGGCTGACAGCCAACTCCTGTCTGTGACTTCAAGAATGGAGGGAAGCTCCAACGCCCTCTGTGAAGCCATTGCTTCATCGGTGCCTGTGGTCGCCTCGAAGATCCCGGGATTAGTGGGGACTTTGGGGAAAAAATACCCCGGTTATTTTCCCGTAGGTGAGACGCGCGAGTTGGCCCGTTTGCTGCAAAGAATAGAATCGAATCCGAAATTTTACCGCCGCTTGAAAGCCCACTGCGCTCGTCTAAGCCCTCTCGTCGACCCCAAGCGCGAGATCACCGCCTGGAAAAAGCTGCTGAACGAGCTTGCTCCTGGCTGAGCTTATGAGACCGGCTTGATGGACGCCTTCCTCAAAATTCTGACTCTCATGCTTCTGGTGGCCATTGGCGGCTGTGCGGTCGCGCTTCAGCCCGAGGAGTACCGGCTCATTCAGACGAGTCGTTATTCGGAGCTGGAAAAGCTGATGGAAAGCCGGATAACCCAGCCCTCCTCGGCCCCAACGGCTCAGCTCTTCCACCTTTGCTATGCCTACTCGAAATTGAAAAGGTACAACAAACTTTTTCCCTGTCTCGACCAACTGGAGAAAAACATTGAAAAGGGCGATCGCAATGTTTTTTTCTACGACTTTTCCGCTACCCCTTCTCTCATGCGAGCAGAGGCCGACATCGAGTTTGGCGACTACACCAAGGCGATCGAGGAATCCACCAAGGCCTATGACATGGTCCTCAAAAAAAACTTATACCGTCAATTCAGGATCTTCGCCCTGACAGCCATGGGATTGTCCCATGCGCTCAATGGAGACTCGGGGAGCGCAAAAAAATATGCCGCCCTTCTGGAAGAGGTCGGAACGCATTACCCGTTCAATACCCTGGAGACAGACAAGGTCACCGGATTGGCCAAAGTCTACATGGCGCTCGGCGAGTACGACAAAAGTCTGGACGCCATCAAACGTGACCAAGGAGGCGCCTTGTTCAGGGCGCTGACTGACGTCATTACCGGCGCCGCTCTAACCGGCGACACATTGTGGGCCTTTAACCAACTGCCCAAGGCATTCATCCTGAACAAAAGCCTCTTGGAGACAGGTCAAGTCAAGGAGGCCAAAGAGGGATACGATGGATTATTGAACCGGCCCGAGATCAAGTACAACGGCGATATCTATTGGATGATTCTGTTTGACCGGGGGCGGATTGCTCAACAGGAAGGAAATCTCAAAGAAGCCGCGGAATTCTTTAAGCAGGCGATCGAGGTCATTGAGCAGCAGAGATCCACTATCAACACCGAGGCCAACAAGATCGGTTACGTCGGCGACAAGCAGAAGGTCTACCATCACCTGATTGCCGCGCTGCTTTCCGACGGGCAGCAAGCCATGGCTTTCGAATACGTGGAACGATCTAAGTCCAGAGCGCTGGTTGACTTACTGGCCTCCAAGAAAAATTTCGCGATCCGGGAAACCAACGAACAGCAGGTCCGTTCCCTGCTCAAAGAGTTGGAGACCCTGGAAGCCGAGGCAAAGGTGCAAGAGACGACCCCGGCTCCCGATCGACTCGACCAAAGGAGATCTCTCGATACTCAGATCAGAGAAAAACTTAAAACCAGCGCGCCTGAGCTGGCTTCTCTAGTCACTGTAACGGCATTGTCTGCGCGCGAAATCCAGTCCCACGTGCAAGCCGATGAGACCCTGGTCGAGTACTATTACTACGGGGAGGATCTCCATGCCTTCGTTTCGACTAACGACACGTTGAAGGCAGTAAAGTTAAACGGCGCGAACCTGATAACGGAGATAGAACAATTCAGGGCATCCCTGCAAGACCCGCGATCACAGGAATACCTTCGGTTATCTCAAAACCTCTATCGGAAATTGATCCGGCCTATCGAACCCTTGCTCAATAAGCCGAATTTGATCCTGGTGCCGCACGGCATGCTGCACTACCTGCCATTCAACGCCTTAAATGCGGGCAGCGATTATCTTGTTGACCGATACAGTATCCGTATTCTGCCAAGCGCCAGCGTCATGAATTACCTGAAGGACAGAAATATCCACAAGGCCCAGGAGGTGCTGGCCCTCGGCAACCCCGATCTCGACGACCCCAGATTCAATCTAAGGCACGCGCAAGAGGAGGCGACCGCGATCGCCAAAGGATTCCCGCAAGCGAAGCTGCTGCTGCGAGGAGAGGCCACGGAGACGGCTTTCAAAAAGCTTAGCGCCGGCTTCAGCTACGTCCATTTTGCCACGCATGGTTTTTTCGAGTCCGCCTCTCCTTTAAATTCAGGCCTCTTTCTGGCCAAGGATTCTGAAAACGATGGGCTACTGACCGTCGACGAGCTTTACTCCCTTCGTTTAGACGCGGATTTGGTCACCCTAAGCGCCTGCGAAACAGGACTGGGTAAAATCAACAGCGGAGACGATGTGGTCGGGCTTTCCAGAGGATTTCTCTATGCCGGAAGCAATACGATCGTTGCCAGTCTTTGGCAGGTGGAAGACCAAGCTACCTCATACCTGATGACAGAGTTTTATGCGAATCTCAAAAAAAACAATAAGCGCGACGCCTTGAGGGAGGCCCAGTTGACCGCCAAAAAACAGCATGAACATCCCTTTTTCTGGGCCGCCTTTCAACTGACGGGCACGGCCCGTTAAGGTAATTTCAACCTCTGAGCGCTCCACCCAGAACAAAGGCCCCATAAAAAAACGGCGCCAGTCCCGCGGCACGCAGCCGGTCGCGCGCCGCCAGCCATGCTCTGCCATAGTCGCCGTCTTTCGCCCGTTCGTGAAAAGTCTCCATAAAGGTCCTGGTGCTGACATCGTCCACCGGCCACATACTGCTGACCACGGCGAGGGTTCCTCCGAGGTAGAAGCTACGCGACAGGCCAAGAAAATCGTCGCCGGCCACGGCCTTACCGACACCGGTTTCACACGCGGAAAGCACGACCAGCTTCGCCGGGAGAGGAGATTCGAAGAGCCTGGCCGCCGTCAGCATTACAGGTCTTTCAGCTCCACTGAGTACGATCGACGAGGTGAGCGGCCTGGCCGCGTCGAAAAAGCCGTGGGTGGCAAGGTGGAGCACGTCAACACCGCCGCCAACCAGCTTGCGTAGTCCCTCCTCAGTCGCGGCGCGGCCAAGAAGCGGCTCGGTTTGGTAACGCCGGCTGATTTCCACGGCCTCCGCGCGGGCGCCCCTTAGCTGTTTGAAAGCGCCCTGAAAATCCGGATCGCCCACGACCGCCGCAGCGCTGCTGGCGCGTATCGAGATGGGCGTACGCAAAAGCCAACCGCCCGCGGGCAGGACCGCCACGGGGTAGTTCACATCAAGCGCGCCCCAGGGCACGAAATGCAGAGCGCCGCTGGAAACGACATAGGCTGCTCTCCGGACGCCCCACGCTGCAACTTTTAATCCCTGTCCCATCGCGTTGACTACCTTACTCTGACGCGAAAAATCACGTCCCTCTAAGGCATCGGCCAACTCCGTGACCATGCCTGAAAGCGCGGCATAGGTAACGTCCGCATCCATGACCCGGTTACCTTCTCGAGTGACAAGCAGAAACTTGAGCCGTTCTCCTGCCTCGCCCGGGATGGCGTAGGCAAGGACTTCGCCCACGGCAAGCCGCAACCGGACGTCTTTTAACTCCACAGCCGCCACGGAAAGAGTGTCGGCCAGCTCCGGATCGCTCGGCCTTAGTTCCGCAACCCGTTGCACCCGTTTTTCTATCAGAGCTGCTTCCCGGGACTTGCCATCCGACATGGCCCCGGGAGCGCTGTTCAACAGCCGTTGGCGCAGAATCTGCCGATCGAGATCGCGGATCGCAGCGACTAAATCACTCTGACGGCCAAGAGCTACCGGTCGATCGCCCAACATATCAATGAAGGCACGGGCTCGGGCACGCTCCATGTCCCGAAACAGCGCGGTATGATCCCCTCGCTGGAGATCGAAGCGAACAAGATGGAGTGTCACCTCTTCCTTGCCCACACCGAAGCGGAGTTTTGTCTCTTCCCTGCCCAAGGAGCCGCTCGCCAGCTCAATCCCATTCTGGGCGCTGCGAAATGCCTTCTCAGCCTCGTCTCTGCGCCCCAAAGCTAACAGCGCCTTGCCGCGCTCCGCTGCAAGGTGCCACACCATATGACCTAGACCCGCAGCGGCAGCGATCCGCTCGCCTTCTCCGGCGATGACCTCGGCATCTTCAAGACGGCCGAGTTCGAGGGCTGCCATGGAGCGCAGTGCTTGAACCACTGCCAAGCCATAGCCGTGGTTCACCGACGCGAAGAAGCGCCCGGACTCCGCCAATTCGGCGGCGCCGGCATCGGGCTTTCGCTGGACGATGCCTCGCGCCGCTCCCAGAACCGCTAAGTTAAAAGCGCGTCCTTCCCCGGCCACCATCGTCACAGAGCCGCTCCCGTAAAGCGGGTGCGTCAGCACATAGAAGAGGTCGTTGAATAGACCCTCAGCCGCCCCGGCCCAACGCAGCGCCTCGGCATAGTTTTTTTGCAGGAAGTAAACGCTCGCAATTCCGGCATAGGCACGCATCTGCGCCTCCGACAGGGATTTTACCTCGGTTAAGTTTGTCGGCGGTCCGGAGTAGGAGGTCGGCAGGCTCCAACTACCGATAGCCCGGGCGACCCTACCGAAATCGGCAAGCGCGGAGTCATAATCCCTAAGCTCCATGCGCGCCAGTCCACGCATCGCCTGCGTTGTCAGGTCATGACCTAAAATCGTTCGCTCCAGGACCGCGAGCTCTTCCGCCACGGATTCGGCGTCTGCGGGGCGGCCGAGCATCGCCAGCGCGTCATAGCGCAGGCTGGCGGCGACCCAACGCGTTTTGGCATCCGCGCTCTTGCCGGAAAGGGAGTCCGCGGCGGCGAGCACCGCATCAACATCGCGCCGATGATACGCGGCGTAGGCAGCCGCGAGCTCAGGCGTCACAGCCAGACCTATCTCGTTTTTATCGCCGCTCTGGTAAACGGCAATTTTAACCGCATCGAGCGGCACCCTCTTGATCTGCGGGTTGCCTCGAGCCGGAGGATCGGACGGCAGGCTGGCTGCCCGACCGACTTCTTTTTCGGCCGGGAGATGCGGCAGAGGGACGGGCGCAGGACAGCCGGTGAGCCAAAGCGCCAGCACAGGCGCAAGCGCAGCTGCTTTATGCGGCAATCTTTTGTTGCTGAAGTGCCATAAGAAATTATCCACTTAAGATTTCGCCTCCTCATGAATCCATTTTTTTACCCAGGGGAGCAGCGCATAGGCCGGCAGCGACAAAAGAAAAGTCAGCGCGAAGTAGTTGCCGTAGCCGAAACGCTCCGCGCCCAGACCGCTCAGCCCGCCCATCAACCGCCCGGTCAGAGAAAAAATCGACGATAAGAAGGCGTACTGGATGGTCGCATGCTCTTTCTGGCAAACATTCATCAAAAAGGCAAGAAAGGCCGCGGTCCCGAGCCCGCCGCTGAAAGACTCGAATACCGACGCGCCGTAAAGACCGAAGCGGCCCAAGCTGGCCCAAGCGACCAGGGCGTAGCCAAGATTGGAAACGGCCTGCAGCAGCCCCAACACCCACACCCCGCGGAAAGTTCCATAGCGCGAAATAAAAGCGCCGCCGGAAAGCGCTCCGGCCACGCTGAGAATAATACCAAAAGTAGTAGGAACGAGTCCTATTTCGAAGACGGACCTCCCCTGATCAACCCAGAAGGGTTTCACCATTGGACCGATGGCATACTCCCCCAGCCTATAAAAGAGGACAAACAGCACCAGAGGAATAGCGTTCCAGGTCCCGATCCAGCCGACAAATCCCGCCAGCCATCGTTCCCGCGCCGTTGCGGGAAGATCCAGGCGCGGAACGACAAGAGTTGACAGGGCGAGCAGAGCAAGAACGACTGCGGCAATAAGGTAAAGCAGGGTCCATTGCAATATCGAGGCGAGCAGGACCATGCCGCCCCCGATAAGCACCAAAGCGACGCGATACGCCGAGGCGCGCACCCCGTTGGCCGCTCCTTCTTCTTCCCTTTTGATTAAACCCACCGTGTAGGAGTCGATAGCGATATCCTGCGTCGCCGAGAGCGTCGTTAGAACCAAAAGAAGCGTAATGACTACCCATCCCGGATGCGCGACATCCACAAACGGCAGCAGCCCTACCACGACCGCTATCGCCAACATGCAGGCCACGACCCAAATCCTGCGGTCACCGTAGCGGTGGACTACGGGAGACCAAAAGACTTTTAACGAGTAGGGAAGCTCCAGGAGACGAAGACCGCCGATAGCCCTGAGCGAGACTCCGTGGACGCGGAAATAAACCGGCAGCACTTCCCAGAGAATGGCCGGCGGGCTGCCCTGAATGAAATAGAGCAGGGCCACGATTCCCAACTTCTTCCTAGATTCAGGAGCCAAGCGCTCCGCGCCTAGAATTCTCCACCAATAACTCTTCATAGACCTTTTCATCGTTTTTTAACCTTCCCTTCATCCTCCCGTCAAACTGGAACTCTATCTTGAAAGCGCAATGGAGCAACAAATACCTCATCCAACCATGGGAGGGAAGATTGTCGTAATTCGCTGTCGCAGTCCGTGTCATGAAAGATTCATAGCTCTGTAACAGTCCTGTAACAATTTTTCCATATAAAAATAAGGAGATGAAAATGAAATTCAAACTTTATGTTGCAGTCCTAGGATTTTTGCTGTTGGGAGTCGGTGTTCCCGTCTGGGGACAGATCGTCAAGATTGACGGCTCCAGCACCGTCTATCCCGTGACAGAGGCGGTTGCAGAGGAGTTTCAGAAAGCTAAACAGGGCAGGATAAAGGTGACCGTTGGAATATCCGGCACCGGCGGCGGCTTCAAGAAGTTCTGCCGCGGCGAGACCGATATCAGCGACGCTTCAAGGCCTATCCTCAAGCAGGAAATGGACGTTTGTAAGCAGGCGGGGATCGAATATGTTGAGCTTCCGGTGGCCTTTGACGCCCTGACCGTGATGGTCAATCCCAAAAACAATTGGGCCCCTTCGATGACGGTGGCTGAGCTCAAGAAAATTTGGGAGCCGTCCGCGCAGGGGAAGATCATGAACTGGAACCAGATTCGCTCCTCGTGGCCTGATACGCCGCTTAAGCTCTACGGCGCTGGCGCTGACTCGGGTACATTCGACTACTTCACAGAAGCCATCACGGGCAAGGCCAAATCCAGCCGGGGCGATTTCACCGCCAGCGAGGACGATAACGTGCTGGTCCAAGGCATCGCCAACGACAGAAACGCCCTAGGCTTTTTCGGCTTTGCCTACTACGCGGAGAACCAGGACAAGCTCAAGGCCGTGGCCGTTGATGGCGGCAAAGGGCCTGTCCTGCCATCGGCGAAGACCGTGGAGGACGGTAGCTACCAGCCCCTTTCCAGGCCCATCTTCATCTACGTCAGCAAAAAGTCACTCGGAAAGCCTGAGGTCAAGGAGTTCGTGGAGTTTTACCTGAGGAACGCCCCCAAGCTGGTCAAGCAGGTAAAATACGTGGCGCTTCCGGCCAAAGCCTATGCGGTGGGGTTGGCGCGCATGAAGTCAGTAAAAGTGGGAACTGCCTTCGGTGGCAAGGCCGAGGTGGGAGTCAAGATTGACGACCTACTCAAGCGTGAGCCCAAGCTGTAAAAAGTGAAACCAAAAACAAGGAGGGTGTCCCCTTTTGGGCACCCTCCCTTCATCCTCTTTTAGCACAGACCCTTTTGATCAAGCCGCAAGCACGATGGCAAAACATATCCCAGCAGCTGAGAGTGACTATTCAGAGAGTAGGAACCTGAGAACCCTGATCCAGTCCATTCTCTCGCGCTGGACCCTTCGCCGCGCCCGCGAGCGGCTCATCGAGTTCACGATGTTTTTAGCAGCCATGTCATCTATCGCTGTGACTTTAGGCATCGTCGGCGTCTTGGTCTTTGAGTCTCTTCAATTTTTCGCGCACGTTTCGATCATCGAGTTCCTCACCGACACCCAATGGACGGTTCTCTTCGTCAATCCGCGCTACGGGATCATGCCCTTAGTTACCGGCACCTTGGTGACCTCCGGCGTGGCCCTCTTGGTGGCCCTGCCGCTGGGGACCGTCATCGCGATCTACTTGAGTGAGTATGCCAATCACCGGCTGCGTGAAATGATAAAACCCTCTCTCGAGCTCCTCAGCGCAGTGCCTACGGTGGTCTTTGGCTATTTTGCTTTACTGTTTGTGACGCCGTTGCTTCAAAAGCTCCTGCCCGATCTCCCGGGCTTCAACATGCTGAGCGCGGGAATAGTCATCGGTATCATGATTATCCCCTATGTAAGTTCCTTGAGCGAAGACGCCATGAAAGCCGTGCCTGTGCACATCCGGGAAGGCTCCTACGCTATGGGCGCCACCCGTTTGCAAACGGCACTAAGAGTCATCGTTCCCTCGGCTTTCTCTGGCATCGCCTCAGCCTATGTCCTTGGCTTCTCCCGTGCAGTTGGCGAAACGATGATCGTTGCCGTTGCTGCAGGGACCCAGCCCAATCTGACACTGAACCCTACGGAAGGAGCGGCAACTATCACGGCTTTTATCGTTCAGGTGAGCTTGGGTGACCTGCCGCACGGCAGCATCGCCTATCAGAGCATCTTTGCAGCAGGCCTTACTCTGATGCTGATGACTCTGGCCTTTAATATAGCTGGCTACCTGCTCCGTAAACACTACCGGGAGATTTACTAGATATGAAAACCGCTGAGAAATCTATCGCACGTCGCAAGAGTCTCGACGCCCTTTTTGCCATCATCGGCCTATTGGCTATGTTGGTGGGGTTGGTGACGCTCCTGGCCTTGCTAATGGACCTGGCTTTGGACGGAGCGGGGCGTCTCTCCTGGCAATTCTTTACCTCTTACCCCTCGCGCTTCGCCTCACAGGCCGGAATACTTTCAGCCTGGGTGGGGACGACGCTGGTGATGCTGGTGACCGCCTTAACCGCAGTGCCATTAGGCGTGGCAGCAGGCGTCTATTTGGAAGAATACGCCCCAAAGAACTGGTTAACTGCTCTCATTGAAATCAACATCGCAAACCTGGCCGGGGTACCCTCCATCGTCTATGGCCTCATGGCCCTGGGCCTTTTCGTCTACCAATTCCGTCTGGGACAAAGCATCCTAACGGCGGGACTGACCCTCGCCTTGCTCATCCTGCCCATAGTCATCGTCGCGACCCGTGAATCTATCAGGGCGGTTCCAGGCAGTATCCGGGAGGCCGCCTATGCCCTAGGGGCCACCAAGTGGCAGACTGTCAAAGACCACGTGCTGCCCTATTCCACCGGCGGCATTTTGACTGGAGTGATCATCGCCCTATCCAGGGCCATCGGGGAGACCGCCCCTCTCATCACCATCGGCGCCTTGACCTTCATTGCCTTCCTTCCCAATCCGCCCATAACATCGGCGTTTCCGTTCCTATCCTTTGAATGGCTTATCTCTCCCTTTACGGTCATGCCCATACAGATGTTCAACTGGGTCTCCCGTCCCCAACGGGAATTTCATCTCAATGCCGCGGCCGCGGGACTGGTGCTGATGGCCATGACCCTCGCCATGAATGGCCTGGCCATTTACATCCGCTACCGCTTTCGGAAACGCATCAAGTGGTAAAACGAAAACTTGAAAAGGCCGTTTCAGAGTGGAAAGACAACTCCCCGGGAGGTAGGATGGAGCTACCAACAGAGCTGGAGCACCTGAAGATCACAGTGCCGCAAACTCCTGATATCAACGCGCCAGATCAGGCCGTCTCGACCACGCGCCAACCCATCATTCAGGTCACGGACCTGGACGTCCACTACGGCTCCACCCGTGCGCTGAAATCCGTCAGCGTGGAGATCCCGGAGAGGCAGGCCACCGCCTTCATCGGCCCTTCGGGATGCGGCAAAACAACGCTTCTGCGCTGCCTCAACCGCATGAACGATCTCATTGATACCGTCTCCATTACTGGCAGTGTCAAAATCCATGGGAGAGAGATCTATAGCGCCTCGACCGATGTCATTGATCTCAGGAGGCGAGTCGGCATGATCTTTCAGAAGTGGAACCCATTTCCTAAAAGCATCTATGAAAACGTGGCCTACGGATTGAGAATCGCGGGAGTCCATAACCGCTATAGGTTAGATGAGGTCGTTGAGAAAAGCCTCAAGCGCGCGGCTTTATGGGATGAAGTCAAAGACAACCTCCACAAGAGCGCCTCGGATCTCTCCGGAGGGCAGCAGCAACGTCTTTGCATTGCTAGGGCTTTGGCCGTGGAGCCAGAGGTGCTTCTGATGGATGAGCCGTGCTCGGCGCTTGACCCCATCTCAACGGCAAAGATCGAAGAGCTTATCCATGAGCTTAAGGAGAGCTTCACCATCGTCATCGTAACGCACAACATGCAGCAGGCCGCTCGGGTCTCGGACCACACGGCTTTCTTCTATTTGGGTGAACTGGTAGAATTCGGCGTGACCAGCAAGATCTTCACCGCTCCGGAAAGGCGGCAGACAGAGGATTACATCACCGGCAGGTTCGGTTAACACTATTTGAACATGTTGAACGTTTTAAACCGCTTAAACAGTTCCAGCCGTTCAAGCCGTTAAAGGAGCGCTTATGCAACCCGAGCATACCGACAAAAGATACGAGGAAGAGCTGAAAAAGCTCCGCGAGGATATCCTCTATATGGGAGGCCTGGTGGAAGACCAGATCCAGAAGGCGGTGAAGTCGCTGGTCGAAAGAGATTCCCCCTTGGCCGAAACGATCATTCAGAGGGACCACGAGGTGAACCGTATGGATGTCGAGATCGATGATCTTTGCCTTCGCCTCCTTGCTTTACACCAGCCGGCTGGGAAGGATCTCCGGTTTATCACAACAGGTCTCAAGATCACCACGGACCTCGAGCGGATGGGCGATATGGCGGTCAACATCTGCGAGCGCGCCCTGGAGCTGAACCTCGAACCGCAACTGAAGCCTTACATCGATATCCCTCGCATGGCTCGAATCGCCGAGCGGATGATCCGGGAGAGTCTGGACGCATTCGTCCGCGAGGATACGGACCTGGCGCTCAAAGTTTGTAAAGACGACCAGGAGGTGGACGATCTCAACGGCCAGATTTTCCGTGAGACTATCAGCTTCATGATCGAAGACCCGCATACGATCAATCGGGCGATGAAGATCGGGTTCATCTCGAAATATCTCGAGCGGATCGCCGATCATGCCACCAACATCGCCGAAATGGTGATATTCATGGTCAAAGGGAAGAGCATCCGTCACATCAAAGAGATCCCCCAGTCCATCTGACTTCCATGTCCGGGCAAAAAATCTTGGTAGTCGAAGACGAGCCCGATATCCGTAAGCTCGTCCACTATAACCTCGCCCAGGAGCGCTTCAAGGTCATTGAGGCGGAGGATGGAGAGAAAGCGCTCAAATCAGTACAGAGAGAAAAACCTCACCTGATCGTTCTGGATTTGATGCTGCCGGGACTCTCAGGACTCGAGTTGTGCAGAAACCTGCGCGAGCGGCCTGAAACGAGTCAAATCCCAATTCTCATGCTCACCGCCAAAGCCGGCGAGGCGGACCGCATAGTCGGCCTGGAGATGGGCGCGGATGACTATTTGACCAAGCCCTTCAGTCCCAGGGAGCTGGTGGCCCGGGTGAAGGCCATCCTGCGCAGGACCGAGATGCAGTCCAGTCATCCGGTGAGTGAAGTTTACGAAAAGGGCCCCCTCAAGATTAACTTCTCAACCTACGAGACCATCGTTAGAGGCAAAGCGGTGCGATTAACCCTCAAGGAATTTGAGCTTCTCGGCTTTTTGGTTCAAAATCCCAATCGGGTTCTGAGCCGGGACCAGCTGCTGGACCGGGTATGGGGCGGAGAGGTCTTCGTGGATCCCCGCACAGTGGATGTCCATATACGGAGATTGAGGAAAGCCATCGAGAAAAACGACCGTAAACCCGATTGGATTTTAACGGTCCGGGGAGTGGGTTACAAATTCCATGAAAAGGCCCTGGAAAAATAGGCTTGTCGTCAAGTTTTTCTTATCCTACCTCATTGTTGTTCTCCTGCTTTTTGTCTTCTTTTACCTCTATGCCGGAGCCATCATAAAAGATTTCCACATCGCCTTTCTGTCCAAGAAGATGCAGGAAGAAGCGAAGATCGTAAGCCGCTTGCTTCCCCTTGGCCTGGATGGAGACGTTTTGGATAAAATCTGCCGCGAACTGGGCCGGGACCTGGCAGTCCGGATTACGCTTATCGCCCTGAATGGAAATGTCTTGGGCGACTCAGACGAACTTTCCGTTGCTATGGAAAATCATGCGACCAGGCCTGAAGTGCTGGAAGCCCTATCCAAAGGTGCCGGTAGAAGCATCCGATACAGCACAACCGTCCGGTATGAAATGCTTTACCAGTCTATTCTTCAGCGAGAAAAAGGCCGCATCGTCCGCATCTCGGTTCCCCTGCACTCCGTCGAAGAGGCAGTGGGTTCCATACGGCAGGCCATTCTCGCCGGGCTGATCCTGGTCTCAGGATTGGGCTTGTCTTTGGCGTTCCTTTTTTCCCGCCACCTGGAACGAAGAGTGAAGCGGATGGTAGAATTCTCCGAGAACGTTTCTGAGGGCTCTTTTTCCCGGGGGCCGATTCAGGTCAAGGAAAAAGACGAACTCAGCGTCTTGGAAAAAAACTTAAACGAGATGAGCCGAAACATTCAGGAAAAAATCAAAGGAATCACCGCCGAGAAGGAGAAGGTCGAATCTATACTGAGGTGCATGATCGAGGGGCTCCTGGTGGTGGATACCCAGGGAAGGGTCATCCTGCTTAATCAGAACGCCCAAAAGATGTTCAACCTCACTCCCCGCCAGAATTTTTTCGGCGCCTCTCTTCTGGAGGTCTCGCGTCATCCGGAAATGAAGCAGTTGATGGAAGAGGTCCTGGCATGCGACTGCTCCAAAGAGTGCTTCACCAAGGAAATCTCCCTCGATGACGACAAGTGGTTCAGGGTCAATGCGGTGAGCCTGAGAGATGGGAATGAGAAACCTCTCGGCTATATCCTGGTCTTCCACGATGTGACAGAGCTCAAACGTCTCGAAACCGTCCGGTCTGATTTCGTCGCCAATGTCTCTCACGAACTCCGCACCCCCGTGACGGCCATTCGGGGCTACGCAGAGACTCTGCTTCACTCCCCGCCCTCCGACCCCAAAGACGCGGAGCATTTTCTCGGCATTATCCACCGTCATTCCGAGAGGCTGGGCAGGCTCATCGATGACTTGCTCACCCTATCGGACCTGGAGTCGGGACAAATTCGCCTGGAAATGGGAAAACTACCAGCAGCGGATCTTATAGGCAGAGTGTCGGAGATTTTTCAGGATCAAGCCGCAAAAAAGAACGTCGCGCTCTGGCAATCCGTCGACGCTCACTTACCTCTCATTATCGGAGATGCAGATCGTCTGCAACAACTTCTTATCAACTTGATCGACAATGCTCTAAAGTACACGCCATCCGGTGGTCGAATCGAGGTTGCGGCGCGCCTGGTCTCTTCCAATAATCATCAGCCCCCCCGGGTGGAGATCGCCGTGGCGGATACGGGCTGCGGCATTTCCGAAAAAGACCTGCCAAGATTAACCGAGCGCTTCTACAGGGTGGACAAGGCCCGATCGCGGGAGCTTGGAGGAACCGGCCTCGGATTGGCGATTGTCAAACACATTGTCCAAGCTCACCATGGCCTTCTGAGAATCGAAAGCAAAATACAGAAGGGGACAACGGTGAGAGTTTTGCTTCTCTCGGCCGGGCCGGCAAAAGAGCCAGGAGGGATTCTTTTTCTCTGTACGGGCAATTCCTGCCGCAGCCAGATGGCCGAGGGATTTGCCCGCAGCCTGGCGCCTGAGAACGTCAAGATTTTCAGCGCCGGGACAGAGCCAAAGGCAGTCCATCCCTTAGCGATCAAGGTCATGGCGGAGGCTGGGATCGATATTTCGAATCAGAGTTCGAAAGGACTGGGAACGCTCCCCCTGGAGAACATCGATCTGGTCGTTACCCTTTGTGGCGAGGCCCAGGAAAGCTGTCCAACGCTCTCCAAAAACACAGAGCACCTTCACTGGCCCCTTCCTGACCCGGCTTTGGCTAAGGGAGATGAGGAGACTGTCTTAGAAACATTCAGAGCACTGCGCGGCGAGATCCGCGCGCGGATTGAGAAGCTCTTTAACCCTTGATCCCTTAGTCCCTTTTTTATTTGGACGTGAAGGAGTAACTCCGTACGGTGCCGTCTTTGTTGAAAACGACGTAGAGCTCCTTGGAATCGACAAGCTGCCCGATTTGATACGTGTGATAGGAATAGGTCCAGGTCTCGTTGCCGCTGTCCAATCCCTTCCGCACCGGTTCTCCAAAGTAGCCGAAGATCTCTTTTTGGGTGGTGACGTTGGGCTGGATATTCTTCACCGGAGTAGTCCCGAAGTCTCTCCCGTAGGTCACGCAGCCCCAGAGAGTAAGGGCCAGAAAAAGGCACCATATTTTGCGCATAACTCCTCCGTTAAATTTCTCTTCTTCCCTCGATCGCCTTGCTCAGAGTAACCGCGTCGGTGTATTCCAGATCTCCTCCCATCGGAAGGCCGCGGGCGATGCGCGTCACCTTCACCCCAAGCGGTTTAATCACCTTGGAGAGGTACAGCGCCGTTGTCTCCCCTTCGACCGTCGGATTGGTAGCTACAATGATCTCCAGGATTCCGGAACTTCGGACCCGCTCCATCAGCTCCTTAATCCTCAGAGAGTCGGGCCCGACGCCGTTCAAGGGAGAGATGGTTCCATGCAACACATGATAGAGCCCCTTGAACTCATGGCAATTTTCCACCGCGATCATGTCCGCCGGCTCCTCCACCACGCAAATCTTCTCCCGCTCACGGCGCAGGTCCTGGCAAACCTTACACTCCACTCCCTTGGTGCTGCCCTGGTCCACCTCGCTTAAGCCAAAGCACGTACGACAGAGACCCATCTCGAGCCTTAGTTTTCCGATACTCTCCGCCAGCTCCAGCACATTCTCTTTCTGTTCTTTGAGCATGTGAAAAGCCAATCGGGCCGCGGTCTTCTCCCCGATGCCGGGGAGCTTGCAGAGCCCTTTGATGAGCCGGGCCAATGGGGCTGGATAGCTGCTCATATTTTCATGAAACGCCGAGGATTGAAGATAGAGGATAGAAGATCGCGATAATCGATCCTCGATCCTCCATTCTCGATTCTCTCATAATCACGGCATCAAACCGGGAATCTTGAATCCCCCCGTCACCTTGCTCATCTCCTCTGACGCCATTGCGCGCGCCCGGCGCAGTCCTTCATTCACCGCAGCCAGAATCAGATCCTCCAGCATCTCTTTTTCTTGAGGATTGACAACGGCCGGGTCCACCTTGACAGAAGAAAACTCCAGCTGCCCGTTCACCGTAACCTGCACCATGCCTCCTCCGGAGGAAGCATCCACGGTTTTGCGGGCCAATTCCTCCTGAACTTGCGCCAGCCGGGACTGAAACTCCTGAGCCTGCTTAAAGAGATTGCCCATGCCGCCAAGACCTTTAGCCATCGAATCCTCCTTTTTCTTTCACCAAGACTATCCGTTTCCTTTCTTGATTTCTTTGACCGAGCCGCCAAAAATTCTGAGCGTCTCTCTTACCATATTGTTTTCCGCTTCATTAAGCGGGCTCGAACCATTGGCGGCCTCGTCCCTAAGTTCCCGCTTCCTGGGTGGGACGGAAGTGATTCCTACGGCCACTTCCCGGGAGAAAAATCGGCAGGCAAGCTCTTGCAACGATGACAGGTTCTCAGCATCCTGAAGATAACCGAGATGATAACGTTCCTCGACTCCGATCTTCAGCTGACCCGGGGAAATTCCCAAAGGACGAACCCGCTCAAGATGGGAAGCCAAAACCTTTTTCTCTGTCATAACAAAGGCCACAAATTTCTTCCAAACTTCTTCCTTATGATCCTCCCCATTATTCTCCCCGCCGGCGGAGCTCCGGGATGTGCCCTCGCTTTTCGCCTGCTCACCGGGTCGCGACTCTTCCCTGGAAGGCTCAACCCCCTTAGGGTTCTCGCCCCGGGACAACCGCTTTTCCATCATCTCCAACCGATGCAAGACATCGGTAATCGGCACGGCCTTTGGCAATGTCGCTAGCCGGACCAACGCGGTCTCCAGGGCAAACCGCGGGTAGGGGGAACGGGCCACACCTTCGTCTCCCTCCGCCATGAAGCTGAAATAGTCCGTCAGAATATCGACGGAAAGCTCCGACACCTGACCCCTGAGTTCTTCTATTTCCTGGTCAGGCAAATCCAACAGGCGGCCAAAGAGCGAGGACGAGGGCTCAGAGTCTTTGGGATCTCTTTTACGATCCTGGGCCAGGCGGACCACCAGGAGGTTACGAAAATGTTCCACAAGCTCGCGCGACAGACGGGTAATGTCCTGCCCTTGAGCCATGACATCGCCCACTAACTCCACGCATCTCTTGGCGTCGCCCTGGATGACAGCGCCGGAAAGATCGTAGAGGACCCTTCGCTCCGCGATCCCTAAAATATCCTGCAGCAGCACCTCGTCAATTTGCACCTGGGTCTTTTCATCCCCCGGAGAAGGAACCGCATAGGAAAGAATCTGCTCCAGCAGGGACTGGGCGTCCCGCATGCTCCCTTCCGCCTCACGCGCAAGAAGCAGGAGAGCCCCTTCCGTAATCCGGAGACCCTCGCTTGCCGCGATCTCGCTTAGCCGCTGGACAATCTCTCGCACCGCGATGCGACGGAAATCGAAACGCTGGCAGCGGGAGAGTATGGTCTCCGGCAGACGATGCGGCTCTGTCGTCGCCAGGATGAACTTGACGAAGGGAGGCGGCTCTTCCAGGGTTTTCAAAAGGGCCTCAAAGGCAGGCTTGGTAACCTGATGGACCTCATCGATTATGTAAATTTTGAATCGGCTCTTAGCCGGCTGGTACCTCACGTTCTCGATAATCTGTCGAACCTCGTCAATGCCGCGATTGGAGGCGCCATCGACTTCGTACACATCGATGGAATTTCCTTCTTTAGTCTCAATGCAGTTAGTGCACTGGTCACACGGATCTGCCGTGGGTCCCTTCTCGCAATTCAGCGCCTTCGCCAGGATACGCGCCGCGGTCGTCTTCCCCACGCCCCGCACGCCGGTAAAGAGGTAGGCGTGGGCGATGCGACCGGCCGTTATGGCATTCCGCAAAACGCGGGTGATGTGGGATTGGCCGACGATATCCTCAAAGCGCTGGGGACGCCATTTTCTAGCTAGGACGAGATAAGACATAACGCAAAATCCACTGAGGATAGAAGATGGAGGATAGTGATACGATCCTCGACCCTCTATACTCGATCCTCAATTGTTCCCAAACAGCGGGATGCCCATTGCTGACAGCCAGGCTACCCTGTGGCACAGGGGAAATCCGCTGCCGCTGCTTCCTTCCGGACCTGACGGGGTTTGCGGCGCCGCCTTGCACAGGACCCGACTATCAGCAATCGGCATCCAGCCAAATGAACGATCTGCTCACAGAGTACGACGAGCCATCAAAAGAATCAAGGTCGGATAGCGACTCGCTGTAATAAATCCCTTTAACGTTTTTTTTACGCTTCCAGACCACCTTTTAATTAAGCGGCCATTTCTGAATCTGCTAGCATAGAAACATAAGCAAACACAACAAAGAGAGTGCGTTAGGATGAGCGTGAAAAAGAGGTGGAGCTTATCCCTTAAGGGTATTTTGCTTGGAAAGCCCAAAGATCCCTTGGATCCGAGGGTCTTCCATCAGATCTCCCTGATTGCGTTCCTCGCCTGGGTTGGACTGGGGGCGGATGGGCTGAGCTCATCGGCCTACGGACCCGAGGAGGCCTATCTGGCATTGGGAGGGCATTTCTTTCTTGCCCTGCCTCTCGCTATCCTCATGGCCATAACGGTCTTTGTTATATCCGCAAGCTACAGCCAAATCATCGAGCTTTTTCCGACCGGCGGCGGAGGATATCTCGTCGCCACAAAACTGTTGGGTTCCAAAGTCGGTTTGGTTTCAGGCTCTGCGCTGATTGTGGACTATATGCTCACGATTACTATTTCCGTGGCCAGCGCTGGGGATCAGATCTTCAGCTTCCTGCCCGCTTCGATCCACGGGGCCAAACTGGCAATCGAATTTCTTCTGATTTTCTTTCTCATTTACCTCAACCTTCGCGGCACCAAAGAGTCGGTTCTTTTTCTGCTTCCTATTTTTCTTCTTTTTGTCCTGGCCCACCTCTTTGCTATCAGCCTGGGGGTCGTCCCGAATGCGGCGGACGTCCCGGCACTTGCCTCCACGACCTATCAGAAAACCATCGGGGATATTCAAGGCCTGGGGCTGTGGGCAACGCTCTTTATCGTTCTGCATGCCTACAGCCTTGGGGGCGGCACGTACACGGGTATCGAGGCGGTCAGTAACGGCCTCCAGGCCCTGCGCGAGCCTAGGGTTGAGACCGGAAAAAGGACCATGCTTTATATGGCCGCTTCGCTTGCCTTCACCGCAAGCGGCCTGCTGCTTTGCTACTTGCTGAACCAGGTTTCTCCTGAGCCGGGCAAAACTCTGAACGCCAGCCTGTTCGCAAAAGTCTATGGCAGCTTTTTTTCAACCGACTCCGCCTATATTTTGGTGGTGGTAACTCTTGTAACGGAGGCGGCCATTCTTTTGGTCGCGGCCCAGGCCGGCTTTATCGATGGCCCGCGAGTTCTCTCTAATATGGCGATAGACTCTTGGGTCCCGCACCGCTTTTCTCACCTGAGTGACAAGTTGGTAACCCAATACGGCGTGTGGTTCATGGGCCTGGCTTCCCTGGGCTTTCTCCTTTATACCGGCGGCGACGTAAGGCTACTGGTTGTCATGTACAGCATTAATGTCTTCCTCACTTTTACTCTCTCGCAGCTGGGCATGTGCCGCCATTGGTGGGAAGTGAGGAGGCAACAAGGATCTTGGCTGCGCAAGCTCCTGCTCAATGGTCTCGGTCTTATGCTGACGGCAACTATCCTGATGGTGACCGTGATCATCAAATTTGCCGAGGGCGGTTGGGTAACAGTGCTGGTGACCTCTGGCTTTATATTCCTATGTTATGCCGTCCGATTTCATTACGATCAGGTGCAGGGCGCGCTCAGGAGGCTCGACGAAACCTTGATCAATATTCCTTTTCAACCGGATTTGAAAACTCCCGTGCCGGCTAAAGATGCTGCGGCTCCCACGGCGGTCGTTATCACAAGGGATTTCGACGGTATCGGCATTCACTCCCTGCTTAGTATCTCCCGACTGTTCCCGAACCACTTCAACAACGTAGTCTTTGTTTCCGTGGGTGTGATCGACTCCGGCAGATTCAAAGGTCTCAGTGAGATCGAGAATCTGCGCCACTCAAAGGAAGAAGACCTGAAGAGCTTCGTGGACTTTGCCAACTGTCTCGGCTGGCATGCGGAGTACCGTTACGCTCTCGGGATCGATCTTATGACGGAATTGGAAAAGCTGTGCGGCTCCGTCGCCCGGGAATTCCCCAGGTCGGTCTTCTTTGCAGGAAAACTGGTCTTCCAGCAGGAGAATTTCTTGACCCGCCTGCTCCATAACCACACGCCTCATACTCTTCAACAGAGGCTCGAGTTCGAGGGCCTGGAGATGATGGTCCTGCCGATTCGCGTTTTCGCTTCCGGGGACCAGACGGGGGCCAGCTAATCTCTTTCTCTCCAACGCGGGTCTCTGAACCAGCGATAGCAATCTTGAAAAAAGGGGCTAAAATATTGTGATATTAGACAGCGCATGCCGAATCCGGACGTTTTACTGGCAAAGCTCAGCGAGCAGCTGAAAGAGATCGAATCACCGAGAGACGTGGTAGAATCCATATGCCTATCAATGAATTTGTTTTGGCGGGAATCTTCGTCACGTTGGTGACGGGCGTCTCCTTTCTCATAGAGCCTTTCACGGGGTACTTATCCATTGCATTGCTATATTTGCTCTTGGTCGTCGCAGTCGGCTTGAAGCTAAACCGAGGCCCGGTGTTGACGGTAGCTGCCGCGAGCGCGCTGCTGTGGAATGTCCTTTTCATTCCCCCTCGCTTTACCATTTACATCGAAAAGTTCGATGATGTCATGATGTTTGTGATGTTCTTTGTAGTGGCTCTGGCCATGGGACACCTTACCAGCCGGCTACGCCGCAGCCAAGTCGCGGAACAACGCCGCGAGCGGCGCACCGCCGCCCTCTACGAACTAGCGCATCAAGCCGCGTTTGCGACGGACCTGGATACGGGACTTCGGGCCGCGGTGAGTTTGATCCAATCGCTTTTTGGGGCACAAGCGGCGCTTCTCCTCCGCCAGAAGGATCATACGCTTTCCAACGTTACGCACCCGGCCAGCTCGCTTACTCTTTCCGAAAAGGAAAAGAGCGTGGCTGCGTGGGCATTCGGCCGTCGCATGCCTGCGGGAAAATTCACGGACACACTGCCCGATTCAGAGGCGCTGCATCTACCTTTGCAGGCGCGTACCGCAGTCATGGGCGTCCTCGCCATCCGCCCTTCTGCTGGAAAATCATTCGACTTGACCGAAAGAGAGCTGCTCGAAGCCTTCGCAGCCTTGATTGGAACCATTCTGGAAAAAGATCATTTCATCGAAGCGTTCAAGCACGCTGAAATCATTGAGACATCGGAGCGTTTGCACCGCGCGCTCTTCGACAGCGTCTCTCACGAACTTAAGACGCCTCTCGCCGCCGTCCAAGCAGGCATCGATGCTTTAAGCAAGCAGATCGGCGCGGAGGGAGAACGACAGGCAACGCTTCGAGAAGTTCAAGCGGCGGTGCAACGCTTACATCGGGTCATTAATAATCTGTTGAATATGACCCGCATCGAAGCAGGCGTGATCCAACCGAAGCTGGATTGGTGCGATGTCGCGGAACTCGTCCAGTCCGCCGTAGATTTGGCAGGCGAAGGGATCGCTGAACGCCGCATCGTCATCGAAGTCGATCGCGAGCTTCCCATGGTGAGGCTTGACCAAGCGCTGATCGAGCAGTGCCTTTGCAACCTTCTCCTCAACGCCGCCTCTTGGAGCAGGCCGGGTACAAACATCACGGTCCGCGCGGCTTTAGAGGGAGGCCAACTCGTTCTTGCAGTTCTCGATGAGGGACCGGGCTTGAATGAATCGGACTTGAGGCGCATCTTTGAGAAGTTCTATCGCGCCTCCGACGCCCGTCCAGGCGGCACAGGGCTCGGACTTGCGATCGTGGACGGCTTTGTGCGAGCCCATGGAGGCACTGCGGCCGCGGCAAACCGCCAGACCGGAGGGGCAGAGTTCACACTTGAGATACCTGTCGAAACTATGCGGGCAGACGTGATGGAGGAATTGACTTGACCGGCAAGCCCACAGCGCTCATCATCGACGACGAGGTCCAAATCCGGCGATTGCTCCACATCGTTCTTGAGGGCGACGGTTACCGGGTGTTGGAATCCGAAAGCGGCGAGCAGGGCCTTTCGGACATCGCGCTCCGCAGGCCTGACGTCGTCCTTCTCGACCTCGGTCTGCCGAAGGTAGACGGACTGACCGTGCTGCGGCGCCTGCGCGAATGGAGCCGGGTACCGGTATTGGTTCTCACCGTGAGAGCTGGCGCTGAAGAAAAAGTCGCTGCCCTTAACGCGGGAGCGGACGACTATGTCACCAAGCCTTTCGACTCGCCGGAGCTTCTCGCCCGTCTAAGGGCGATCCAACGGCGCGCGTCCCTCGGTAAAGACGAGCCGTACTTCCAGGCTGGGCCTCTCGCCGTCGATTTCAACAGCCACACCGTCACGGTGAACGGGCAAGAGGTAATGCTTACCGCCACGGAGTATGCCCTGCTCAGGGTATTGGCACAGCACGCCGGAAAGGTGGTCACTCACAGACAGCTATTGCGAGAGGTTTGGGGCCCGAACGCCGAAAACCAATCCCAATATCTGCGCGTGTACATGAACCACCTGCGGAAAAAGATCGAGGTGCCCGACGCGAAGGAGAGGCTGCTTAAGACGGAACCGGGCATCGGTTATCGCCTGATTCTACCTGCCCAGAAGTAGTTACTCGTTAATCGTTATTGGTTATTAGTTTACCCCTCCCCACGAGAAATTTGAATTGACAATTTCTGCAATTAACGAATAACCAGTAACTAGCAACTAAACTGGCGGAGAGGGGGGGATTCGAACCCCCGGTACCCTTATTAGGGGTACACACGATTTCCAGTCGTGCACCTTCAACCGCTCGGTCACCTCTCCGCGTATTAATTTGTCTTTAAAAACAATAAGTTAGCTAGCTATTCTCGCTCTTGACAAATTAACGTGATAACTCTTTGACCAGGACTTTTTTCGCGAAACCGCTCTTGGCCCACCGATCGAATCAACTGCCCACTGCTCCCGCAAGACACTATCATCTTCCCTTCCTTCTTTTTAACCAGGAAAAGCATAAGATTACGATCAAGGCATATCTGATTTTTTCAACTATCAGGTCAAATTACCACAGTGTCGACCGCTTTTCTACAAATTCACTCTTCTCTGTGTAAGCTCCGCCTTAGCTTCGCTTTTCAAGATTAGATTTCCGAACACATCTCCCTTCCCTCCTCAAACTTCTCCCGAATTTCAGCGATTCCCACCTTTCCAAAACTTTTCAGGAAACCACATCTCTGTCGTTGACCCACCCCCCCGGCGAGGAGTTAACGTTGGACTTTGCAGCTCTTACAGGCTAAGACGAGACCTAGAAATTTCGGTTGACAACACAGACATTTCAAGGTACAGCCAGTTTATGATTGAGCGCGCTCGAGAGCTTGCCACGCTTCGCAGACTGTTGCGCCAACACCCGGTCGTAGGGATTGTCGGTGCGCGTCAGGTTGGCAAGACAACCCTCGCCCGTTCTCTGGTCGCCCAGACGAGAGGCCCGTCTTCCGTCTTCGATCTGGAGAATCCCGACGACTTGGCACGGCTCAGCGACCCGATGCTGGCCCTCAAGGGGCTGAAGGGGCTGATCGTCATTGATGAGATCCAGCGCTATCCGGGCCTCTTTCCAGTGCTGCGTGTGCTAGTTGACCGACCCAAGTCAACCGCCAAGTTCCTGGTGCTCGGCAGTGCCTCGCCTGATTTACTACGCCAGGGGGCCGAGACCCTGGCCGGCCGAATCGCCTACCATGAACTTGGAGGTTTGTCCCTCGATGAGGTGGAAGTCGAAAACTATACCCGCTTGTGGTTACGCGGAGGCTTTCCTCGCTCGTACCTTGCCCGCTCTCATGCGCAGAGCGATGACTGGCGCCAGGAGTTCGTCCGGACCTTTTTGGAGAGGGATCTCCCCCAGCTCGGGATTACCATTGCCTCGACCACGTTGCGCCGTTTCTGGACCATGCTCGCTCATTACCACGGACAGGTCTGGAATGCCTCGGAATTCGCACGTTCCTTTGGCGTCGCCGATACAACGGTCCGAAACTACCTCGATCTGTTGACCTCGGCTCTCGTTATTCGCCAGTTGCCGCCCTGGCATGAAAATATATCGAAGCGACAAGTCAAGGCGCCAAAGGCATACATCGCTGACAGCGGACTGCTGCACAGCCTCCTCAATATCCGGCTCTTTCAAGACTTAGAAGGCCACCCCAAGGTCGGCGCGTCATGGGAGGGCTTTGCTATCGAACAAATCATTCGCCGGTTAGGCGCCAGGAAGAATGAGGCTTTCTTCTGGGCGACACACGGAGGGGCCGAGCTAGACCTTCTCGTGATGAGAGGAAGTCACAGGCTCGGTTTCGAGATCAAACGGACCAGCTCTCCTCGACTTACGCCGTCCATGCGGAACGCGTTATCCGATCTGAAGCTTCAACGTCTAGACGTTATCCACGCGGGAGAGGAGACCTTTCTAATGGAGAGGCGGGTGCGTGCGGTTCCGTTGTCGCGCTTGCTAGAAGACCTCCAACCTCTTTAATAAGTCGATGCCAACCTTACTGCTAATACCGCACGCAGCCTGTTGCCCTGCGGACAGCACGTTAGTGGCAGCAAGGAGCTCCCTAACATTCGGCACGACGGCCAGATGGCATGCAGCACCACGTCGGAGAAATTTGGATCGCGTAACCGTGGTACCTACCCTCACCTTGTAAGTCATATCTTGATTACCGCGAGCCACTGTTACCGAGCTCTTTCTGGATGAAGGAGATGAGGTCGAGCATTTCGTTCCCCTCGAACCTGGGCCAGCGCACGCCAAACTCACGCATTTTCTCGTCCATTTTCAGGGCATGGCTCCACATGAGCTCGGCCCACAGGATTGGAGAGCCGTACTGCTTCCATTGTTTCAAATCCGGCCCAATCTTGCTCCCTCCTCCGTCGATGCTGTGGCAGGTGGCGCATCCGCGCTCGACGAAGAGCCTTCCCCCGCGTTTGGGCTCCCCAGGCTGATCGAGAAGGCCGATCGAGTACAGGTACGAAATTAAATCTCGCATCTCCGATCCGCCGAATGGTTTCCAGTCAATCCCTTTTCCCTTCGCCAGTTTCCTCATGACCGGAGCATGGTTCCACATAGTACCCGCTAGCTGCGTCATGGTCAGGCGCTGAGCAATTTTTCCAAGGTCGGGCCCGAGATTCGGCCCTACTCCACGAATTGCGTGGCAGCTTCCGCATCCCTTTTCCGCAAAGAGCCGGCTCCCATTCCGTGCGTCCCCCCAGAGAACGTACTGTTCCTCCGCCGCTTTTAGCGGCGAAATGGACATGCCACAAAAACCTAGGAAGAAACCTATTCCCCGTAATACTTTCCTCATTCTCCCTCCTTTTTGATGCCCCTACTTTAAGGAGGCCAGATAACTTACTAGGGCATCCATATCCTCCTCGGGTAAATCTCGGTAGGGAGGCATCGGCGAGCCGGGCTTCACGGCTGTCGGATTCCTCAGAAACCGCTTCAACCATTCAATATCCCTGCCGGCTCCAATTCTCGTCAGGTCTGGCCCGGCTGCGGTACCTCTTCCCTTCACCACATGACAGGCCGAGCACCCCTGCGCCTCATAGACCTCCCTCCCTTTAACCAACTCGACCGGAAGGGCCTTCGCCTCTTGCGGTATGATGCTCCGGGGAGGAAGAGGAGCGGTGGCTCCCTGGTATGTCAAGGCAGCCATAATCACAAGGGTTACCACCGCGAACCCAGAGGCAATAGGTCGCTTCAAAGGGCTCCGCCCCGGCGTGCGGTCGTAGAAGGGAAGAAGGAGGAGAAGGAGGACCAGCGCGAGGGGAATATAAAAGGTTGCTATGGGTACCCATTTCCCCCAGAAGAGCCACAACATCTCAAAAAGAAAGTAGAAGTACCACTCGGGTCTGGGAACGTATTCCGTGCTTGTCGGATCTGCCACCTCTTCCATCGGAACTTTCCAGGTTGCGGCCATCCAGACCAAGAGCAAAAGCAGGAAGAATGAGACGGTGCTGTCCCGAAGGAGATGCTCTAGGAAGGTCTCTCCCCTCTGCTTGGACGCCTCGTAGAGCCTCCCGTAGTCCTCTTTCCTGACGAATGCTAAGTCCCTCTTTGGCATCGGGGCGATTCCCTGATAGATCACCATCGAGATATGAACGAGGATAAAGGCGTAAAGGAAAGCAGGAAGAATCAGGACGTGTGCGGTATAGAAGCGCCCGAGCGTTCGGACTCCAACCTCTTCTCCGCCCTGCAAAATCCTCCAGAGATAGTCACCGACCAAGGGGGCGGTGCCAGCAATGTGAGTCCCGACCACAGTGGCCCAGTATGCCTTCTGGTCCCAGGGCAGCAGATAGCCTGTGAACCCAAAAAGCATGACCAGAAAAAGCAGGATTACGCCAAGCACCCAGGAAAGCTCCCTAGGGTACTTGTAAGCTCCCATGAAAAAGACCCTAAGCAGATGGGCGAAGACCACTACTACGATGAGACTTGCGCCCCAGTAGTGCAGGCCTCGGATGAAGGCCCCGAAGGGGATCTCCTTCTGGATGTAGGCCACGCTGTCATAGGCGTGCTCAGGGGAAGGAACATAATAAAAAGCGAGAAAAAAGCCAGTGACGGTCTGAACCAGGATTAAAAAGAGAGCGGCGCTCCCCAAGGTGTGCAACCACGTGGTCCCTACCGGGATGCGACGGTAGAAAAATTTGGTCAATTGCTCTCGGGTGCCGAGGCGCTCCTCGAGCCAATCCAAGAGCCTTCTCATACGTGATACCATCTTACGAACTCCAGCTTCTCATTCACCTCGTAGATCTGCCCCGCATAGATAATCCCTTTTTCAGTTTTGTACTCGTAGCGGTCCAAAGGGCGAGGAGGTGGGCCTGCCAAGACTCGACCGTCCTTATCGAAAACACCGCCGTGGCAGGGACTGAAGAAACGGCTCGCCTGAGGGTTCCACCGCACGGGGCATCCCACATGCGTGCAGTGGATGTCGTAGAGAGCAAAGTTCCCACGGCCCCGGTTCAATACGAAAATGGGCACCGGTGGAGCCTGGTAAGGCCACACCTGAGCGACCAACGGCTTTGCCAGCGCCTTCTTGATCTCTCCCTCCGGGAAGTTCGCAACCGGCCCCACCTCCAACCAGCGGCGTTCTAACCGTCTCAAGGCCGGGAGGGCAAAAAAGCCCGCAAGTGGGACTCCCAGAATCCCTGTGATGGCTGCGGCGATTGCTGCTAATGCCGCGGTTATGAATCGCCTGCGAGCGGGAGAGATACCCTCTGTAACGGTCTTGTCTGCGCCCATTCCAGTTTCCTGCTTCACCATAGCGTTCCTCCGTTTCGGTGCCACTTCCACCTCAAACGGCATCAAACCAGGGATGCATTACTCAACGATCAACTTCCCTCTGAACATCCCCATCTGGCAACTGAACTCGTACTCGCCTGGCTCGGTGGGAACGAATTCAATCGGCACGGTCTCTCCCTCCGGAAGCTTCGCGCTCTTATTGAAGGCCGGCAGGATGAGCATCTCCGAGCACGCAGCCGATTCCTGCCGATTGAACTTAAGCCGCACGGGCTTTCCCGCTTGAACCACCAAAAGATCCGGAGTGTAGCCGCCCTTGACCACGATAAGGGCCTCCTGAACACCCGCGCTCGTCAAGGCGGCCTTGGCTATCTTCTTTTTTGAAAACCAAAAATACCAGGCAACTAGGAAGCTAAGTGCAAGGCCAAAAACCGTAACCAGTACCTTATCGATAATCATCTTTAAACTCCCTTCGGGGTGAAATAGCGCAGACGGTTGGCATTGGAGACCACCGTGACGGAGCTAAAGGCCATGGCCGCCGCCGCAATAAGCGGGGACAGAAGCAGCCCAAAGAGGGGATAAAAGATCCCGGCCGCGATCGGAAGACCTAGGCCGTTATAAACGAACGCGCCAAAAAGGTTCTGCTTGATGTTTCTCATTGTCGCCTTGGAAAGCTCCATCGCTATCGCCACCCCTTTAAGGCTTCCCTTAACCAGAGTGATATCCGAAGCCTCCATGGCGACATCCGTGCCGGTTCCCATGGCGATCCCAACATCGGCTTGAGCGAGAGCCGGCGCGTCATTGACCCCGTCTCCCACCATGCCCACCGTCCTGCCCTCGGTCTGAAGCATCTGAACCTGATGGGCTTTATCTTCGGGGAGAACTTCCGCCATCACCCGCTCAATCCCAACCTGCTTGGCAATGGCCTTGGCCGTGCGCTCGTTATCGCCGGTCAGCATCACGACTTCAATTCCCAAATCTCGGAGTGCTGCGATTGCCTTAGGAGAGTCCTCTTTGATGGTGTCGGCAACGGCGATGATTCCAGCTGCCTTGCCATCCACGGCGACATACATCGGCGTTTTCCCCTTCTCCGCCAGGTCTACCGACTGGGACTCCAAATCACCCAATGCAATCTTGCGGTCCTTCATTAGCTTGAGATTCCCAAGCAGAACGACCCGCCCGTCGACTTTCGCCTCCACCCCGTGCCCCGGAATGGCCTTGAAATCGGCGGGGTCAGGAATTTCAATCTGTTGCCCTTTGGCGCCTTCCGTGATCGCCTCCCCCAACGGATGCTCGGACCCCTTCTCCACCGCTGCTGCAAGTTTCAGGACCTCATCCGCCTTGAAGCTCTCCGTGCTTATTACATCCGTTAAAGAAGGCTTTCCCATGGTGATCGTGCCCGTCTTATCCAACACGATGGTATTTAAGCGCTGCGCTGTTTCCAGAGCGGTTCCGTTTTTTATCAAAATCCCGTTTTCCGCGCCTTTGCCCACCCCGACCATCAGGCTGGTCGGCGTCGCAAGTCCCAGGGCGCAAGGACAGGCGATAATCAGAGTGGTGACAAAGACGATGGTCGCATAAATAGCGGCCGGCTTAGGGCCGAAATCATACCATGCGACGAAGGCCAAAATCGCAAGGATAATGACCGAAGGGACGAAATATCCCGAGACCGCATCGACGGTCCTTTGGATCGGCGCCTTGGAGGCCTGAGCGTCCTGGACCATGCGGATGATCTGCGAGAGCATCGTGTCTTTACCTACCTTGGTCGCCTTAAACTTGAAGCTTCCTACCTTATTAATAGTCGCGCCAATGACCTTACTCCCAACGGTTTTTTCCACCGGAATAGACTCCCCCGTAACCATAGATTCATCCACCGAGGAGCTCCCTTCGGCAACCTCCCCGTCCACAGGGATTTTCTCTCCCGGCCGGACCACCACGACATCACCCACGAGCACCTCCTCCACGAGGATGTCCATCTCTTTCCCCTCCCGAACAACTCTTGCGGTCTTGGCTTGAAGACCGATGAGTTTTTTGATCGCCTCGCTGGTCCGCCCGCGGGCTTTCAGCTCCAGCGCCATGCCTAAAACAACCAGGGCAACGACAACTGTAGTCACATCCCAGAACACCTCGGCCAGATCCACCGAGGGAAAGATCTGCGGAAAGGCGACTGCCACGACGGAATAAAGATAAGCCGCCGTGATGCCCACCGCGATCAACGTGTGCATATCGGCCGAGCGATGCTTAAAGGCCGACCAGCCGCCGGCAAAAAACTGGCTGCCGGCCCAGACCAGAACCGGGAAGGCGAGAACTCCCAGAATGATCCACGTGATGCGAAGCGCACCGCTTCCCTTCGGCAACAGGCCGGAAATAAAAAAGAGCTGCGGATAGCTGAAAACAATGACCGGAACGGAGATGATCGTGCTGAACCAAAACTTTTTCATCAGCGTGCTATATTCCCTCGCCCGCGCGGCTGTCTCCGCGTCCACACCCTCGGTCTCTTTCTTCTCCTCTTTTGCAATTTCGTACCCGGTGGACCGAACCGCCTGCTCGATTTCTGTAAGGTCGGTCCGCGCCGGGAGGTAGCTTACCCGAGCGCTTTGGGTCGCCAGGTTCACGCCGGCATCCAGCACTCCCGGCGTTTTCTCCAGCGCCTCTTCGATCGCACAAACACAGGATGCGCAGTGCATCCCCTTGATCTTTATCTCTGCGGAAGCCGCTCCTACCTCGAATCCCTGGCGCCGGATAAACGCAAATATCTCGCCGCGCCCGGTTGCCTTTGAGTCATAGGTGATCTTCGCCTTGCCGGAAGCGAAATTGACCTGGGCTTTTTTGACTCCCCCCAATTCCCTCAAGCTGGCCTCAAGATTCGAAGCGCACTTACGGCACTTCATGCCTCCGACGGGAAGCTCCAGGACTTCCAGCCCGACAGCGGTCTTTCCTTCGGCAGGCGAAAGGAATGCGCCCGTGACGAACTTTCCCGGCACCTTCGCGAATTTCTCCGCACAGGTGTCCGAACAGAACCAAATCGTCTGCCCGTCATACCTTTTTGAAGCCTTTGCAGTTTCTTGGTCGATCTCCATCCCGCAGACTGGATCTTTCATGAGGCCACCTTCTTTAAAAGCAGAGCGTATCTGAAAACTCAGTTCCTACATTCGCGGCTCGTCTTCCCTAAATTCACCAGGCGACATCAACTTTTTCCACTCACCCTTTCTCGGAAAGAACATAGGCACATTTTGCCGGTAAGTCTGATAGGCGTCACCGAACTTTCTAATCATGTGCTCCTCTTCTTTGCCTGCGAGTCGGTAATAGGCCCATACAATGACAGGGAAGAGAGCCACCGTTGGAATCGTCGGCCAGTGAATCAGTTGGCCAAAGACGGCCAGAAAAATGCCCGTGTATTGAGGATGCCGCACCACGCCATAGAGCTTGTCGGTAGCCAGCCGCCCCTCCTTGGATGCGATGTAGATCTCTCTCCAGCCCTTGACGAGTACGGAGACACCGGCAAAAACGAAGGTGTATCCCGCGACCATTTCGATCATGGCGCCCAGCGATCCCCAACCGAAGAGATACGCCCAAAGGTGGCCGCTGTCATGTGCCCACGGAATTTCTATCCCCAGCCACCCGGTCAACAGGTAGATCGTTAGCGGAAATCCGTACATTTCCGCATATAGAGCGATGATGAATGCCTGAACCAGGCCGGCCCGGCTCCATTCTCTCCATCCCTTGGGAGCAACGTACCGATAAAGAATCCACGAAGCGATCACAACCATGATGATAGAAAGTTCCCAAAAACCGACGTCAGCACCTGGATCCACTGCGCCCTCCTTCCCTATCCATCTTTCCGACCAAACTCGTGAGACCGCGCGTTCCTCCTCACCTATAGGGAAGAACAATAGCGTTGATCTGAGTTAGCGTGCCACCCAACAACTCCAAAACCGGCTGAGGGTAAACGCCAACAGCGATGACGATTATGCCCAGCGGCACAAGGGTGAAAAGCTCCCTCCCGCTGATCTCTGCGATCCCCGCGTATCTCGCGTTGATAGTCCCCAAGTACATGCGCTGGATCATCCAAAGCATGTAGCCTGCCGTTAGGACGATTACTAAAGCCCCTACGATCGCTAATTCCGGATATATTTGCCATGCGCCCAGAAGGACAAGGACCTCGGATATGAATGAGGAGAGGCCCGGCAGACCCATCGCGGCAAAAAACCCTAGCGCCGATATTCCCGAATACACCGGCATCAGAGTCGCGAGCCCGCCGAACCCGCCAATATCCCGGTGGTGCGCCCGGTCGTAGATCACCCCCACCAAAAGAAACATCATGGCAGTGATCGTCCCGTGATTGAACATCTGCAAGACGGCCCCGGTGATCCCGCGTGAAGTAAATGTCGCCATGCCCAGCATCACGTAACCCATGTGGCTGATTGACGAATACGCAACCATCTTCTTCATGTCCGTTTGCGCCATGGCGCAGAACGCCCCATAGATGATGTTCCACGTCCCGAGAACCGCAAGAAGAATATAGGCCATATCGGCCGTCGCCGCGGGCAGCATCGGGTAGTTGATCCGTAAGATTCCATAGGTCCCCATCTTCAGCAGGACGCCTGCCAGGATAACCGAGATGGGCGTAGGGGCCTCCACGTGGGCATCCGGGAGCCAGGTATGAAAGGGAAAGGCGGGAATCTTTATAGCGAAGCCGAAAAAAAGCGCGATCCACACAAGGTGCTGAAATCCCCAACGAAGCTCGCTCAAAGGCCAGACATTGAACGGCCAGGCTGAAAGCGGGGTGGCGCTGTACGACCTACTATTGGCAATGAGCTTGATGATGTCGAATGTAGGGGGATCGCTGGAATAGTAAAGTGCGATCATCGCCAGCAACATCAGCGCGCTCCCGGCGAGCGTGAAGAGGAAAAATTTGATGGCGGCATACTCCCGCCGCGGCCCTCCCCAGATCCCGATAAGAAAGTACATGGGCATGAGGGCCACTTCCCAGAAAACGTAAAAAAGAAAGAAGTCGAGGGCAGCGAAGACGCCGAGCATGCCGGTCTCGAGCATCAAAAAAAGAGAGAAATAGCCCTTGATGCCCTTCTCGATTCCCCAAGAAGCGAAAATACACAGAAAGGACAGGAGAGCGGTAAGAAAAACCATCGTGACACTAAGGCCGTCGATCCCGACAAAATATTCAATATTCCAGGACGGGACCCAGGAAATCTTTTCGGCGAACTGGACGCCGGGATTATTCCGGTCGAAGAACACAACAAGCCAGCTGGCCAGAAAAAAAGAAAGAAACGTAAAGAACACGGCGGTCCAGCGTATGACATTTGGGCGAGTTGACGGAAGAAAACACACAACCACCATTCCCGCTAAGGGAAAGAAGATCATAAACGTAAGGATATAATTGCCCATCGTGTAACCCCTATGCCGGACCGTCTGCAAAATTCTTTTGCAGGACTCGTCCACGCTTATTGGCACTGCGCCATGTGAGGTGCTCGTAGACACTCGACCAATAGAGCCCAAACGTGAAAGCAAACATCAACTCTTCCAGAGGCACGCCCCAGACCAAAACTCCGGATACCGCTTTTCATGTGCGATCCTCTGGTCGGGAGCCGCCCCGAAGATGACATGATAAAGGGCAAAAAAGATCCCACCGACGACGAAGGAAAAAATCAAACTTTCCACATCGAACCCGGTTCCCGAGCAAGATCCCATACGGTAGGCGGATCCCAATACTCCGGAACGAACAGAGGTTCCGCCAGGCCCAGGACCATAGTTCCTAAGCTCACCCAGACCATCTCACGGCGGATGTCTTGTCGAACGGCAAACAGGATCAGCCAGACCACGAAAAGCGCCTACGAAAGCCAACAGGACGGCAATAAGCCCGAGACCGACCGTCCAACGAAATCTGGAATTTACATTGTCCATGTCAATGATAGTTACAATCCCTCAAACTCTGAAGTTGCCAGCTTGCTCACACGCGGCCGTGTTGCCAAGAAGTTTCGAAGGCCTTCGAGCCATTCATTCATAATGCCATTTCCAGTCACGCACTTCGGGCATGTCCTCGCCAAATTTACCGATGTACTCCTTGTGCTCGATGCGCTTGTCGTGAACGAACTCTTTTATTGAACCCGCGCGCGGTCCGAGTTTCGGTACGCGGTGTGCAACATCTCTCATCAATCCGAATCGGTCCAGGTCATTCATCACCACCATGTCGAACGGCGTCGTAGTCGTGCCTTCCTCTTTATAGCCCCGAACGTGAAGGTTTTTGTGGTTCGTCCGCCGATAGGTAAGCCGGTGAATCAGCCAGGGATAACCGTGGAAGGCGAAGATGATGGGCTTGTCGATGGTGAATAGCGCGTCGAACTCCTTGTCCGACAAACCGTGCGGATGCTCGCTCTGGGACTGGAGCTTCATGAGGTTGACCACGTTTACCACCCGAACTTTGAGATCGGGAACATGGGAGCGAAGGAGATCGACCGCCGCCAGTGTCTCGAGCGTCGGAATGTCTCCGCAGCAGGCCATGACCACGTTCGGCTCGCTCCCTTTGTCGTTGCTCGCCCATTCCCAGATCCCGATCCCCGCCGTGCAATGCTTGATCGCAGCATCCATATCCAAGTATTGCAGGCCCGGTTGCTTGCCGGCGACGATTACGTTCACATAGTTGCGGCTCCGCAAGCAGTGGTCGGCCACGGACAGCAGGGTGTTAGCGTCCGGCGGCAGATACACACGGACCACTTCGGCTTTTTTGTTCACCACGTGATCGATGAAGCCGGGGTCCTGGTGGGAGAACCCGTTGTGATCCTGCCGCCATACGTGCGACGTGAGTAGGTAGTTCAGCGAGGCGATGGGGCGTCGCCAGGGAATTTCGCGCGTTACCTTGAGCCATTTCGCGTGCTGGTTGAACATCGAGTCTACTATGTGGATAAACGCTTCGTAACAAGAGAACAGACCGTGCCGCCCTGTCAGGAGATAGCCTTCCAGCCAGCCCTGACAGGTGTGCTCGCTCAGGATTTCCATGACGCGTCCGTTGGGCGACAGATTCTCGTCTTCGGGGAGCGTCTCGGCTGCCCACGCGCGATCCGTCACTTCGAAGAGCGCGCTCAATCGGTTCGACGCCGTCTCGTCCGGACCAAACACGCGGAAGTTCCGTTGTTCGTTGTTTAGCTTCATCACATCGCGCAGAAAGTGACCCAGCACCCGAGTCGCCTCCGCCGACGTGATCCCCGGATTGGGAACATCCACGGCATACCCCCGAAAATCCGGCATCCGGAGATCTTTGAGCAAAACGCCGCCGTTCGCGTGAGGATTGGCTCCCATACGGCGACTTCCCCTGGGCGCAAGTTCCGCCAGCTCCGGCTTGAATTCTCCTTTCGCGCCAAAAAGCACCTCCGGTTCGTAGCTCTTCATCCAGCCTTCGAGCAGCTTGATGTGCTCTTTTTTCACGGCCATCTCGGCAAAAGGCACCTGATGCGAGCGCCAGGAACCTTCGGTTTTTTTGCCATCTACTTCTTTGGGACCCGTCCAGCCTTTCGGCGTCCTGAGCACGATCATCGGCCATCGCGGGCGCTTTGAGGATTGATTTGCTCGCGCCTCTTGTTGAATGATTTTGATCTCCTGAATCACCGCATCGAGAGTCTCCGCCATCAGTCGATGCATTTTTTCAGGATCCGATCCCTCGACGAAATAGGGCCGGTAACCGTAACCGACAAACAGGCTCTCAAGCTCGTTGCGGCTGATTCGAGCCAGCAGAGTCGGGTTGGCAATCTTGTAACCGTTTAAATGAAGTATGGGCAATACGGCCCCGTCGTTTTTAGGACTCAGGAACTTGTTCGAATGCCAGGCTGTCGCGAGCGGACCCGTCTCAGCCTCGCCGTCTCCCACAACGCAAGCTGCAATGAGGTCAGGGTTGTCGAAGGCCGCGCCGTATGCGTGGGCCAGCGAATAGCCGAGCTCGCCGCCTTCGTTGATGGAGCCGGGCGTTTCCGGGGCCGCGTGACTGGGTATCCCGCCGGGAAAAGAAAACTGGGTGAACAGTCGTTTCAGGCCTTCTTCATCTTGGGAAATGTTCGGATAAAGCTCGCTGTACGTCCCCTCCAAATAGGTATTGGCCACCATGCCGGGGCCTCCGTGTCCCGGCCCGCAGACATAGATCATGTTCAGGTCATACTGCTTGATGATTCGATTGAGATGAACATAGATAAAGTTCAACCCCGGCGTGGTACCCCAGTGGCCAAGCAGCCTCGGTTTGATATGCCTAAGCGTCAGCCCCTCCTTGAGCAGCGGGTTGTCAAGCAGATAGATCTGGCCGACCGACAGGTAATTGGCGGCGCGCCAGTACGCGTCCATCTTGCGCAACAGTTCGTCGGAGAGTGTCTTATCCATAGCCTCGTTACCTGGTTTCATATTTCCTCGGTAGAAAGCCCGAGCACACGGCATGCAGCTTTGGCGATCATGACCTCTTCGTTCGTCCGGATGACTCGCGCCGTGGCAGAACTCCCATCGACTGAAATCACGGGCGCGTTGGTTTTGTTTCTGGTCTCATCCAATCGGATGCCGAGGAAGCCGAGACCGTCGCAAATGCGCTGCCGAATCACGGGCGCGTTTTCCCCGATGCCGCCGGCGAAGACGAGCGTGTCCACTCCACTGAGGGCGGCAGCGAAAGCGCCGATCCACTTTTTCGCTTGATAGCAGAACAGCGCGACGGCTTCCGCAGCCCGAACATCATCGGCTTCACGCGCCAGCAGGTCGCGCATATCCGGGCTGATCTCCGACACTCCGAGCAGCCCAGATTGGTGATTGACCATCTGGTGAAACTGCTCTGCGGTCATCTGCTCGCTTCGCGCCAGATACCAGACCAGCCCCGGGTCCAAATCGCCTGAGCGAGTGCTCATGACCAATCCGGCGGTCGGCGTGAAGCCCATGCTCGTGTCGATGCTTTCGCCGCCGCGCACCGCGGTGAGACTCGCGCCATTGCCGAGGTGGGCCAAAATCACCCGGCCTTGCGCCGCGTCGGTACCGGCCACGCGAGCCAGCTCTTCCACGAGGTAGCTGTAAGACAAGCCGTGAAACCCGTACCGCTGAACTCCCTTTGCCTCGAAGCGACGTGGAATTGGCAGGATCTTCGCAACACGCGGGATATCACGGTGAAAGGCCGTATCGAAGCATGCCACCTGCGGCAGATCGGGGTAACGCTGACGGAATACTTCGATCAATTGGATTTCCGACGGTAGATGCTCCGGATCATACGGGCTGAGGCAACGCAGTTCCTCCAGCAATTGAGAGGTGACTCGTTCGGGCTGGTGGTAGGTTTGGCCGCCATGAACGACCCGGTGCCCGACCGCCCTGACCGAAGTAAGGCCGAGATGCTGCTCAAGCCAATTCATTAGGCCCGTCCCCGCCGTACCATGATTCGAAGCTTCAATGGATTGAGTGTCCGGTTTCTTCTCGCTTTCATTGACGGTCAAGACGGCGTCCGGCAACCCGATGCGCTCGATCTTGCCGGAAAGAAGATGCACCGGCGATTCAGCCGCCGCGTACAGCGCGAACTTGATGCTGGACGAGCCGCCATTGATCGCTAGGACGCATGCTTTAGCAGCTTTCATGGTCGATCAGCCATACGGTATCGATCCTCTGCGCACCGCGTTTTAACTGGGTCGAAGATTCCTGGCGCCTGTCGGCAGCCTCTTTCGGCTCAGGTCTTAGCGTACTTCTCCGGCTCTTTCTCGAACCGAACTTTGCAGGGATTCGAGCAGAAGTAGTAAGTCTTGCCCTTGTACACGGCAGTACCTGCCGCCTTCTTTTCATCCACATCCATCCCGCAAACCGGATCCTTTGCCATTGCCATTACCTCCTTCTTCTGTAATTTCGCTTCTCACAGGCCACTGAATAGGAGCACACGAATTCGATGTTCGTTACCCCTCAACCTTCCCATCACAGAAGCATGAGGGCTTCCGAAAGTGCCGAGTTCGATAGTACTCGATGAGCCGCTCTATGAGCCTCTTTGGGTCATCGTCGTAGAGAACACAGGCCCCTGTGTCTTTCTGGCTTACGCGGATGATTGTTTCTACGATCTCAGTTATCCCGCCGGTTCCCGTGAGCACACCAAGCAGTCTCCCTTCATCATAGGCGATGGCCAATTCGCCGAGGGTACCACTACGGCCACCTACAAAGACAATGATGTCACAGGAGCGGATATTCGTGATCTCCCGCCCCATGAGACCACTGCCGGTGTAAATCAGCAGGTCAAAGCCTTCGACCGGTGAGCGGTACTTGCCTTGGTGTTCGTCAATGGAAAGTCCAGGCGAAATCCCGACAACGAACCCACCCTTCGTCTTCGCACCTTTGACCGCTTCGTAGGGAAGCCCCGGACAGCCTCCTGTTATTAGGATTGCATCCTGCTCAGCGATGGCCTCGCCTACTTGATACGCCTTTCTCCGAACTTCATCGCTGAAGTCCCCGCCGCTAGAACCCATGACACCGATAGTGAGCTTCATCCTATCCTCTCCCGGTTCGATTTGTGCTGATTCTGAAACATGCTCACGAAACAAGGTCTTTTTTCTTTGCTTCGAACTCATCCTTATTGATCTCTCCCCGGGCGTACCGCTCGCGTAGAATTTCCAGTGCTGAATCTGACCTGGTTTCTTTATTCTGGCCGGCCAACCAGCGTATACCCAAAACTAGCCCTACGATCACCAGGCCCCAAAACAGCAGCATGATCAGCATCATGCCGATGCCCCACGCACCCCACATCCACCACATCGGGTGCCCGCTCCACTCGTACAACCGTTCTTGCGACCACACTGGGCCTGGCCACCAGCTTGCCATTACGACCATTAGCCACCACTTTATGCGTCCCATTGTGTCCCTTCTGCTCGTGTTACTGAGGCCTTTTCATCCCTTGCCTCATCCGCTCCGACATCTGCTTCATCATACCGGACATATCGCCCATCATCTTTGACATTTGACCCATCTCTTCAGGCGTCATTTTTCCGCCTCCCATCATCTGCCCCATGTCGCCCATCATTCCGGACATCTCACCCATCCCTTTTCCCATTTCCTTAGTCTCCTCACCCTTCATCATCCCCCCCATTCCTTTACGCATCTCGCTCATATGCCCCTGCATATCTTTCATCTTGTCCATCATCATCCTTCCACCTTTCATCCCTTCACCCTTCATAGGCATGCCTTCCTTCATCGGCATCCCATCTTTCATGGGCATTCCCTTTTTTTCCTGGGCTAGGACCATGAGCGAACCAAGCACCACGGACAACACCAAGGCTAAGACTGTTTTCTTCATAACGCTATCCTCCTTTATTTAGAAAGTTTTGATCGATCTCCCTTGTCACGGTTATCCCCATTTCCTATGGCAAAAATTGTAAATCGGGGTGAAAACCAGACCCACATATACGCCGTAAAGAAAGCTTTCCACCAATCCGATGAAGAAACTTCCCACGGTCAACCACTTGAAACCGGGCAGGACAATCTCAAGGAACTGGACCATGTGAAGAGTCTCCGGAACAATTAAGCCGTACGCAACGCACACAAGATAGGTAAAAGTCGTGAACGTCGCCAGAGACCAGGTGAGAACGCGGATATTAAGCTGGTTCATTTCATTCTCTCCTTTTTAGGGTTTTCATCCAACCGGTCCGGCCCCAACAATGTCGATCTTTCTCTTCGAAACACTCATGCCATTGGGCCAAGCATTCAATACCGATGACCATCACCTTCTTCACGCTTTTTCTTGTCGTTGCCGCCACCATGCCCACCACAGCCCGCCCCGGAGCCATGCATCCAGATGAAGAAAATAATTAGAACAATCCAAAACCAGTTATTCTGTAAGAACTCGCCCATGGCACCCACCCCTTTCTTTGCCAATCTCGTACTTTTCCGAGCCGGCACTACAGCAAACCAATCTTTTTCCCATACGATGGGATCTCCGTGTTCCAGCCTAATTTCTCCTTGATCAGCTTGGCTAATGCCTCACTCGCCGGAGGCTCTCCATGGACCACAAATGTTCTTCTCGGCGCGATCTTAAAATTCCCAAGCCAGCGCAAGATTTCTTGCTGATCAGCGTGAGCGGAAAAACCGTCCACGGTCTTGACCTTGGCTTTGACAGGAACTGTCTCCCCCAACATTTTGATTTCTTTTTTTCCATCCTGAAGGGCCCTGCCACGCGTTCCCGCAGCCTGAAAGCCGACAAATAGCACTGTGGTTTTCGGATCGGGGAGCCGAAGCTTCAGGTGGTGCAGGACACGCCCCCCTGTCGCCATTCCGCTTGCGGAAATGATGATCAGGGGTCCAGGCATGTCGTTGATAGCTTTCGACTCTTCCGGTGTCCTGTGGATGTAAAACTTCTTGCAGCAGAGCGGGCAAAGCTTTTTATCCATTAAAAGCTTCATATCAAGATCGTGCTCTTCAGGATACGCGCAGTAGATGTCCGTAGCGTCAATGGCCATCGGGCTATCGATATGAACGGGAATGGCGGGTATCTTGCCTTGATCCTCCAGCTTCCTGACGGTGTAGATGATCTCCTGGGTTCTTCCGACGGCAAACGAGGGGAGAATTAAACATCCCTTCTCATCAGCCATTTCTTGTATCGCTCTTGCCAGCTCGTCCTCGGGATTCTCAGGATGCGTTCGATTTCCATAAGTCGATTCCACGAGAAGCCAATCCGCACGTTCTATCGATTCAGGGTCCCTGAGTATCGGTCTTCCATATCGGCCCAGGTCTCCCGAATCGACTAGAACCCTCATCGCTCCATCAGCTTCGAAGGAAATTCGGATCGCCGCGGCGCCGAGAATATGACCCGCTCGAAAAAAACGGAAAGAAAGTCCGGTTCCGATCTCAACCTCGTGGCCGTAATTTATCGGACGAAGCAGCCCAAGAGCCCGATTGGCATCGTCAACGGTATAAAGGGGCAAAGCTGGCTTATGCTTGGAATAGCCGCGTCGATTAGCAAACCTTGCCTCTTCCTCTTGGAGATGAGCTGAATCCGGGAGAAGCAGTCTGAGTAAATCGCAGCTCCCTGCCGTGGCAAAAACCTCCCCTCGAAATCCCATCTTCACGAGCTTGGGGAGGTATCCAGAGTGGTCAATATGAGCATGTGTAAGAACGACGGCGCGAAGAGTGCTGATATCCAACGGCGGGGAAGCCCAGTTACGCAGTCGAAGCTCTTTTAATCCCTGAAATAAACCACAATCCAACAGAACTTGATTTCCCCTATACGTGACGAGAAATTTCAGGGCCGTAACCGTACCGGCAGCGCCGAGGAATCGAACTTCCAGCTGATCTGTTCTTTTTTCCATTTCCTATCCTGCAATCTTACGCTCAGTGAGTTTTCAGTTTCCCCATTGTCATTTCCTCAAGCCGCCTAATCCGCTCCTCCAGCGGCGGATGTGTGCTGAAGAGAGTCATCAGACCTCCACCCGTTAAGGGACTTACAATGAACATGTGGGCCGTTGCAGGGTTGGCGTCCATAGGAATCCTCTCCGCGCCACGTTGAAGTTTCTTGAGCGCACCTGCCAAGCTCAACGGGTCGCCAGAGATCGCTGCCCCTGTCGCATCGGCCCCAAACTCGCGACTGCGAGAGATGGCTAATTGGACCAGCATCGCCGCCAGCGGCGCCAGGATGATCATGGCTAGGGCAACGATCGGATTGCCTCCCTCCCGGCGATCATTACCCCTTCCTCCGAAAATCAGTCCCCATTGGGCTATGTAGGCGAGCATTGAAATAGCGCCAGCCATCGTCGCGGCGATGGTACCGATGAGGATGTCGCGATTCTTGACATGGGAAAGCTCATGGGCCAGCACCCCTCGAAGTTCGGACTCGCTGAGAATGTCCAAAATGCCTTCCGTAACAGCGACGGCAGCATGTTTCTCATCTCTGCCTGTGGCAAAGGCGTTCGGACTCTCCTGAGGAATCACGTAGACTTTCGGCATGGGCATGTGAGCGCGCAACGTCAAGTCTTGGACGATGCGGTGGAGCTTCGGGGCCTCCTCCAGGCTAATTTCTTTCGCCCCGTACATGCGCAGAACAATCTTGTCACTGAACCAGTAACTGACCCCGTTCATGACCAGGGCAAAGAGAAAAGCCGTCACCATGCCGCCTTCTCCTCCTAAGGCGCCGCCGGCCGTAACCAAGATAACCGTCAGGAGCGCCATCAAAAATGTAGTTTTAAGCGTATTCATTTCACCCTCCCTGTCATCGAAAGTCCCAGTGAAGAAACACCGCACGGTCTAACGCAGTAATATCCCACAAACCGCCTTCTCCCGTTTGCGCCCTATTATGGCTCAGCGACTTTATTCTTCCTTGACCCGTTCGACCTCTGTTGACGCGTCTTTATCCTCGAACGGCGCTGCTCTTCGAGTTGAGCCAAAACCAGCCTCTCTGCCTCCAACCAGTCCTCAAGGTCACTCCCGTGAGTCTGGCCGCGCTTTTGGTATAACTCGTAAGCCGTCTGGGCGATACGTTCGCTAAGCTCCTGCTCGCTTACAGTCGGCTCGGCGACGTTCTTGCCTCGCGGGATTCGGTTCTTGCTTTTCGTTTTTTCTGATCTCTTCATAATAATGAGAACCTCCGCTTGAAAGCATGGCACTTACATGTTTCCCGTGTCTGCGTGTTGGGCATTGTTGAATTCATTGCACGTCCCAGTTGAAAGTTCTTTCTTTCATTCCGGCAACATCCTTAATGACAACCTCAAGGCGCTTTGCTTCGCTAGAGACCTTTGGAAAGATCACCGTTCGGATTAGACGCTTTCGGTTCATCCTTCTGGCATCTTTCCAAGGGTCAAACTTATGTTCGATCGCTTTTTGTCCCGCACGCGGATAAACTTTGCGGTTCATGTTTTCAGTCCTTTTTTTCCTCAAGGCCTTCAATTCGATGAACGCCTGCAGCTTTTTCTTTCTCTTTTGTTCCATCCAGACTTCGCACCTTCAGTAACCTCAGCAGTTCGGGTCGATCCACGACCTCTTTCTCCAAAAGCAACCTCGCCAGTTCTTCGAGATGAGTGCGGTTCGAAGCAAGGATTTTCGTAACCTTCTCGTGCGCCTGCGCGAGAATCCCGTTTACTTCTTCGTCGATGGCTTGGGCCGTCTTTTCGCTGTATTCCTTTTGATTAAACGTAGGCACAGGCAGAAACGTAGGGGTCCTGGGCCCTTCCAGAGAAGCCAGTCCTAACTTCTCGCTCATTCCGAATTGAGTCACCATGGCTCTGGCGATTTCCGTCGCCCGCTGAAGATCATTCTGCGCTCCCGTTGATACGTCGCC
>Ga0209212_1000708_pt1 | contig 61678 bp, 69 predicted proteins | sample RifGroC2_FD_183996 | JGI IMG/M metagenome (GOLD analysis project Ga0209212, IMG submission 183996) | Groundwater microbial communities from Rifle, Colorado, USA - Groundwater C2 (SPAdes) (version 2) | ecosystem: Environmental > Aquatic > Deep subsurface > Groundwater | place: Rifle, Colorado...
TTTATCTTCACAAGATGTCTGTTTAAGTCGGTACCATATATTGCGCCGTAATCGGTCGCGTTAAATTCCGCGATATTCACTGAATAATTCTTTGATTTAATAGCGCCGTTCACATCAAGCGGCATAACTGGACTCGTGGTCCCAATCCCCACGTTGCCAGTATTATAATAAATATCACTCCCGGTTTCCACCCACGGACTTGCGTTAAAGGTTAGGTTGCCAGTCGGCGGAGCCAGTGTCGGCTCTGTCCATGCAAAAGCGATGTATGCGGCTATAAAAATAAACGCGAGCGTGAAGGAAAAAAATACTTTTTTAGAAATAAAACGCATGGGTTGAATATTTCATTGCTTTATAATTTTATTGTCGCAAATAAAATCATACAGCAGAAAGTTATAAAAAATTATCAAATTAAAAATTATCAATAATAACCACTCTCTCTGCTAAAAATTCCGAATCTCCTTTGATGTTATCGCTTGAGTATACCACAACTGTCGCTCCTGAAATAATATCTTCAGCCGATGCGGTCCCCTCAACAACTGTGATGAATTTTGCGCCGGGAGATACAACCTGCGGCGCGCTTTTCTTAACAAACTTGGTTTTATCGTCAAATGAAACTCTAGCCGCTGAATCGGCGATCAGATAGTTGCCGGCTGATTCTCTGCGCATCACAAAATAGCTGTCTCCCTTTTCTTCCACGCGTCCGTTATAAACATGAACCTCGTCTGGTATTGCGATGCCTGTTGCGGTTTTTTCTTCCTGAAAATCGGAAGGCGGAAGCGGCTTTTTTCTCGCAACAACATACACCGCGCCGATAAGCGCGAGTATCGTTATTAAAAGAATGATTTTATGTTTTTTCTTCAAAATTATAATCCTTGACATAATTTAATAATCTTGATACGCGTTTTTAACGCGATGACAATCTTATATACTCGTCAGGTACACAACCTTGACATAAAAATCAAATTTGCTATATTAATAATGAAAACTCACTTTGGATGGGCGCACGCGCCGGTTCAAGTGAGCTTTTTTATTTTATCCACAAATATTCTTTTTGCTTCCTTCCAATTTACCATCTTTTCAACAATAATTCTACTTTTAATTACCTTGTAAAATTTATCATCTCTCCCTGTGTATTTCCACAACACACTGCCCGCCACCATATCAGCAGTGTTTATTTCTGTATTTTCAATACTGTCTAAATGCTTAATGTTTACCTCTATCTTTAATAAATCTGTTATCAATCTATCAAACCGCTTCCTATCCGTAACTTTATGAAAATGCCTATCAAAAACAAATTCTTTAACTGCACCTTCTGGATCAGGAAGCGTCCCGGATTCATCTATAATTATCGTAACTTTGTTTGAAGTTTTATTCATTAAGAATTTACTCTAATAATGAAACGGTTGGTTCAAATTATTGATTCAAAATCTTGCAAATTGAACCTGAATTTGTAAACCACTGGCACGCGCGGGGAATGGCATTGGGAAAGAGAACGGTTTAATTGTGGACGAGTGGAACCAACCAAGTCAACACATATATTTATTTGTTTGTGCACGCAAGATAATATGCAGAGCTACAAAAAGGCGAAACTGATGATTCCCATACAGAATTAACAATACGTATGCTTGTACTATTATTTATGCCAGTAGCATCGGTCCATAAATTACAATTCAAGGTAGAATTATGCACCCAGATATAGTTAGAACGATACGAATTACCTGGTGCTGAACTCGCCCACTCCTCAAACGAACGCGCAAAATGGAAATCACTGCCAAATTCAGCTTGACACTTTTCATCCGCTCCAGATAAACCACCAACTTGGGCTCCATTATAGCCAATAGTGGTCCATACAGATTGATACACTTTACCCCCTCCCACGCCTATCGCATCCTTAATCGCCTTCTGCCCTTGGAAAAGCGTAGGCGCGCCGGCGATGCCATCTGCGGGGTTGCCTATAACGCCGACATCCTGCGCAAGAGTTCCTGATGCGCCGGGGCCGCCGCCCGGATCCTTAAACGACCGCGCCTCGCGGATCAAAATAGAGCCGACGGACGCGAAAAAAATAACCGCCATCCCGACTCCGCACTGGGCTAATATACTGCGGAAAGATATTTTTTGCATACAAAATTATTTCAGCGATTGCCATTACGGGAGATCCATAACGGCATAGCTATTATTTTATGATACATTGAAAATTTTAGCCAAACTACGGACATATTATTTGACAAAAACGTCAGATATTGACAGCTTCAACATCCTATCCTATAATGCCCACTGCAGTCGAAGGACTGCTCATATTGCCCGGTGATGCCTGTATCAGGCTATAGACGGGCTATTTTATTTTAAAAATTCTTTCTGAAATTTCTTAATATCAAAATATCTTGTACTTGAAAGAATTAACTCTTTGGAAATATTATTCTTTACCGCAAACACAATTACTTTTTTACCAGCGCTTCTTAACTCCTTCACCAAATAATCAAAATCGCTATCACCAGAAAACAATATCAGCGTATCATAATGCGGCAAGTGTTTAGTGGCATCAACGGCAATCTCTACATCAAAATTTGCTTTCTTCTTTCCTTCTATTATTTTTATTGGTTTAGACACAATGTGATATCCGACTCTTCTCATAAAAGCTAAAAAATCACCGTGCGCTTTTGTTGAAAAACTCGGACTATAAAAACGAATTTCAACTAAAGAACTCTGCTTAAAAAATTTAATTAATCTTTTGAAATCAACCTTGCGCTGTAGCCGTTGAACTCCTTTTTCTAAATTCGCTACATCAATTGAAACAAAAACTCTTCCTAAATGTTGCCAATTCAGAATATAACCATAATTGTTTTGATTTATACTCATGAGTTAAAATTACTGCCCACGCCATGTCGTAACAACTTTGTAACCGCTTCCGCTGAATCTCATCCATCCGACAAGCTCGCCGTAGGCAAAGCCGTCCAAGCGATTATTGTACACATACACCCCGCCGCCTGTGGGCTTCATATCAAGCCATCCGGAAAGTTCCCCATAAGCAAAACGATTATTGACATCTATCACACCTCCTCCCGGCGGCACTGGCGCGCTACCCCCCATCGTCAACTATTCTCCGCTCCAAAACCACTTCGTCGGCAATCAAACTGCCGTTAATCGTGAGTGGATTGTTGATTTTTCCTGTGAAAATTTTCTGCTCTGCAAAAAACGTGCCGGAGATCTGATTTGGACCAAGAGTGATTGCCGGATATTTCAGAGAATATATGTCGTCTTCTGTATTCGGAAGCCCATCCGGGCCATTGTCTAAAGACTCAAGCACCTGATACTCATCGCACCATTTTTTCGGACGAGGATCGGAAGACGGGTCAGTGCAATCTGCGCTCTCATCAATCGGGTAACCTGTAATATAAACACTCCCGCGCACAATCCAGCCAAGCGCGGCGATACTCTTAATACTTGAGGGAGCGCCGGACCCATAGAAAATATCTGCGTTTATGTAGAGGTTGCCGTCTATAACAATGGTGCCTGATCCGCCGTCGGTCTTTATTTCCATTTCGCGATCAACGACAAAATCTCCGTTTACGGCAGAGCCGTCGCCGTTATAATCAATTGCGCCTGCCTCGCCAGAGCGGCAACTGTATACATTTCCATTAAGTTGAATTACTGGCATTGCGCTCTCGCTTCCAAAAATTTGGCTTGCGCTACACTCGCCGCGTTTTTCCATGCCACCGGTTTTTAGAACCTCACTATACACATTCGTATAATCAATCTTAGCAAAATCAGGCGCGGATGGATTCCGGTCCAGTTCCAGAATCGGATTTTCAGAAAACACATACTGCGGTCCGGATCGGGGAATCAAAATATTATCCACGACGCCTTTGGCTGTAATAAAATAATCGCCGACGTAAAATCCATTACTTACGTCTGGAAAATTCTTAAAGCAAATATCCGCGTTTGAGTGAATGTCGCCCCTGCCTGTTACCACAAATCCAGCGTCGTTCTGGCCGCTCCCGGCAAGATGGGAAACGGAATTTGACGCTACGGACAACACTGTTCCATTTAGCGCTTCGGCTTTTGCCGTTGACTGATTTGTAAGCAATGTACACTGCGGGACAGGCTCATCAGTTTGTTCGTTGATGACAAGAATAAACGAACCTTTGCTTTTTACGCTGACAGAGCAGTCTGTGGAAACTGTACAATTAGCATTAACGTTTGCGCAGTTTGGATCGGCGCTGTCTCCAATACCCCAAATGAGAGCTGTCTTGTTACTCCCGGATTGCGCTTCGCAAAGACGCGTAACTTTCAGAGTATTTGGTTCTTTAGTCTTTAATGTATCATCAGTTACAAACGAATTTTTCGTATCAAAAAAATCGGTTTTCACGCTGTCTGGATAATTATCGCGAACTTGAAAATCTTTAATTCTGCCCCACGGCGCGCCGGTAAATGAAAAATCAATTTGATAAGTAAGTTCGGATTCGCGGATAGAAATAAGTTTTTTTGAAAGAGTAATCGCCGGGGTTGTTTCCGAAATGAAGTAATGAATGTCTGCATTTTTCTCCGCGTTATCTGTATCGCACACTGTATTGATCGGAAGCGCGGGATCGGGATTATGTCCATGGTTAACTTCAAGATACCATTTATAATATTTATCCGATTTAAGGCAGGTTCCTGGATCATCCGCGCAGTTGGCAGAAGAACCGCCGAAACGAAATTCTGTAGCGACGCCAACATCCTGCGCGGGAAATGCTGGAGTCCATAATGTTCCGTTGTCTGACTCCTGAACATGGAGTACAAATGTCGGCTTGTCTCCGGCGCCAGCCCCCTCAATCGCGTCTGCCGGAAGCGACGGAAACCCCCATGAGAGTGTCGCGTCCAAAGGATACATAACGTTCTCATTATCCGAAGTATTTCCCGGCGCGGGATAAAGCGACTCATCTTTATATAAGGGCGGATCGTAATCATGAAAGATGTATGGGCAGACGGATTCGGTTGAAAAATTCCATGGCCCGCCGGATATCTCAGAACCATCAACTGGATTCACAGCTTTCACTGTCCATAAATACGATGCGTTAAAATCAAGGTACTGCGCGCCGCTGATAAGATTTGCAAAATTCAAAAAACGATCTACCCCCATACCAAGCGCCAAATCCGCAGAATTGGCAAAAGTATAAACAATCGCCGGAAGCGCTGGCGCTGTCTCGGTCAAAGTAACTTCATATTGTATCGGGTCGCCAGGATACGAAAGAGCAATGCCGCGATAATCATTAAAAGATTCAGGCGGATCGCTGTCTTTCCATTTCAAACGCGGTTGATAGGGAACATTCATGACGGCAACATTATTATCTTGACATACCGTATCGTCGCTCTTGCAAACAAACGGCGCTTTCGGTAAAACTTGCAAAAGATCGCACTGATATACGCTTGCTTTATTTTTGCAATAACCGAGGGTCAAACCGTCGTTAAATACCCGACCAGCAGGAGAACTGTTATAGCAGGATCCGTCCGGTTGAACTATTCCGGAAGGGCACGCGGAAATATAGCATGTTTGCCCTGCCGGCAATGCTCCTTGCACCGCACAATTGTCAAAATTTGTGCAAATCCACTTTAGTGTACTATTTATATTAAATTGACCACATACTTCCCCTTTGCGGCATAAGACGCCCATATCAGGAAATGGACACCTAACTCCTAAAAACGCCGGAACGCTCGAGTTTGAAAGCGCGCTATCCGCATACGAGCTGTCCGCGCGGGTTGCTTTTACTTTAATACTATATGAATCATTTGACGCAAGCGGGAGCGCGCCAAAATTCGCATGATGATTAGTAACCACAAACGATGAAGAATTGGCGATGCCATTTGGCCAAAAAGTGCTGTCAAATTCTTTCAGGTACACTTCATAGCCAGTCGCGTTTAGAACTACGTTCCACATGCAGGTTACGGTGTATGCGACGTCGCTCCCGGAACAAACAATATTTTGCGGCACTGAAAGGGGAGTGGTAAAACTCCACACATCGCTCCAAAGCGACCATAAGTTAGTATCGTCTTCGTACCGCACATGCCAGTAATAGCGCGTGCCATAGGAGAGCACCCCGGACGCGATCTGATGTTCAATTTTGTTTACGTCCGGGTCAGTGATGGTGATCGGGCTTGTGGTAAACGCGCCTGTTCCAAAATCAAGAGTTGGATCAACGCTCAACTGCCACTCGGTTGCCTGATGCGTATCCAATGGATTTGGATCGTCAAATGGTGATGCTTTCAAAGTTGGAGTTATACCGACTGTAGTTTCAAGCGGTGTTGCGTCAGGAGGCGCAAGGTTTAGCGGTTTATCAGGTTGCGAGTTTGGAACCCATGAGCTCTTTACTTTATAATTAACCGATGCGCAGGTATCTCCTCCTCCCTGGCTTATCGGCTGTTTACAATTAAAACTTATCCATCCAAAATTCTCCCCCCACGCGTAGCCGGCAAATTCTCCGTTTGGTTGTATAATCACGCGCTCGGGCCCAGGAGGAGGTGCAAAATCAAGCCACCCCAAACTCTCGCTCCACGCCGCGCCGGAAAGATTTCCGTTTCCGTCATTTACAACCCCATAGGACGTACTGCACCCGCTCCCGTCTGTTTCGCAATTCAAACTAATCCAGCCGCCAAAATCGCTCCATGCCCATCCGGTCACTTTCGTATCTTCAACGTTCGCGCAATTTGTCGCGTCCGGCTTAAAGTCAATCCAACCGACTGTTTCGCTCCACGCTGTGTGATAAGTGTCGTCAATGTTGCAGTGAGAAGTCGCAGACGCATTTTTCGGCGCAAACAGAAATAGAAAAAATAAAAGAACAGGAAAAAACATAACGCTTTTTCTTTTCAGGTCGCGCAAACGGTTTCGGCGTGAATACATGGGCATGGGGGTGAAAATGCTTGACAAATTTATTGAATCTAAGATATACTGCTCTTCAGAATCTACATAAAAAGACACCTCTTCACGGTTCCGTCCTGAAGCGGTGTTTTTTCTTTTTGTGCTCCAATTTTTTTTGAAGATTGTTGATGAAAACTATCTTCTCTCTGGCTGTGTTTCTTAACAAGGATGAACATGTTTTGGAATAAGGGCTGATAACTTTATAGAGTTTGCCTCGGTCGTACAAAAACTTGACTACCGAATAAAAGTCTCCGTCGCTCGTTACTATAATCGTCTTATCAAAACTTTTTTCATAATAATCAATCGCTATTTGCAAAACCATATCAGCGTCTACATTACCCTTATGGCTTCCGTCTTTGTTTGACAGCACTGGTTTAAATTTTAAGATATAGCCACTTTTTTGCAAGGAGCCGTATAAATCCTGATTCTCTGGAATATAACCGATAAACAAATAAGCCGTTGCCACTCGGTATTTTTCTGTAAGATACCTTCTAAACTTCTTGTAATCCAACTCCCAACCTAAACTTTGAACTCCTAAATGCAAATTCTGACTGTCAATATAAGCGTAATTGTTTAGTTTTTTGTTCATTTCTCAATCTTTCTTTAACGTTACAAACAGCGCGAAGATCGTATAAAACTTTCGGCGTGAATACATGGGCATGTGGTTAAAAATACAAAAATTTGACAGTAAAACAACCTATATGCTATATTACTTTTGTCCTGTTACGACAGGGCAGAATCAAACCTTCCCCGGTGAAAAATCGGGGAATTTTTATTTTCTTTTAATATACTTTGCAAGTTTTTTCAGATCAATAAACTTTGCTTGTTTAACTAATTCAAGCGAAACATGTCCTTTCACTGAAAATACAATACAGCGCTTCCCGTACCGTTTCAGATATTTAATCAATGCCTCAAACTTTGTTCGTACTGAATAGCCGACAATCTCAAGAAAATCCAAAAACTCTTTCTGTTTCTTATGATTAGGGTCATACGCGGTATAAAAAAATGCCTTCCAAAAATCTGTTTCATTTTTTAGATATTCTAAAAGACGAACAAAATCAATGTGCCATTTGAGCGTCTTTTGAGAAAAATAGATATTGGAAGCGTCAATGAAAATCGCTGTTTTGCCTTTTACTAACTCTCTGATCATAAACAAAAGTAAACAATTCAGTTTAATAAAACAGACACACTGTTTCGGCGAGAATATGCTGGCATGAACTCCGCGCGCTTGACAGTAAACATAATTTTGCTATATTAACTGATGCTTGTGGCTCGTAAGAGTTGTGTGGCTAAATCGTAAGTCGCAAACAAGCAACCTCCTCTGTGGGAGGTTTTTTTATTGTCTGCTTAAATCACCCCGCGCATTTCTCACTGCGCCGCGAATCTTCCTCCAACCTGGGATGATGCTCCAAAAATGCTTTGCGCCGTTTCCAACTTGTCTTACAATAACTTTAATCCTTCTCCTGTAGAGCAAATGGTGTAAACCCTTTGCATTAAAAACAATCTTTTCGTCTGGAAAAGCCGGACAATCCACATATCTTATTGTCAGAAACATCTCTTTTGCTTGTATTTTTATTAGCTTCATACTGTTCGTTTCATATTTTGTGAATCTCTATACCGTCACTTATACTCTGTGCCATTGTGCTTCCAAGAACATGAGCAATCTACACGCAGATAAATAAAGCTATCAGAAGAAGGGCAATATCCGTTCGGATTCGTACAACCAGGAATTCCCGAACATGGATTGCTTCTACTAGTAGAACTTGCTGTTTCTACATAGTCCAAAGTCCAATAACCGTCCTCCGGATTATATCCAGTTGGATATGGACATGATAGAGAACTACACGCTGTACCTGTTGCTAAGTTACCGCCGCCACCAGAAAAACAATACTCGCCCCCGTTATTAGCATATGTTGTTGTATTAGTGTCTGTTGTAGTTGGCCTTGAATCTATCATTGTACTACAATCATAGTCTTTGGAAGTGAAGTGCCAAGTTCCTTCAGGATTGGTCAGAACATCAAAATCATCACAGTCATCTCCACCTGCACATGCTTGTGCAATAAACGTGTCGCCGTCGCCGTCAATATTGCACACGGTCTCGGAACACGCGCCGTTTTTGCAGTACAATGGAGTAGCCGCGCAAAGAGAACCATTAGTTAAAGAAGTATAAGTGATTACACCAACATTATTTTGTGGCCTATTACAGTAGTTTGGATCGCCACCTGTCTGGCCCAAACGTTTATCCTGACAGATCCCGCCCTGCACGCACCAGCTTGGACCTGCGTTTATGGGCAACGTACCGTCTGCGTTAAAGGTAGAGAATCCAGGTCCGCCATTGCAATCAAACCCAAAATTAATCGGCGTGATATTTGATTTATACCCGCCAGTACTTAAATCAAACTTAGTGCAGTAATACGGCTTTCCGCCGACGTCAAAATAACTCCCTGCCGCGGCAAGAGAAGAACCGCCGCCCCCGCCCGGCGCTATCGCGTCAATGCGATCTTTCAAGTTAGCGAGTTGCCCAAAAAGCGAAGTTTGCGCGGAGCTGTCTGACGAACTTCCAATGGTTGTAGCAAGCGATCCTTTATCAGCGCTAGGAGTGCCGACATCGCCGGGACCTGACGTTGGACCCAAAATAGACTGGGCTCTCTGAAATAAAAAACCGCCCATGACGCCGAAGAAAAATACGACGACAAGAGTGGCGGTAAAATGATGCGTTCTTTGAAAAGTAACGGGCATATAATATACAAGTTCTCCTCATTATTTTGTAAAAACAACGAGGAAAACACATTTAGTTATCAAATATATTAAAAGACAATCACTTTAATTTGATCCGCGGTAAAAGATCGGCTCTTCTCTCCAGCGCTCGTAAAGACCTCAACCGTGTCGCCTGCGCGCACATCCGCAGAAGTAATCGGTTCTGTATGCGCTTCAACGATTTTCTGTTCTTCCGCAATGCCTCGGGCGAGAGTATATTTTATGAATTTTGTTTTTTCATTAAAAAAAACTTCCAAGAGCGCATCTGCTTCTAAATAATTACTTGACGAAGAAGCGCGTATGGCAAAATAATCCTTGCCTATATCCTCAATAACACCGTTATACGCATATACTTTTTTCGGTATTTCAACTCCGAGCGAAGTATAGGTTGGGGGCTTTTCGTTTTCAAAAATCTTCCTCCACCATTGAGGGGTAAATAATTTTTGCGAACTAATGAAATAGAGCCCGCCGAAAACAACGATAATCGCAAAAACGATACTTATTATAACACGCGCATCCTTTTTTGTGAGCATATCACATTTCCTCACTTTCGGCCTCGCGCTTCATCGCGGCGTACAGTTCATTAAAAGACGCGAGGACTTTAGGAAGTTGATTATAAATATAATCGGCTAATTGTTCATCGTAGGCGTGAGTGGCATAGTTTCTCATATTGCATATCTCTATCCAAAAATTATCATATTCTATTAACCCTTGTTTATAGGCCTCGCGAAAACATCCCTTTGGAGATACGCATTTTACCGTGCGCTCTTCCTGTAAAAATGCTTTCAGCGTTTTCCACCCAAGATCAAAAAGAATTTCAAAACGTTTGATCGCGGAGTCACGTATAAAATCATCCTTCTCCCTCGCTAACGCTTCGCTCAAACGAAGCAATCCTTTCTCAAAATCCTCAAGAAGCGATTGTAATTTTGACATATCAAAAATTAGGCGTGAGCGGCTCAATATATTCAAGCGCCACTTGTTTAAACTTATCTGAAGTCCTTTTGAAGTCAACCGCATCAAGAGTATAGAGGCAAGGATACTCTTCAAACGCATCAACAATATCCGACCATGCTCGCAAAGGAACTGCGCGCGTTCCCTCAACGCCGATGTCAATATCCGAACGGTCATCGCCACTTCCTGTAACGCGCGAGCCAAAGAAAAACACGCGGTATTCTTTCAAATCAAGATGCCGTCCGATGATGGCAAGAATGTCCTTTTTTAATTGATCAATGGATTCGTGCTCAAGCCGCATACTCTAATTTTCAGTATATCACACAATAGAAACCAGCCACAAGATTGCCTGACCAGTTGCGCCCGCAAAAATAGAAACAGTGAGGTTGTCGTCCAGCTTCTGCGTGAACACCTCAACAAGCGATGCGGCGGCGGCCATAGGGATCAAAATTATAAACGGCTCCTGAAGAGCGCTTAGGAAAAAATATCCAGCAACGATATTTGCGAAAAATCCCGCAATAGTGCCTTCCCATGTTTTATTGGAAAAAATAAAACGATTAGTCCCCCACTTTTTGCCGATAAGAGCGGAGGCAATGTCGCCGAGTATCATCATAGAAAGAGCCGCGCTCGCTATGACGCGCGAGAACGCCGCAAAACAAACGATCGCGGAGAGAGTCATGTAGATATGCCCGGCAAAATGCGACTTTTCTTTTTTTCTGAATATGTTAAATTGAGATGGTATGAGCACTTTTCGCTCAACGCGCAGGTACTCAATTTCAAGAAATAAAAGCAGAACCAGCGTGAGCGCTAAAAACGCGGCCCTTTCCCCGATAAATTCGGAGATCACAACAAAACCTATGATATTCAAATATCCGAGGACGTGAATAAATTTTCGTATAAGTTCGCGGCGCATGAAGTTAAGAAGTAAAAGATGACCGTATAATATCATATATTATGGAATCCATCAAAAACATTCTCGCGCGCAGACAAACCGCAAAAGGGCAGGCCTCGCCAAAGAGCGGGCAGGCAACGCCGCACCAGCAGTTAGCGGTTGAAATTGCGGAAAGTTTCGGCGACGTTAGCCACATCGGCGTGTATCTCAAAATCTGCAAGCAATTTGATCTAAACGCGGTCAGAAAAGTATGGCGAGAAACGCTTGAAACGCGGGCGCAAAATCCGGGCGCGTATTTTACAAAAATAATTTATGACAATCATCACTTACCCAAATCCGATACTGCGGCAAAAAACAAGCGACATTGATGTTTCTAAATTCGGCAAATCTTCCCTGCGCGAGCTTGGAAAAGATATGATTAAAACTATGTATAAAGCAAGGGGAGTCGGGCTTGCAGCGCCGCAGATAGGGAAAAATATAAGGCTGGCGGTGATCGCAAAAGAAACTTCTGATCGCTATCCCGGAGAGGATCTTAATCTCAAACAAAACATTATACTCATCAATCCATACATCATCGCCCATTCGGTTGAAACAGACACGCTTGAAGAAGGATGCCTGTCTCTGCCAGGAGTTCTAGTTGATGTGGAACGATCAGTCTGGATTAAAGTGCGCGCCGATGATTTCAGAAATCGTCCTTACGACTTTCAGGCGCGCGGTTTTTTCGCGAGAGTCGTGCAACATGAGGTGGATCATCTAGATGGAGTGCTGATTATTGATAAAAAGGTGTTATGAGAATACTTTTCGCCGCCACTTCCCAATTCGCTCTTCCGGCGTTAAACACACTCCTTCACAGACACACTATCGCCGCCGTCATAACAAAGCCAGACGCTCCAAGCGGACGCGGAAAAAAATTGCGCCCTTCGCCTATAAAAGACGAGGCGCAAAAACACGGCATTCTTATTTTTGATAAATCAATACAAGAACTCGTTTATGCGCTACGCGAAATAAAACCGGACATTTTAGTTGTTGCCGCGTACGGCGCGATTATTCCCTTGGGAGTTCTCGCGATTCCGCGCTACGGAGCATTAAATATCCACCCATCTCTTCTCCCAAAATACCGCGGCGCGTCCCCGATTCAAGCGGCGATTTTGAACGGCGACACTGAAACCGGCGTAACTGTTATACGATTAACAAAGGAGTTAGACGCTGGCCCAATTATCTCACAGAAAAAAATCACGCTTTTTCCCAAGATAACCGCCGGCTTACTTCATGACGAGCTTGCGGATCTTGGCGCGGAACTCTTGCAAGAAACGCTTGAAAAAGGTCCGCCGTTTAATGAAATTTTACAAAACGAATCACGCGCGAGTTACACAAAAAAAATAACTCCTTTGGACGCGGAACTTGATTGCAAAAAAAGCGCGGTTATATTGGAGAGAAAAGTGCGGGCATATAATCCCGCGCCTGGAGCGTATATTACAATTACTAATTACCAATTACGAATTACTGATAAATCACGCAGTTTAAACAAGCAAAAAACACTGCGACTCAAAATTTGGCGAGCTGAAATTAAAAAAGACGCACCTCAATTTTCAGAAGGCGCGCCTTTTATTATAGACGACGGTTGCCCCGCTCTTATGTGCGCTGATCGTCAACTTCTCCTACTCACAGAGGTTCAGCCGGAGGGGCGGAAGCGGATGAGGGGAGTGGATTTTGCGAACGGATATCTTTCAGCACAACCATAAGCGACGCTGTAAGGGGAATCGCGATCAAAGCGCCGAGAACCCCGGCAAGACGAGTGCCGATGACGATCACTAAAATTACTATAATAGGATTTAAGCCGACGCTTTTTTGCATGATGTTTGGCACGAGAAGATTGTTTTCAATCTGCTGAATGACAAAAGATAACACCGCGACTATCACTGCCACTGGAAATGAATTGGGCAGAACGAGAAGAACCGCAATGATTCCCGCGATTCCAGGTCCTAAAAAGGGAATCACTTCCAAAACTCCGGCAATGAGCGCAAGCAAAAGCCAGAAAGGAACTTCGCCTGTAATCTGATGAACGATAAATAAACCAATCGCGGTGAGAATAAAAATGATAAATGATAACAGCAACTGTCCGCGAAACCAAAGTCCGATTTTTTCATCAATACGATTGATCATGCGAGTAAGATACGGCTGATATTGATCAGGAAGTATTGAACGTAACAAACGCTTTAAGCTCCGGTCCTCTATCGCAAGATAAAACGTGAGCACTAACAGCAAAAAAATTGTAAATCCGCCGCCAATCGCGCTACGCAGAGCCGGTATAATGTTGCCGGCAAATGAGCCGAGCGTTTTTGCCAAACCGGTAATCTCTTGTCCGGCTTCCGGAGTAGATAAAGAAACTGCGTCTATCTCCTTAAGAAACCGCTCGTAATAACCCGGAAGCGACGCACTTAATTCTTTGAATTGGTGAGCGACAGCCGGAGCAAGAAGAACGCCGATCACAGAAAGAATCGTAAAAAATACCGCATAAGCCGCAAATACGCCAACCGCTCTCGGAAGGCGGCGCCGTTCAAACCAGTTGACCCAGGGATCAAGCGCGGCGGCAATAATGAAACTCAAAAACAAAATAAGTATAATGTCCCTGATAAGATACAAAAATACAAGAGAGATTAAGACGACAATGACCCGGATGATGGATGAGTACGAAACAGAAAGAGATGAGGACATATATTAAAATTTAAATCCGTAATAATTTTTCAAAATTTCTCGCATCCTTATACGGACCTATTATTGTAAGGTTCAGCCGCTTATTGTTGAGAACGGCGCGGGCAACATGGGCTACGTCCGGGAGCGTTACACGCTTTATTTCCATAAGCGCTTCCTCTGGCGTTTTTATTTTTCCGGTCTGCATCATCTGTCCGCCGACCCAAAACGCAAGCTCGTCTGACGTTTCAAGAGAGAGCGCAAGCGTCCCTTCAAAATAATCGCGCGCTTTTTTAAATTCCTCTTTTGTTACGCCGTTTGCCCGAAGCGCGCGCAGTTCTTTTATGATAAGCTCAACCGCGCGAGAAGAACGTTTGTTGTCAACTCCTGCCTTGAGCGACAAATATCCGCACCCTGTATACGCTTCAATATGGGAGTTTATATAATAGCACAATCCTTCCTTTTCGCGTATGTTGATAAATAATCGCGAGGACATATTCCCGCCAAGAAGTATATTCAAAATCTTTAATGCCGGCAACTGCTTTGATCCCAAAGGATACGCGCGGATCGCGATGTTTAGATGAGTCTGATCAGTGTCTTTATATTGCACTTTTGCGGCGGGCTTTGTCTGGCGATCAATAAAAACTTGCTGTTTTTTCCTGCCAGAGGCGCGCGGGGAAATCTGTCCGAAATGTTCGTTGACTATATTAACGATCCGATTCAGAGACGGAATATGCCCCGCAATGCACAAAACCGTGTTTCCTCCGACATAGCGATCTTTCCGATAATTCATGAGCGTGTCGCGCGTAATGGATCGTAGAGTATCAGGCTCGCCGATTATCTTCCATCCTTGAGGTTGATCTCCGTATAAAAGCTCTTCAGCCAGTTCATCCACATGACGGGCTGGCGTGTCTTGGTACATGTTCATCTCTTCTATAATAACCAGTTTCTCGCGTTCCATTTCTGTACTATCAAGCAAGGCATTCTGGAAAATATCAGATAAAATTTCAACTAGGAATGATAGATGACGCGCCTCGGCTTTTGCGTAATATCCTGTCCATTCTTTAGAAGTGAACGCGTTATACTGCCCGCCGATCGCGTCCAGTTCTTCTGCGATCTGAAGCGTGGTCGGACGTTTTTTTGTTCCCTTAAACATCATGTGTTCCAAAAAATGCGAAATGCCGTTTATGTCTTTTGTTTCAAAATTAGAACCGGCTTTTACAGCCGCGAGCACAGTGATTGTCTTTGCGCCTTTCATCGGCACAGTAATAAGGCGAATGCCTGAAGGAAGGCGAGTTTTTGTGTATGTCATAAAAATATGTCTTTTTTAAGCTTTTTCGCTTCGCGTAAGAAAAATCCCTCCATATCTTTCTTATCAAGTGTTTTAATCATGCGAGGAAAATCTTTCAGCTCGCTTGCCTTCATAAACTGCTTGCAATAATGTCAGAAAATCTACCTGCGATTTAGTAAGGATTGTTGTTTTTCGGACGGCCATAATAAAAAGGTAAGAAATTTTTTATCTTCCGGATCAAGTTGCAGGCGATCCCAATACTTCAATACAAGTTTTTGATCAAGTTTTTCTCCATCCAAGCCGTAATTAATCAACTGCTCGCATCGCCAAATCGCGTACGCGGCTTTATCTTTTTTTAATTCAGTTGTGTCGGTTGACCAATTTTTCATAACTTATCTTCGCCAGATGTGATTAAGTCTATAACACTAAAACGATTTTATTCAACTTCAAATTTAATGGCATTTCTATACAAATCTGTATTTTTTATATAAGTAGTAGTTGATATATTCCCCCACACAACCTTTAACACTACAATCACAATCCCCACAATCGCCACGATGTACAGGGCTTTGCGGAGAAAGGAGTCGCTAGTGAGTTTTTTGATAAGAATAAACATATTGTTAAACAATCTTCTCATCAATCTATTCTTCTACAGAAATAGAATGACAAACAAGTTTGGGGGTAAGTTTCTCGTTAAAAAAATCTTTTAAATCTTTTATGAGTACCCTCTCCTGCGCCATTGTGTCGCGGTCTCGCACCGTAACGGTGTCATCATCAAGCGTTTGAAAATCAACCGTCACGCAATAAGGAGTGCCGATTTCGTCTTGGCGGCGGTAGCGTTTGCCCACGTTTCCGTTGTCGTCAAAGTCGCACGCAAAACGAACACGAAGCGCGTCAAAAATTTCGCGGGCTTTTTTCACTAATTCGGGTTTGTTGCGAAGGAGCGGGAAAACTGCAACTTTTATCGGCGCGACTTTTGAATCAAGTTTCAAAACAATGCGATCCTCTTCTTCTGTATACGCATCGCACAAAATCGCAAGCACGGTGCGCTCAACGCCAAAAGTCGGCTCAATACAATGGGGAATAAATTTTTCACCAGTTTGCGGATCAGTATATAAAAGTTCAACCCCGGAATATTTCGCATGGTTTGTAAGATCAAAATTTGTGCGGTACGCTAAGCCATAAAGCTCTTTTGTTCCAAATAGAAAATTATACTCAAAATCAATCGTTCTTTTAGAATAGTGCGAGAGTTCGCTTGCGTCGTGTTCGCGGATTGCGTAGTTTTCTTTTTTGATGCCGATATATTCAAGCCACTCGCTCATTTCTTTTTGCCACGTCTCAAAGGTTCTCTCCCACTCGCCATGCCTGATAAAATACTCAATCTCCATCTGTTCAAATTCCAAAACTCTAAATATAAAATTGCCGGGCGTGATTTCGTTCCGAAACGCCTTGCCGATTTGCGCGATGCCGAAAGGGATTTTTACACGCGTTGAGTCCAAGATATTTTTGAAGTTTGTGAAACTCCCTTGCGCGGTTTCAGGGCGGAGATACGCCTCGTTTCCTTTTTCTTCTGTCGGGCCTATGTGAGTTTGGAACATGAGGTTAAAATTACGAGGCTCTGTTAACGCGCCTCCGCATCCTTCTTCTTGGCACTTCTCTTTCTGTCCGGTATTTTCCATTAGATGATCTGCGCGAAATCGCTTCCTGCATTTCTTGCACTCCACCAGCGGATCCGTAAACCCGGCTACGTGCCCGCTCGCCTCCCAAACCCGAGGGTTCATCAAAATGCCGGAATCAATGCCGACGATATCGTGCCGCGACTCAACAAACCGTCTCCACCATAAATCCTTGATGTTCTTTTTGAGCTGTACCCCCAAAGGCCCAAAATCCCATGTGTTTGCAAGACCGCCATAAATTTCGCTTCCCGGATACACAAATCCGCGGCGTTTGCAAAGCGATACAATTTTTTGAAAAAAATCCTTTGAAGACATAAGTCTAATTGCCAACATTTACGACATCAGCGCGAACTCTAGTTCCTGTAACTTCAAGCAGAGCTGTAACCCCTTCTGATCCAGCTTGAAAATGCGGAGTTAACTCAATATAAAAATCGTTTGTTTCTAGATCGTAAGGAACATCAATCAGTGAAACTGAAAATGTAATATAAATTTCATCTGCCGGCGCAATGATTCCGATTTCTGAAAATCGCGCTATTCTGCTTCCTTTCACGCCATCATTTTTTTCGCTCACGACCTCGTAACGATACAAGGGATCTGTCTTAAACGTATCCCATATAATCACGTTTTCCGGGTCCGAGATTGTTACCTCCAAAATACCGCGATCTAAAATGAGAGTACTCGCATTTCCGATGTGAATACTTGTCTCAAACGGCTCTCCGAAATGAACCGTGGAGGATGAACCAAAATTCGCCTCAATTTCAATTATCGGCTCAATAACGCTTGCGACAAGCGCGGCCTGATTTTGCAAAACGAACTTTCCATCCCTCTCAATTCCGGCCTGGGCCTTAAACTCTTTCAGATCTCCGGACTTTCCAGGCAGAACGCCCACAATCGCGATTTCCTTTTTTTCTCCGGGCAGAAGCTCGGATGTCCGCCAAACTTTTTCAACTGTATCGGGAAGCGGGGACGAAAGCGCGAGTTCTTCCGGATAGACAAGACGAACGCGGACGTTTTTCAAAGCCGTGCCTGCGATATTCAAAACCGAAATCACATAGCGAACCTCCTGATTAGAAATCAAATTTTCAGGGCCAAAAATCTCAACAGCAAGAACTGACTGACGGATAATAATTTTTTGAAGAGCGCTCGCCCTGAAAGTTGAGTGAAAATTCGCGGCTTTGTACATGACGACAGCGTCAAATTGTTTCACCTCATCCTGAACTCCGAGAAGCTGTCCTGTAATTTCCAGTTTTCCGCTGACGTTTGGAGGGATTGATGGAATCCGCCAGTAATTTTTATCAAAATTTTCAGGCGCGATCGGCGCGCTTTCAAGAAATATAAAATTGTCAGGATATATGACTGCCGCTACCACATCGGTAAGGTGCGACTTCCCTGTGTTCGTATATGTAAGCGTGAGGCTGACTGTATCTCCAGAATCAGCATACTCTGGCGAAGAAAACGCAACCTCAAGAATTTCGCTTTCAGCGCCGGCAGGGTCTTGAAGAGGAATAGTCCTTCCTTCAATAATCCAGTAAACAGCAAAAACGCCAAATCCGACTATAATAAAAAAAATAAAAAGAGCAATCCACACCGCGCGCCAAGAACCAGTCCGACGAGGACGGAACATTCCTTTTACGGAAGCAAAATTCTCTTCCTGTTCATTTTTGTACCATTCCTCCATCAGCGCCTCGGTTGCCGTATCGCGCCCTTGCTGATTTGCATCCGGCCCTGGAAGCGGATTTTTTCTAAAAACATCTCTCATACTGCATCAAAAGACATGCGCGTGTCGGCAAATACTGGCCTCGCATACCCATCAATTAGCGCGCGCGCCTCGTCCGTAAGGAGTATAGCATCTTTCGCGATATCTGCAATAATGAGAGGTTGTAGCACTTTTACATCTATCACACGAGGAGCGTGCCCGAGATGTATCAAAAGGTTGAGAAGATAGTAATACCAGACAGCCTTTTTTTCCTCATGCGTAATAGAAGTTTGAAGGCGGGCGAGTGTTTTTCCGATAAGATAAAAAATGCGAGAATCACCGGATTCAGTGTGCGTCAAAACATCAACCGCTTTAAGAACGGAAAGAGCGGTGTATAAAAGATCGGCGCTTAAGCGGATAGCGGCGAACGAGGTTATGGAGCGAGCCTGGGCGAGGATATGGAACGCGCGCCCTTCCGCGACCATGAGCGAGGAATGACAGCACGGTTCCATGTGCCCCGCGAGCTTGCTTTTAATTTTATTTGCTCCGCGCGCGAGAATGTTGAGCTTCCCGTAATCGCGCGTATACGCGCTGTAGATGCGATCGTAGTCGCGGTATGTGGTGTAATCAAGAACAATGGCGTCAGTTGTGAAGGTCATGGGTTATCGTTTGAGAGCGATACCTGCCTACCGGCAGGTAGGTATGCGCGCGCCGTCTCTTCTGTTCTAATCTTAAATATATTTACTGGTTCTAGCCCCCGCAATGCGTGGTCAGGCATAGTAATGTTATGGTTATATTTTCCCCATCTATATCAACAACACTCCCGTCCACGCTATCTCCTTTTCTCACTTCGTGCGCGAGCACCGCCTCTTTCAGTTGTTCCTGATACTTTTCAATCAAGCTCGTAAGTGGCAGAGATTCTGTTTGATACTCCACAATCACGCGATCGTGAATTGTAAGCCCTTGTTTTTTACGCAAATTATTGATCTGGCGCGTAAGCTCGCGGACGGTGCCCTTTTCTTTGAGTTGATCATCAATCACTGTATACAATGCTATAGGATCTTTTACTACCCAGTCTTCTTGCCCTTCTGGCAGCTTATCAACAAACACCACATCACAAACATTTAACTCATCTTGCAAAATAGGAATACACTCTTCATAAAAACTTGATTGCCTTAACTCAAAACCATCCTTCTTAATCTGGATCTCTTGCAATGGTTGTCTGACTTTATGACCAATCTCAGAACGCAGACTATGTCCAACTTCGCTAATTTTTCGCACGTCATCCATAATTGATATAATCTCATCCCTATTCCGTATAACCACCTCCATGTCATCAATAACATCTTCAAAAACTAGATACCACTTCGCATCAGGCCACGCTTCTAAATGAACTGACTCCTTTGGTCCTTGAATTTCTTTATATATATATTCTCCTAAAAACGGTACTATTGGCGCTACTACTTTTGCGAGGTTGAGTAGTGTATGAGATAACACGACAACTGCATTTGGATCTCCTGCCTTAAATCTATCCCGAGACCCCCTAATATACCATGTTGACAGAATATCAATAAAATCAAGTGTAGTTCGGCAAGCTTTATCAATCTCATATTGGTTTAAATATCGAGTAATATCGCCAATCAACACATGCGTTTTTGAAATTATCCATTTATCTAACTTATGTCCTGGATCTATATTTTCCAAAAGCCCTTTCTCCTTAGGAGGAATTCCTTGAGAAAAAAGTTTATAAAAATTCACCACATTCAGCGTCAGCAAAATCACTTTTTTATACATCTCGTCTACGCCCTTCTCGCTGAAGTTAAGCGAATCTGCGCGCACTGCTGGGCTGGACATCAAATAAAATCGCAGGGCGTCCGCGCCGTACTTATCCATGATCACTTGCGGGTCTGGATAATTTTTTAAGCGCTTAGACATTTTCTGCCCATCTTCTGCAAGGATTATGCCGTTCACGATAACATTTTTAAACGGCGATTCTCCGTATAGCGCAACGCCCAAAACCATGAGCGTGTAAAACCAGCCGCGAGTTTGGTCCGTTCCTTCGGCGATGAAATCTGCGGGAAAATTTATATGTTTTTTTAGTTCCTCGCGTGTCGTACCTTCCGTCAGTTTGAAATCAGAAAATATAAGCTCGCTTGCGTAGGGCATAGCGCCGGACTCAAACCAGCAGTCAAAAACTTCTTTGATTCTTCTCATTGCGCCGCCGCATTTTCCGCACGATAAAACTATTTCATCTATATAAGGACGGTGTAAATCCATTGCATCGGCAGTTGTTTTTTGATATACTGACAATATGTCGGTGGCATGGCGCGCAGAAGAGTTTGACAGCTCACTCTGTGAGGGTTCGAGTCCCTCCGCCGGCTTTTTTTCTGTATTATTGACAATATCTAAAGAATACTCTATAGTGGCTTCAAGCTGTCGACTCTTCTGTGTACCTGCAAAGGACACGTCCTTCGCAGAACTACTTAAAACCTCCGAATTTTCGGGGGTTTTATTTTGCTCTAATTCAGCCACGCTCCCAATCACCTTTATATCTCCGCACCCCTCACACCTCCACACCGGAAGCGGCGCGCCCCAGTAACGCGAACGCGAAATTGCCCAGTCCCGCGCGCCTTCCAGCCACTTGCCAAATCGTCCGTTTTTAATATGTTCTGGAACCCAATTGACTTTCGCGTTTGCGTCTTGTAACCGCTCTTTAAGCGCCGTAACTTTTACAAACCAGCTTGACGTGGCGTAGTTAATAAGCGGCGTGTCGCACCGCCAGCAGTGAGGATATGAGTGCGCATATTTCTCTTTTTTGAAAAGCGCATTGTGAGCCGCGAGATATTTAATCACCTCAACATCCGCGCCAGCTGGATCCTCTTTTGTTTTTACTTTCTTCCCGGGCGCAAATGTTACATACTCTTTGAACGTGCCGTCATGATTGACGTGCTGTAAAAACGGCAGTTGCTCCTTGAGTGATAATTGATAATCGTCTTCGCCAAACCCAGGCGCAATGTGCACAATTCCTGTGCCTTCTTCTGTTGACACAAAATCACCCGCGTACACTTTGAAAGCATTTTTGAAATTCGGATCGTTTTTAATTTGCTCGCGCGAGAAGTCAAACAATCGTTCGTATTCCAACCCAATAAAATTACTGCCCTTGACGATTGCGATAACTTCACATTCTTCTTCTGTAAAAATTTCTTTCACCCGCTCGCGCGCGACAATATAATACTCTCCGCCAATTTTAAGTTTTGAGTTGTAGTTTTGAACTTTGAGTTTTGAACTTTGAGTTTTCATCGCCACATACTCAATATCCTTCCCTACCGCTAACGCCATATTCCCCGGTAGTGTCCACCCTGTTGTCGTCCACGCAAGCATGTACACATCCGCGCCTTTTGGGATATTCGTAATTCGTAATTCGTAATTCGTAATTCTAAATTTAACCGTCACCCCCAAATCCTTAACCTCTTTATATCCTAAAGTTACCTCAAAATTAGAAAGCGTGGTCTCGCACCGGGGACATAAGTGCATGGACTTATACCCTTCATAAATCAATCCTTCTTTCCATAATTCCTTAAAAATCCACCATATAACTTCAATATAGCGGTTGTCCATGGTTTTATAATCATGCTCCATGTCAACCAATCTGCCTGTTCTTGCAACTGATGTTTTCCACTCCTCTCTGTATCGCAACACAGAATCGCGGCACGCTTTGTTAAACCCGGCAATATCCGCCTCAATATCTTTTTTCGTTTCAAAGCCCTTTTCTTTCTCTATTAAATTCTCTATCGGCAAGCCGTGGCAGTCCCAGCCCCAGCGCCTTTGCACCCTAAACCCTTGCATCGTTTTGTAGCGTGGAATAACGTCTTTGATTGTGCCCGCGATAATGTGTCCGTAATGCGGAAGTCCAGTTGCAAACGGCGGTCCGTCGTAAAACACAAAATCGCCCTTTGGGGCGGTTTGCGTAAGGGTTTGCTCAAAAATCTTTTTCTCCTGCCAAAAGGCTAGGATTTCCTCTTCTTTTTTAGGAAAGCTGGTTTGGGGCATGAATGATAGTATGGGCTGTTTTATTCCGTAAATGTCTATCAAAACTCACGATATACTTAGTATTATATGCATCCGCTGTGGCAAAGAGAGTACAATCAAAAAAACTAATATTATTAGAACGCATACGACCAAAGTAAATAAATGCTTTCTCTTCTATATCATGAGTGATATAAACAAATTGGACAACCCCTTCTTGCTTTACTGTTTGATAAAATAAACGCGCTAATGGTTTAACTCTCCGTTTGCTTAATACAGTTAATATCTCATACAGAATTGCATTGTTTAATACCCACTGAACCTGTTTCTGCGGGAGTTCTTCTGATAAACTTACCGCTTTTGCATGGCAAGAGTCCTCAGAACAAAGAAGCGCTATAATAAAATTCGCATCAATTAAAACTTTCTCCATATACAATATCATCTATATGAGAAGAGACATCTGTACCAAAGGCTTGGGCATACTTTGCCAAGTCAGCGAGAGAGTTCACTTTCGCAGGCAAGCGCCTTTTTTTAGAAGCATGCATCGCCTCATGCTTACTAATCATACCCAGCAGATCATCAAAACCCTTCTTCGGATCCTTTCTTCTTATGTCTTCAAAAACTATAGCATACGGTTTTACTAATCTGCGGATCAACTCCCCCAAACTCTCGTCGCGCTCCATGGCACAACGTTTGAGCTCCTTATGCCATGCTTTTGGCAAACGGATATTGGTTGTAATATAATCTTGTTTCATAGTGATACAATTGTAGCGTTGTAGGAGTTTGTGTCAAATCGCCAATTCAAAATTTCTGCGGCAAAACCGCAGGGAATTATCAAGTTAATCTGACGGCTTTGTCCTAAAAAGCGCGTGCGAAATTTTATACATATTTAAACCCCTCCCAGTCTTCCCTTCGTAAAGGGAGGAGACTATAAAGTATACTTTTTCAACACTCTCTTAAGGTAACTTTAAAAATGCGTCCTCAAAAAGTTCTGGGTATTCATCTTTTAACTCGTGCATAAAAAGAAAATTTGATGTAAGTTTAAGCCTTTCCTGCTCTCTTTTTTCAACTGTCCATTTTTCACTCAAAAATTGGGCAAGTTGCCAAGTTCTTTCTTTAGAACGCTCTCTGAATTTATAAATCTGAAAAAATACTACCCAATAAATTATTGTAAGTAAATATATAGATAAAGGAATTACTTCATCTTCTTTATAGATCAATGGATCCCATTTTATAAAGAAGTATAAAATTATAGGCGGTATAAACAAAAGCAAACCAAAAAGAAACGGCTTAATCACTTTATTTTTCATAAAAGTTCATCGCGTAAACCACCCTTGTTATTCAGAAACAAAAGGCAATCGTGCGATTTTATTACGGTTGATTATAACTCAATACACCTGATTGTGCGTGCCGATATCTAAAAACAATACATGATCTTCACTGACAGGATAATATACAATGCGAAAATCTCCAGTAACAGAAAAAGCGCGAAGATGACTTAATTTACCTTCAAGCGCATGGTCATTAAGCAAAGGGTGGTAACGATTTTCTTTAAATAACGCAATTTTGTTTCTTGTGTTCGCAACAAGTTTTGCATTTTGAAAAATACGTTTTTTATAGGCCTTGTTGAATGTCCTGTCAAAATCTATCTTCATGAGTTTAACTCTTTCATCAATTCATCTACATTAGTAAATGATTTCACCGGTAACTTTCCAGTTTTATAATCCTCAACCATTTTAGCATAGCGCTTATCATTTTTTTCTGATAATTGAACAGCTGGCGGAGTAAAAGAAATATCAATGCACCGATCCGCAAATTTGCTTAAAAATACACGCACGACTTCTTGGAGAGATGAGAAACCCTGCTCGCGAGCGGCTTTTGTTGCGTTATCGCGCACGCGTTTTGTTATTGGAATTTGTAATGTTGTTGTAGCCATAGTTTTATGATTATACTGTTTTGATATTGTTTGTCAATCCACTTTACTTACTCGCGCGCGCAACCAATGGTCCGCCAGCGTCAGCGCCATCATGGCTTCCGCGATCGGAACCGCGCGGGGGACGACGCAGGGATCGTGGCGGCCGCCGACACGAATGGTGCGCGGATTACCGCTTTTGTCAACTGATCTCTGCTCGCGGCTGATGCTGGACGGCGGCTTTATTGCGATACGCGCAACAATCGGCATGCCGTTTGAAATACCCCCCAAAATACCGCCGGCATTGTTGGTTTCTGTAACCAAACCTCCCCTAACCCCTCCTTCGTAAGGAGGGGAAAATTTTTGAAAGGTGTCATTGTGCTCGCTCCCGCGCATCGCGGCGCATGCAAATCCGCTCCCGATTTCAACACCTTTAACCGCCGGAATTGATCCGAGCGCCTTCATCAAATCCGCGGAGAGTTTATCAAACACAGGCTCGCCTAACCCAGCCGGCACGCCAACCGCAACTACTTCAACAATCCCTCCCACCGAATCTCCGTCTTTGCGCGCTCTTTCAATTAACTTAATAATTTGGTCTGAAACTTTTTTATCCGGGCATCTAACAATACTGCTTTCAACTTCTTTTCGCAAAGCTATGGCATTTTCTAGGGTTTTAACTATATTGGCTGAAATTAAACTGTTTTCCACCTGCTTTACAAATCCAACAATTTCCACTCCAACACGCTCCAAAATTTTCCTCGCAATCGCTCCGGCCGCAACTCGCCCAACTGTTTCCCGAGCAGAAGCGCGTCCTCCTCCGCGCCAGTCGCGCGCACCGTACTTTGCTTCCCACGTATAGTCCGCGTGCCCGGGCCTATACACGTCTTTCAACTCTTCATAATGCACCGGTCGAGCATCGTCATTTCTGACTATAATAGAAATAGGAGTGCCTAATGTTACTCCTTCAAAAACGCCGCTCAAAATTTCAGCGCGGTCTCGCTCTTTGCGGGGAGATGCAATTTTACTCTGTCCCGGACGCCGACGATCTAATTCTCTCTGAATATCATCCTCCGAGAGCTCTAAACCGGCGGGACACCCATCAATAACAACTCCGATCGCTACTCCATGCGATTCTCCCCATGTTGTGATACGAAAAAGTTGCCCAAAAGTATTTGACATATTACACAAACGATGTGAACACAATCGCGACAGACGTCGCGACAAGCCCTGCGATCGTAGCGCCGCCGATGATATTTGTAACGCGCGAATTTACGTACTTGCCCATGATTCGTTTATTGTTCATGATTCGCATTAAATAAATAAGAATAATGGGCAGTAGAATTCCGTTTAACACCTGCGAGCCGAGCATAATTTTAATAAGCGATACTCGCGGAATTAAAACCGGAAGCGCTCCGATAATTAAGACAATTAAAATAATACTGTAGAATGTACGCGCTTCTTTCCATGAACGGTCAAATCCGCCTTCAAAACCGAACGCTTCGCAAAGCGCGTATGAAGTCGCAACCGGAAGAATAAAGGCGCCAAGCATAGATGCGGCAAGCAGGCCGAATGCGAAAAGTTCCTGGGCAAAATCGCCGATTAACGGCTTTAAGGCAAGCGCGGCTTCCGAGGCCGTTTCAATATGAATTCCGTGCTTGAAGAGAGTTTCTGCTGTGGTGATGATGATAAAAAAACTGATGATATTTGTGAGCACGGCGCCGGCGTAGACTTCAATTTTCTCGTAAACATACTCTCTCACAGTGAGCCCTTTGTCAACCACGTACGATTGAATAAAAAACTGGCCCCAAGGCGTTATTGTTGTGCCTACAGTCGCGATCAACGCAATAAGGTATGGAGCATCGCCACGCAAAGTCGGAACGACCGACGCGCGCAGAACTTCGCGAATATCCGCGCCAACCAAAAAACCGCTTATAATGTAGACAATATAAAAAAGCGCAAAGATTAAAAACAGACGCTCTGCTTTGCGGAATGATCCTTTATACAGCACAAACCAAATAACTAAAATTCCAAGCGGCACGCTAACATATTTGTATACTCCAAGAAGTTCTAAACCTGCGGCTATGCCGGCGATCTCGGCTGAAATCGTCCCTATATTTGCAATGAGCATCACCGACATCGCAAAAACTGTGAGCTTTAACCCGAAATGTTCTCTAATAAGAGCCGCGAGCCCTTTGCCTGTTACAAGCCCAGCCCGCGCGCCCATCTCTTGAGTAATTGCCAGGCTGAAGGTTGTTAAAAAAAGAACCCACAACAAACTATAGCCGAAATTAGATCCGACAAACGAATATGTGCTGATGCCTCCAGCGTCGTTATCCGCGCTTGCCGCGATAATGCCGGGCCCGATGACGGCAAAAAATAGTAACAATCGTTTTTTGAAAGACATAAAAATTACGCCAGACTATCCCAGAATTGTCATTGCGAGGAGCAGGGCGACGAAGCAATCTCTTGTTCAAGCAATAAATAGATTGCTTCGCTTCGCTCGCAATGACAAAAAACGAATTTTTAGACAGTCTATTAGGCCTGGGGCACAAGCAGACGCATAATGTCGTCAACGTTGATAACGCCCAAAATCCTTCCTTTATTATCAGACACAGCAACGCAAAAAAGATTATATTTTGTCATGAATTTTGCAACGTCCATGTAATCGTCCCCTGTTTTTGCTGTGCGCACGCGGGACTTCATAACCTCCCGCGCTGTTTTTGAGTCGTCCGCCGTAAGAAGCGCGCGAAGCGATATCACGCCTTTAAGCGATCCTTGAGTCGGAACTCTACTCGTTCCAGATGCGCCGTCAGTAACATAAATATAAAACAGAGAACCGAAACGCACGCTCTCTTGCTTTACGAATTCTTTGACTTGTAGAGCGGTGTATGTTTCCGGAACGCTCAAAAATTCAAGATGCATGATGCCGCCGGCGCTCTCCTCATCATAGCGCAGAAGCATCTTCACGCGCAGAGCATCTTCTTCCGGAAATTTCGCTAAAAGTTCGCGGGCCTTCTCGCGCGAAACAGTGCGTAAAATGTCGGCGATCTCATTTGAGGACATTCGCGCAAGAACTGTAATCTGATCTTCAATTTTAAGACGGGGAAAAATCTTCTTCTGGGCTTCCGGATTGAGTTCTTCAACAACTTTCGCGGCGATGTCTTTATCAAGTTGCCCCACAAACCCAACCGCCTGATGGAGGTTTAAATCCTCAACGATATTTGCGATGTCTGACGGATGAAGCGTTACGAGTTCCGCTGACGGCTTCACGAGTTGAATATACGGAACGCTCGTGTTTACAAGATGAATGTCTTTCCATTCAATGTAGCGCCCCTTAAAACGACTCGCGCCGTCATGCACTCCGATGCCGAGCCGCCGCAAAAGCCCCTTCATACTTACATCAAAGCCGATAATTCTATACGCCGCGCCGACTTTGCGTATATGAAGGTCGTTAACCCGGACAACGCGAATCCCTTTTACATCAACTATCTGCTTGTCTAAAACATCTCTCCGAAGATGAATATCAGACTTCTGATTGTTGTATGGAATGAGTTTATTATCTGTCGTATTAAGGTGCACTTCGCGCCCGACAATATCCTCAATAAAGGATATCGGAATAGCGCTCGTTACAGAACTATTTTTAATGACAAGCGCTGAAATTTCCGGGTAACTACTTGAATGCGTAGCGATAATGTCACGGATGGTTCCATGTCCTTTGCCCGCGCTGTCTGTAACTTTTGCTCCAAGAAGCTGGCTTAAAAAAAGCATAGAATTATTGCGTCAATCATACCAAACCGCGCTATTCTTGTAAAACAATTGCGGTTATTGTTTCTCGCGCGGTTTAATGAGAAATCCGCCAAGATCACGCCGACCGATAATCATGTCATATGTTAAATGTTCCCGGCTGATCAAATTAACATCTGTCTCAATGCGTTTTCCTTTTAATTCAAAGAGAAGCGGCACTGTAACCCGAAGAGTCACTCCTGTTGCAGAGAGCACAACTTTGATCTCTTTGATCTCCGGATGAAACTGAATATCTTGTTTGATGCGGTGAGCAAGCTCTCTGGCCTCTTTCTCCGTCATTGGCGCGTCTAAATTAAATTGTTTGATATAGCGGACAACATCCCCATATCCGACAGAAGACGCGAGATCGTAATCAATGGAAGATGATCGCGCGCCAGAATCAATTTTAGCTTTCACAGGCACAACTTTTTGCGTATCATCTTTATGTTTTAAGTACACGGTCTCTGTTACTTTGACAATACTCATGCCGTTAATCGTTCCTTTGACCTTCGTCTCTCTTTGTCCGCCAAACAGACTTTTTGACAAGTGAATGCCTCGTTCATGAGAATCAACAGGAAGCCCGGCAACGCGCATGAGACGTTCTTTCAATCCTGTAAGATTTGCGCATTGAATGGAAAGCCCGGGGCGCGCGTTAACCTCCAGAACCACTGGCCCGCGCTGTCGGGAAAGAACAATATCAATGCCAGCGAATCCAAGACTCGTCGCTTCTTGCGCCCGGATTGCGATAGCGAGGAGCTCGTCCCATATCGGAATCGTAATGTTTGAAAAAAATGCGCTTGAAATAACCTTGCCGTACTGAATCGCGCACGTTGTCATTCCTGTTTCAATCTCAATTCCAACGCCGATGCCGCCCAAATGCAGATTTGCTCTGCCGTGGGACTCCGGAGTCGGTAGCCGCAACATTGCCATAATCGGCACGCGGTTATACACAATGACGCGAATGTCCGGCACTCCTCTATAAGCAAACGGTTTGAAGATGCGATCTGCCGACAATCGTTCTTCAAAAAACGCGATATCCGGAACGTCAACAGCGCCGAATCGCCCATCAAGAATATCCTGCGAGTGCGTTTGTATATCTTCCCAAAATATCTCGCGCAGATCGTTGTCAAGCCACGCGCCGTTTGCGCGCCTGGTGTAGGCGACGAGAATGCCGCTTCCGCCAAATCCGCGATTAGGTTTTAACACAAAACTTTTAGGAAACTCGTCCGGATTGAGAGAACGCGCCTCCCGAAGCGATGTGATTACGTGATAAGTTTTAGGCGTCGGAATTCCGGATTCTTCAAGCACGCGTTTTGCGATAAGTTTATTGTCAGCGACGCGTTTTCCGGCCCTTTTGTTTAACGGAGCGATAAATTCCAAATTGCGGGAATTCATCCCGAGAATCTGCCGCCCATGCTTCGCATACGTAAAGATGTTCATGATGATTTACGTTCTTTCAAATGCATAGCCGCAATCACCTCGCGAAAACGGTAATATTCCCAAAGCCGCAAACCTGTCCATTTCCCGAGAAAAATGTTGACCAAAAATGAGAGAAAAATAATTTCAGGATAGGAAATGAGAAACGAGCGGAAAAATGTTCCGTTCACGATAAAATAACTGACCATTGAAAGAAGAATCGTCTCCAAGGTAAGAACAAACGCTCCGCGCGCGCCTTCTTCAATCTGCACTTTCACGAATTCTTCCACAAGCATTATGAGAATGAGCATTGGAAACGCTGAAATGGAAACAAGCGAGAAATTCGGAATATCAACGGAAAAATAAAAGAGCGCTAAAATTGCGCACGAAACAACAGTGATTGTAACCGCCATGCGCGGAAGATACTGAAGCCGCAGACGCCGCAAAGCGATGCGCATTAAAGTTCCTATTGCGACGATAAGAAGAATAATAAAAAGCCCGGCATAAATCCCAATGGCAACAAACGTGATCGTTAAGATGCTCGGAATATATACGCCAAGCGATTTGATTCCGACGACGTGACGGAAAAACGAAACTATTGTTGCAACAATCGGGAGCATTAAAATGAGAAGAATTGTGTTTACAGAAACGCCTCTCTTGACAAGAGCATTGATAAAATGCGAGAAAAAATTGTAAAAAGTAACTTTGTTTCCATTGCGGCGGGAATGAACTCCAATAAGAGTGAAACCGCTCCCCTCTTTCTGAATTGCGCTTATAACATCGCCACTTGCCTCTCCTTGAAGCGCGGTTTTCAGAAGAGACGGCAGAACCGCGGCAACATTTTTAGGCTTTACAATATCGTATAACCGCTCTCCTCTTCTTGTTGTAAGGCCAGGCGAATCGCTTGCGATTACAATAGAGGCATTGCTTAATAATCCTGCTTCAAGCCGCAGGAGCGAGTTCATCTCGGTACTGCCTTTGGTCCATCCGATAATCAGCCGCGCGCGGGCGAGTTCCGATTTATGATCAAGAATATCGCCCAGTATCCGATCCTCAAAAGTAATATCGCTGTTCCGATCGTCAACAACAACTGTGGTTATCAAAAAATCAAGCCTCTCCGCTTGATTTATAAGATTCGTAAAATGAATCGCGTCCTCATCCCGTCCTACGATCATAAAAAGAGTTTTCGCGGTAACTGTTATGATTACACTGTCAACAAAATCTCCAATCGGAGTTTTGATTATAACCTCTGCGGTGTAATCGCCTTCCTTCGCATATGCGCGCGAAACAGTTATTCCTTTTTGCGCCGGAGAACGGTCGCCAAAATTCCACCAATATTCAACCTCTGCCTCTGTTAACTCACTCGGAAAAACGCTTTTTATCGCGCTGAATTCCACTCTCTCGCCAAGAAATACAGTTTTGTCTTCGCCGGCGTCAGGAACGACTGTATTTTTCGCGGCAGAAACAAAAAATGGAGCGTTAAAGACAGCTCCTCCTAATATAATAAAAACGATTGCCAACTTACGAATTCTCATGGCTGTTCAGTAAAAGATTGTATCCTTCTTCATATGCCAGGACAGATGCGACGATAATGTCCGGCGATGTTCCTGTGCCGATCACTTTATTGCCGAGCTCATCCCGCATTGTAATTGTCGCTTTCACAGTGGCGTCGGTTTTTGCCGAATCAATTTCAACAATATAATCTGTAAGTTCAAAACTAGGAGAATGCATGGACGGTATCGCTTTTTTGAACGCGTTTATTATGGCATCAAAAGGACCTACGCCTTCAGAGCATCCTTCATACGTCCGGAGACCTTGCCGCACAGAAACCCGCGCGCTGGGACGGGCGTTAAGCGATGTCTCAACTTTGAAATCCTTAAACTCCAGCACCTTTCGTTTTGCGCGTTCTTTCAGAGTATCCTCTATGATGCGCTGAAAATCAATGCGCGAAATTGGCTTGCCTTTTTGTTTGAAAATTTGGGCGAGCTTCCGGACATCTTCAAGATACGTCCTCGGGAGCGTGAGCCCGAATTCGCGGCGGATAAGCTCATCGGCTCGTTTCAAATTCATATCATCTCCTGTTTCAACAACAATGCGTTCGCGTTCCCTAATTTTTGGACTTGTGCCGAGTTTATACAGCTTGAATCGCAAAAAGCGATCAATCTCGCTCATATTCGGGTCCGCCGACGGAGGAGTCGCGTATTTTTTCAACACGGCGCGCGGATCTTTGAGCCCATTTCCGGTTGCGATTAGCACAATTTTAGGAGAATCTGAACCGCTTTTAGAAATTAAAAACCGCCGCTTTTCTTTATCCTTCATCATTTGAAAAACCCCTGCAAGAGGGAGCGCGGACGACGGTTCAACAAAAATAGACTCTTTTCTGCCAAGTATTGCCTGGGCCTCTAAAATTTCATCGTCGTCGCACTTCATAGCGAACCCGCGAGTTTTTGAAAACGCCTCAAAAAGAAACGGCGCATCGCCGGGATTCCCGACTGCAACCGCGCCTGCAATCGTGTCTGGCCGTTCAATCGGAACGCACACGCGTTTCCCGCGCTGATACGCGTCCGCAATCGGCGAACATCCGGACGCCTGAACGCCTACAATAACCGGCAGACGATCAATAAACCCCAGTTTTTGAAACTCAACGAATCCTTTGTAAATCCCGGCAAGATTAGTGCCGAATCCGACCGGGCAGATGAGAACGTCCGGACTTTGCCAGCCTAATTGTTCAATAATCTCGTAAGCGGCCGACTTCTGCCCTTCTCGCCTAAAGGCGTAATCTCCGCAAAGGTGATAGCCGTATTTTTCCGCCATCTCGCGGGCAAGGCGCACGCAATCATCATAGTGCCCGCGAATTTGTAAAACGCGCGCGCCATAGACAAGCGTCTGCGCGAGTTTTCCGACCGGCGTCCCTTCGGGAACAAGAACGTAACAAGGAAGCCCGGCTTGCGCCGCATAAGCGGAAACCGAGGCGGCCATGTTGCCGGTTGAGGCAACGCACACGGCCTTTGCTCCAATCTCGCGGGCTTTTGTAATCTCAACGCAGGTGCCGCGATCCTTAAAAACGCCGGTCGGATTCATGCCCTCGTTTTTGATGTACAAGCGCGAAAGCCCCAATTCTTTTCCTAGCGCCTCCAAACGGTATAGAGGAGTCGCGCCCTCGCCTTTTGTGATGATTTTGGAGCGATCGCGAATCGGAAAAAAATCCATGTATTTTAAGTGCGAAATCGGAGTATGGCGAAGATCGTAAAAATTCAGCCGCGCTTTGATGTAATTGTAATCATAAACGACGTCCAATGGATTTCCATTCTCGTCTTGCGTATACGACGCTTTTTCATCAACGCGCTTTTTGGTTGTAAAGGACTGAAGATGATAAAAGTCCATGATGCAATGTCAAATTATACCGTTGCTATACAATCTATCTCAACCATCGCCCCTTTTGGCAAGTGCGGGGATTCAACAGTCGCGCGCGCTGGCGGATTGTCTTTGAAAAATTCCGAGTACGCTTCGTTAAACTCTATAAAATTCTGAATGTTTGAAAGATACACTGTCGTTTTCACAACCTGTGAAAGCGATGAACCGGCCGCCTCCAAAACCGCCTTAAGATTATTCAAAACCTGCCGCGTCTGGGCTTTGATATTGTCCTCCGCAAGCGCGCCGTCTTTTGAAAGCGGAATTTGTCCGGAGCAAAAAACAAAACCGTTTGCTTTTACTGCTTGCGAATACGGGCCGATTGCCGAGGGGGCGTTTTGGGTTGTGATGATTTCTCTATGTGCCATATATCAACTGTTTTGCTTTTTCATAAATAGGCATAAGACGATGTAAAAGTCCCAGTAATTCCTCATGCGTGTACCTATCTATCATGTCCGCCCGCGCTTTAACTGATTCTACGCCCAGTATATTTTTCATCTCACAGAGCAACTGCTGTAGAGCTATTTTTGTTTCCGGCGGAATAAATGTTTCCAAAGCAGGAAAATTGGTCCCCAATACAGCGTTATACTCTTCTCGTATTACCCCAATCTTCTTTTGTACACGCGCTTCGTACGGCAAAAACTCCAACGATTGCATATATATCAAAAACATATAACGCAACGTGTCGGGATCATCCTTGTGGTTTGTCATTAAATCTGGAATCCAGTTAAATACATTCGCGTAGTCCTCATCAATACCAGTCCGCATGTTTAAGTTACATCGAGAAGCTAAAAACTCTTTTTGTCCTTGGTTAAGCGTATCAATGAGCTTCCTTGTTGTAGGATAATTTTCTCTTTCGTTTGTGGTCATTATAATAGTGTTGGTAAAAATTGATTTTTCTCCGTTGATGCAAGAACGCGCGATCTCCGCATCATCTCCCGTAACGGCGCGCCGACCTTTTCTATTTTGTGCTGTGATTCACGCGCGCGGATTTTTTTAAATTTTTTGAAACCGCCGCGCGCCTCTTGAATCCACTCGCGCGCAAATTTTCCGGACTGAATGTCGCGCAAAATCGCTTTCATGGCTTTCCGAGTTTCTTTTGTAATCACACGCGGCCCGGAAACATAGTCGCCCCACTCCGCGGTGTCCGACACCGAGTAGCGCATCGCATTTAATCCACCCTGATACATCAAGTCAACAATTAGTTTCAACTCGTGCATACATTCAAAATACGCTAATTCGCTCTGATACCCCGCAGACGTCAAAACCTCAAACGCGGTTTGCACGAGCTTTGACACGCCTCCGCACAAAACCGCTTGTTCGCCGAATAAATCTGTCTCGGTTTCTTCTTTGAACGTCGTCTCAAGCATTCCCGCGCGAGTCGCGCCGATCGCTCTTCCGTAAGCAAGCGCGAGTTGCTTAGCCTTGCCTGAAACATTTTGATGAATCGCGAATAACGCCGGAACTCCAAACCCCTGACGGTACACCGACCGCACCAAATGACCGGGCCCCTTTGGCGCAACCATCCAGACATCAATCGTTTTTGGCGGAACAATCTGTTTATAGTGAATGTTGAAGCCGTGCGCGAATACAAGGGATTTGACTGTTTGCTTGTCATTGCGAGCTACAGGTAAAATATCCTTCTTATAAATCTCCGGAGCCGCTGTGTCCGGCACGAGCATCATTATAATATCTCCCATTTTTGCCGCGTCTTTAGTTTCCGCCACTTTTAATCCCACCGACTCTGCCTTCTCCCATGTCTTTGAACCACGTCGCAACCCAACAACAACCTTCACCCCGCTCTCTTGAAGATTAAGCGCGTGCGCATGCCCTTGCGAACCGCACCCGATAATCGCGACGGTCTTGTCTTTCAAGTAACGCGCGTTTGCGTCTTTGTCGTAATACATTTTGGTTTTATTGACTGTGGTTTTTGATTTGACCATAAATTTAAAATTTGATTTTTGAATTAACCTTCAGCACGTTGATCAACCGCTCTATCTGACGCGCCACGTTCTCGCATTGGTGTTCGTCCTTAAATTCGGCGATAATTTCAATAACCGACGCCTTCGCGCCGTAAACCCGCGCAACCATTTTCTTCGTGTCAGCGTGAATCGCTTCAATGCTGATGTTGCGCTTGCGGAGCAAATTCGCAATTCTCGCGATCACGGCGGGCTTGTTTTCTGTGTAGATGGTGAGACTTGCTGTCATATCGTTTTCTGATCCAAAACTTGGCTCCCGAGCGCCATGCCGGAGGCGACCATCGGGTACACGTGCTGATTCGGATTAACGCAAAAGTCAAGAAGCACCGGACCTTTCGTTTTTTGCGCCCACAAAACTCCCGCAACCGCTTCGCGCCACGTCTCAATGCGCCGCGCCGGAATGCCATAAGCAGAAGCTAATTTCACAAAATCGGGATTTACTAACTCAACCTCCGACAACCGTTTTTCATAAAACAAATCCTGCCATTGCTTGACCATTCCCAAATACCCATCGTTAATAACCGCGATTTTAATGTCAAGATTTTCCTGCCGCGCTGTGCCTAGTTCCTGAATCGTCATCTGAAATCCCCCGTCGCCAACTATCGCCCATACTTCAACATCCTCTGGCGCCGCCAAACGCGCGCCGATCGCAGAAGGTAAATCATACCCCATCGCGCCCGCGCCGCCGGAAGTAACCCAGCCGTTTATCTGATTCACTCTGTAATACTGCGCCGCAAACATCTGGTGCTGGCCGACTCCTGTCGTAACAACGCCCATGCCTTTTGTGCAATATGAGATTAAACTGATAACTTCAGGTGTTGTAAGAGTTCGTCCGCTTAACTCCGCTCTCCCTGTGTCGCTATGAGGCTTGCGGCTTAATTTTGATTTTTCTCTTTTCAAATCCTCGGCGTCAATTTCTCTAAACTGATATGTACTCCTCCAACCTTCAATCTTTTTCCACCATTCCGAGAAGTTTTTAGTTTTTAGTTGTAGTTTTGCGTTTATCATATCAAGCGTGCGTTTTACGTCTCCGCCCAAAATCACATTAGCTTTCACATTTTTATCAAACTCCGCAGGATCAATCTCAAAATGTATAAACTTCCGTTTCTGAAATTCTTTCAAATCTCCTGTGATGCGATCATCAAAACGCGTGCCGATGCCGAGCACCAAATCAGCTTCGGCAACCGCGTAGTTCGCCTCTGCTGTTCCGTGCATTCCAAGCATCCCGAGCCAATGACTATTCTGTTGCGGAAAACTTCCAAGCCCGAGAAGCGTATTAACAACCGGTATATCAGTCATCCGCGCCAATTCCAGCAACTCTTCATGCGCTCGCCCTAAAATTACCCCGTGTCCGGCTATTATAACTGGTCGCTTCGCTTCTTGAATTAACTTAATTGCCCGCTGAACGTCCGCCGCCGTTGCGATTACAGGCTCTATACGATACCCTGGAATAGACACTTTTTTTGGATATAAAAAAGACGTCTTCTTAATTTGAGCGTCTTTTGTGATGTCTATATGAACGGGCCCTGGCCGCCCGGTTTGCGCGATATAAAATGCCTCTTTCACAACGCGCGTAAGTTGCGCGGGATCAGTAACAAGATAACTGTGTTTTACGATAGGCTGTGTGATGCCTGTGATGTCAGTCTCCTGAAACGCGTCGCTTCCGAGCAAGTACGATGAAACGTTTCCCGTGATAACAATCATCGGAATAGAATCCATCATCGCGGCCGCGATTCCTGTAACAAGATTTGTCGCGCCTGGCCCGGAAGTTCCGATGCAAACTCCGGCTTTGCCTCTCACGCGGGCATAGCCGTCCGCCGCATGCGCTCCTCCCTGCTCATGGCGCACGAGAACATGGCGAATTTTATTTTTATAACGATAGAGTTCGTCGTATAAAGGAAGCACTGCGCCGCCAGGGTATCCGAAGACGACATCCGCTCCCTCTTTTATCAGACACTCTAATAATATTTTAGCGCCGGACATCTGTTTCATGGTTAAAAAGGTATTTCCTCATACACCATGCAATCGTCAAGTTTCTTGTAGTCAAACAATTCTTCTAGCGCGAAAAATCTCTTAATCTCTTCTTCGGCGGTTTCAGCAGAATCCGAGGCGTGGACGAGATTTTGATTTGACATTGCAAGATCGCCGCGGATTGTGCCAGCGTCCGCGTCAACCCCTACTGTTGCCCCGGAAATCAACCTCACGCCTTTCACCGCTCCAGCGCCTTCAAGCACGAAAACCACGACAGGCGAATGTTTCATGAACTCTTTAATCTGGCCGAAAAACGGTTTATCTTTATGATGCGCATAATGTTCGGCGAGGATCGCGTCGTCAAGCCGCATCATTTTGCATCCGATAATTTTTAAACCCTTGCGCTCAAAGCGGGCAAGTATCTCTCCAACTAAATTTCGCTGGAGAGCGTCGGGTTTTAGTATAACCAGTGTGCGTTCCATATTATTTTAAAGCCGCTTCCATACGCGCCACAATCTCTGCGGGCGTAAATTGGGATTTCACTAAATAATCATGAGCTCCAAGAGATTTTCCTTTTTCAATATCTTCATCCTGTCCAAGATTCGTCAACAAAATTACCACAACGTTCTTCATGGCAGGATTTGATTTCAGCGACTGCAGTACCGCAAAGCCGTCCATCTGCGGAATGATAATGTCAAGCAAAATCACGTCCGGCTTAAATACTGCAACAACGTCTATGCAATCTTTTCCACCGACAACAGTCTGAACCGTGTAACCGCTTTTTTCCAGTTTTGTAGTATACATTCTGGCAAGAGAACGATCGTCTTCCACAAGAAGAATTTTTTTTGGTTTTGTCTCGTCGCTCATATGGATAATGCCTTATCAAACGCGCGTTCCATAACGCGAATCGGCGCTCGCTTTCCGCTCCACAGTTCAAACTGCCGCGCTCCTTGCAGTAAAAACATTTTTCTTCCTCCGATAACCCGGCACCCTGCCCGCGCCGCGTCTTTCAAAAGACGCGTTTCTTTTGGGTTGTAAATAGCGTCAAAAATCGCCATGCCTCGTTTCAAAACTTTTGTGGGAACAAGAGATTTATCCTTAAGCTCTCCCATTCCGACCGGCGTTGCATTGATTATAACGCGAGGATTTATGTTCAAAATTTTTTTTTCCACGTCCTCAAGTGTTTCAAAAATTCCTCCATATGATTTCGCGAGCCGTCGTCCCGCTGATTTATCTCTGCCAAAAACATACACCTTGCCGCCATTTTTTGCAACATACCAAAAAATTGTGCGCGCTACTCCTCCGGAGCCGAAAATCACGACAGATTGATTTTTCAAAGGAATGCCGTGAAGCGATTCAGCAACGCCGTCAATATCAGTATTATAACCCTTAAGCACGCCTTTGTCATTGATAATGGTATTGATATTGCCGAGTTCCCTTGCGCGCTCTTCAACGCAATCCACGTACTTCATCACAACCTCTTTATACGGAATTGTTACGGTCAACTCTCGTATAGGAAGCGCTCGCATCGCAGAAATCGCGCCTTTCGGATTTTCTGTTTCAAATGCAAGGAATATAAAATTCAATTTATGATACTCTGCCGCGGCATTATGGATTGCGGGAGACAGAGAATGCAGAATCGGTTTCCCTATAATGCCGCAGAGCGCTGTAGTTGTGTCAATTGTCATGTGGATTCATTAGTTGTAATTTCTCTATAATTTCACTGACCACTCTTTCCACGTTTCCGTCTCCGGTGTCAAGAACGGCGTCCGCTAATCCGTAATAACGTTCTTTACGCCGGCCCCACACTTCGCGGATCTCGTCAGTAGACGACTGCCCTTCAGTTAACGGCGGGCGGTTCGGATCGGTTTTAATCCGCAAAGACAGAACCTCAAGCGGCGCGATTAAGAGCACTACCAACGCATTTTCTTTCAGACACAAATTTTCCTTATACATAAACGATCCGCCGCCGACCGCAATCACTGTATTATTCTTTTTCGTCAATCCGCGTATCATTTTTTTTTCAATTTTGCGAAAATACTGCCATCCGCGTTTGTCAAATATCTCCTTAATCTTCATCCTCTCTTTTTCTTCAATCAAATCGTCTGTATCAATAAACTCGCGGCTTAGCCGACGCGCGAGCGCTCTGCCGATTGTGGTTTTTCCGCTTCCACGATAGCCTGTAAGAATGATGTTCATACACTTTCAGTATATCAGGAAGCGAAAGTTTGGCAAATCGGATGGTTGCTTGACTTTTTAAGCGGTTATGTTATAAAGCACCGTTTTCTTAAACATCAAAACGATACCGAATATAGTATTAACGTAATAATATATTTGTGCTGTTTTGATTACTTAAATTATGCAAGAACAAGAACGTAAACTATGGCCGCCAGCCCCTACAGAAAAACGATTTGCCAAACTTTCGCGCGAATTGTTAGATCAGCAAAAACGACTGCTGGACGAGGAAAAAATAACATTAGAACAGTACTTCGCGAACTGCAAAACAGCAGTATGGGACACGTTACATATCTTTACCGACCGGACAACAATAAGCGAGGAAGACAAAGCATCTGTTGAGGATATGATATTACAAATTATTGACGAATTGGAGCATCATGGTGAAAGTATACACAATGGGAATGAAGAAACAGTAACTACTATGCTTGAACAAATAGAACGTGTGCTAAAAATCGGAGAAACATTTGCTGATAAAAAAAGTTAATCATTGTAAAAGCGATTCTTCAACCTCCACTCCCGCAACCGCCTCACCAATCCTCTTAAGAAGCGTCCAGCATACTTTGCCGTGCGCGGATTTTTTATCGCTCTCAATCTTCTCCATAATCCGCTCGCGCGGAAACAGCGGCAGAACGGTTGGAAGTCCAGCGTCTTTCAAGATTTGAACGACTTGCGTCGCGCCGCCTTTTTGAAGAAGTCCCGCTCTTTCAGAAATACGCGCTTCTTCCGCCATTCCGATCGCAACCGCCTCGCCGTGAAGGAGCGGAGTGTTTGTTTCAAGAGAAAGAGCTTCTATCGCGTGCCCGATCGTGTGGCCAAAATTCAAAAGCCGCCTGGCTCCGCGCTCGCGTTCGTCGCTCTCCACAATGCGCCGTTTAATTTCCGACGAACCTTTAATCACAGAAATGAGTTCATCATCAGAAAATTCGCGCGGTTTTTTTGACGTAACAAACGCGAGATATTTCTCGTCCGCAATAAGCCCATGCTTAATCGCCTCGGCAAAGCCTGCGATAAATTCCCGGTTCGGAAGCGTGGCAAGAGTTTCAACATCTGCAACAACCGCGATCGGCTGACAAATCGCGCCTATTGCATTTTTAACTCCGCCAAAATCAATTCCAGTTTTTCCGCCGATTGATGCGTCTACCTGCGAAAGAAACGTGGTTGGAACATTAGCGTACGCGATCCCCCGCATATACGCGCTTGCAGAAAAACCGCCAACGTCTCCAATCGCGCCGCCGCCGAGATTAATAATAAGGGAATGGCGATCAAACCGCTCTCTAATCAGCTTTTGCCATATCTTGGAAACCGATTCAAGGGTTTTCGCGCTCTCTCCAGATGAGACAATAATCTTGGCTATTCCACGCCCAAGTCCTGTTTCAAGTTTTGCGAGCCACTTTGCGGCTATAGTCTTATCTGTAACAACTCCGATAGACGACCATTTTGCCACATCAATAAAATCGCCGATTTTTCCGATAAGATCACGGCCTATAAAAATAGGATACTGTATTGTTGGTTTGAAAATAGTAACTATAGCGCTTTCCATAATATCTTAAATATCATTTAGGAGAAGCGAGATTGCGAAACAGGGCAAGCTCTAGAACCATCTTCTTCAATTCGTCCAAAGTAATATGCTGGCCAGTATCTGTTTTAGACGTGCCGACCTCAATAAGAATACCATCATACAAATACGAACCGTCAAGCGCGCGCAGATTCATCGCCTTTAATACTTCAGGCACAATATGCTCTTTCATTTTTGGGCCATACGCGTGGCTCGGATCAAAATACAGAGTTGCTCCTGTTTTCTGTTTAACGCGTTTAGCAAGATTGTGCACTGGTATGTTCCTATGATCGCCTTTTTCTGAAACGTCAACGCCGCGATGAATAAGAATAATCTTTTCACGCATATCGCTCCCGGCGTATTTCACCAGTCCCTCCCACTTTTGTTCCATTGTAGTTGCGCTGTTAAAATTCTCGGCCTCGGATCGTTTAACCTGCTCTCCAAGCCATATTCCGTTTTTGATTCCAAGATACCAATCGTTCCTCCGCGCGTACTTTGCGATTTCCATAAGCGGCCAGCCCAACTGATTTACCGCCGGATTCCACGGCATAAATTTCCCTTTCGGAATCAGCGTCTCATACATTGGCAGTTGCGCCATAGGCACCATAATTTCGGATGCAACGAGCATGCCGGTATCTTTAACAAATGTTTGCGCAATTAAAACACTCGGAGGAATTTCAAACTCATGGGAACTTCCGCCATTCATAAGGATATCCATATTTTTCATAACCGAGAGATAATCAATACCCATACCAACTCCATTTTGATGGAGCGCTGTCCGCGATTTCAACCCGACAATGCGCGCGCCAAAAATCGCCTGCTTTATTTTACCTTTTTGATTCTTGGCGGTAATATTCGCAATTTGGTACAACTCGCTTATGTTATTCTCATCCACTGAACATGGGCCCGCAATAATAGCGCATGTTTTGTTCATAGAAATAAATTAACCGACCTTTTGGGATCGGTTTGTTTTTGTAATCTGACTAATTCTCTACAAAGAAGAAAAACAATCCGATCCTATGGTCGGCTAAAAAAGTAGAAATAAAAAATGAAATTGCTTTTCTGTATAATCATGAGTTAACAACAATATACGATATTCTAATTTTTCTCTCAAGAGAGAACCAAAAATTTCAGACTGGACATTTGATTCTTGAAATTTCATTTCCTAGTCCCGGCCTTAATCTGCTCCACAATATGCGAGGGCACCGAGGCGTAGCGATGAAACTCCATTGTGTAAGATCCGCGCCCTTGGGTGATTGAGCGCAGTGTTGTGGAATAGCCAAACATCTCGGCAAGCGGGACTTCGGCGTCTATTACTTTCAACTGCAAACGATCAGACATCTGTTTGATAGCGCCGCGTTTTGCGCTCAAGTCCCCGATCACGTCTCCCATATATTCTTCCGTGCAGATCACCTCAACTTTCATGATGGGTTCAAGCAAAATCGGATTTGCGCGTTTTGTGGCCTCCTGCAGACCTATTGAGCCCGCGATCTTAAAGGCGGCTTCCGATGAATCAACCTCGTGAAAGGAACCGTCATACACAGCCGCTAAAACATCAATCATCGGATACCCTGCGACAACGCCGTTTTCAAGCGCTTCTTTCACTCCCTTCTCAATTGCCGGAATGTATTCATTTGGGATAACGCCGCCCCGAATCTCGTTCACAAACTCAAAACCTTCTCCCCGTTCTCTTGGTTCAACGCGAATGTACACATGCCCATACTGGCCGCGCCCTCCGGACTGGCGAATGTATTTGCCTTCTGCCTCTGCAATTTTTGTAATGGTTTCTTTATACGCAACTTGAGGTTTCCCGACATTTGCTTCCACATTAAATTCGCGCTTCATGCGATCAACGATAATTTCTAAGTGCAATTCTCCCATACCGGAAATAATAGTCTGCAATGTCTCGTGATCAGTCTTCATACGGAACGTCGGATCCTCCTCTCCAAGCTTTTTTAACGCAAGCCCCATTTTTTCCTGATCCGCTTTTGTTTTTGGTTCAATTGCAACCGAGATAACAGGCTCGGCAAAAATAATGTTCTCCAAAACGATCGGATCATTTTCATCCGAAAGCGTGTCGCCTGTTGTGGTATACTTCAACCCAACAGCCGCGGCTATGTCGCCGGTGTACACCTCTTCAACATCCTCGCGCGAATTCGCGTGCAAGCGCACAATACGGCCAATGCGCTCCCTTTTGCCGGAACGAGAATTCACAAGGTAAGAACCCGAATGCAAACTGCCAGAGTACACTCGAAAAAAGGTAAGCGTTCCAACATAGGGGTCAGACGCGATCTTAAATGCAAGAGCGGAAAACGAGGCGCTATCGGACACCTCGCGAGTTATTTTAGACACGTCTTCTTTCGGCTCGCCGCTCTGGTTTAGATCAACTGGACGATAACCCTCTTGTTGAGGAAGATCCATCGGCGAGGGAAGATAATCGCATACGGAGTCCAGCATCCTTTGCACGCCCTTATTTTTGAGCGCGCTCCCGCACAAAATCGGAATCACATGATAATGAATAACAGCTTTCCGAAGAAGAGCGCGTAGCGTGTGGAGCGCGAGTTCCTCGCCGGCGAGATATTTCTCCATCTGCCGCTCGTCTTCTTCAACTATTTTTTCAATAAGTTTCTGACGATATTTTGTAACTTCCGGGAGTATGTCAGATGAAATTTCTTCTTCCACGACATCTTTGCCAAGATCGTCTTTATAAATAATAGCTTTCATTGTTAAAAGATCAATGATACCTTTGAAACTGGATTCAATTCCGATCGGGAGTTGTACAGGATACGCGTCTTTGCTCAACCGTTCGTGAATTGCCGCGACGCATTTGTAAAAATCGGCTCCCATTCGGTCTAGCTTATTTATGAAACAAACGCGAGGAACGCGGTATTTATCTCCCTGGCGCCATACGGTTTCGGACTGCGGTTCAACTCCGGCGACTCCGTCAAAAACTACAACCGCTCCGTCAAGAACGCGCAGTGATCGCTCAACTTCTACTGTAAAATCAACGTGCCCCGGCGTGTCAATAATGTTAATGCGACAATCGCCCTCGCCCGGCCCTTTCCAAAAACATGTGGTTGCGGCCGCGGTAATCGTAATGCCCCGCTCGCGCTCCTGCGCCATCCAGTCCATCTCGGCTTCACCTTCATGCACCTCGCCGAGCTTGTGTTTTTTCCCTGTATAAAAAAGAACCCGTTCTGTGACGGTTGTTTTTCCAGCATCAATGTGCGCGATGATGCCGATATTGCGGGTTTTTTCTAACGGATATTCACGAGGCATAAACGTCTTTCATCTCGCAAAATGGGCGAAGGCGCGGTTTGCTTCAGCCATTCTCTCAACATTCATCTTAAATTTCATTGCTCCTCCTTCATTTTTGGCGGCCTCTAAAAGTTCATCTTTCAGACAATATCCCATATTTTTGCCCTTGCGCGCGCCTGCCGCGGCAATAAGCCAGCGAAGCCCGAGCGATAACCGCCGATCGCCCTTCACTTGATATGGAATCTGATAATTTGCTCCGCCAACACGGCGCGAGCGAACTTCAACGTCAGGCATGATATTTTTTAGCGCCTTATTAAAAAGCCCTAGCGGATCCTCGCCAGTATCCTGCCGTATCAAATCAAAACAATCATACACAATTTTTTGCGCCGTCTGCTTTTTACCTCTGCGCATCACTGTGTTAATCAACTTTGCAATCGTCAAACTCTGAAATTTCGGATCCGGCAATGTCTCTCGTTTTTTAAGTTTTTTTCCGCGCATATAACAAAATTACCGGTTACGCTTTTTTTGCGCCATACAATGATCGTCCTTTTTTCCTCCCATCAACGCCTTTTGCATCATACACTCCCCGCACAATATGATACCTAACTCCCGGAAGATCTTTCACGCGCCCGCCGCGAATCATAACAATAGAATGTTCCTGCAGATTATGTCCGACTCCCGGGATATACGCGGTTACTTCATGTCCGTTTGACAATCGTACGCGAGCAATTTTGCGAAGCGCCGAGTTTGGTTTTTTCGGAGTCATAGTCGTTACTTTTGTGCACACGCCTCGCTTAAAAGGCGATGCGACTTGCCGTCTTTCTCTAGTTTTCGGATTAAAAACACTGCCCATTGCCGGCGCCTTTGACTTCCACTTTTTTGGTTTGCGTCCTTTTCTCATTAGCTGATTTATAGTTGGCATTTTGGTAAAATTATTGTTAAACGAACACGTTCTACGCTATCATACAGAATAAAATCCGTCAATTTTTACGCGTTTTTGATCTTCTACAGCAAATGTTTTTACAACGTCATTAACTTCTGTCTTCATATTCTCTAAAGAATCTTCGTCAACTGCGACTGGAACTATGAGAAGAGGCTCTTCTTCTGTAAACAAATTGCCAAAACCATGCGCTCCAAACGCGATAGAGATGCATAATTTCAAATCTTTTTGCGCAATTCCTTCGTTAAAATGCGCTCGTGAGATGCCAAAACCGATTGGCAACCGCCCTCGTTCATCCTCTGAAAGAGCAAACGGATTAAACGTTTTTGTGTTTATATAATACACAACGCGAGCTATATGAAACTCTTTTGGATGATGCATCTCATCTCCAGTAATATGACGATAATAAACATCACGTCCTTTTTCTCGTAACTCTTCCACGATTTTCTGTCCGAATTCTTTGCCGTGCGCATCTGTATCTTCTTCATCTAAACCGCGCTGTTTTGCATACACTTTACAAGCGCCGCATCCTTCATGACTGGTAAAGCCGGAAATTGGCAAATTAGTAAAAATTTTTTCGCGCTCCTCTTTGGAACACAATATGAATGAACCCGGAGTTTGGACTGGGCATTCGTTTTCATTAAACAACCCTTCTTGTCCGAAAAGCAACCTCTCATCAACGCACATAACGACAAATTTCTTACCATCGAAGCTAAGCGCATCTTCAATATGCGAGACTTGCTTTTCAATATATGCCTGCATTCCTCCATTATAAATTTCTTTCATTATCGCCTCGCCATGAAGCCACTCTGTTTTTTTCGCATGATTTGGTTCACGCATATTTTAATGTGTTACAGATTTTTTAGTTCTATGTTTTCGCGCGATTTTAAGCCGCAAAAGAGATTGCTGTAACTCCGCCTCCGCCGCGGCAAACACCTCGCCGCTCCCGCGTTTTTCGCTCATAAGAGCCTCGGCGCGATTCCTTGCTTCTTCAGCCAATTGTTCATCAATTTCTTCAGCCCGCTCTGCCTGATCCGCGAGAACCAAAACGCGCTCGCCTGTAACTTCTGCCATTCCGCCTGACACGCCCATAAAAAATTCGCCCGCTTTGTTCCGCGCCGTGATTTCTCCAAGTTTCAAAGAAGTAATAAACGGAATATGCCCGCTTAAAACTGTAAACTCGCCGGTAACCCCTGGCAACGTGACGGATTCTGTTTCTTCATCAAAAACTACCCTCTCTAAAGTTGTAATGCGGAGATGGAACATTGTAAAAATTCAAAACTTATGAGTTTTTCGGTTTGAGTTTAACCTCATTAATATCCCCCACCATATAAAACGCGCTTTCGGGAACGTCGTCCAGTTTTCCTTCTAAAATTTCCTTAAAGCTCAAAATAGTCCGGGATAGCGGCACATACTTGCCAGCGCTTCCTGTAAAAATCTCTGCGACAAAAAATGGCTGTGAAAGAAATTTTTGAATTTTGCGCGCGCGCGAAACGAGCAGTTTATCCTCATCTGAAAGTTCATCCATGCCCAAAATTGCGATAACGTCCTGCAAATCTTTATATCTTTGTAAAATGCGCTGAACCTCGCGCGCGACATAATAATGCTCCTCGCCCACAACGCCCGGCTCCAAAACTGTTGATGTTGAGTCCAGCGGATCAACAGCCGGATAAATTCCGAGTTCTGCAAGCTGACGCGACAGAACGACGGTTGAATCAAGATGCGAGAAAGTTGTTGCCGGAGCCGGATCAGTCAAGTCATCAGCCGGAACATACACCGCCTGCACTGAAGTGATTGATCCTTTATTTGTTGAGGTGATGCGTTCCTGCAAAACCCCCATCTCTTGCGCGAGCGTCGGCTGATACCCGACAGCGGACGGAATGCGCCCGAGAAGCGCGGACACTTCAGACCCTGCTTGCGTGAAGCGAAAAATATTATCAATAAATACAAGCATGTCGCGCCCCAAACAATCGCGAAAATGCTCGGCAATCGTAAGCCCTGTTAACCCGACGCGAAGACGCGCTCCGGGCGGCTCGTTCATCTGCCCGAACACCATCACGGTTTTATCAATAACTCCAGATTCTATCATTTCATGATAGAGATCATTCCCCTCGCGCGTGCGTTCTCCAACGCCGCAAAATACCGAGTACCCTCCATGCTCTGCGGCGATGTTTCTGATCAACTCCTGAATGAGAACGGTTTTGCCAACGCCGGCGCCGCCAAACAGCCCAACTTTTCCTCCTTTAATAAAAGGCGCGATTAAATCAATTACTTTTATTCCAGTTTCAAAAATTTCCGCTTTTGTTGACTGCTCCTTGAACTCCGGGGGGCTCCTGTGAATCGGAGAACGATCATGCGAGGCAACCGCGCCCTTGCCGTCAATCGGCTCGCCTATCACATTAAAAAGCCTTCCTAATGTAGCTTCTCCGACAGGAACAGAAATAAACGCGCCGGTATTCAACACTTCCGCTCCGCGCGTGAGCCCGTCTGTTCCTGTAAGCGCGACAGCGCGAACTTCGTTTCCTGAAATATGCTGTTCAATCTCTAATGTAATAACAGAGCCGTTTGCATTTTTGACAGTAAGCGCAGTATAAATCGGAGGAACGTTTCCTTCTTGAAAATACACGTCCACAACCGGGCCGATAATTTGTGTGATGGTTCCTGTATTCATAAAGCTATAAAAATATTAACTCAAAAGTTAACAGCTATTTTGTGGCCATCGCTCCCGAGGATATCTCGGCGATTTCTTTGGTGATTCCAGCCTGGCGCGCCTGATTGTAAACTAAACGCAGTTCGTCAATCAACTCTCCGGCTTTATCAGTGGAATTTTTCATGGCAACCATCCGCGCCGAATGCTCTGAAGCTCCGGATTCAAGAAGCGCCTTGTATATTTCAACTTCAAGTAAGTGCGGAACAAGAGTCGCAAACACTTCACTGGGCGCTGGTTCAAAAATGTATTTTGATCCGCGCGATTCTTCCTTAAAGAAAAACGATTCGGCTTTTTGATCAATTTCCGCAATCGCTTTGAACACAGAAACATCAAGCGGAAGCACTTTTCGGATTACCGGTTTCTGCACAAGCGTGTTGATGAACTGATTAAACGCCATAAAAACACTTTTATATTCCCCGCGGACAAAATCCTCTGTGGCGATTTTCGCAATCGGGCCCATGTCGGCAATAGTGAAATAATCTCCGAGCATAAAATCAGCGATAATCGGAATGCCGATTCTTTGCATAAATACGCGGCCTTTTTTTCCGATGGTTACAGCAAAAATTTCCTGTCCACTGCCGCGCGTTTCTCTTATGAACTGCAAAACAGAGCCAAGCAGTGTTACATTAAACCCGCCGCAAAACCCGCGATTGCTCGTAATTATGATAATAGCAACTTTCTCCGAAGCCTGTTCTCGCCAGAATGGATGCTCCCGGATTCCTTCCGCGTTTTTAGTGAGGTGTTCCAGAATTTCAAGCGCGCCATAGGCGTATGCGTCAGCGTCAACTGATCGCTTCTGGGCTCTGCGCATCTTTGAAGTCGCAACAAGTTGCATAGCGCGGGTGATCTGTTTTATATTGCCGACTGATTTGATACGGCGTTTAATGTCGCGGGTGTTTGACGGCATATCAAAACCCTTTCTTAAATTCCTCTGCTAATTTTTTCACCTTGTTTTGTATATCTTCTGTAAAATCTTTTGTCTCATTTATCTCTTTTGTTAACTCTGTCGCTTCGGTGTCTATAAATAAACGGAAACTCTCTTCAAATTTTTTCACGCGCTCCGCCGGAACATTGTCCAAAATCCCTGAAGTCGCGATAAAAATCGCGATCACTTCATTGGCTAAAGAAAGCGGCTCATAATTTGGCTGTTTCAAAATTTCAGTAAGACGGCGCCCGCGTTCAATTTGCGCGCGAGTTCCGGAATCAAGATCGCTCCCAAATTGCGCAAACGCGGCGAGCTCTCTGAATTGCGCCAGTTCCAGGCGCAGTTTCTTTGCAACCGCTTTCATGGCTTTTGTCTGCGCAGAACTCCCGACGCGCGACACAGAAAGCCCCACATTCAATGCCGGCCGCACGCCGGAGTAAAATAAATCCGATTCCAAATAAATCTGCCCGTCAGTTATGGAAATAACGTTTGTCGGAATATATGAGGAAATGTCGCCGGCTTGGGTTTCAATAATTGGAAGCGCGGTTAATGATCCGCCGCCATGGTCAGAATTCAGTTTTGCCGCGCGCTCCAAAAGCCGCGAGTGCAGATAAAACACGTCCCCAGGATACGCCTCGCGTCCGGGCGGACGGCGCAAGACGAGCGACATCTGCCGATATGCAACCGCGTGCTTGGAAAGGTCGTCGTAAATAATAAGCGCGTCTTTTCCGTTATCTCGAAAATACTCGCCCATTGCGCACCCGGCATATGGGGCAAGATATACAAACGCCGCAGGGTCCGATGCTCCGGCTGAAACGACAATCGTATAATCCATTGCGCCGCGCTCTTTCAATTTCGCTACAATCTTTGCGGTTTTTGATTCCTTCTGACCGATCGCAACGTAAATGCAGATAAGGTCTTGCCCTTTTTGATTCAAGATCGTATCAATCGCAAGCGATGTTTTGCCTGTACCGCGATCGCCTATGATGAGTTCTCTTTGGCCACGGCCGATCGGAATCATTGCGTCAATGGCTTTAATGCCGGTTTGCACAGGCTCATGCACGCTCTCGCGGGTAATAACTCCGGGCGCAATTTTTTCAACTAAAGACATCTCACTGCCTAAAACTGCGCCTTTTCCATCAAGCGGGCTCCCAAGCGGATCAACCACGCGTCCGATAAGTCCATCACCGACTGGTATCTCTAAAACCTTGCCGGTTGACTCTGCTATGTCTCCTTCCCGCAACTTCTCCCACTCGCCCAAAATAACAGAGCCGACATTGTTTTTAGTCAAGTTAAGCGCCAATCCATAGATGCTACGCGATGGAAAAAAAAGCATCTCCCCCATCATCGCCCCAAATAATCCGGAAATCAGCGCAACGCCGTCTGCGACCTGCAAAACCTCTCCCACTTTCCGCACTTGCGATTCTTTAGGTAGATTTTGGATTTGATCTTTGAGACGATCTATAAGAGATTGCGCGTTTGTAACGCCAGAGTGATCGTTTGGCATTTTATTAAAAATTACAAGATTATATTCTCTAATCGAGCTTTCAAACTAGCATCAACCTCCCTATCCCCTGCCCGTATCTTCACTCCGCCGATAAGCGATGAGTCTGTTTTGAAAATCGCGCGAGCGCTTCCAAACGCGGATTCAAGTTCTTTCATAAGCCACTCTTTAAGTTGCTGATTCAATTGGCGCGCGGTCGTAACCGTTATAAAGTCCTTTGCTGATTCGTCGCCTATCTCATTAAGTTCTGCGAGTTTACGATCTTCCGCTAAAAGCGCAAGCGTGTTTTTTACTTCTTTGGTCAAAAAATCTCCAAACCACTTGTTCAAAAGCATTATCCTCTTTTCTGAATCGCCTGCAAATTCCAATTCGCGCATACGGCTCTCATTCAATTCTTGCCGCGCCATCTGAAGTTGAGCTAATGCAAGCGTATACCGCTCTTCTGAAACAGCGTATTTCATAGCCTGAAGATAATCATGAATAGAGGACATAAAAATTAGTTATTTGGATTTCAACGCTGAAATCGCTGATTTCATCAATTCTTTTTCTTTTGCCTCGTCAATCTCTTTTTCAAGCACTTTGCCGGCAAGCGCGATCGCGAGCATCTTCACCTCGCTTTCAAGCGTTACCATAATCTCTTTTTTCTCTTCTTCTGCGCGAGTTTTGGCTTCTGTAATCATGCGCTTTGATTCTTCTTCGGCCTGTGCTCGTAGTTCTGACTTCAACTTTTCGTTTGCCGCGCGGGCTTTTACATGCATCTCTTCAATCTCTTTCCGCTGATCCGCCATCTTCTGCTTAAACTCGTCTTCCATCTCTTTTGATTTTTTCTTCAGTTTGTCCGCCGCATCCAAACTTGCGGATATTTTTTTCTCGCGATCATGAATCGCTTTTTTGAGCGGTTTATACAAAAAACGAGATAAAATAAAAAAGACAACTGCAAAATTGATCACCTGCCAAATAAGTATCTTCCATTCAATGCCGAAACTTTTTAGCAATTGATCCATACTATAAAACGAACCCTATAATAAGCGCCACCACTAATGCAAAAATCATGAGCGCCTCGGTAAACGCGATTCCGAGCATCATGTTTGTCTGAATCTTTGGCGTTGCCTCCGGATTGCGCCCGATCGCCTCAAGCGCTTTTCCTACAAGAATGCCCATGCCGATTCCAGGCCCGATTGCGCCGATCCCGACCGCCGCCGCCATGGCGATAAGTTTAAGTTCTTCCATAAGAATAGAATTAATGCGCCGCTCCATGCGCATGGGAGTCGCCCTCATGAGCATGAGAAGTCATCGCAATTTTAATAAACACTAACGTTAACATCGCGAACACAAAGGCCTGTATGAAAGCAACGAATATCTCCAATCCGTAAAACGGCAAAGGCACAAAATAAGGAACGAGCATGAGCATGACTGTTAAAAGCACTTCGCCGGCAAAAACGTTTCCGAACAACCTGAACGAAAACGAGATGATCTTAGCAAATTCCGAGATGAGCTCCAGAATTCCAACAAAAAAATTCATCGGATTTGAAAAATTAAAAAACTTTTTCGCGTACCCTGCCCCTAGCGTCCTAAAGCCAATAATCTGAATTATGATAACAGAAATAAGCGAGAGCGCAAGAGTTGTATTTAAGTCCGCTGAACCGGGACGAAACAGTGGCACGAATTCATCTGCTTGATCAAAAAATCCAATGCTTCCAACTCCCGGGATTACAGAAGCGATATTCCCGACAAGCACGAAAATAAAAATAGTCGCGATAAAAGGCTGTGCTTTTTCCGCCAGTTTCTTGTTTCCGAGCACGCTATCGCAGAGATTCAGGAAAAATTCATAGACTGCTTCAAGAACGATCTGTAAACTTTTTGGCGAGATTCTGGCAGTCCTTGCAGAATAAACCGCGACAAAGGCAATCGCAATCATGCCTATCCACATCGTGAGAAGCGAATTAGTTACCGGAAAAAACGGCGTCGCAAATACCTCTTCGGCTATAATGGAGATTGAAAACATAGTGTTAAAAATCGGCTTAAATCATAACAAACGTTTTGGTTCAGTCAAGGGTTCAACGATTGACCCTTCTACCCTCCAACAAGCGCCCGCGTAAAAAACATTGCAAGTGGATGCAAAAACGCGGAACCGAAAAAAAGAAAGGCAATTAAAAGGATCAACCCATACTGCTCCAAAAACGCTCGCAACGCGTAGTTTCTTTTATCAATCAATAAAAAAAGAACTTTTGATCCGTCAAGCGGCGGAATTGGAATGAGATTAAAAAGCGCGAGCCAAACATTGAGTAAGACGCCGTATGTAAAAAGCCCGAGAATAAAATTTGAAAACTCTAAAACTTCTGCGCTATCAAACCTGATAAGTGTCGCAAAGAAAAAGGCGATCATAAAGTTTGTCAAAGGCCCAGCGAGCGCGACTTTGAGTTCACCATATCGTCCACGTAATGCAATATGATTATAAGGCACCGGGCGCGCCCAGCCGAGAATCGCGCCGGCTCCAAAAAAGGTTATGAGCGGCAATAAAATCGTTCCGATTGGATCAATATGTGGAATCGGATTTAGAGTAAGGCGACCAGCATGTTTTGCAGTGTCATCGCCAAGACGTTCCGCAACCGCGCCATGCGCCACTTCATGAAGAATGATGGAATAAAGAATAATAAAAATTTGGACTATGATTGCTATGCTTGTTTCCATACTTGCTCAAAGAAAAAATATGTGATAGTTTAACTTTTACCTCTATGACCTCCTGCCATTTTTGCGACAAAACTAACACGGTTGGAAACAACGTACCACACTCTAAGAAAAAAACCAAGCGCCGAATCGGCGCTAATCTGCAAAACCGCCGTGTTGACGGAAAGCGGGTAAAGATGTGCACGCGGTGTATTAAATCGTTATAATAATCTCTTGCAACACAAAACCGCACAAAATTTTCTTGTCTTGTGCGGTTTTTATTTTGTGTCTCAACTATCTATTCCTTTAGAGAGCGATATTATTATGCTCAATCTTTATTTTAAGCTATCGTCGTCATCGCAAAAATTTTATCCGCTTTGATCTTCGCCTCCTGCTCCAGAAAAAACTTGTTCACGCCGGGAATCATCCGTAGCCATTCTTTAATCCATGCGAGAATCTGCTTAAAGCGCGCTTTTCCGCTCGCAATCGCCATCTCAATCTTGCGCGCCACATCCTCGCCTTTCTGCTTAAAAACCTCGCGCAAACTCGGCTCCATGCGCGCGTACATATCGCCGACTCCTGCGGCAAGAGTATTTTCAACGGCAAGCAAAAATTCGCTCTTTGGAGCAGAGATCGGTTGAGATGGAACAGCGCCGCCTGCGCTCTGCGGCAAAGATCCGTAAGAAGCCGATGGCGTTTCATGCAAAGCAGTTTCAAACTGCGCAGTTTTTGCTTGTTCTTGCTGTCGCTCCGATTCCTGCACAAACTCGCGAACGACATCTTTTGCCGGCATTTCTTTTTGAATCAATCCGCGCGATTTCAGTTCTTCACTCGCTCTTTGCGCCTCTTCATTGGTTGTTAATGGATTTGATGGCATACTGTTAGAAAACTTTATAAACGAGCTAACATATCAGAATTATCAATACTTGTCAAGATCGGCTTGTCATTTCTTCTACCATATCCCACACGCGGAGAGCGGCCGGATCCGCTTCTCCTTCTGACGGATACGCGTGCATATCAATATAGGGCTTGCTGTTAAGTTCCAAAACCGCGGTTTCTTGTTCAGTATAGGGAATAGTAATATCTTGACAGATAAAATCAATACCGATAAGAGGCGATCCGAAAATACGCGCGATAGTCGTGAAAAGAAGCCGATTTGCGGGATGAGTAACGCTCGTGCAACCGATAACGTCAGCGCCGCTTACAAGCGTAACCAGTTTGTTAAGATGTACAACCGTGCCTATTTCCGGCACTGAATCCAAAGTCAACCCTTGATCGGCGAGACGCTGAATAACGGTTGTATCTATCGCAATTTTATGCAACGTGTACGAACGATTTCCAGGATCGCCGCGAAAGGGATGTTCGTTTTTGCTCTCAATCAGGGTACGGATAGTTGATGCACCGTCCCCGATAACATGCGCCGGTTTCTTGTTGCACACGAAAACATCTTTTCCTCCGATTACCGTTGCCCGATAAAACTCGCCATGCACATATCGCTCAACAAGAATGTCCGGCGCATAATGTTTGGCAAGAGAGATCGCGGAGGTTAATTCTCCGTCGCTTAAAACCGGGTACGTTGCGTGACGGCTTAATGAACCGCGAACCGGTTTCACGACTAGCGGGTAGCCGATGTTTTTTGCGTACCGAAATATTTTTCTGGCGCTTGTAAAACGCCGCCCTTCCGGCACTGGAATTTTATGTTTCTGCAATATCTTTTTGACCGCATATTTATCGTCTATCTCCGGATCAAGAGAACGCGCTAAAAGTGGGATACTCTCATAATAATATCGCTTGCCATGGAAAACGAAACGAAACTCATCGGTAACTCTCCCGCAAACTTCAATTGCCGCAATCTCAATACCTCTTCGATGCGCCTCGTCAAGAAAAATGCGGCTTCTGTTGAAAAAAGAGACGGCGTCAAAATCCTGGCGCAAACGCGCGATGCGAAAGAGAAGGAGCGCATCAAGCGCAAAATCCCACACTAGTTTATACAAAGCATCCCGCTTCTCACCCATAACCGCGCGAAACAGCAGTGAAAACGGACGAGTAATAATTTCTAAATAATAGTGCGCATGCGACGCGCTGTGCGTAACGCGTCGTCCTCCTGAACTGCAATGAGGGCAAAACTTTGGCATTGATCTTATTCTACAAGAAAGTGGTGGACCCGGCGGGACTTGCACCCGCTTCGTCAGGTACCAACGCTGACATGCTACTATATGCACCACGAGCCCGGATCCGCCAAAATCCAGTATAAAACAATAAGAGCCCTTATGCAAGGACTCTCACTGCTGGTACCCGACTTTGACTCGTAGTGTAAACGAACCATGTCAGCGTTGTTGAATGCAGTATAGTACTAGCGAGTATGCGTTGTCAAGTACTTCACACCTTCACCAACCACGATGCATACTCTGGCAATTCATTATGAACTGTCTTAAAATAAATTTCCTGCAACCGTTTTACGATTTGCCCCACTCGCCCGCTCCCGATCTTTTTTCCGTCAATCGCGCTAAAATACACGATCTGGCAGGCGGTGCCGGTTAAAAATACTTCATCAGCAATATAAAGTTCGCTTCTGTCAATATCGCGCTCAATAACAGAGATTCCAAGCTCGCGCGCGATCTCCATCACCAACGCGCGTGTGATGCCTTCAAGTATGTTTGCGGAAGGCGGAGGAGTGATGAGAACGCCGCTTCGCGCGATAAATATGTTCGCGCTACTTGCTTCAGACACGTGCCCGTCGTGATTTAAGAAAATTGCCTCGTCCGCGCCGCACTCTTGCGCTTCGGTTCTCGCAAGCGCAGAGTTCACATATGTGCCGGAAACTTTCGCGCGGGGCGGAATAACAGAATCGTCCAATCGTCTCCATGAAACCACGCGTCCTTTTAAGCCTTTGGAGGTTGAAAAATACTCGCCAATGGGAACTAGATACATCGCAAGCGTCGGCTGGAGCTCGTCCCCCAGAAGCGGACCTAATTTTGTTGACGCCTGAAAAATAAATGGGCGAATATAAATGTCGCTTGCAGGATTGTTCTTTGAAACAAGAGTCCGCGCAAATTCCACCATTTCGTCCGGGCTATAAATCGCACTCCAGCCCATAATTTTTGATGACTGCAAAAGCCGCGCAAAATGCTCCAACGGCTGAAAAAGATATATGGCCTTCTCATTTTTGTTCCAGTACCCGCGAATTCCCTCAAAAACACCTGTGCCGTATTGCAGGGCGTGAGTCGCAAGCGGCACGCGGGCTTTTTCTTCTTTTATAATTTTGTTTTTGAAAAAGACGTATTCCATTTCTCAATTCTATCAAATGCCTGGTTAATAGTGTCATCCGACATCGCAAAGCATAAACGCACATGCCCCTCGCCACCGGGACCAAACGCGCCGCCCGGCACGACAACCACTCCCGCTTCTTTCAAAAGACGGATTGCGAATGCGTACTCATCAGTCTCTGGAATAATTTTGGGGAAAAGATAATATGCGCCACCTGGTTTTATGTAGGAAAACAATTCTGAAAGCCGATCTAATCGCGCGCACATTAAATCGCGACGGCGTAAAAACTCATCTCTAAAAAATTCTACAATTAACTGGTCTCCCTGTAAAGCTGAAAGCGCCGCGTATTGAGAAATAGTTGCGGCGGAAACAGCAAACGCATCATGTATTTTTAGCATCTGATTTATCACCCCTTCCTCTGCGTACACATATCCTATGCGCCAGCCGGTCATGGCGTACTCTTTTGATAAACTGAAACACGAAATCAAACGATTTTTAATTTCCGGAATTTGGGATGCGCTAAAGAATCGCGCATCATCGTATACGAGAAAATCGTACGGCTCGTCTGTGATCACCCAAAAATCGTGTTCCTCGGCGGACACGGCAATCGCGCGGACATCATTTTCTGAAAGCACAGTTCCTGTTGGATTTCCTGGAGAACACAGCACAACGGCTTTCGTCTTTGGGCTGATCGCGCGTTCAAACGCGTTTATATCAAATGCCCAGCCGCGCGTTTCGTCTAACCGAACATACACTGGCGACGCTTCTACAAGCATAGTATGCGTGATGTGCGAAGGAAAACACGGGGAAAGAAGAATCACTTCATCGCCTGAATCCGCGATTGTCATAATCGCGCTTGCAATAGCTTCCATCGCGCCCATTGTAACGTAAAGTTCTTTTTGAGGGTTGGCGATGATGCCGCGTTTGCTCAAAAGATGCTCTGCGATCGCCTCTTTTAATACAGGCAACCCGGCGAGCGGCGCGTATTTGCCGACGTTAGGATTATGGTCCAGCTCATGTTTCACGCGATCGCGGATATGCTCCGGAGTCGCAAAATCCGGCGTTCCCTGCGCAAGCGAAATCGCGTCCGGATATGAAAGCGCGAGATGCATCATCTCTTTGATCGCAGAGATGCTAACTGACTGAATGCGCTTTGAGATGCCTTTTGAACGCATCGCAAACCCTGACATCTCAAGCGCTGAACGAGTTTCGTGTGTTGGCATAGTAAATATACATTTATGAGATATTGAAAATTTTCTGCGCAATCATATCGCCAATTTCCTCTGTTCCGACAATTTTTGCCGGCATCATATCTAAAGTTCCGTATCCGTCCATAATAACCGATCGCGCAGATTCTTCAATAAGAGAAGCGCCCGCCTCTAAATTAAACGAGTGCCTTAGCATCATTACAGAGGACAAGATCATGCCGATCGGATTGGCAACGCCCTTTCCCGCAATGTCCGGCGCGCTTCCGTGAACCGGCTCGTACAGTGCAAATCCGAATTCATTCATGCTAGATGACGGCATTAGCCCGAGGGATCCGACTATTCCTGCGGCCTCGTCGCTTAAAATGTCGCCGAACAAATTATCGGTTAAAAGGACGTCAAACTGCGCCGGATTTTTAATGATCTGCATAGCGGCATTGTCAATAAACATATGAGCATGTGAAACATCTTGAAACTCTTTTGCGACATCGTCAACCACTTTCCGCCACAAGCGCGAAGTTGCTAGAACATTTGCCTTGTCAACCGATGTTACATGTTTGCGCCGCTTTTGCGCAAGAGAGAACGCAACACGCGCAATCCGCGTAATCTCACTCACTGAATACGCGCACCCATCTTTTGCAAAAACGTTCTCGCTCAAACCGCGATAATCGGCTTCCTCGCGCTTTCCGAAATAAATTCCGCCGGCGAGTTCGCGCACAATAAGAAAATCAAATTGCTGATCTCCTTTCATAAGCGAAACCACGGGACGGAGATTGCTAAAAAACTTAAACTCCTCGCGAATCGTTAGGATAAGCTCCCGCCCTGTTTCCACGGAAACGCCTGTCGCGCCAAGAAGAATCGCGTCTGAACTTTTGCACTCGGCTATCACGCTTTGCGGCAGATATTCGCCGTGCTTTTCGTAGGCATCTTTCCCGACCAAAAGTTCATTGTATGCGAAATTATATCCGAACTTATCGGAAACCGCGCGAAGCGTTTTAAGCGCCTCGGGCATCACCTCTTTCCCGATGCCGTCTCCGGGGATGACGGCGATAGTGTAGATTTTATTGGTGTTCATAAAAAAATCTGGCTATTTCGGCCAGACCGCATAAAAGTAAAAATACTATATCAAAGAAAGAAAAATTTTGTCAACGGCTTGGCTTGTATTGCAGAATCTTCAACATCGCTTCCGCCTCGCTTTTATGAACATTCTGTTTAATCAAGTCATTCAGATCATCAATGGCGCTTTTGTATGCCAAAGTATCTTTGCCGCCCTCAAGCGCCTTACTGTATTCTTGTTTTGCCTCTCCTGATTTTCCGATACATAAATACGACAACCCAAGATTATAACGCGCATAAAGCATATTTGGATACGTCTCCAAAATTTTAAGATTCTCGGCAATCGCGGTGTTATAATCGCCTTTCACATAATACGCCCATGCAAGATTAGTCCAAATCTGCTGTTCGTTTGGCATGATTTCCAGTCCTTTTTGAAATTTTGCAATCGCTTCGTCAAATCTCTCTGACCGCAACAAGAGCCACCCTAAATTATTGTACGCTTCCTTGTGGTTTGGGTTAAGCGCAATCCCATGTTCATAGGATTTCCGAGCATCTTCATATTCATTAATTGCCGCATAACAAATCCCCATATTATTATACGTATCCGCGTTATTGACATTGATTGCCAAACTGTCTCTATACAGGGAGAGCGCTTTCTTAAAATCTCCTTGATTTTGAAAGTCCAAAGCGTTTTTGCGCATTTGCTGTGCCGATAACTGGAGAATTTGTTCTTGCGTTTCTCTATCTTTATCTGAAGTCTCTATTTGTTTTTGAGCGTCTCCGCCTGTTTGTTGCGCTTCACTAATCTCCACAGCCCCATCCTTAAACAACACGTGGTTCAACGGAATTTCAGCGGTGTCTGATCCTGAAAAACCAGTTTTGCTTGCTATGTCTTTTGGAATTTTTATCCCCACGCGATCAAAATCGCCCCATGTTGCCGGGGTTTTCCCACCTGTGATATTGAATTGAATGACATCCTTGCCTGATTCTTCTACATGTTTTATCAAAACAAGCTGGCCATTTTCTGCAATGCGGTTCGGAATCCAAATACTTCGGTTTGCGCCGCCTGATAAACCTGATTCTTTAGTTGACATATCCTTAAAATTTTTCGCCTGCAAATGCATATATTCGAGCACACTCAAATCAGCCATTTTCTTTCCATCAAAAACTTTTTCATTGCCGGAGTTTTGAGTTAATCCTTCAACATCCCGCAACGCCTCCATAAACCACACGCTGAAAAGCCGCGATTCGCGGAATGTCTTGATCCCGGCTTCTGTTTTGAGACTATAGTCGGAAAAGGCAAACACTGTAATAACACTTCTTATCTCATCTCCATCTATACGCAATGCTTCCCCTAAACTTATTGGTAATTTACGCTCAACACCTTCATCGTCTTTATACAGAGCTACAGCATCTGTAACAAAAAAATCTTTTATCTTAATTTCACTGATACTTTTTTCGGTCTGGCTGGCATTTTTGTCCTGTATGGCGATAAATTGCGCATTAGGAATCTCTCTACACCGCGCCTTCATCGCATCGTTCTGAAATATCTCCTCCGCTTGCGCGTCCGTAACCTCGCTTAGCTTATCAATCAGCGCGCTAGTTGATGTTGATTTCTCGGTTTCAATGAAATCCTGAACATCAAAAGCGGTTGGACCGTGTTCCGCATCGGACGGCGCGTCCGCAGGTTTGAAAAACTCCGCCGTTTCTTTCTTGGGTAATAAGAAAGGATTGGGTACTCTTTCTTGTTTTGTTTCCCAAAGCGTGTCCTGCGATGGCTCTTCTGTTTCCTCTGTCTTTTCCTCTCCATGTTTAAATTCGTCCCATTTTTGTGTTACTTGATATGATGATTTTTCTTGTTCTGGTGCAGATAGCAGTTGCTCAATTTTTGATAGCGGTTTATCAAGTGTTGACAGTATTTTTTTAATGTCTGGCGCTTCTTCGGTTTTTGGAGTAACTGGTAGCTTTTCCTCCGGCCAATTCTCTGTCATTTTATCTTTCATCTCATCCGCCATGAGTTTCTTTATCGTTTCCTCTTCTTCAACCGGCTTTTTCTCAACTGTTTCTGTTTTTTCTTTCTCTATAGCTTTCGTTTTCTCTGTTGCTCCAAGTTCCTGCGATCGCTTTACCATGATTCCCCATACTTTTTTCTCATGCCCGTCAATAAATTTTTCCAAATCATCTATTGTTTGCGCCTTTGCTAAATCATCCTTCACTTTTTCAAGCGTCAGCCCTTCTCTTTTAAGGACAGTTTGCAAACGCGGGATCATCTTGGTAATTTTCTCAAGCTCCGCGCGCGCTTGAGCGTCGCTTGCGTCAATTTTCTTATCAGCGTTGATTGCGTCTGTTTTTGCCAGCGCCGCGTCCACGATTATATCACGCACAGAATCCGGAAACTGAACATTGCTATACTGTTTTTCGTTAAAAACATCCGCAATCTGCGCTTCAATTTCCGCCTTAATCGCGCCATCAACATGCGAGTACCCAATCAACGCATCGGCAAGCGACTTGAAGGACTCTCCTTGCGGGGTCATGTCGGCTGGCGGAGTTGTAGGATATTTTGGCGGTTCTGGCTTTTCTTCAGAAGCCGGTGCCTCTACCGCCGGCTCCTTAATAAAATTCCCCTGCGCGTCAAAGTATTTAGAAAGATCAGTAATTGGAATATTATTTATCACTACAACAGGAGGGATCTCGGTACTATCTATAAGTGAAACCGTTGAACGATCCGAGGAAAAATAAACCTCTATGCTCTTCATATCGTTTGTCCTAATCAAAAGTATTGGCTCATTCTCTGTGCTCTTTTGAGAAAAATTACAGTGCAATTGATCAAATGGAATCCTCACCTCTCCCTCACCGGTTTTGATAACCGTTTTGATACCCGTAAAGGGCCAATCTGTCTGTTGATCAAACGCGCTGTCCATCATAATCACGCCTGTCTTGAGTAAATTTTCAGTTGACTCGGTACTTTCTGTGCGAGAAAACAAGAAATAATTTTGTTGGTCTGTTGGA